>Ga0207684_10000164_pt1 | contig 112655 bp, 112 predicted proteins | sample KBSK5501metaG_FD_184342 | JGI IMG/M metagenome (GOLD analysis project Ga0207684, IMG submission 184342) | Corn, switchgrass and miscanthus rhizosphere microbial communities from Kellogg Biological Station, Michigan, USA - KBS K5-50-1 metaG... | ecosystem: Host-associated > Plants > Roots >...
TGTGCCAGCCTCAACGACTCACGCTCGGCGGCGATCTTGCCCTCCTCGACCAGCCGCGCCACCACCGCGCGGAAAATCTCCGGCCGTACTTTGCCAAGCACGCGGTCTCGAACTTCCTCGCGGCCAAGCCCCAACGATAACGGCTCGCGGCGGTGGTGCGCTTCGAGCATCTCGATTACCTTGTTCGCAAGCTCACGATAAGTCTCGCCCGAAATCAGAATCAGGGGCGCGCGGGTCACCTCGACGGCGCGGCCGGTACGAATCAACTCGGCAGCGGAAGTAGCAGTTTGCTCATCGGTCGCGCCGGTTCTTGCGGCGATCTCGACCTCGGTCATCGCGCGCGAGCCGGACATCTCGACGAAAATGGCGAGGCGCTCAACCGCATCAGCGCTTTCAAGCTGCTCAAGCCGCGAGCGCGCGGCCGTGTCGCGTATTCGATGCTTCTCAGGAAGCGGATCGATTATCACGCCGCCGCCGATCGTGACCTGAGGCGAGTAGCTGCGAATGATAAAGCGATCGTCCGGAAGAGCGGTAATCGGCGACTCAAGTCGAAGCTGCACGAGCGCGCTCGCGCCGGGCAGGATGACTCCGGGTTCCGGGTTCTGGGTTCCGGGTTCCGGGTTCAGTATGCCGGCGTTCACATTCACCGACCCTCCTTCAAACCCGGAACCGCGGAGTATGACGACCCGCGCCATCACTTCCGCTGTTCCATGGTGCAGACGAACACGCGCGCGCTGCCGCAACGGACGTGACGCCGACGGCAGTATCTCGAGCCGCGCGTCGGCGATCGAAGTCGCTTGCAGGCGCCCGGCTGGAGCGAGCACGCATCCCCGCTCGACCTGCTCCACATTCAAGCCCTGCAGGTTGATCGCAGTTCGCTGGCCCGCAGCCGCGCGCTCGGTGTCGTGGCCGTGGACCTGAACGTTGCGAACCCGCGTTTGGATTCCGCCGGGTAGCACCTCAACCTGATCGCCGGCCGCAAGCTCTCCGGAGATGAGCGTGCCTGTGACAACCGTTCCAAATCCCTTGATTGAAAAAGCTCGATCAACAGGAAGGCGCGTGACTGCGGCACTCGCCTTTGGTTCGACGGTGGTAGCAAGCCGGACCAAAGTGTTCTTGAGTTCCTCGATTCCCTCTCCCGTTCGAGAGCTGACTGCGATGATCGGAGCGCCCTCAAGGAATGAACCGCGCACGAAGTCTTCGACCTCAGCTCGAGCCAGTTCAAGAAGCTCTTCATCAACCATATCCGACTTCGTCAGCGCGACAAGTCCCGATTTCACGCGAAGCAATCGGCAGATGTCGAAGTGCTCGCGCGTCTGAGGCATCACCGATTCATCCGCCGCGACGACGAGCATCACCAGATCGAGCCCGTGCGCACCGGCGAGCATGTTCTTAACGAAGCGCTCGTGACCCGGAACATCAACAAAACCGAAACTGAAATCCTCAATGGCAAGATCGGCGAATCCGATGTCGATGGTGATGCCGCGCTGCTTCTCTTCTTTGAGGCGATCAGCGTCTATTCCGGTGAGAGCTTTGACGAGGGCGGTTTTTCCGTGGTCGATGTGGCCGGCCGTCCCGACGATGATGTGCTTGGTTTTGACGGGCGCTGAGAGAGTCACAAATCGATTCTCTTTGATTTCTTTAACAAGGCGCAAGGCGAGTGAGTTTGCAGGCCGGCACGATTTTGAGAATTCGCCAGAAGGCTAAGGGCCGAGAGCTTTTCCACGTCAACGGGAGCAATTGCGAATGCGTTCGATAATGTCGGTCGTCGACGAGCCTTCAACATAAGGCAGCGATAACACTTTTCCGCCGGCGGCTTCGACTTCGTCGCGGCCGACGATTTGGTTGAGCGGCCAGTCGCCTCCCTTAACCAAGACATCAGGCAACAAAGCCGCGATCAACTCTCGTGGAGCTTCTTCGTCGAAGACTATCACGTAGTCGACGGCTTCAAGCGACGCGATGACTTCCGCGCGTTCCTGTTCATTCAGAATCGGACGGCCCTCTCCCTTCAGCGCGCGAACCGAGCGATCCGAGTTCAATGCGACGACCAGCGCGTCACCCAGAGCCCGAGCCTGAGTCAGATAACGCACGTGCCCCGCATGAATAAGATCAAAGCAACCGTTGGTGAACACTAACAGCTTCCCTGCTAGCTTCATCCGGGCGCGCGCGTCGAGCAATGCTTGCAGGTCGACGATCTTTGACATCGAACCGATTGAATCATGTCCCAGGGTGAGTGAGCAACGCGCCACCAGATCAGTCAAACTCGCGCAAGCGATAAACGCCGTTTGTGACACGTTCGGCGAAGCCTTCATCCACCAGCGCGTGATTGCCCCGTCCAGCTTCCACTCGCGACAGCCCCGTCACTCGCGACAACTCACCCAGCAGAGTCATGCCCGCGCCTTGCAAATACGCACGCGCGATTTCTGTCAGAGCCTTGTTACGCGTGATCTTCGCCGATAGCTCTTTAGGGAAACGTCCTTCTGCGAGCGACCAAATGTAAGTGAACACCGGCTGGTATAACACCTCGGATGGAATCACCTTCATTGCGCGTTGCAACTCATCAATCGCGCGTGTGAACTTCGCCCGATCCGTCACGCCGGACTCTCCCCGCAGGTCTTTGGTTCCCATCTCCCATTCGCGGCGAAGCACTTTGAGAATCGCGCGAGCGTTTTGCGAGAGCGCCTTCGATTCGCTTCGCCGGGGTACTCCCCAGATCGCATTGAAGTAAGGAATCAAGCGAGGCGCGATGAACGTCGATCGCCCGCGAACGAGCTTTGCGTAGTAGACTCGGCCGCGGCGCATAACTTCATCCTTGATATACCAGGCGAGACTGGCTTCGGGGTCCTTCTGCACGTGACGCGGCATGTGCGCATCGCGCCTTCCGCACACCGCAATGTAGAGAGAAGGCCCCGGCCTCCGCGAGTCGGTGAGTGTTGAGCAGAAACCGACGGCTTCGATGAATCGTTCTGCTTCCACAGAGTTCTCGATATGCAACTCAGGAGTGCGCCGCCAGATTCGGTCGCGATAGAGTTCGATGTCTTCGGGTAGTTGGTGGGTCAATCCAAGGGATTATACAGGCAGGGGCGCTCGTAGTCCGGCCTTCAGTCAGGCGGAAGTTTGTATGCGTTTTGCCGCGAATGAAAGCTGATACAAACCTCCGCCTGAAGGCCGGACTACGAACAGGTAAACTGTGCGTGACCTCACGCGTCGGCTTCCAATTCTTCTCGCTGTTTGCGTCGTCTCAAGACAATCATCGTCGCGATCGTCAGCGCCGCGATCCCGAGCAAGATCAACCCCGCGCCCTTTATCCAATGCTCGAGCACGTTCCAGCTTCGACCGAAGAAGAATCCAATCAACGTGATGACAAACGACCACAGCAGCGCACCAAGCATGTTGTAGGTGGCGAAGGTACGCCATTGCATTCGAGCCGAACCAGCAAGCAGCGCGGCAAAGACGCGAAGCCCGGTGATGAATCGCGCCACCAGAATCGTCTTGTCGCCGTGAGAGTGAAAGAACCTATCCATATGCGCGAGCCGCCCGTGCGTCAGCCCCGCGTATCGGCCGTAGCGTTCCAATGTGCCCCGTCCTACTTCACGTCCGATGAAGTAACCCGCGTTGTCTCCCAGCATAGCGCCAAGGGCGGCGATTGCCATCACTTGCCAGAGGTGGAAATGACCTTGCGCGGCGAAGAAGCCGGCCGCGAGCAGAATCGTTTCGCCGGGAACCGGAACGCCTGCGTTTTCGAGCATCACGCCGAAGAACACGACCCAGTAGCCGTATTGTGTGAAGTAAGAAAGGATAGTTGAGAGCATGCCTCGTCGATTGCGGAACTGACCGGCAGATCGTTTTTGCACTACGGCTGCCGATTGAAGCCAGCCTGAACAAAATGACCATCAAAGGTAAACGCGGTTTGTGCACTGAGCCGCTTCATTACTATGAATGAGATGCAATCAGTTAGAGAGTAATCCTTGTCCTGATGTTGTTGAAAGTATTGCCAGCCTTCGCGGAATAGCGTTTCATCAACGTGAACCATTTCGACGGAAGTACTAGCCAGGAGATTGTTCCCAACTTGAACCGCCTTCGGGTGATGCCCTCTACTATTGAAATATGTAACAACCTCATCGAAGACGAAGAATGTCGTCACAAATGACGGAGGCGATTGAAGGATGCCTTGCCAGTGTTGCTTTGCCGCAGGATTGTTTTGATCTTTCGCTAATTCCAGTGCTAACAAATAGCTCGTATCGAGAAAGACTTTACTCATCGCTTATAGATGTACCGATCGTGTTCCACCGATGCGTCTGTTACATCGTCATCGATGGGATCCAGGCCAAGCTGAATCGGATCCTTTGGAGGAATAGGAACGATTAGGATGTTACCGTTTTCCTTCCTGATCTCTACCTCCGTGATGCCTTCCAAAAACCGCTTGGGAATGACTACACCTTGATCGGTTACTTCTGTTCTCATAACGCTCTCGCTCTTTTTGGCTTATTGCGACCGGGATTATACCACATACTCGAGAATAGGCGCCGTTCTGAGGAGTGGACGATCAGTGAGTGCGGCTACCGCGGGCCGGACGCGTCTCTTCTCAACATCGCATACACGCTAGGCGTCACAACCAGTGACAGCAACAACGCCACCATGAGCCCTCCGATCACCGCAATCGCGAGGGCCTGCAACATCTCAGCGCCCTGCCCAAGCGCAAGCGCCAGCGGCATCATTCCAAGCATCGCCGCAAGCGATGTCATCAAAACAGGCCGAAACCTCCGCCTGCCCGAACGAAGCAGCGCGTCGCGTAGCGTGTCGCCGGAAGCAAGATGATCCTCGACTGCATCAAGCATCAAGATTCCATTCTTCGCGACAATGCCGACCACCATTATCATCCCCATATACGAGACTACGTTCAGCGTGGTGTGCGTGATAAGAAGTGCCGCCAGCACTCCGCTCAACGCAAGCACCGCGCCGCTTACGATCGCGGCCGGGTGCGAGAACGAACGAAACTCAATCAGCAGCGTGATGAACACCAGCGTGACCGCAAGCCCCAACGCCATTGTCATCTCGCGAAAGCTCGACTGCTGCTCGCGATACAAGCCGCCGTACTCGAGCGTCATCCCCGGCGGCAGCTTTACCTGTTTAGCGAGCTTCGCCTGAATTGCGCTGATTGCCGAGCCGAGATCGATACCCTCGAGCCGCGCGGTCACCCCGACAGTCTGACGCAAGCCGTCGCGCGCGATTTCAGCTTGTCCCTTGTCGTACTCGATGTCCGCCACCTGATCCAGACGAAACAATGTGTTCTTCGCCGTTGAGCGAATCGGCAGCGCTCGCAATGCCTCAAGCGACGCGCGTGATTCCTTCGGCAGGACGACTCGCACATTGATCAGCCGATCCTGGCTAATCATCACCGAAGTCGCATCGCCAGTCATAGCGGTCGTAACGGTATTCGCAATATCCGTCGCGTTGACGCCAAGCCCGGCCGCGCGTTGCGGATCAACCCTGAAGGTGATTGCGGGTCCGCTGATCGCCATGCCGTCAAAGGTGTCCACGACGCCCGGAATCTCCTTTATGACCTTTTCGATTTCAGCGGCCTTTTGATGAAGCGCACTGGCATCTTCGCTGAAGAGTTTTATCTCAATGGGCTGCGGCTCGCTGGTCAAATCGCCGATCAGGTCGCCGAGGATTCCGGGCAACTCAACGCGATCGAGGGCCGGCACTGTTGACGCAATTTGTTTGCGAAGGTCGTCTTTCACTTCTTCGGTAGAACGTTTGCGATTGGGCTTGAGCTTAACCAGAAAGTCGCCGGTGTTCGGTTCGGTGATGAAGAGTCCAAGCTGCAGTCCCGTGCGCCGTGAATAGCTTTCAACTTCGGGAGTGTCCTTCAACATCTCTTCAACCTGCTTTAGTATTCGATCCGTTTCCACAAGCGAAGTCCCGGGCGGCGTGAAGTAGTCGAGCACGAACGCGCCTTCGTCGAATTCAGGCAGGAACTCCGAGCCGAGACTCTGATAAGCGAAATACGACAACACAAGCACCGCGCCGCAAACAAGCAGCACCACCGCGCGGTTGTCGAGCGCTTTCCCGAGCAACCACTCGTAGCGAGTCACGATTGCCCGCAACAAGCGGCCCTGTTCTCTCATCTCCTCGCGCTCCTCCGCCTCGAGTTCGCCCTCAAGTTCCAAACCCGACAGGCTGTCCTCCTCGACTGCCGGCCGCTGCTTTGGTTTTATGAAACGTTCCGCGAGCACCGGTGTGAACGAGAGCGCAAGCACAAGCGAGGTCAGCAGAGCCACTGCCATCGTAAGAGCAAGCGAACGGAAAAACACGCCCGTTACGCCCGTCAGCAACGTGAGCGGCAGAAACACAACAACAGGCGTGACCGTCGAGCCGATGATCGGAATTGTGATTTCCGACACCGCGCGCTGAACCGCATCGTGACGAGACTCTCCGCGCGCGCGGTGCGTGTAGATGTTCTCGACAACCACTATCGCGTCATCGATAACCAGACCAATCGCCGCCGCCACCCCTCCTAACGTCATCAAATCAAAACTCAACCCCGCCAGCCACATCGCCAGGAACGTCGCCAGTATCGTTACCGGTATCACGAGTATCGCAACGAAAGTCGTCCCGATGTTTCGAAGAAAGCCGTAGAGAATCGCAACCGATAGGAGAAGGCCGATCAGGATAGAATCGCGAACCGAGGTGATCGAGGCTCGCACGAGCAGCGACTGATCATAATAAGGCGCGACCCTGACATCCTTAGGAAGTTGCGAACGCATCGCCGCCAGCTCGGTCTTCACTTCGTCAACGACCTCGACCGTGTTCGCATCGGGCTGACGAGTAATGTTGAGCAGCACCGCCGGGTGACCATCGGCCGTGACGATCGTGTAGTTGGGCGCGACGCCTTCGCCGACCGTTGCGATGTCGGCTACAGTCACGGGCGCGTTGTTCACAGAGGCGACGACAATCGAATTCAGTTCTTCGGGCTTTTTAGCCTGGCCGCTCACGACCGTGAGTTCCAGTTGATGATTTTCTTCGATGAGCCCCGGTGAGGCGATGATGTTGGCTTTGTTCACCGCGTCCACCACTTGCTCGAGTGCGACGCCTCGCGCAGCCAGGCGCTGGGGATCAACGGTGACGTGAAACTCGCGAATCTGTCCGCCAGCAACGGCCACCGCGGCGATTCCCGGCAATCGGGTGAGTCTTGGTCTGACAACATAGGTCGCGAGATCGCGAAGGCTCGCGGGATCACGTTCATCCGAGGTCAGGCTGTAACCCGCTACGGGAAAGACCGCGAATGTGAGCCGCTCGACGCGTCGTATCGAAGCGGTCGGCGGCAAAGTCGTAGCCAACTGCGCAAGCCGCTCCTGAACCATCTGCAGCGATTCGAGGATGTCGACTTTCCAATCGAAGAAGAGACTGATGTCGCAACCGCCTCGTTGCGTAGTCGAACGAATTCGATTTACGCCCGGAAGCCCGTTCATAGCTTCTTCGATCGGGCGCGTGACTGACACCAGAACCTGTTGAGCAGGAACAACGCCGTCGTCGATTATGATCACGACGCGTGGAAAATCGGTTTGAGGAAAAATAGCTACGGGAAGTTGAAGCGCGGCGTAGAGTCCCGCGACGCAGAGTAGTCCGATCAAAACAAGGACCGCGGGCTTTTGACTGGAGATAACTCGCGCAAGGCTCACAGATCATCTCCGTCGGCGCGCGCTGCAGGTTGGAGCAAACATTTCACGCTAATCCTTGTTCTTTTCTCCGGTGTCGGCCCCTTCCGATTTCTCACCTTCCTTCTCGTCCTCGGCAACCTCGACCTTGGTGCCATCCGGCAATGCGTAGTTGCCTTCCACAACGATTGTCTCGCCGCCTTTCAGGCCGGAGGTGATTTCCATTTTCTCAGGTGTTCGAACGCCGACTGCGACTTTCGTTTCGTGCGCGACCGATTCTTGATCGACCACCATCACGCTGCCTTCGTTGGCGTTAGTCGCTTCGAGAGTAACCGCCGAAGCGGGAACGATAACGACATCATTGGCCGCCTGTGTGGCGACGACCACCTTCGCAGCACTGTCCGCGCGCAAGCGGCCGCCTTCGTTTTTGAGATTGACCCAGATTTCGACGGATCGGCTCTGCGGATCGCTCGCGCGGCTGACCAGCGAAATGACGCCGGCCATCTCTTCACCGGGCAAATCCTGCGGCAGAACCTTTGCCGTGTCGCCGACTTTAAGCTGCGCGGCAACGGTATCGGCCACGGGCGCCTTGACGATGACCTCGCTTACGTCGTCGATCGCAAAGAGCTTTGCGCCGGGTTGCGCGAACTCTCCCTGAAATTGAAACTGCTCGGTTATCACCCCGGTAAAGGGCGCACGAATCACCGCATATCCCAATTGAGCGTCGAGGTTCGACAGTCTATCCTCGGCCTGTTTCAGCTTGGATTCGGCGACACGGCGATCGCTGGGGCTCATTGTGACGGCGTGCAGACGTTGGGTCGCTTCAGCTAATCGCAAATCGTTCTCGGCTGTAGTCAGCGCGAGTTGCGATGCTTCGACGTCTTTCTTTGAGATCCCACCTTGCTCATACAGCGTGAGCCGCCGCTCATAAACCGTCCGCGCATTCGAGACGTTCGCTCGAGCATCGCGCACCGCCTTTTCATCCTGCGCGGCGGTCTGCGGAATGGATCCGCCGGTCACGTTGCGAAGACTTGAGCGCGCCTCTTCGAGCGCCGCGGCTGCCTCAGCTCGTTGAGCCAGGACATCTCGAGCTTCCAGCGTCGCGACAACTTCTCCTTCGTGAACCGGCTTGTTCCTGACCAGCGCCATCGTTTTTATCTGGCCCGCGATCTTCGAGCTGACCGTCGCTTCCTTTCGACCGAAGATCGTTCCAAGCACCGTCACTTCGGCGGCGATCGTACCGCGCTCGGCCTTTTCAACCTTGACGCTGACGACCACCGCCTCTGCTTCTTCTTCGGCCGGCTTCTTCTTCAAAAGCAAAAGCGCGACTATGAGCACGGCGGCTAAGCCGAGCACGAGTACCACCAGCTTCCAGCGATTGCCTTCGCGGAATACAAAAAAGCGCCGCACTGACGACTCACTAGAACTCTCGTGGCCAGCCAGGATACTCATGCTTTTCTTGTCGTCGCCTGCCATCTTCTCTCGCGTGTCCTTACTGGGCGGTTACCTGTGCGAGCCGCGCCTTCGCGGTTTGATAGTCGAACAGCGCTTGAGAGAGCGCCGCGCGTTGCGAGGCCAACGTGCCGAGCGCGTCGGTGACTTCGATCAATTGCGCTTCGCCCGATCGATAGCGCGCGATTGACGCCTGCACATTGCGTTCGGCGTCGGCAACGCTCACGTTTAGAAACTGATAACGCTCTGCGGCGGCGACCGCTTGCGATCTCGCGGCGTAAAACTGTTGATTGAAGTTACGCAACGCCCGGGTTCGTTCGGACTCGAGACTCTGTGCTCGCAGTCGAGCCTGGCGCTCGCGGCTGCGGCTCGCGCCCCAATCGAAGATAGGAACAGTCACGCTGACGGTCGCCAGGATTCCGGTGTGATCGTAGATTGGATCAGGCTTGAGCGATTGCGAATCAAATCCGCCGTTGATCGAATATGTGACTTGCGGAAGACGCTCGGCGCGCGCCGCTTTTCGGTCCTGTTCGGCGGCCCGCCGCTGCGCTTCGAACTGCGCGAACTCGGGCCGGTTTGAAATTGCCGACGCCACGAATCGATCGAGTTCGGTTGTGTTCGGCAATTCGCTGGTCAGGTCGTTAATCTCGAGAGGTGAGCTGAAATCGTAACCAATCAGCACTCGCAGGCCGCCCGCGGCGACGGCCTCGTTTACCCGCGCCTGTTCGAGTTCGTCACGCCGCGACGCTACCTGAAGCTTCGCGCGCGTCGAGTCGACCTGGGCAACTTCGCCGGCATTGAACATCAGGTCAGTCACGCGAGCGAACTCCTCGGCTGCTCTCAAGCTCAACTCAGCCGAGCGCCGTTTTATAATCGCAAGCGCAAGTCCGTAGTACGCGTCGTCAACGGCTTGAAGCAGCGTGCGCCGGGCGATCTCAGTACCCGCGCGCGCAGCCTCGAGCAGCGCCACGCTTCGCCTCAGCGTCGCGCGCAGCCGGCCCGCTATATCAATCTCGCCGCCCGCGCCGACCAGCGATTCGTATTCGATGACTGCGTTCGCCGCGATGAAACTAAATCGGTCGGAGCGTGGTGTTCCAGGCGCAACGGGACCCAGTGTCGGTGAGTTATACGTTACCGTGCTGGGAGCGGTGATGCGCGGCAGGAAAGCGGCGCGCGCTTGCCTGACGTCTTCTTCGGCGATCGCCTCCGAATAACGAGCGGTTTGAAACGCCGACGCCTGAGCCAGCGCGAGCCGCGCGGCTTCATCTCGGGTAAGCCGATTCTGCGGCGCTGTAGTTTGCGAAGGAGGGCTTTGCGTTGGCGGGGATTGCGCGCGGATGGAGGGGAGTATCGATGTCGGAAGCGAGGGCGGCACTCGCTGGCCGAGCGCAATGGACGCTGCCGCAGAGATGAATGTTAGCGTTAAGACGACACGCAAAAGATTAGCAGATCCGTGGCCGCTACCAGCGGGTTGGTTCATCTGTCCCATCGCATGATGTCAAATTGAGCGTCTCAAAGTCGATTGCTCCAATTCAAACGCCGCATTGTTCTATTGTGCTTAAACGAGCCACGCCTGTCTAGACGGCTTCTGCCCCGGCCCTCTGTGCCAATGATAGTGAGACACTAACTAGAAAGCGGTTTGTGTCTCACTATCATTGGCACAGAGGGTGAGCGCAACGGACCAAGAACGGCAATTACAGCCCAGAGTTGGCCGACCTCCTTGTGACGGGATTCTCTAAGGGCATTCAGATTTAACACACCATCTCTCTAGATTAGTCTTGATCCTCGCTACATCTACGATATTCTGCGGATGTAGCAACATCTGCCCTTCTTTCATTCCCGCAGCCTTAGCATCATCAATGGAGAATCCGCAATGGCGATTCAGCTTCTTTTCGTTCTGAGTCTGTTCGTTGGCCCGTTTGTTTCGATTAAGGCGGCACCCGCAGGACAACAGACGCAAAAGGCGAGGGACCCTTACAAAGATATCTTAGGACCAATTCCAGAAAGAAAACTTTCCCAGCGGGATCTGGGTGTTGATTATGCAGTGGTGACAGTATCCTATGCCAATCTTCGAGACACACCGTCCATCACGTCGAACCCTTTGCTCAAACTGGCGAGGGGCGACATTCTCGTAATACTTGGCTCCGCGTTGTCGGACACTTGGTATAACGTGATTCATGTTGAATCCGGGCAGGAAGGATGGATTCATTCAAGCACAGTAGAAGTTAACTACACTCAGAATAGAAAGCCACTCGTCCAAATTCCGAGGACAGCAACCGGGAGTTCTAAGAACCCCGCGCTTGAAGTAACAAACGACACGAATCGAATTCTAACGCTAAAGATCGAGGACACCCGCTACACGTTTGCACCCCACGAAAAGCAAACACTGAATCTCGCCCCAGGCCACTACAAGTTCATCGCTTCTGCGCCGGCGGTCATCCCTGATTTCGGGGAAGAATCATTGGAGACTGGATACAGCTATTCGTGGCGGTTCTATATCATGAGGTGAACCTACCACACCGCTACAACAATCCTTCTTCTCGTAAACCTTCCATGAGCCAGCGCAGGTTCTTCCCATCGTAATAGTGGTTATCATGCTCAGTGACCAGCAGGGCCTCCAAAGAAAGCCGGATACCTCGCCTTACGCCTCCCACCTTCTGGTTGAGAACATGCTTGTATGCTTCATAAGCCAAAACATCGGCTGCTTGAAGCGGGCGACGCGTTTTCTTAGCACAGAACGAAAGAGACTTCGGCGAAGTCATTCGAAGCTGTTCCCATCGTTCCTTCTTGCTGAGCAGGCTCATTGGGCCAGATAGTTCGCCTCCATAGCCACCGCCTTTTTCAAATACATAGTTGATTGGCTCATCGGGACAGTTGAGGCTCGCCCACTTTGTAACCATCTTGAGGTTGTCAACGACAGCGAAGGCTAAGGCGTTCTCTCGGATCGTCTCCGGCAATCCGCCAATCAAAGCAAGGTAATCAGCGAGCACAACCCCTGTCGCAAAGCCGCGCTCAACGGTTTCGCAGATGATAGCAATGGCGCGTTTTTGAACGGCCAGCTTGCGTTCCTTTGTCCAGCCTTCAAAGGCCGCTTTGCGACTTTCAAGATCAGTCCAGTGCATCGCCGGAAGCTGTTCATCTTTGAGTAACTGCGCCCATGCTCTGTCGAATGTATCCCACTGTTGAACGGTTGCGACGTAGCCAGCCACGGTCAGCACCGGCGAACCGGCATGCGTTCCGCTTTCATCGAAGTACGCAGTCAGCATTGCGACCATTTCACCCGCAGACCAGAATAGGCTTCGACTCAGAGGCTCTAAACCAGTATGGTTCGCATTATCCGGGCGAGCAGCGGATGAGTCAAATATATACTGTTGCCCTAAATGAGTACCGACTAGAACAGCAGAAACGGTAGAAAGGAATTTGATAAGCTCTACATACTCTGTCGAATACTTATGTCTCCCATTTCACGCCCGCCGGCAAGAACTTGAAGGCCCATCGCTATAAGAGCCGAACAAGAGGGCGGCGTGGGTCGCCGAAGTTGAACCTCGTAACTGAAGCTGAAGGTTGTGATTGTTCGTTGCCGGCGATGTCTTCTGGCCCACTAGCTCTTTCCGGCTGCACGTTTCTAGTGACTCGTGAAGAATACGTCCCAAGCCCATCGGCCGACATGCGCGCCACGCCAGTCGTATACTTTTGAGCGATAACGGAACTGATTTCCGTACTGGTCTGCTCGGCTCGATTCCTTATAGTTAAGGCTGATTGCATATACACCGAGCTCAGGCAATGCGTGAAGCTCACTCGGTTCAGCGATGCCATTGTGGTTTGAATCCTGCCACAAACGTAGCGAGATGAAAACTGCATCACGGCTGTCGATGAGACCGTCGGCTGTACCACCATTCCCCGGTTTGTCATATTCAGCAAGCGCCTCAAAGCCGTTGCGATGCGGTGATGGAGTTTGCGGCGCAAAATTACCAAATAACTCGGTCCCATTATCAATCGTGCCATTGCCGTTTCGGTCGAGAGCCAAAAACGCATCGTCAGAATTCGCAGCCGTCCACCCCAGCCGCTCTGAGGCGCCATCGGTGTTGAGATCGAAGTTGACCCCATTTTGAGCGTCTGTGAGATCAACCCCATTACCACGTGTGTCGATGACTATCGGGCTAATCGCAGCAGCTATTACAACTAGGGTCACAGCTTCTCGTTTCGCCACCGCCGCCGCATAGGTTCACACAGCCGCCACCGCCGCTCCCGATGCCACAATTACTAGCGTACTGGGGAATGCTGCTCACCACATCGTCGTCACACTGCTGTACGTTTATGGGCATATTATTGCCAACATCATTTGTTCCATAATAGCCATTCATGACGCTTTGTCCGGCGACTTGTTGAACGCCCGATACCTCATACAGCCCCATCGTATGACCAGCTTCATGAAGCGTCACCTTTCTAACAAACTATAGTACCCTGGCGAACCGTCACGATTCCACGCCGGTATGTTCCCTGAATAAACCGCACCCCAATAAAAAGTTGTCGTTGCAGAGACGACAAAGCCAGACAATGTGTTGCTTGCTGTCTCTGCGGGGGCAGTTGGTTTCAACTGAGAATAACCATTATTCGTAGATATCGTGTATTGGCCTGTGGGTGGCGCGGCAGAGAAATAGACATTCGAACAGTTCTGACTGAGGGGAAAAATGTTGTGAAAGTTCCAGTTTCCAAGCCCTCCGCCCCCGCCTACCTGATCGAGCTCTTGACTCGTGAATCCAGTGGCTTGGTAGTAGACAACACTGTTTGCATGCCATCCATTGCTTCCTATGGGCGGACACGCCGCCTCCGATACTGCCATAGGATAACCAACGCCTAGCAAACAACCAGCAGCTAGGCCAATCAGGAAGCTAGTCGACGTCAACGCGTGTCGCTTGTGCATGTTGCCTCCTTTTCTGTGGCCCGTTCATCTGTAAGAAACAATCCGCGCGGTTTGCAAAAGCGAATTCGCGTCGCGGATCACACCGGGTGGAAGTTCGTCCGCCGTCAATGGCGTAACAGTTGAGCCGTTCAATTCAAAGCTTCCAGAATATCGTGTGGCCTTATAGGCTCCAGTTTCCTTAATGAATTGCAGAAACAGTAGGATTTCATGACCGTTCACCGGCAGGGCTGCAAAGTAGTGGTCTCGAGCCTTCACTATCACGCCGTCGAGCAAGACTTTGCCCCCGGGTCGCGTAACATCAATGGTTGAGCCCACATTTAAACGCGCAGCTACGTTGTTCTTCAATACTTCGGTGACTAAGATATCGTACTCAGTGAAGATGAAGCCTTCGTCTTCAGTAATTCGCGAGACTCTGTTTGTAACCTTCCCCCGAATGATTGCGTCAGACTCGCGCGCAAGTTCGCCAAGAAAACTCTCCGGCGTCTGCGACTCAGTCAGTAGTGGGCTCAGTCCGATGAGAAAGTCGATACCAACAATCTTGTGCGTACCCCGAGCAGGCTCAATCAACTCACTAATTCTTCGGTTGTTATTCCTCTCTCGGTAATGGGTGTAAAGCGTGCTGTGGATGCGCTCCTTTTGAGACAACACGCCAAGCTGAACAGGCGCGGCGTCGCTGAGCTCCGCTTGATATTCCGCAAGCTCGGCTCGATGTTTTACGTCCTCGGCGTCTTTCTGGTGAAGACGAGACGCTCCAACGCCAGCCACCACCAATAGAGCCAGCCCGATTACAAAGCCAAGGACGAATGGTTTCGACATTTCAGCCTCCTCAAAGCAGCGATATTGAAACGGAACTAGAAAGCTTGTATGAACGACTCTGCGTCGCGCAGGACGCCGGGCGGAAAACCAACATTGGTTAACGGCGCCTAAGAGTTGAGCCGTCCAACTCAAAGCTTCCAGAATTTCTAGTCGCCTTGCAGACTCGTGAGCCCATCAGACTCGCAGTCCCGGACATTTTCAAAACTGGAGCGAAGTATCCTACAAAACATTTCTGGGCGCAAGGAAACCTCTGATCGTCTTGTTTTGCGACAGTCAAAACCAGAGTCTTCAAGTGCAAGGTCTCGTCGCGCTGATCCGCGAGCAAGAGTGTGTGTGTGCAAAAGACAAGCCTTTCGCAGGTCCGAACTGTGCCGTAATTTTAAGACACCGCCCAAGTCCGAGAGCGCTTCCGACACATTCGCTCACCAGTTATAATGTTGGCCTACCAGTAGGACAATCCCGAAAGGCAGTGGTTGAGTCATTCTTCGAATCCGTTTTTTTTCCGGAATGATTGCCGAGCACAGCATAGAAGTTGATGCGATCCTTCAGCAGTTCCGCGAACCGATTTCTTCATGCTCGACTCAACCGACTTCGGCCGAACGCAGGCGAACTGGCTCGAGAATTCGCTTCGCGATTCAAAGGCCAAATGGAAGATCGCAGTCTTTCATCATCCGATCTATTCATCGGGCAAGCAGCACGGCTCAGCCATGGGATTGCGAAAACAACTTGAGCCGCTCTTCACACGCTACGGCGTGAAACACGCTACGGCGTGAGCGTAGCGTTCTCCGGTCACGATCATATCTACGAACGAACCAAACCGCAGCAAGGCATTCAGTATTTCGTCAGCGGCGCGGGCGGAAAGGTCCGGCGTGGAGATATCGACAAAGGAAGCGGATTGACCGCGGCGAGTTTTGATCAAGACAATCATTTCATGGTGATCGAGATCGAAGATTCCCAGGCAAGCTTCCAGGCAATCAGCGAAACCGGCTCAATCGTCGATAGCGGATTGTTGAAGCAAAGTTAAACTCAAGGACGAACAAGGGGGCATACAAAGAAACTTGAAACTTTTAGCACTGAAGTATACTCGCAGAGATCGGCAAAGCGAGAGCCACGACCCTCAGAGGTGATCTCGATAGAATGTAGGGGCGGCCAACGGTGAGCCGCCCCTACAGGTGCCCATCAAATCTTCACTAGAAAAACCTGACCGTGTACGTGAGCCGAACTCCGCGACCGATCTCCGGAGCAAACTCCTTAATGAAGGAGAGATGGTTGCGATAGAGCCGATCGCCGATGTTAAACGCGCTCAACGAGATGATCTGTGCGACGTGCTGTTGCGCGATCGTGTAACTAGCGTTTGCGTTGAACACGGCATAGCCCGGCGTTCGGGTCTCGGTCGGGAAGAGCCGGTCTTGATCCCTCGCAACGATCGCTTCAGGAGCGAACCGGAAGCCCTTGTACGTAGCTTCGAAGCCGACACGGCCTCGCAACGGCGGTATCCGGGGAATAGGCGTATTGCTGTCAGTCAGCGTCGCATTGACATAGTCGAGCGAAGAAAGAAGCCAGAGGTTGGGATGCATTCTGACGTCAAGGCGCGCTTCGGCTCCGGTGTACCGAGACGTGCCCTGCGCATAGTTGGCGATCAGCAGGTTCGACTCCTCATCAATCTGGCCGGTCGGCGCCAGAAAAATAAAGTCTCTGATGTGGTAATAAAAGTAGTTCAACTCCGCGCGAAGCCGGGTGGTGGAATGCCGCAGCGATAGATCGACCCCATCACTCTGCTCGCGTTGGAGATTCGGATCGCCTATCTCGAACGTCGCGTTGCCGCCGTGCGGGCCGAGATTGTATAGCTCCTCCAGCGACGGCGCCCGATAGGATCGGCTGTAGTTGGCAACGAACGCCCCTCCTCGCCAGGTTGGAACTCGCATTCCGATTGCGCCTGAGAATCCGTTGAATGAACGATCGGGAGTCGGCCGCGCGAGCACCTGGTCCGGATTGTACCCGTTATGCTCAACCCTCCCGCCAAACTGAAAGGACACGCGCTCGAAGTCGAGTTTCTCGAGGGCGAAGACCGCAAACGCGTTTTGTCGCGTCGGCGGCGCCAGCGCTTCCTCGCCTGATGACGTGTAGTCACGATGCAGCCCCCACAAGCCGAAGCTGCCCGACCAACGCCCGCTCTTTCGCTCGTCGAAGACGCCTCGGTAGTTAAAGGTCTTGTTCTTGAAGGCCGTGTTGATTTGGTTGGTGAATAGATTCACTTCGTTGTGACGGTAGTCGTTGTACTGAAGCGAGAACTGTGCGACGTTTATGAACCCGCCCATGTCGCGCATTCCTCCGTTCAGTCGAATGCTCTGACGGCGCGGGTTCAGAAAAACCACCTCCGGGTCTTCCTCCGATGGATCGAACGGAATTCCATAGCGCCTGCTGTCAAACGAGTAGTCGACGCTCAAAAACTTCGCCCCAGGGTAATAGCCAAAGCCGCCCGACGCGTTTCCCTCTCGCGTATAGGAGTTGGTAATCCTGCCGATAGGTGTATCGTAGTCTCCGGCTCGTTGTCCGCCGCCGTTCGCCCAGAACAGCAGGTTCTTCGAGCCGTACTCGAGCCCCGCGCTGGCACCGCCCTGGTAGTTGTTCGAGCCACCAATCGCAGTGAAGTAGCCTCGCAAGCCTGGGTGAGCAGACTCGTGGCCGGTGATCGCATTGACGACCCCGCCGATGGCGCTGCTGCCGTAGAGCAGAGTCGCGGGTCCTTTAACAACTTCGAGTTTTTCCAGGTTCAGAACGTCTATCGGTTCGGCGTGATCGCCTGATTGAAAACCAAGCGCGCCGATTCGGTTCCCATCTTCAAGGACGAGTACGCGATCTCCGTCAAAACCTCTGACCACCGGCCGCGACGTGCCCGGTCCGAAAGTACGCTTGGATACACCAAGCTCATGATCGAGCGCCTCGCCAAGTGATTGCGGATTCTTCTCGGCGAGCTCAACCGCAGTCAGCGAGGTAACCGATTGAATCGAATTGAATGAGGTTTCTTCTCCGCCGCTCGCGGTGACGGTGATCTGCTCGCCCACCGCCCTCAGCCGAATTTGAAAGTCGGCGGTGACCGAGGCTCCGGGCTTCACCTGAATCGTCTGCACAACATCGGGCACGCGGTCGAGGTGCGCAACCACGTCGTATGTTCCCGGCGGGACGTTTTGAAATTCATAGACTCCGTTGTCGTCGGTCTCAACCGCGCGCTTCAGTTGAATAATTGTGACCGCGACATTGTGGACAGGCTTACCTGAGGTCTCGAGCGTCACAGTTCCCTTCAAGCTCCCGTTCGCTTGCGCGAAGCTGACGGCCGAGAAACCGCAGATGAGCAGAAGCGTTAATATGCCAGAAAGATAATTTTTCGCTTGCATGGTCTGATCTCCTTTTCTGAGTGAATAGATCGAGCCTCGCGTGCCGTCGGCCGCAAGCCGTGTAGGTGGTTGTGAAATCAGTCAAGCAAGAGGGGGTGCGCGGCCGACGAATGCTATGTTCGCGCCGGGCAGGCAACGATTGCATTGAAGGCCTGTAGACGTGATGACGACGAACGACGGATCAGGGCTTATCGACGATGAGCACAAGCTCGAACTGAAAACCCGCTGTAGACGGCAGGTCGCGCAATGCGAAGGATCGCTTGACTCTGGCGCGCGCCCTGAATGGTCCGGCCTTCGGGTTGCTGAGGTCGTCGACGAGGCCAACTCCCGCGATAAGACCGCGGAATGACGGTGAGCAGCATTGATGATTAAGGCGTGCGCGATGAGAAGGACAAGCGCAAGTGCAACACGCGAACGCGACGCATCTGATCCCGAAAGACGGATTGGTGTGCTCAATTCCGATGCCCTCGTTTAACCTTAGGTCTCAGCTCGTCTTGACGCGCGGCGCTCGACCCACTCGTACACCATCGGCAGAATCACGATTTTGATCGGCCGCGTGACCAGTCCCCCGACTACGACGATAGCGAGCGGTTTCTCAATCTCTGCTCCCGTTCCCGAAGAGACGATGAACGGTATAAGACTTATGCTGCCGATTAGAGCGCTCAATAGTTCGGCTCGCAAGCGCACGGTCGCACCGGTGACTACCGCCTGATGCAACTCAATTCCCTGGTCCCGCAGTTTGTTGATGTAAGAAACCATTACCATGCCGTTCTGCACCGCGACTCCGAATACCGCAATAAAGCCGACGAGTGCCGGCACGCTCAATGGGAATCCCGAGATCAGAAGAAACGTCGTGCTTCCCACAAGCGCAATCGGAATATTGAAGATGATGGTAAGAGTATTCCGAAGCGAATTGAAGCAGGCGAAGATCAACACGAATACAAGCAGCAGCGAGATCGGGATCGCGATGAGCAGCCGCCGAACGGCCTGTTGTTCGTTCTCGAATTGGCCGCCCCACGTTATGAAATACCCAGGTTCCATCCTGACCTGCCCGGCGACCGCCGCCTGCGCATCGTGCACGAAGCTGCCTATGTCTCGCCCGGCCACGTTGCACATCACAACAACTCTTCGCAGCGAGTTCTCGCGGCTGATGACTGAATCGCCGCTCGACAAGTTGAATGAGGCAAGCTGCCCCAGCGGCACGCTGCCGGCTACCGGAGCTGCGATCAGGATGGAACCCAGCTTGTCGATCTGATCGCGGAAACGCTCAGTCATTCGAACAAAGACCGCAAAGCGCCGCTGCCCTTCCAGTACATCGGTGGCCTCGTCGCCCCCGATGGCAATCTTGATCGCCTCAAGTACGTCGGTAATGTTGAGTCCGTATCGGGCAATCCTGTCGCGATCCAACACGATTTCGAGATGTTCTTCGCCGGCCACTTGCTCGATCGCAAGGTCTTCGACGCCTCGAATGCCTGACATCGCGTTCCGAATTTCTTCGGTCATCCTTCGCAGTACCTCGCGATCCTCTCCGAAGACCTTCACAGCAATCTGAGCGTTGATCCCCGAGATCAACTCGTCGTTACGCGTTTGTATGACCTGTGAAAAATTAAATCGCACTCCCGGGAAGCCCTCGACTCGACGACGCATCGCATCGACCAGATCATCCTTGGTGCTGGCGGTGGTCCAATCTTTTTTGGGCTTCAATCGAATGTAGAGTTCGTCGTTGCTGACGCTTTCCGGATCGCCGCCGAGTTCGGCTCTCCCGATCTTTGCGACCACGGTTTCGACCTCTGGAAATTCCTTGAAGGCGCGCTCGATCTGCGTGGATACATCGATCGCGCGATTGAGCGAGATGCTTGCGGGCATCGTAGCCCGCACGAGCATGTTCCCTTCATCGATAGTCGGCAAGAACTCGCTGCCAAGGATGAATACATCGGCGACGCTCCACACGATGAGCAGAACCGCTATTGTGAGCGCCGCGAACCTGTGCCTGATCGCCCACTCGAGCACCGGGACGTACACACCTTTCACAAATCGAATGATCGGGTTTTCACGCTTGTCGCCCTTCTTCAACCTGAGCCACATTGCGCACAGCATTGGCGCGATGCAAATGGCCATCAACATCGAGCCGATCATCGAGAACGTCACCGCGTAGGCCAGAGGCTTGAACAGCTTCCCCTCGATTCCTTGAAGAGTGAACACCGGCAGGAAGACCGCTACGATGATGAGGATCGCAAAGAAAATGGGACGGCCGATCTCCTGAGCCGCAACAAGTATGGCTTCGCGAAGCGATCTCTCCTGATGCTCTTCGAGATGGCGATAGATGTTTTCCACCATCACCACCGTCGCGTCCACCATCATCCCAATGCTTATCGCCAGTCCCCCAAGCGATGATAGATTCGCCGACAGTCCGCCGTACCACATCAGAATGAATGCCACGAGCATGCAGAACGGGATCGCCGCCGCGGTGATCAACGAGCTTCGAAAGTCGCCGAGCAACAAAACGAGAATCAGCAACACCAGCAACTCGCCCTCGATCAACGACTCGACTACCGTGTGCACGCTGCTGTTCACAAGCTCGCCCTGATCGTAGTAATCCACAATCGAGACGCCTTCGGGTAGCGCCTTGTTGATCTCGATGACCTTCGCCTTTATGCGATTGATCACCTGCTCTGTATTTTCATTGATTCGCTTGAGGACAATGCCGGTGACGACCTCGCCCTGGCCGTCCCGGGTGACTGCGCCCTGTCTGATCTCGTTTCCGATCTCGACCGTAGCGACGTCGCTTACCCGAACAGGCGTGCCCTTGCGCGAGTCAAGCACGATGTTTTTTATATCGGCGACATCTTTGATAAGCCCAATGCCGCGGACGACGTATTGACTGTCGCCGTGCTCGATGAAGTTGGCGCCTGCGTTTTGATTGTTTGCCTGGACCGCGTCGAATACGGTCTTCAGGGGAATGTTATAGCTGACCAGCGCCTCCTGGTTGACGATGACGTGGTATTGCTTCACTTCTCCGCCGAAGCTGAGCACGTCGGCCACTCCGGGCACGGTTCGCAATTGAAGCTTTACTATCCAGTCCAGAATGGTGCGCAGTTCCTGATTGCTTCGACCCGGCCCGACTACTTCGAAGAGATATATCTGCCCGGTGCCGGTTGTAATCGGGCCCATCTCAGGCGCGAATCCCTGAGGTATTCGATCCTTGGCTAACGACAATCGCTCCAGGACCTGTTGGCGAGCGAAATAAATATCGACATCATCGCGAAAGTAGACGGTTACAACCGAGAGGCCGAACTTCGAGATTGATTGCACTCGCACCACGCCGGAGATCCCGTTCATCACGTTCTCGATTGGGAATGTGATTAGTTGCTCGACCTCCTGCGGTGCAAGCCCCTGAGCCTCGGTGTCTATTTCGACCTGAACCGGAGTGACATCAGGAAACGCGTCGACATTCAGATTCCTGAGCGCGATTACACCACCGCCGACGATCAGCATCGAGACGACGGCTACAAGCAGGCGTTCACGATAGAAAAAAGCAATGAAATTGTCGGTCATAGTTGGACCATGCGATCTGAGATTTCTCGGGAGATCTTCAAGGCTCTTCTTCCTATTTTGCGGCTTTGCTCTGCTCCAACAGCAGATAGTTTCCTTTAATAACTATCTGCTCGCCGGCCTTGACGCCGCCGCGAATCTCGATACGATCGCCGGTGATGGTGCCTGTGGTGACGACACGCTTCTCATACACTCCGGCATTCGCGACAAAGACGATAAACTGCCCGTTGTCAGTCAACACCGCTGTATTCGGAACCGAGATGGCCGAACGCTCCACGTCTGTGAATATCTGGACATTCGCGAACATATCCGGTTTTAGCCTGCCCTCTCGATTCGAAACCTCGGTGCGCACCTTTACGGTTCGGGTTTCCGGATCAACGACACTGGAGATAAAAATCACCTTACCGGAGAAGACCATGTCAGCAGCGGCGGGAACCGTGGCCTTCGCGGCCTGACCAAGTTTCACTCGGCTCAAGTCCTTCTCGAAGACGTTCGCGTCGATCCATACGCTTGAGATGTCGATGATCTTGAACACGCTTGCATCTGAGCCGACGGTTGCGCCGATGGTTGCATTGCGCTCGACGACGATCCCGTCAATCGGCGACGTTAAGGAGAAGAGCGCGCCCAGGTCCTGATCGCCTCGCAGCCTGTCTATTTCGGACGCGGTCATACCGAGCACAAGCAACTTGCGCCGGGCGGCCGCCAACGCGGCCTTTGTCGAACTGATAGTACTCTCCGCGGATGCTTTCGCGAGTTCCAAATCGTGCTCGGCTGACTGAAAGGTTTTCTGAGCGGCAATAGTCTTCTCGTAAAGCAGCTTGGTGCGGTCATAGGTAGACTGCGCGAGTTTGATTTCGACTTCAGCGGTCCTCCGCGCGTTCTGATACTCGGCGGTTGCTTTCAAGTATTCGGACTTCGCCTCGTCGATATCGGCCGATTCAAGATCGGCGAGTTTCTGGCCTTTCTTTACGCGCGCTCCTTGTCCGGCGTAGAGATGAACGATGCGGCCTTCGTGAACGGGACCGATTGCCGCCAGATGATTCTCAGGAACCAGAACGGTTCCGGTTGCGAGTATCTCTCCGGCCATCGGAGCCGCTTGTACGATCTCGGTTTCGATCCCCTGGTTCTGAGGCGCCGGCGCCGAAGAGGCCGCGGTTGTTTGAGTCGAGCGGTTATCGGCTGCTTTGTTGCACGAGGCCGTTAATACGAGCGCCCCCAACAGAATCACTCTGATCATTCCTGGATGTGACATCTTGAATCCTTTCACGACGGCGCTCCTATTTCTGTAGAGGCGTTGCTGTAGCAAGCTCGAGATCGAGCAGTGCTGTTTGATAGTCCGCCAGAGTCTGATAGTAGTTGGCCAAAGTCTCACGTCGCGTTCTGATCGCGTCGAGAAGGTCGAGCACCGAGCTTTCGCCCGCCTTGAACGAGAACTCGGTGAGACTCTGAATCTCCTCAACCTTGCTGAGCACGCCGCTGTTGTACAGCTCGACCCTGCGCTTCTGAGCTTCGAACGAAGCCATCGCCTTGTCCACATCACTCAAGACCGTGTTTGTGAGAATCTTCTGATCGTTCTGAGCCCTCTTCTTCTGAATCAGGGCTTTCACGCGCTCGCCCTGATTGCGATCGAAGATCGGCAGCGTTATCCCAAGCCCGAAGCTGTACAGGTTATCGACTACGATTCGTTTTAGACCGACGCCAACGGAGAGATTCGGAATCCGCTGCGCATCTTGAAGCTTGATGTCGGAGTCGGCGGCAAACTCGCTGATCTGAGCAGCCTTCAAGTCCGGACGTGACGCGAGTGACTTATCACGCAGCTCGGCCAGCACAAACTGATAACCTTTGTAATCGAGTGTGCCTGAGACCGTCACGTCTCGCGATCGGTAGTCGCCGCCCAGCGTCACTCTGAAATCACGAAGCGCCACCTCGTAGTCCCGGCGGGAACTGGCGACATCAGTGTCGAATTTCAGTTTCTCGACTTCGATCTTTCGAAGGTCGAGGCCGGCGATTTCACCCTGTTGAACCAGTTCCGTCGAGTGCTTCAGTATTTCTCCAAACGTCTTCTCATTGTCCTCAGCCAGCTTCAGAAGGTCCTCGGCCAGAACAACGGTGTAGAACTTTCGCTTGAGGTCATTGGTCAACTGCCACATCGTCACTTGAAAATTCGCACGCGCAAGTTCTGCATTCGCGTTCGCGGCGTTTATTCTTTTTCGCCGCTTTCCCCCAAGCTCGAATGTCTGCGAGATTCCATATGAGATCTCCTGCTCCCGGAAGAACGGACCGCTGAAATCCAGGGGCAAGTCATCAAAGCTCGCGTCGAATTCGGGATTCGGTCTCAATCGGGCGGTCAGTTTTTCAGCGTCGGCGGTCTCGATTTCATAGCGCGCCGCAACTATCGCGAGGTTCTGTTGAAGAAAGACATCGACGGCATCGCCGAGGGTCAACTCTTTCTTCGGGGATGCGGGGCCGGCGGTCTGCGGTTTCGGTGGAACGATATCAACGACGTAACTTCCGAGTGCCCGGAGGGACTTCGTTTCTCCAGCCGCCTGCTGTGCCGCAATCGATTGGGCGAACAGCGACATGACAATGAGGCTTGCAAAGAATCTCATAGAATTGTCTTCCTACTCGTCTTCCGACTCATTAACGTTTTCGATCCGGCCGAAAAGGGCTGCGTAAAATCACCCGTCATCAAGAGTAATTCGGGCGTTGTCCGTTGAGAGCGTGTGATCCTTCGTTTAATGATCGACGTCTCTCGATCATTGACGTCCCTCGCGGTGCTCGCGCAAGACGGTACTCGGGCAAGGGTGTGAGCGTTCTTACGAAGCAGCCATCACAATGACGCCACCAGGATCATGGTCCCGCGTTTACTGATGAACATGAGAGATGGCCGCCGTTGGCCTGGAATCAGGTCCGGCTCTCGCGACACTCGATGATTAAGCGGCGGGTGGCGCCCGATTGGAGAGAACCATCGCCGGCCGCCCGAGCGCAGGCAGCGTGGTGAGCAACAGTCTCTTAACCGGCTCGGTAGGAATTATCCCGAGAATTGTCGGCGTTCGAACCTCGGACGAGAAGGTCCGCTGGAGTTGGCACGAAACGCAGCTCGAATCGCCGTTTCCAGACGGCGACCCTCCCTGCTTATTCGCATCGCGCGACTCCAGGTGAGTTCCCTGCTCGACGATTGATGTTTGCAGGTTGGAATGATGATGAAAGCCCGAGACAACAACCGAGTGAACCGTAAGCAACAACACAAGCGGTGCTGCGTGCTTTGCCAGGAGTCTGAAGCTTATGCGGTTGCGCTTCAACATAACGATTGCGGGCCTCGGATTTTTCGGGTGCATCTCAATGTATAAGTAATGCCTGACGGCTTGTCAACTGTTGAGAGTCAACGATCACGCTACGCCATCGTGCGTTTTTTCGCTACAATGCGCACTCAGGCTCGAAGGTCATCAGAGCGCTTCGCCGAGGAGTCAATGAGCAAAGACCTGGTTCCGAACGGAGCCCTGCTGGAAATTAGAAACCTGACCGCCCACTACGGCGACGTTCAGGTGTTGTGGGGTGTGAGCCTCTCAGTTAGAGAAGGAGAAATCGCGACGCTCATCGGCGCGAACGGCGCGGGCAAAACGACTACGCTGAAAACGATCTCGGGCGTCGTTCAGACTGGAAGCGGCGAGATACTCTTTGATGGCGAGCGCATCGACCAGGTTTCCAGCCACGTGATCGCCGCGCGCGGAATCGCTCACGTTCCCGAGGGGCGCCGGCTCTTCCCAATGATGAGCGTAAGGGAGAACCTCGAGCTTGGAGCAATTCGGAGCGACGCGCGGCGGATTCGCTCTGAGTCATTCGAGCGGGTGTTCACATATTTTCCCAGGCTGAAGGAACGCGAGCGCCAAATGGCCGGCACGCTCTCCGGAGGCGAACAACAAATGGCCGCAATCGCTCGCGGGTTGATGGCCCGGCCCCGGCTCTTGATCCTCGACGAGCCGAGTCACGGGCTCGCGCCCATCATCGTGCAGGAAATGTTCGAGACCATCCAGACAATAAATCGTGAGGGCATCACAGTTTTATTGGTCGAGCAAAACGTGCGTCAGAGTTTGAAGCTCGCCGCTCGCGCTTACGTGATCGAGAACGGCCGCGTGGTGCTCGAGGGCCGAGGCAGCGACTTGCTCGACGATCGCCGAGTTCAGGAATCGTATCTCGGAGGAGATCCCTCTGGCCGCGCGGCCACGACCGAAGAGGATCTGCGCGTATGAGTGCTCACAGAACTCAATTGCCAGAACCTCACTCGGGTTTTCTTGACCGCGCTCTCGCCCACCTGACTAAAGACTCGCGCGTAGCCGGAGTCGCCGCCGGAGGGTCCTACCTCACCAACTCGATCGATGAGTACAGCGATCTGGATCTGGTGATTTTCATCGAACCTTCAGCATACGAATCGGTGATGAGTCAGCGGCAAACCATCGCCGGCGAATTAGGCCCTCTGCTCGCCGCATTCACAGGCGAGCATGTCGGAGAGCCGCGATTGTTGATTTGTCTCTTTGGTCCGCCGTTGCTGCACGTCGATTTGAAATTCGTCAGTCTCGAAGATGCCGGGGAAAGAATCGAGGACCCCGCGGTGCTGTTTGAGCGCGACGGTCGATTGACCTCCGCATTTGATAAGACACCCTCGCACTTCCCCGAACTTGATCTGCAGTGGATCGAAGATCGCTTCTGGATTTGGATTCACTACGCGGCCGCGAAGATCGGCCGAGGCGAGTTGATGGAAGCGTGTGACTTTCTCGCGTTCCTTCGCGCACAGGTGTTGGGACCGCTTGCGCTAAAGCAACAGGGCGCGCGTCCTACGGGTGTTCGAAAGATTGAATTCGTCGCGTCACAACTTGCGACGGAGATTCAAAACACGTTTACCGCCTATGATTCCTTGTCTTGTCTGGCTGCGCTCGAGTTTTCGGTTGATCTTTATCGCAGGTTGCGAATCCAATCAGCGAGGAAATCGTTCGTCCCGCGAAAAGAGGCTGAGACGGCCGCGACGGAATACCTCCAGGAAATCAAATCCCGAGTTCAACTCGCGAAGGACTGACTACGCATCATCGTGCGCGCGACACAGTGAAATCGCCCTTTCGTTCCGACGGCACGATGATCCAACCGTCGTTTAACACCAGCGTATACCCTTCACCTTGAATTCGACGTGCTGTTCGATCGGCGGGCGCGGGCACCTGAACGCGAGAACCGTTCTTAGGATCGTGAATCATCAAAGCCCCTCCGGTCACTTCGAGTATTCCCCATGCGTCGCTGACGCGCATCGTAGGGTAGACCGTCCCGATGTCATCAAGCGATTCGACATTATTCGGATCGAATGAATACGAAGCCTCCGCGCTGAACGACAAGATCAACAGCGGCCCGTCAATGAGTTTTCCTCGATACACGGCGAGTTGTTTCTTTCGCTTCGCGTCCCGCTCTGTTTCAGCGGCGCGAAGCTCGGCGCCTCGATACTTCAACGCGCGTTTCTCGGCTTCCTGTTTAATATTCGCCGGGACCTTTATCGAATACCCCTTCCGCGCAAGCACGCCGAAATCGTCCGTGGGTTTCAGTCCTTTTCGCCACTCAGTTTTAGTTCTGTCCAACAGAAATCCGTACGGTGGGCCGGAAGCATAAGCAAAGGATCGCGCGAATGTTGGGGTCTGTTCGGCGCTTTCCAACTGCCGGCCGATATACGCCACTGACTCTTCTTCAGACGTTCCGCGCAGCTTGACCCCGGTGTATTCGCAAAGCCCTTCGTTCATCTCGAGGCCTCGCTCGGTTGCATCTGAGTTCGGAAACAAGCTTCGTCGATAAGCGCGAAAGATCAACGCGTCTTCAATCGCATTCCTGCTTTCGTCACCGGTCTTGCTCAAGGCAGCGGCGAGCGCACGCCATTCCAGTTGAAGCCATATCCGGCCTTCGAGCGTGTCCAGATGACCGTTCGCTGGACTTGACGCTGGAAGACCGAGGTCGTCCTGCACCCTGTGAAAAAGCTCATGGAACATGAGCCTGGCACGCGCCCGCTCATTTGAAGGAAGGGGCCACATGATCATCGTCCATTTGACGCCCGCCCAGGTCGTCGCCGTATTCGCGATGTTTATCTTGTCAGGCAACTTTCCCACGAAGACATTTCCCTTCTTCGTCAGGTTGCCTTCGCCGTCAATTTTATTCGCGACGATGCTTCGCGTTGACGGATCAACCAGCAGCATCGGTCCGCACAGCTTGATGCCCCAGAGCGTGGAGTTGTCTTTTGCGCAGATTGATTCGGCTTGTTGAAAGTATTGCGCCGCGAGGCTCTCGTCTATTGACTGCTGAGTCGTTGCTGGAACCCACGTCGCACTCAAAGCAGCCACGCAGACGCAAAACACTGAGGCGGTCCTTATGCTCATGTTGTCTCTCCGAATTCTGGATGATCACCTGGCCCCTTGACCCCGCCCGGTTTGTAGACGCGGTGACGGGATTGTTATAGCATCCTTTTCCGCGACACGCCGCTCGGCAACGTTTCGCAGACCTTCGGCGCCAGGAGTCCAAAATGAGATTCAAACACACGGTTCAACTATCGATTCTGCTTGCAGTGTTAGCCATCGCTTCTTCGATAACACTCGCTCAGTCCAAGCGAGCGATGACCTTCGATGACGTGATGGGTCTTCGCGTCGTCAGCGATCCGCGAATCTCGCCTGACGGCAAGCAAGTCGCGTTCGTTGTCACGCAAGCGGATATGAAAACGAACTTCCGCAACTCGGATGTGTGGCTTGTTTCGACCGACGGCGGCGAAGCCCATCCGATGACTGTCTCGCCCCGTCGTGATGATTCGCCGCAATGGTCATCCGACTCTCGACGCCTCGCGTTTATCTCTGATCGCGACGGCAAGGCTCAGGTGTATGTGATCGCAATCGACGGTGGAGAAGCTCAGCGCGTAACCGATGTTCAGACTTCCGTGCAGAGCTTCGAATGGTCACCGGACGGCAAACGTATCGCCTACATCGCTGCCGATCCAATTCCGGAAGCTCGAGAGAAAGAGAAGAAGGACGGATTCGATCAGATAGTCGCGGATTCGGAATATCAGTACTCGCACATCAGCGTAGTGGATATCACGCAGCAGCCCTCGAAGCCGACAAAACTTACTGACGGTCCGCTGCACGCAACTGAACTCGCGTGGTCGCCCGATGGAACCAGCATCGCGTTCACGGCTCGCAACACACCGAAGCTTGGCGATTCGCATACGACCGAGATCTACGCGATTGACGCGAGCGGCAAACAGTCGCAGCCGTCGCGCCTGACAATCAACGACCGAGCCGAATCCGATGTCGCGTGGTCGCCCGACGGAAAAGCGATCTCATACCTTTCAACTTCAGACAAGTATCCGAGCATTGGCCCTTCCAGAATTCATTTGCTGCGCGTGTCGAAGAGCGCCGCCGGGTTTGATCCTGAATGGACGTACCGAATCCTCCAGCCGGAGTTCGCCGGTTACATTCGCGATCACCAGTGGTCGCGCGACGGTAAGTTTGTCTACTTCAGCGCGGACGTCGCGATGATGCGCAGAATCGGCCGGATTGTGACTGACGTTTCTACAATCGAGTGGGCTGGAATGGCCGGCAAACTCGATGGGTCCTCTTCACTATCCGCTAGTTCAGACAGAATCGCGTATCTCGAAGAGAGCCCGGACACGCCCGCCGAAGTTTATTCGGCAAACATCAATGAGGTCTTCGGCAATCGAGCTAATGTCCGTCAACTCACTCACTTGAATCCTCAGGCTCTGGCATTCACTCTCGGTCGAGTCGAAACCATCAAGTGGAAAAGCAAAGACGGGCGCGAGATTGAAGGCATTCTCGTCTACCCAATCGACTACCAAGCGGGCAAGCGCTATCCGCTCATCACCAGCATTCACGGCGGACCAGAAGGCGCTTATCAGCTTTCGTTCATGGCGTCCTACGGTGAAGCTCCCCATATCTACGCCGCCCGCGGGTGCGCGAGCTTCTTCCCAAACTTTCGAGGCTCATCAAACTACGGAGCCGAGTTCGCTTCGGCTAACGTCGGCGATCTGGGCGGAGGCGATTATCAGGATATTATGGCCGGCGTCGATTATCTGATCGAGCGGGGCATCGCGGATCCCGCGAGGCTTGCGATCAAGGGTTACAGCTACGGCGGGTATATGGCCGGGTGGATCATCGGACACACGGATCGATTCAAAGCGGCGGTGTTTGGCGCGGGACTCTCGAACGCGATCTCTTATTACAGCCAGGGTGACATACAGTACCAACGCGAGACTCTACATCAAGGCACACCGTGGCATAACAATCAAAACATGATCGAGCGCTCGCCGGTGTTCTATCTTCAAAACGCGAAGACTCCCTCGCTGATCTACCAAGGCGAGAAAGACGAGCGCGTGCCGCTGCCTCAGAGTCTCGAGACTTACATGGGTTTGAAGAAAGCGGGTGTGCCGGCGCAGTTGGTGATCTATCCACGCGAGGGTCACGGCTTGCGAGAACCCAAGCATCAGCTCGACAAGATGCGCCGCGAGATGGAGTGGATTGAGAAGTACAATCGTGAAGCGACAGACAAAGCAGCGGCTCGGTAAAAACGCGACTTGCGCCTTCAGCTCATTTACCGAATGCATGCATCAATCAGATCAAGCACATCCTCGACAAACTCGGCTGGTGCTCGCTTGACGAACTTCGCGCCGCGCATCGCGAAGTCGATCGACTTTACTTGCTCGACCATCACGAACCCAGTCAACGATGAGCCGGCCGGAACCGGTAGATGAAACGGGAATCTACGATCAGTGTTCGTCACCGGGCATACGATCGCCAACCCGGTATGCTTGTTGAATAGGTCGTTGCTGATAACCAACGCGGGCCTACGGCCTTTCTGCTCGCGCCCCGATTGCGGGTCGAAGGACAGTGTGATGAAGTCGCCCTTCTTTGGGAAATAGCGCGGCACTACCACTCCTCCTTGCCGAGCGGTGGCCCGAAGTCAACCTCCGTGGCCTTGAACCCCTTCGGAATGCGCGAGACCAACTCGGCGAGATCGTACTTGGAGCTGCCCGCCTTTTTGACTAGAATCTGGCGGTCGCCAACAATAATCTCGACATCGGCGCCGACGGCAATACCGGCGAGGTCAAGGACCTGTTTTGAAAGACGCAGCCCTTGACTGTTGCCCCACTTTTGAACTTTGGTGACCATCATAAGTATTCTCCCGGCCGGATAGCCTATGTATACACGTAGCTTTCATGGGCTGTCAAACTGGAGAGAACACAAGAGTGGCCATGCTTAGAAACGAATCGCGACTAGTTGGCGTCGCCTTCATTGGCTTGGTGCTTTGCGCATGTCATACGCGCGAAAAACTCGTTGGAAGCCCTCAGATATCGGCGACATTCGATGACGTGTTTCAACGCTGCGCCACGAAGAACCTTGATGGATTGATCGCCGCATGTGCCGACCGCGATAACATCATCAGGCGAATCGCCGTGGCTTCGCTCGCCGAGATCGCCGACAAGCGAGCCGCCGAACAACTTCGCAAATCGCTAATGGATCCCGACGACTTTGCTCGCGAGTCCGCGGCTCACGGGCTCGGCGTGATCAAAGACACCGGAGCAGCCGCCACACTCAAGAAGATGCTCGATGATCCGGCGGCAGAAGTTCGAAACGCCGCTGCCTGGGCGCTTGCACAGACTAACCAGCTCGAACAGGCGATGGTCGAGCGCCTCGGAGCCGACGGAGATCCCGCCAAAGAAGCAGCGGTGCGGCTGTTCAACCCCGTGGCCCAGATGAGACTCGTCAACGAGCACGACGAAGGCTACAGCCAGCACGTGTTGCTGTCACTCTCGCCGACGGAGCCAATGATTACTGAGTGGGTGGCAGGCCGTGGAAGAGATCCCGTTGTCAAAGAACTCAACACAGCTCTGGAGAATGAATCTGCTCTCGTGACGACTCGCCTGATCGCCGCTCATTCGCTTGTTGCGCTGAGGACGAGCGATGTTGGTCCTCTACTGAGAGTCGTGAAGCGAAGCGAAAACTGGCCAGTTCGTTTGAAATGTCTTGCGGTGCTCGGAGCGCTCGAAGATAAGAACGCAGTCCGCCCGCTGATCGATCTCCTGAAGTCATCCGAGGACTTCAAACTCAAGAGTCATGTTGCCAACACGCTCGGCCATCTTGGTGACAAGCAAGCGGTCGCGCCGCTGATGGATGTGCTCGCGGGTCCGGAATATGTAGGGACCAGGATCATCAGGCCATCGATATTCGACTATCAAGGGACTGTTCTGTGGCGAAAGCTGAAAAAGGATTTACAGGTGAGCGTGGTGACGGCACTGGGAAGGCTTGGCGACCGAAGCGCAGAAACGATACTGAGGGTTTTCGCGGACCCCGCGTTCAGAGAGGATACAAAGAAAAAGCGAGATCCGCATAAACCGGCTGACGTGATTGACCTCGCGATTAGCACCGCTCCCGACGCGGACGAGGAAGTTCGCAAAGCCGCAAGCCTTGCGTTAACTCAACTCGAAAAGTGAAGCCCTGCGTCTCATTCAGAAGCGCGCGTTCAGAGTACCGGCTTCAGCCGGGTAGTTTGAAGTTTCGCGCTACGGTTTCCACGCCCCGCGCGCGACTGCCGGCACAAACGCCTCAAGATCTTCCGGGCGAAAGTCGATGACTCTTCCCTGCTCCGCGCTCATGTAAGCGGTCATCAGCAACTCACTCACTTCAAGCCCGTCATAGAAATTTTCTTCCGGCTGTTTGCCTTCGAGGAAGCAATCTACAAAGTAACGATTCTCGCCTTCATAGCCATAGTCGGCGGCTTCGTCCGCGACCACCGGCATCAACCCCTGCTCAGCGTTTTGTTTTTCGACAAGGTCCTCACCGGCCGCGCCTTTCACGTTTCGGCTGAAGAAGAGCTTCAACCCGCTGTCGAGCGTGTTGATCGACATCGAATACTCCGGCCCGAGGAGTTCCATGCTCAATCGAAGCCCCGCTCCGACAAAGCTCCACGACGTAGTCGCTTCGACGATAAGCGGATTGCCTTGCTCATCGACATAGTTCACCGTCGCGCGAGCGAAATCTTCGGACGGCTTATTGCGATAGTCGACGCCGCTTCCCATCATTTCCTTCAGAAGTTCGACGTACTCAGGGCGCGACCATTTAAGCGAAGCGATTTGCGCTGACACTGCCGTCGGTCGAATGCTAGCACGAGGCTTGCCGGGTTCTGTAAGCATGTAACGAGCGACCTCGACGCTGTGGCACATCATATCGTTGAGCACGCCGCCGCCCTGAAGCTCGCCTTGCCAGAACCACGGCATATGCGGGCCGCTGTGCTCTTCGGCGGCGCGAGCGAGATAAGGCCGGCCGGTTGTTGCCGCGCCTCGACCCCATATCAACGCGCGGCCTCGTTGAATCGCAGGCGTGAACACCTGATTCTCGAGATAGCCGTGAAGCAAGCCGCTTTGTTCGACAAGCTCGACCATGCGTTTCGCTTCAGCGACGTTGCGCGCAAGCGGCTTCTCGCATGCTATGCCGATGAGTTTACCTTTGCCGGAAGTGACCGCGTGAACGATCGCTTCCATATTCTCGATGCGCATATGATTCGGTCCGCACAGCCAGATGCAATCGATCTCGGGCGCCGCAACCATTTCTTCTATCGATGTGAAAGCCGCCGCATCGCCGACTCGCAATGCCCGCGCGAGTGTGGCCGCGTCTTGAGCGTGTTCGCGGCTCGGACTCCACACACCTCGAACGTCGGCGTCGCGAACGCCGACCCATGATCTTATGTGAAAGCGAGCGTTGAATCCGCTGCCTATGAACCCTATTCCGAGTCTTGATGAACTCATTAGTTCTGACGCCTCCAATGATGTGAACAACAACGGGAGGGAATGATAGCGGGAAGGAAAGCTTCGCGCAAAAGTTACGCAAAGCTTTCTTAGTTCAGCAATCGTGGCGGAGGGAACGAACCTCAACCACAAGCGCTAATCCAGCACTTCAATCGGATCGCCTCGCCGCACTTTGCCCTCAACAAGAACCGCGGCGTAAACACCGGCCTTGCCGTCGTGCGCCTGAGCGACCTTTCGGCTGAACTCCGGGTTCGCTTCTCCGGTATCTGGATCGAGTGTGATCATCTTGCAGCGCGGGTCGCGCTCGAGAATGAAGACAATGGCTTTCGATCCGATGCGCACCGATCGGCCAACGAGCGCATCCTCACCGAAGCCTGCTCCTGACGCGAGGTCAACATAGACATTAGGCTTCAACTCCGCTGTATCGGGATTCATTCGCACGTCGACAACGCGAGTTCCACCCGTTGCGGTGTCGTGAAGATGAATGCGGCCATCGCGCACGAAGACAACCGCGCCTGCGCCCGCGCCAATCCATCGCACGCCGTAATGTTCGAAGTTGCTGAGTTGTTTGGTCTGCTTCGATTGCAGATCATAAGAGTATAGGTTGTAAATTCCGGTGCGATCCGAAGCGAAGTAAATCTTGTTGCCGGCCCACGCAGGTAAATCGTCGTTGTAGTCCCCCTCGGGCAGTTTCTCAATATCGCCGGTCGCTGCGTTTGCGAGCCAGATTCGCCCTTTGCTGCCGCCGCGATAGAAGCGCCAGTCGCCGATGGCCGATGTTGGAGCATAAGCTACACGTTTGCCGTCTGGAGAAAACGATCCGCTATTGGCTTCGGGCAACAGCGGCAACTCGCTTCGAAGAGGCATCTGGTTCGCGGGGCCAATTGAGATGGTGTAGAGCCGAGGCACGCCGGTCGCGTTTGACGTGAACAGGATGGTCTTTCCGTCCGGAGTCCAGCTATAGGCGAATTCATTACGCGGATGAAAAGTAACTTGCTTCGCATCCCCGCCGCTCGCGGGCATAACGTAGATATCCCAGTTGCCGCCAATCTGTCTCGAGAAGGCGAGCTCGGAACCGTCTGGCGAAAACACCGGAAAGCTCTCTTCGCCTGGATGGGTGGTGAGCCGCCTGGCTTCTCCGCCGGCTCGCTCCACGGACCACAAGTCTCCCGCATAGGAGAACACTATGTGGGTTTGATTGACGGTCAATCGTCCGAAGAGCGCGGGCGCGGGCTGCTGGGCCGGCGCACTGATCGACGTAATAACCAAAAGCAAAATTGTGAATGCGAGCTTCGGCATCTTTTCATCTCCATTCAGAGTTAAAAGTCAGAACAAGCCACTCAATCTGAGAGATTCGTTATTCGACATTTCGCAACGCCGTTGCGGCAGAGTCAGCCCAGTGCACTATAGACCTCATTGCGCGAGTCTGTCTTGGAAAGAAGAGACGGCTTGTAAGCCGTTAGCTGGGCCGGCAGGTTCCGCGATATGCCGCCGGAGTCATCCCGGTGAAGCGTTTGAAGGTGTTTGAAAAATGGCTCTGATCGTAAAAGCCCAATGCCAGCGCGATCTCGGATATCGGCGCGTTCGATTCAGCGATTTCCTTGCAAGCCTTCTCTATTCGGAGCCGCCGGACAAATTCGCCGATCGTGCAATCGAAGTTCTTGCGAAACACTCGCGCCAGGTGAACGGGATGGACTCCTATGTCGAGCGCCAACTCCGCAAGCGAAGGTGTGTCGGTTGGTCTCGATGTGAGTCTCTCTTTCACGTGGTCGATCCATCGCGGCATCTCGCGATCGTTCTCTTTCGCACTCCTGCGAGAAAGCTCAGCCATTGTTTCGAGCAGCAGTCCTTCGATGGCCAGCGCGGACCACTGATCCCGGTTGCGATATTCGTTGTAGAGACGCAAGGCGAGTGACGCCAGCAATCCGCCCTGAAACTCGGCCGGCTCATCCGGAACACTCGCATGGTCCTGAATGCGATGGCGCAACGCTTCGCCCATCTCTATGCGGAAAACCCGCACGTCTGAATTATGAAAGTTGACTGAATGAGACTCGTTTGGCGGATGAAAGATCGTAGTCAGTTGTTTGCAGAAGCGGGTCTTTGAGGCGACTGTCTCCGAGTACGCGCCCTTGAGGACGATCCCAAGATAAGCCGGCTCGTGTCGATGAACGGGCATCTTAAGATTAGCTGGATAGACAGATTCCGAAAGTGTGAACGCGGCCATTCGCCAGGGTCCCGACCCGTTACCATAGAAGTTAGTTGAATCAGTCTCGGCGTTCATAGTTTCCTCACCGTCTGCCGCAAACTAAGCTGCTACGCAAGATCTAACGTCTCCGAAAAACACGTTGTTCCGAATTGCTTCATAGAAAGCTCTCGCACACGGAACGTTCACTGTTCTCGCGACCGCGAAATAGCTGAGAGACGATTCGATCCTGACGGAGCTTCAGGAGTGAAGCGCCGAGCCCGAAGTTGAGCTGATAAACAGTGGCGACAGTAAAAACTGATCAGGAACGCGCCCGAGAGTCTTCACGAACTTCTCGAGGACCAAAGAACCTTACGTAATCAAATGTTTGGGTGAGCCGCCATCAAATCGAAAGCGGCTCACCGATTTGGAGAATCAAAGAGGAGCTTCGAGGTCGTCTCGAAAAAACACTTCGAGATTTTTCCACGTGGAGTGCAAGCGGACGAACCCCGTCCAGGATTTTCGCCCCGTCCAATACGCAGTTCCGCTGACAAAGCGAGGGTCATCGCGATACGGGTCCCAGCGCGGCTCGACTTTGATAAAGGTCAGGCTGATGTCCCGATCTTCATGGGCCTTCTCGAGTGCATGTTCAATGACCCGGTGGTCCGTTTTCGATTCAGACAGTTTGGTAGAGAGATGGTGGGCTTGACCCGCCATCTTCTTTTTGTTGACAAGGGCGGAGTGGTTCAATAGTTTGCTCTTTCCGATGATTGGCGCGCGCCGATCCCTGGCTCTTTCAGCAACTCGATCGAGAGGCGACCATCTTGAAAAAGTACATTCCTGGTTCGCTCATTCTATTACTGTGGGTCAGCGCAAACGCTTTCGCCGGGAGTTTGATCGATTGAAATCGCGTGCGGGTGAGTGGGAGGCAACGACCACTGAAGGCAAGACTCGAGTCGTCTATCAGGTGATCTCGAACGGGACAGCGCTGTTGGAAACTATCGTCAACGGGAACATGGTGTCCGTCTATCATCCCGACGGCGACACTACTTTGATGACGCACTATTGCGGGGCGGGGTCGCGCACCGGAAGGGCCTCGCAGCGTTACGCCTTATCTGCATCCTCGCGGCGCCGCCGAGATGATTGATTTTTTGCAGCGCGGGCTCAACGCCGAAGAACAATTCCGTCATCAATCGCCTGACGGTGTGATTCATCATGCCTCGATAAAGATTGGCGATTCGGTTGTTGAAATGGGCGAAGCGCACGGACCGTGGCAGCCGATGCCCACGATGTTTTACCTTTACGTAGACGATGCTGACGCGTGGTACCGCCACGCAATCGAGGCCGGCTCGATTTCAATAAGCGAACCGGCGGACCAGCCCTACGGCGACCGAGGCGCGGGCGTACGAGATCCGTTCGATAATGAGTGGTACCTCGCGACGCATATCAAGGAGCCGGTGTAGAATCCATGGCGATTGTTGGAAGAGCGAACGAAGGAGGATCTCATGACAAGCAAAGCGCCGGTCAAATGCCAGCCCGACGGATACCATACCGCGACGCCGTACTTGATTGTGAGGGACGCGGCAAGTGCGATTGAGTTCTACAAGAAAGCTTTTGGCGCCACGGAACTGGAACGCATCGCTGACGCCGGCGGAAAAATCAGACACGCCGAAATCAAGATTGGCGATTCGCCGTTCATGATGACCGAAGAGACGCCGAGCTTTCCTGACTATCTCAGCCCTGAGTCTCGCGGAGGCACGCCGGTTCACATTTATCTTTATGTCGAGGATGCCGATCGAGTGCAGGCACAGGCGATCGCGGCAGGCGCGAAAGAACTGATGCCGGTCAAGGATCAATTCTACGGCGACCGCTCGGGCGGAGTGACCGATCCCTTCGGACACGTGTGGTACATTGCTACTCGAATCGAAGATGTGTCGAGCGACGAGATAATGCGCCGCGCTTCCGAGCCCCATTAATTGGCTATTGATTTGCTCGCGAAATCAAAACCTCTTTGCGCCCTCGCGGTTCTCAGCGTCTTTGCGCGAAACTAGATCTTTGCGCGAAACTAAATCTTGAGACTGTCTATTCCAGCCGCCCTCGCGGCGTCGAAAGGAAGTGAGCAATGCTTGAAGCAGGAAAACCGTTCCCGAATTTCTCTCTCCCGAATCAGGATGGCAAGACGGTGACGCTATCGGACTTCGCCGGCAGATGGCTGGTCGTTTATGTCTATCCAAAAGACGACACGCCCGGCTGCACGATTCAGGGTAAGTCATTCACCGCGACGAAGGCCGACTTCGACGAAGCAGGCATCAGCGTTGTCGGCGTAAGCGCGGATGACGTCGATTCGCATAAGAGTTTCTGTAGCAAGTTTGGCTTCACGATCGATCTGCTTGCGGACACGAGCGCGGAGCTTCTGAATGCGTGCGGCGTCAGCCAGTCCGACTACAAAGGCACAATGTATTGGGACCGGACGAGCTTCGTGATTGATCCGTCGGGGGTGACTCGCAAGGTGTATGAGAAGGTGAGCCCACAGGATCACGAGAAGGTGCTGCTGGAAGATATCAAGCGAATGAAGGCTGCATGACTAGCGAAGGCGTTCCGGCGGTCTAAGTAAGGACGATGAAGAACAAGATCAAGACCATCCGAAAGGATGATGATACGGGCTCGCCGGCGGAAGAGTATTTGTATACGGTCAACTGGTCGGAAGACGATGAAGCTTACCTGGCGCGGGTTGCTGAGTTTCCATCGCTTACGGCGCACGGCGATTCGCGGAAGTCTGCGCTGAGTTCGATGCATCAGGTCGTGAACGCAGTGTTGAAGGATCTTGCTGTTTCTAACGAGCCGACGCCGCAACCGTTGGATCACAGGACGGAGTGAACTAATCCGAGCATGTTTGATTGGCCGGAGTTCAACCAAGAAGGCGATTTGCCAGTCGGGGTCTATCGAGTGAGCCTTTCCGACGTGATCGATCATCTAGGAACTGGCACATCGCAGCGTCGAATCGTCAGCCAGCGGTTGGTCCGCATCTTCGAGTTGGCAACCGGTACGGGACACTTAGCGCGGTTTATCCTGTTTGGTTCTTATGTGACATCGAAGACCGAGCCAAACGACGTCGACATATTCCTGCTTATGGAGGATTCCTTCGAGGTGGACCAGTTGACCGGCGCTGCTACTGTTGTCTTTCGTCAATCGGCGGCGCAGAATTGGTTGGGCGCGAGCATCTTTTGGTTACGGCGGCTCGCTGCAATTGGAGGAGAGCAATCGGCAATCGAAGATTGGCAATTCAAACGAGACGGTAAGAGACGTGGGATCGTGGAGGTGATCAGCGGTGATTAGCAACGATCAAGAACTCCAAGTGACATTGGAAAGAATCGAAAGGTTCCAACAACAGGTCGCTCGACTGCGCCAGGTAGAGACGAATCCAACCAACTATAAGCTGTCAGCAGAAGGCTATCTTTCGGAGATCGACCGAATGAATCTTGAGGTACGCGACTACTTTTCGTTGCTCCCCAGCGAGGTGGCTGAAGATGAGGGCGTGCCGTTAACCACCCGGTGAACAGGCTCGTCCTAATGTCCATGAAAAGCAAGCGTCGCGAAGACTCTCAGTTCGCAATTTGTATTAACAATAACGGCTATGAGGCGTCTCTTGAAGTAGGGAAATTGTATCGCCTCGTTTCGAGTGATGAAGCTGCATCTCACGGGTACGTTTGCGTAATCGATGAGAGCGGTGATGATTATGCGTATTTGGCAAGCAGGTTCGTGCTGTAGTGCTACTGCAGTGAAATGAAACGAGAGAAAAGAACAACAACCTCCGACGAGATGTTCGATAGATTGGTACGCAATGCACTCGGCTTCTTGCAGCGGTCGGCGAAGGAACTTGAAGAAGCGCCCAATCATTCGGCGATTGACTTCTGTACGGCCATCGAACTCTTTCTCAAGGCCAGACTTCTAGCAGAGCATTGGACCCTGATCTACCTTGACCTACCGAAGGCAATCCGCGAAAAGAAAGCGAACCTGACTAGGTTTCGTGACGGGGACGTCGTGTCCGTGGGAATCAAGGAGGCGATTCCTCGGCTGCGAGAGTTGCTGAATCTGAATATTAGCAAAGAAGCAGAGAAGACCTTTGTAGGCATTAGTCAGCATCGAAACAAATTGATTCACTTCTTCCACCCATCGTTCTCCCAAAGCCCTGACGTTACCGCGATCGCCAGTGTGGTCTCCGAACAGTGTCGCCGCTGGTATTACCTGCACCCTTTATTAACAGATTCGTGGCGAGGTCACTTTACACCATACCTTTCTGATATTGAGAAGGTCCACTCGGTAATGCTTAAGAACAGAGCATTCTTGCAGGTCATTTACGAGGCCCGACTGCCGCGTATCATAGAACTTTGCAAACAAGAGGGAATAGTCTGTCTGGCTTGCTGGTTCTGTGGTTTTGAAGCAATGATGGTCAGATCCTTCGTGGGCCCGATCCAATTTTTAGAATGCATAGTCTGCGATACAGACACTACGTTCTTGCCAGTCAAGTGTCCAGGGTGCGGTGCTCAGGTACCGGTGGCTGAGACTCGCACAGAACCTCACTGCCATCTTTGCTCCAAATCGATCACCCTTAATGATGTCCTCGACCAATACGCACGCCCACTTCATCCTGCCGAAGGTGCAGCGGAACGGAATCGTGCGCTCTGTGGCGATATCCATTGCGTGCAAGATTCGGAGCAAGAATCAGCGGTCCTCTTTGGTAACATATGGGTCTGCCTGCATTGCTTTGACTTCAGCGCCGACGTGTGGACATGTCAAAGGTGCAATCGCCTGTTCTTGGGTGATGCGGAAGGCCCTCTTTGTATAGCGTGCGAGTATGCGGAAGGCGATAAGGAACAGGAGTGGCCGTCGACATCTGGAGGTGTCATGTGATCGGAATGCGCAGGATTGTGCTTGTCGTTCTCGCTCAAGGATTCATCACCGCTATGGCCGTCGTCGCCACTGCACAGCAGTTCAACCCCAATCTCTATCAAAATCTCCGTTGGCGATGCATCGGGCCTCATCGCGGTGGTCGAACCGTCGGCGCTACCGGAGTACCCGGGCAGCCGAACGTCTTCTACATCGGCGTCAACAACGGCGGAGTGTGGAAGTCTAATGACTACGGTCATACGTGGAAGCCTATCTTCGACGATCAACCGACCGGGTCGATCGGCGCGATCGCCGTCGCTCCCTCAAATCCCGATATCATCTATGTCGGTTGCGGCGAAGGCTTGCAGCGGCCGGATCTCGCGACCGGCGACGGCATGTATAAATCAACGGATGCCGGAAGGACCTGGAAGCACCTGGGTCTTCGTGACGGCCAACAGATCGGAGCGATCATCGTCGATCCCGGAAATCCAAATCGCTTGTTCGTAGCCGTGCTCGGGCATCCTTATGGCCCGAACGAAGAGCGCGGTGTGTTTCGGTCGACCGACGGCGGCGAAACTTTTCAGAAGGTCCTCTACAAAGACGAAAACACCGGAGCGATCGCGCTCGCATTCGATCCTTCGAATTCGCAAACCGTCTACGCAGATCTTTGGGCCGGCAGACAAGGCCCGTGGGAAAACGGCGCCTGGCAAGGACCGGAAAGTGGATTGTTCAAATCAACCGACGGCGGCAACAACTGGCGCAAGCTGACGCGGGGTCTTCCGACAATCGAACAGGGATTGGGTCGAATCGGATTTTGTGTGGCGCCGAGCAATGCGAATCGCATGTACGCGACCGTTGATGCTTCTCCGCAATTCGGAGGAGTCTACCGCTCGGACGACGCCGGAGAAAGTTGGCGCAAGGTGAGCAACGACGCGCGGCCGTGGGGACGCGGCAGCGACTTTGCCGAGATCAAAGCTGATCCGAAGAACGCGGACATCGTCTACAGCGCGAACGTAGTCACGTGGCGGTCGACTGATGCGGGCCAGAACTGGGCCGGTTTTCGCGGAGCGCCCGGCGGCGATGATTATCACACCATCTGGATCAATCCCGACAATACCGGGATCATTCTCATCGCGAGCGATCAGGGAGCCATCGTCACCGTCAACGGCGGACAAACGTGGAGTTCGTGGTATAACCAGCCAACCGCGCAGTTCTATCACGTCATCACCGACAATCAATTTCCATATCGCGTCTACGGCGGCCAACAGGAAAGCGGCTCGGTTGGAATCGCCAGCCGAGGCAATGACGGACAGATCACGTTTCGCGAGTGGCATCCGGTTGCCGTCGAAGAATACGGATACGTCGCACCAGATCCACTGAACCCGAACATCATCTACGGCGGCAAGATCACCCGCTTCGATTGGAGCACCGGGCAGGTGCAGAACATTTCGCCCGAAGCAACTCGAAGCGGCAAGTATCGTTTCCTTCGCACCGCGCCGGTGATCTTCTCGCCGGTCGATCCGCGCGTGCTTTATTTCGCCGGCAACGTGTTGTTCAAGACGACCAGCGGCGGAAACAGTTGGGAGACTGTCAGTCCCGATCTCTCGCGCGAACAACCCGAAGTGCCCGACAGCATCGGCATCTATCGCACTGCGGAGATGGCTCGTCAGCCGCGCCGCGGAGTCATCTACACGGTTGCTCCGTCATACAAGGACGGAAACATAATTTGGGCCGGTACCGATGACGGCTTGATTCACGTCACGCGAGACGCGGGAACGACGTGGAACAATGTCACGCCACCCGGTATTACGTCTTGGAGCAAGATCTCGATCATCGATGCGGGCCGGTTCGATGTGAATACGGCTTACGCAGCGGTGAACCGCATCCGGCTGGACGATCAGCGGCCGCACATCTATCGAACTCACGACGGCGGCAAGACGTGGAAAGAAATCGTGAGCGGTCTCGGAGACAGCGGGCCGGTGAATGCGGTTCGAGAAGATCCCGTTCGCCGCGGATTGTTGTTCTGTGGGACCGAGCGCGCGGTTTATGTTTCGTTCAACGATGGCGACAACTGGCAGCCGCTGCGATTGAACATGCCCGCGACTTCGATACGCGATCTGGTAATCAAGGACGATGACATCGTTGTCGGAACTCACGGCCGGTCGTTCTGGATTCTGGATGACATAACGGTGCTTCGTCAGATCAGCGATCAAGTAGCCGCGGGCGATGCGCATTTATTCAAGCCGCAGGTTGCGTATCGCGTGCGTTGGAATATGAACACCGATACTCCTCTTCCGCCTGAAGAACCCGCGGGCAAGAATCCGCCGGACGGCGCGATCATTAATTATTATCTGAAGTCCGCCGCGGCGACTCCGATCGTTCTCGATATTCTCGACTCGGCGAACAAAATGGTTGCGCGCTTTTCGAGCAGTGACAAGCCCGATGACATCGAAGCGATCGGCAAGGAAGTCAACATCCCGACTTATTGGATTCGGCCTTCGCAAATCCTCTCGACGGCCGCCGGCATGCAGCGCTTCGTGTGGAATCTTCATTATCCGGCGCCCGCGGGTCAGCGGCCCGAATATCCGATCGCGGCGATCTACGGCGACACCGAACGGCATCCGCTCGGGCCCTGGGCGATGCCCGGCACATACACGATCAAGCTCACGGTGAACGGCCAAAGCTACACTCAGCCTCTTACGGTTAAGATGGATCCTCGAGTGAAAACCTCGCCCGAGGGTATTGCGCAGCAACACTCGATTGCGATGCAGTCTTATGAAGGCATGAAACAGGTTCGCGACGCGCTCGAGCAAGTTCGCAAAATCAGATCACAGCTCAAAGACTTGCGCGGCCGCGCGACTAAAGGCGCGCTTGCGGATGCGATCGACGCGCTCGAGCGAAAAATGGCGGCGCTTGAAGGCACGGGCGGAGGGTTTCGCGGCGGAGGAGGAACGAGCGCTTCCAGCCAACCGAGTCTGTCTCGAATGAGCGGCGAGTTGTTGGGTTTGATGGGACTCGTCGAAGGAGCGGACGTAGCGCCGACGACTCAGGCAGTAGCCGCCGCCCGACAGATTCAGAGTTCGCTTGATCAAATCCTCGCACGATGGAGTGAGACAAAGGATAAAGACGTGAAGGCGCTCAATGAGCAGCTAGTGAGAGCGGGGCTGCCGCCGCTCGCTTACTGAAGATTGTCTCTGCAATATGACGCGTAGAATCTATACCGCTGATTGGGTGCTGCCGATCAGTTCTCCTCCCGTGCGCGACGGCGCAGTCGTAGTCGAGGGCGATCGAATCAGCTTCGCCGGCGCCAAACTCGATGCTGAGGCGCGGACCGACTTTGCCGGCGCGGAAACAATCAACTTTGGGCGCGCAGCCATCCTGCCCGGCTTCGTAAACACACACAGTCATCTCGAGCTGACTTTGATGCGCGGGTTTCTTGAAGACCTCGCGTTTCGAGAATGGATCATCACGCTCACGCGAACAAAGTACGAGCGCCTCAGCGTCGATGATTTGAAAGCCTCGGCGCTACTCGGGGCAGCCGAGGCGATTCGCGCGGGCGTGACCACAGTTGCCGACACGGGTGATTCGGTTGCTGCGTTCGATGCATTGATCGAGAGTGGTCTTCGTGGCATTGCTTACCGCGAAGTATTTGGTCCTGATCCAGCCGATGCTCAGAAGAGCATCGAGGCCCTCAAAGAAAAAGTAGATGAAATGCGAACTCGCGAAACCGGTCTCGTGCGCGTCGGTGTTTCACCGCACGCGCCATACACCGTCTCGGGCGAGTTGTTCCGGCGCGTCACCGAATACGCGCTAGCCCAATCGCTGGGCGTTTGCATTCACGCCGCCGAATCGCGCGCCGAGCTTGAGATGATGATGTCAGGCACGGGCCCGTTCGTTGAAGGACTCGCGTCGCGAGGAATCAAGTGGCAAGCTCCGGGTGTTTCGACAATCAGTTACTTCGAATCGCTTGGCGTGCTCGATTCGCATCCTCTTCTTGTGCATTGCGTGACGGCGAGTGCTCGCGACATCGAAACGCTGGCGGGTCGCGGTGCTCGGGTCGCTCATTGTCCGAAGTCAAACGCGAAGCTCGGGCACGGCATCGCGCCTTTGAAATCAATGCGCGATGCCGGACTCAGCGTGGGATTGGGAAGCGACAGCGTCGCTTCGAATAATCGCGGCGACATGATCGAGGAAGCTCGTTTCTGCGGACTCATACATCGAGCAACCGCCGCCGACTTCAGTACGCCGAGCGCCGACCAGCTTTTGAAACTCGCGACCCTTGATGGCGCGAAAGCTTTGGGCCTGGATAGCGAAGTCGGCTCGCTTGAAGTGGGCAAGCAAGCCGACCTGATCGCAATTGACCTTTCGCAAAGCCATACCACTCCAATTCATGACCCAACAGCCGCAATCCTCTTCAGCGCGTCCGCATCCGACGTTGTGTTCACTTCGGTCGCGGGGCGCGTGTTGTTCGACCGCGAACTCAAGACGCTCGACGAAGCAGCGCTTCGCCAACGAGTGAACTCTTCCGTCACTCGCATGCGTGACAATTGAGTCTGTGCCATATCCTTCTCAGAACTTTCTCACGCAATTGCGGTTGTGTATCTGGTTGCTGTAGTCGGATGGGTTACGCTCGCCGGAACGAACTCCTATCGAACAGAAAATCAGGACGTGGCACTGAAGCAACAGGTCGGGCACTTGTGGGGAACGCCGCTCGAGCAAAAGGCGCCCTCGGCTGTGCTGATGGTCGAAAACAAACCACTGCCCGCGGAGAGCGGCCTGTCCCAAAAAGTTTGTTGTCGTGCGCGCGGCTTCAACTGACAAATACAACTTACCGCTCGTTCAGAGCGAAATGAATGCCGGGCTCGAGCTTGATCAAAGGCAAAAAGGCTTGTTGTGGTATTCAACTTATCGAGTTCGCTTTGCCGGCGAGTACAAGTTTGACAATACTCAGGACAAGAACGGCGCCCTGACCGTTAGCTTCCAGTTTCCAGCGGCGGACGGGCAATACGATGAATTCAAGTTTGAAGTAGATGGAACCGAGGTCCCGTTCACTCGTCAGAGCAACAACTCAATCGCAGCGAGCCGTCCCGGCTCGGCGCATTTACGCGTCCAGCAGACCGTTAGCGCCGGCTGTTCGAGTTGTCCATATCGGAGACGATCAACCAGCGCCCATTACTCGATCTTCGCAACGTGAGCGTGAACTTGCCAATGTCGGGTTCTCCCTTCTCGCGAGCGTAGCCTCCGATGATGTATCCGACTGCGCCTTCCGTAGCGAAGGCGATCGCTCGCAACGAAAGCGGACCTCCCGAGTGCGCGTAGTGACGTTCAATCTCAGCTCGGCCCCTGACCGGCGGAAACCCACCAGGTAACACGAATCCATCTTCGGCAAACAGACTGGCAAGCGCAGCAGCATTTCGGCTGCGCCACGCGGCTTCGTAGTCCGTCAACACTCGCGCGAGAGCGGCCGGCATCTGTACAGTTGGCTGTGGGGGTGGGACATCCGCGATTTGCTGTCCTCGCGCTAGAACCGCCATCATCAGAAGTATGTTTATTACAATCGCGGTCACGGGCATATTTCCTCCTGGTCTCTTGTCGACTCGTCACAAAGTGGCATTCGAACTTTGTTGAGCATAAAGACAATAAGGTAGCACGCTCCAATTGCCCCGGTCTGCTTGCGAACGTAACAGGCGAACTATAGAATGCCACCATTCCGATTCGGCTCGATACCAGAATCAGTAAACGTCAGACGTGATGCAAAATCCGCCACTAATACAGGAGACTTCGACATGTCAATGAACCCACGGCTCTTCGGTCGCGCGTCTTCCACGACTGCGCTTCTCATCACGATTTCACTAGTCACCGCGTTGACGCTTGCGCAGCCGGTATATGCGGCGGCGAAGACCACCGCGGCCGAAGCTCGCGCCGAGAAGATCGCGCGTTCGGTGACGATCTATCGCGACAGCTATGGCGTGCCGCACATCTACGGGCCGACTGACGCGAGTTGTGTGTTCGGGTACATCTACGCGCAAGCCGAAGACAATTTCTGGCAAATCGAAGACAGCTACATCCGCGCGCTTGGCCGCGCGTCTGAGGTATACGGCGAAAGGACGCTCGCCGATGACATGTTGAATCGCGCTCTGGAAATCCCTCGACTGGCGAAGGCCGAATACGATCGCACGACCGGGCGCGCGCGCGAGCTGAGCAATGCCCTGGCCGACGGGCTCAACTATTTCCTCGCGCATAATCCGCAGGTCAAGCCGCGGCTGATCACTCACTTCGAACCGTGGCACTCATTCGCGTTCAGCCGCTACACGATCTATCAACAATTCATCTACGGAAAGTCGGGCTTGAAGGTCGAAGAGATCAAAGCAGCCGTGCAGGCTCTCGACGCATCGGGCGCGGCCGCCGGATCAAGCACCGTGTCTCTCAACATTCCGATCAATGGTTTGGATGAGCCGCAGGAAGAGCCGATCGTCGGCTCGAATATGTGGACGGTGACTCCGTCGAAGAGCGCGAGCGGTCACGCGCTGTTGTTCATCAATCCTCATCAGCCGTTCTTTGGAGCGGGTCAGTGGTACGAGGGTCACGTGCACAGCAACGAAGGCTGGAACCTCAGCGGCGCGTCGTTCTTCGGCTCGCCTTATCCGTCGATCGGGCACAACGAATATCTCGGCTGGAGCCACACCGTCAACGACCCCGACATCGTCGATGTGTTCATCGAGAAGTTTGAGGATCCAAAGAACCCGCTTGCGTATCGCTACGGCACGGGCACTCGCAACGCAACCGAGTGGACCGGAACGATCGCGGTAAAAACAGCGAAAGGCGTTGAACCTCGCAGCTTCAAGTTCCGCAAGACTCATCACGGACCGATTGTCGCGGTTCGCGAAGGCAAGCCGCTTTCGATCAAGCTCGCGCAGCTTGAAGAAGGCGGTTGGATCGATGAGTGGTACGCGATGGGCAAAGCCAAGACAATCGCCGAGTTCAAAGCCGCTATGTCCAAATGCGCGATCCCGATGTTCAACGCGATGGCCGCGGACCGCGACGGTAATATCTTTTACGTTTACAACGGCTCGGTACCGCGCCGCCCGGCGAAGTTTGATTGGTCGAAACCAGTTGACGGCTCGAATCCCGAAGCGGAGTGGCAGGGTTATCACAGCTTCAACGAGCTGCCTCAGTTGATGAACCCAAAGACCGGGTTCATGCAGAACTGCAATCAGACACCCTTCACGACCACGGCCGACGGCAATCCTGTGAAAGAGAGTTTCCCGAATTACATGACTCGCGAATCGGATAACGCTCGAGCGCGAATCTCGCGGCGGATTCTGGCGTCTCACGAAAAGTTTTCGTTTGATGACTGGACACGCGCTGGACTCGACACGACGGTGCTCGAATCAGAGACGCAGATCCCACAGATCGCTGCCGATTGGGAGAAGCTTAAGACTACAGACCCAGCGCGCGCAGCAAAGCTCGCGGACGCAATCGCCTTGTTAAAGTCGTGGAACCATGTCAGCACCATCGACTCAAAAGCGATGACATTGTTCGCGCTGACATTTGAGAGGGCTACCAGGCTTATGGCTCAGAAGGTGAAAGACGACTGGATTAGGATTCGCGCGCTGGAAGAAGTGATGGCGGATCTCACTCGCGATTTCGGGACGTGGCAAGTAGCGTGGGGCGACATCAATCGGTTGCAGCGGATTCAATCGGGCGGCGAGCTTGAGACATTCAGCGATGAGCGGCCGAGCTTGCCGATCGCGGGCGCACCGGGGCCAGTGGGCATCGTGAACAACTTCTACACGCGGCCGGTTGCCGGCCAGAAGCGCCGCTACGGAGTGGCGGGAACATCATTCGTGAGCGTGGTTGAGTTCGGCCCGAAGGTTCAGGCTCGCTCGTTGTTGGTGTTTGGCCAGAGCGCCGACCCGAAGTCGCCTTACAACTTCGATCAGGCTCAGCTTTATTCGAAGAAGGAGTTCAAGCCGGCCTGGTTTACCCTCGAGGAGATCAAGGCTAACAGCAAGCGGGTCTATCACCCGGGCGCAAACTAGACTTACGGGCCGCGTTCAGGTTCAATCACCACTCTTGTATTTAGAGCAAGTTCCTTACAAATCGCTCTAGAAGTGTTACCTTCGATTTGAGAGTGTGAGTGATTGTCCAGAATTGGCCTGTGTTCCACCTTCAGCCCCCTAGAACGAGGAAACGCCGTTTCTATTTCTCCCAAACCATAGCTCGTACTCGGAGAGCGTCCATGAGACTCGTTGCGAGTGCTGAGTCTTGCTAGATCCACGGAACTCTCTCGGTCGGGTTTGCCACCAAGCATATAAGCAACACGCTTTACTCCACCGTCAGGATACACGTGCTCCGGGTGAAGTCTCCTATAAAGAATGTCTTCGTCGTTAATGACAAGTCGCTCTTGCAGACCTATCTCTCCCGTCGAGGCCGAAATATCCGAGACAGAAGCGGGATTATCTCACGGCGCGAAATATTCTCGCTCTCCTCAAAATGTTTCTCTTCTCCCCCATCTTCAATAAGCAGGTAACTAAATTTTCTACTCTGATGGACTTCCAGTTCAAGAGTACCACCCTCACCCCTCCACTCAAGGACAATCCCACCGTCCGTCATTGGCGCAACGTCATATGGACATACTGCTCTTTCCACCTCTCGATAAAACTGACAGACAATGTCCGGGAACAAACTTATTGCATTGGCTAGCGTAAAAACTGAGACGGGGCGAGCTCCTTCCCCATCCCAATTTGTCCCCAGATTTGTAAGATTCGCCAAGCGATTGAGTGTACCCCGCATCAGATCATTAACTTGGATAGTCCCGTCATCACAAATTCTCGCTGCCTTAGAGTCAGTACCCGACGGCGCAATTACCGAATCCGCTCTATAGATTTCCGCTCCGGTTGCCGAAGAAGAACTGCATCTAAGACTGTTCAAACACATCGCTCTCTGTGGCTGCATTATCTTCCTCTTTCTTGGCAGTGCCCCTCTGCAGGGCTTCACCCAATTCAACTTTCTCCTTCAACCAATCAAGAAAGCCCCGCGCGATAGCTAGATCCATTACGACGGTTGTTTCGACTTCTCTAACAATTCCACCCTCAATATCTACAGAAGCTTCCCCTTCTAACTTACCTTCTCGTGATACCAAGTAATTGACCTTATTTGGCACTGGTCCGCGTTCTACAAAAAAAGACATATGTACATTGAGGCTGGGTAAAATTCCACCGTACACACCGTCGGCATGCACCGCGCGAAAACTACCACTCTTCGCATATCGCACCTCTAGTTGAGAGGGGGGTTCTCCTTTTGCTTCTCTCTCAACTGGAGACTCCTCTTCTACAGCGGGTTTTTCTTCTTTATTCTGACTCACAATTTCGACCTAGACCACTTTGGTCATAAATACCTTAGAAAATTAACGCCCACTACTAGCGCGACGTTCGCTTATTAGACGTATTTTCTAACATAGATGTCAATACCCACAAATGCTCTTTCAAACCCTCAAAGGCAACTACAATCAAATAGAGCACAAGAGACGTCAGTTTTTCGGCCAGAGAATACGCACTTGGAACACGAAACCTTAGGCTGCCATCAACTCCTTCAGCATTGCCCGTGTCTCAGCCTTTAGCTGATCAATCTCTGCCTGATCCTTCCTCATGCGCTCTATAACTTGATCGATCTCCGAAGAGGTATCGTCGATTGCCAACACAATGGCTTTGTCGTCTGAAGGGACATCTGACGTCAGCGTTTTGTCCATCACGGTTGCCTCCAGGCCGTAGTTTAGCACCTCAGGATTTGAGAGCCCAAGCCTTCGGCCGCTAGCCTTCGGCCGCTAGCAAATATTTCTTCATGCGCTTGGTGCGAGTTCCGCGATAGGAGTGACCTGTTCTTCTGCGAGCAATGCTGCATAGTCCAGACAAGCTAGAATGTCAGCTAGTTCGATTGAAGGGTACGCCTTTAGCAACCCGTCAATGGAGTCACCATTCGCGAGCATGCCTAGAATCTGAGAAACAGGGATGCGAGTGCCCTTGATACACGCCTGCCCGTGACACACATTCGGATCGATCGAAACTCGTTCGTGCATAATGAAACCTCCACAAGAGCATACGATATAAGGCGTTCCAAAGCACGTTCGCGTGCCGAGTGCGCCCTAGCAGACCTTGTTCGACCACTATCACGGGGAGCAGGAAACTCCAGCGGGACACTCTCCCCGTTCAATGTCTAAAAGAGCTGATCCATCAATTCGCTTGGATGAAGCGAGAAATATTCTCTGATCTCAAGATTCATCCGCTCTATCTCGGCAAGGTAACCTCCCGCAGACAATCGATAGCTGTGTGGATTGGTTTCCCTCTCAACCTGATCCTGAGAGTATCTGATCCGCTCTTTCGTTACATCAAGTTCATTACCGTTCTTGAGCATCGCTTGTCACCTGACTCAAAAAAGCCTATCCAGCCGCCATGTAACCCAACACGATGTCAAACTTCGCAGCAAGCTCGCCGATCGGCGAACTCATCGGCGTGAAATCCACGATCAGCGCACCACGAACCTTTGCGGGCGTCGCTTTCAACACAAAGTCCACCGCATTCCCCGGGTGACCTTTGATGTAGCACTGAGTCGTGAATTTATCGTGGCCTTTTAGTTTGACCATAAAGTGAATATGCGGCGCCTGACGGCCCGGGTACACGATTGGCTTGATCGTGCGAAAACGGTATTCGCCGGTCGAGCCAGTTTCAAAACGCCCGAAGCCCTGGAAGTTCCGATCGCGCTTAGCGTAGTTGTCGCTCTTCGTGTGCAGATACGAAGCGTTGTTGTCCACCTGCCATATCTCAACCGTCGCATTTCTGATCGGGTCGCCACGCCTGTCGAGGATTCTTCCGCTTAAGTGAGTGACCGTTCCGACCGCGGGGGTGATTGAGTCGTTGATGATCAACAGATCGTTGTCGGTGTCGAGCGGCATTTTGTCCGGATAAAACGGGCCCTCGGTTTGCGAGGGTGTCTGCATAAGCTTTTCGGCAAATACGCCGGGAACAAACAAAGCAGCGGTACCGATCGCTCCAACCGCGGCGCTACCAATGAAGATTCGGCGTGATAGATTCTTATCATTCATGATTAAGGTCTCCTTGTTATCGAGTTCTTGTTCTCGAGCGAATGTTATTTCGACCCGCGTGCCAGGTGTTATTTCACTTTCTGAAGCGTCATCTCGTGGAACTTCCGCCAAGTGGTTCCGTCCTGCGACATCTCGCCTATCTCGAACCACTCACCCTTGTCATTGAGCTTGACTGTGTATCGCATGTGTAGCGCCGGGGCGGGTTGAAATCCCCACTGGAAACCAGCGTCGGTGAACTTCGCTTCGGCGTCAACGCTCTGCCCGTTCATCAGATATGAACGCATTCGATATAACTGAGCCTTCGCGTCATAAGAAAGAATACCAACTGCGTGATGCACCACTGCTTCTTCCTGTTGGCCGGGAATCCTGATCTTGCCAATTCCTTCAACGGATAGAACGACGCCACCGAGCTTGTAATGAACCATCTCAAAGACTGGTGACGTTCGTCGCTGCCCCGGAACAAACTCATTCCACCCTTCGCCCTTCCACTCGCCGGCCAGGAAGCTGAGCTTCTTCATCGCCTCGATATGTGTCGAAGAAGGCTTCTGTTCCTGGGCGGGCAACTCCGTCGCGCATAAGAACACAAAGGTCAATCCCATCACGGAACTTGCCAGCATTTTGTTAAACATCTCGCCTCCTTGTGAAAACCGTCGCATCCCCGGCCCGCGGAGCGATAGGGTCGCGTCAGTATATTCTCGTGCCTCAAGAGTGGCAATCTCACCGCCAGTCACCTGAAGGTCCGCATCGATGCATCAAGATGCGGGGTCGCGTTGAAGGTGAACAATCGCAACTCGCCGTTGCGCGGTCTCATTATCGAGACGCTCGTGTTGTAGATGACTCCAAGCAGACTCAGCAGCTTCTCATCTGTGAGGCCCAATGCAGCGCCTGCTGTGATCGCGATCGGAGTCGCCGATGTGAATATGGCAATCGCCTTTTCGTTGCCGTTTGAGCACAAGCTCCCGGCGCACGTTTCAATCCGGGTTCGAAACGAAGACCACACTTCGCCTTCATAGTCGGGATACCGATTGTCTATCCAGGCGCGAATCACTGCCTGATCGCATCGGCCGACCGCGCCGCCGGTCGTGTGCGGATCGCGAGCAATCGCTTGCTGCATTTCACGGATGTCGGCGGCAAAGCCTTCATCGTCCTTCATCATGCGTTTTGCGATTGCACGATAGACCGAGATCAAGCTGAATTCATTCCACCGGTCATCGGTGATCACGTCAGAAGCGCCTAATCCAGCTTTTGCTATGGCGCCGCAAGCGATCTCGGCTGTCTCACGTTGCCTGCGCATACCTCCCGCGTAGACCGCACTAAACTCGATTCGCTGAGCGGCAAGAAACTCACCGAGCCTTCGCGATTGCTCCGTTCCAAGTTCAGACAGCACGTCGTAGTTATCGCGCGAACCGGCTTGCGCGTGACGAATGAAATAAATATCGCTCAATGCTTCCTCACTAACGGCTAATCTCAAATTTCAAATTTCAAATTTCAAATTTGAGATTTGAGATTGAAATTTCAGATGCCGGATCTCTGCGCAAGATCCCACGCCGCTTGAGCGAGCCCACTCACTCGGCTATCGAAACTCTTGAATCGCTCGTCGTGCGTCTGCCCCTTCACGTAACGATAGTAAATCTGCTGAAGCACCACCGCGGTCTTGAATAGCGCGAACACTTCATAGAAAGCGATCCCTGAAAGATCGCGGCCGGTTTCTTGCGCATAGCGATCGATGACCTCACCGCGGCTGATCCAACCTGGTTCAGTTGTAACCGGGCTTATGGATTCGCGGCGAGCTTCGGGATCGTCCTTCATCGCCCAGTAACAGAGAAAAATACCGACGTCGATCAACGGATCTCCGACAGTGCACATCTCCCAATCCATTACCGCGGTGACGCGCGAAGGATTCTTCGGATCTAGCATCACGTTGTCGAGCTTGAAGTCGTTATGCACAAGCGTGGCGGGGCGTCCGGCTTCGGGATCAGGCTCGGGCGGAATGCGCTCCGCCAGCCATTCAATCACACGATCAATTGCTTCGAGCTCGGTGGTCTTCGAACGTTGCCATCGCTCGGTCCAGCCTTTTACCTGGCGCGTAACAAATCCCACAGGTTTACCGATGTTCACCAGACCCGACGAATAAATATCAACCGAGTGAAGCTCGGCCAACGTGTCGACCATCCCTTCGCCCACTCGCCGGCGAAGCTCAAGATCGTCACCGATCTCTTCCGGAATGTCCCGGCGGATGACCAGACCTCTCCTGCGTTCCATCAGATAAAACGGGACGCCTATGATGGACGTGTCTTCGCAGAGCAGGTATGGACGCGGCGCGCGCGCAAACAGCGGATGCACCGCCGCAAGCAATCGGTACTCGCGCGGCATGTCGTGCGCCGTTGGCGCGACGGGTCCAAATGGCGGCCGCCTCAAAACAAACTCGTGCCCGCCGAGCCGAACCAGATAAGTCAGATTCGAATGCCCGCCCGGAAACTGCTCGATTTCAACTCTGGTCGCATCGAGCGGAGACTCAGGAAGCAATTCGCTCAAGTGAGTTCGCAGGTATCGCTCGATCGCGTCGAGATTGAGTTCCTCTCCCGATCTGATTGGAGCGGTGTCGGTCGCTTCTGGCGTGATGTTCGCTTGCATTGGAATGTTCAGCGAATATTAAGTTGTGCGTCTGTTGAATTCAAGTGGTTGGGTGATGATGTGTGGATGCTCCACAGGCTATGTCATGAACACTTGAATTCAAGCTCGCTAGACTCTCGCGACTCTTCCATGTTATCTTCGCGCCCCGACTTCATTGGTGAACCAAACCACGGAGCTGACTGAATGCCGATTCGAAAGTTGTTTGTAGCTGCTGCCGTGCTGGCCGCGCTCCACGGGAATGTCTTCGCTACGTGGTCGGTGATCGCGGTCGACCGCAAGACAGGCCAGATCGTCATCGCGTCCGCCACCTGCGTCCCTCAGCAGGCATTCGCCGGATTTCCCGCGAAGGGATTGAAGGACGTTCAAGCAATTATCATCCCCGGCGTTGGAGTCGCCGCCGCTCAGGCGAACGTAGATCGAACCCGCCGCCTGCAGATGCTAATCGCCGACGAACTGAACAAGGGAACCGATCCGGCTCGTATCATCGATATGCTCAAGGCCGATGATCAGACGCACGCGGCGCGGCAGTATGGCATCGTCGACCTTAAGGGCAGGATGGCTGGTTACTCCGGCGCCAACAACGGCAAGCAATCGCTCGACCGCCAGGGACGAGTCGAAGGCACTCAGGTTTACTTCTCGATCCAGGGAAATATTCTCGCGGGAGACGACGTCGTTGAAGAGGCTGCGAAAGCTTTCAGGCAGGCGAAAGGAAGTCTGACTGACCGCGTGATGGCTGCGATGGAAGCGGCAGACTCACGAGGCGGCGATCGCCGATGCAATTGCAAGTCGCTGCCCGATCCGCCGGCGCCCTGCGATAACAAAACAGCTCACGTCGCATACATTGTTGCCGCGAACAAAAGTGATAAGATGGGGCAGGGTTTGAATGACGGAACCTATTTCATGGAACTTCAGGTGAGCGATCAGGATATTAAACCGGATGAGAACGACAACCCGGTGAAGACACTTCGAATGCGTTACGACCGCTGGATGCTGGAGCAAGCGAAGCGCGGGCGTTCAAGAAAATAGCGAGGAGCCGATGTCAACCGTCCTGCTGGCTGAGGACAATAATCCCAGTCGAGAGATTTATGCCGCCGTTCTCAGGAAGGCGGGTTATCGGGTTGTCGATGTCGGCGATGGACTCGAGGCGCTGGAGGTTCTGCGGACGCAGGAAATCGACGTTCTTGTCACTGACGTCTACATGCCGGGCATGAACGGCCTCGATTTGCTGGAGCAGGCCAGAAAACTCAAACCCGATTTGCGCGCAATCGTGATGACCGGACAGAAGTCGGGAGAGACTGTCATCGGTGCGTTGCGTCATCAGGCGTGTGAGTTCTTATCGAAACCCTTCGCCGTTGACGAACTGCTTGAGGCAGTGAGTTCAGCGATCAGCAGAGACCTCGCCAGCCGAATCGAAGTTATCTCGAGCCGTCCTGACTGGATCGAGTTGCGAGTTCCCTGCGACCTGACCGCCGTCGAGCCAATCCAGAAGTGCCTGTCGCACCTTCACGAACATATCCCAAAGGAAACACGCGAAGCGGTTGGCGCGGTGTTTCGCGAGATGCTCAACAATGCGATCGAGCACGGCGGCAAATGCGATCCGTCAAATCGCGTGACCGTCAAATACATTCATCTGAAGCGCGCGATCCTGTATTCAATCAAGGACCCGGGCGAGGGTTTCGACATCGAGGAAATCGAGCACGCCGCGATTGCCAATCCTCCGGATGATCCCACGCGGCACCTGCAAGTGCGTCAGGAGATGGGCTTGCGGCCGGGCGGGTTTGGAATAATGCTTTCGTCCCAGGTCATCGACGAACTCGTCTACAATGAAAAACACAACGAGTTGATCTTCGTGAAGTACATCGACGAAAATCTGCAGAGTTAGCCCAGCCGAACACCCGTGCTAATACTCAGCGAATCAGACCTGCGCAGCGTCTTGACGATGAAAGACGTTATCGATGCGGTCGAGGAAGGCTTTCGCGCGCTTGCTCGCGGGGAAACCAACGTTCCGGATCGATTGCGTCTTGATGTTCCGGATCAGAACGGAATCGTGCTCGAGATGCCGGCCTATATCGGGTCAAGCGGCGGAGAACAATCGGCGCTCGGGACAAAGATCGTGTCCTCATTCGAACGGAATGCGGAGCGCGGCCTTGATAGCATTCAGGGAGTGTTCCTCCTGCTCGACAGCGAAACCGGCGCCCCGTTTTCGTTGATGGACGGAAAGTTCATCACGGCGATTCGCACGGCCGCGACTTCGGCTGTCGCCACCAAATACATGGCGTCACCGGACCCAAAGCGTTTGGCGGTGTTCGGAGCCGGAGTTCAGGCGCGCTTCCATCTCGACGCGATGATGGAAGTCGCCCAGATCGAGCGTGTGATGATCGTCTCTCGCAACACCGACAAGGCTCGGGACCTTGCCGATCTCGTTCGCGAATCGCACGGGCTTCCCTGTGAAGTTGTCTCGGCCGAAGAAGCCGCGGCGAACGCGAATCTCATCTGCACGTGCACGAGTTCGCAGGCTGAGTTGTTTGACGGAAGACTTCTTGCACCGGGGACTCACATCAATGCGGTGGGAGCGTTCACTCCTTCGACTCGTGAGCTTGATTCTGAAACAGTTCGGCGCGCACGCGTGATCCTGGACGCCGAGTCAGCCGCCGGCCGCGAAGCTGGAGAGATCCTGATACCGATCGCTGAAGGTGTGATCAGTCACGAGCACGTGAAAGGAATGCTGGCTGATGTTGTGTCCGGCAAGGTCGCGGGCCGTGCGTCGCTCGATGAGATAACACTGTTTAAATCATGCGGGCTCGCGATTGAGGATTTGGTTACCGCAAGACTTGCGTATTCGAGAGCAAAGACTCAAAGCGTAGGCATCGATGCTGCCTTTTGACGGGTCCGCGTTTATTCCCCTTCCAGGGTTGCAACCCGTCGGGCGATTCGTTTCTCCAACCAGTCCGTCACGCGCTCATAGACTTCCCGCTTCTCCGGTTCATTAAACAGTTCGTGATAGTACCCCGGATAAATTATCAGCTCCTTGTCCGCGGATCCCGCGCGTTCGAAGAGGCGCTCCGTCGCATTAACACTCGCCAAACGATCTTCCGTTCCGTGCATCACCAGCAGCGGCGTCTTGATCTGAGGCGCCCATTTGCTAACCTCTTGCATCGCGCGCATCGCTTCTGCGAACCACTTCGTACTTACCTTGCGATTGACCAGCGGGTCGGCGGCGTATGCCCGTCCCACTTCGGGATCGCGGCTCAAGTGTGATGGATTGATCTCATTGTCGAGGCGCAACCGTGGAGAAATTCGCGCGCCGACGCGCGCGATCATCGTCTTGTAAGCAGGCACCGACACAGCCACGGCGATCAACGGCGCCGACACGACGACGCCTGCGAGCAGCTCGCCTCTCCGCGCCGCATACCTCAATGCGATCAGCCCACCCATGCTGTGACCTATCAAAAACACCGGCAGGGACCCGGCTCGCTCGCGCGCCAACCCGATGACTTTCGCGAGATCCTCGTCGTATTCCGCGAAACTCTCGACGTGACCCGGCAAACCATCCGACAGCCCGTGTCCGCGATGATCGTAGACCGCCGTCGAAAAGCCGCGGCTTATCAAGTGTTCGGCCAGCGCGTCGTATCTGCCGCTGTGTTCGCCGAATCCGTGGGTAATCAATATCTCGGCCTTCGGCTTGGAGGCTTCGCGTCTTCGCTGAAAGAGACGTAGGCCGTCGCTGGCAGTAACTGTTTCTTCAATATAAGTCATCGGACCACCTCGGTGCAGGTCAGAACGGGTCCGCCTCGGCCGTTTCACAGATTGTGCGCCGCGCCGTTGGAATTGTCTACTTTTTCAGCAATCCGATTCATGGGGAAGCAGCGTAATGAAATCTTGAAGTCGAATTCCACCGATACGCCTTCTCGCGCATCGAGATCCTGATCAGGAGAGCAAATGAACGGATTTCTTGGAACCGGAGCGACTTTTCGCGCGGACTTGAATCTGGTGGTTCAGGTTGCGATGGGGCTCGCGCTTCTGTTTGGCATGGCCCTGGCCCGGCGTGGAAACTATCGCGCGCACAAGTATTGCCAATCATCGGTGATGATCCTTAACCTGCTGATGATCTTCCTGATCATGGCGCCGTCGTTTCATAAGCAGGTTCAACCCCAAGTGCCCGGCGGGTTGAAAGAAGCGTATTACCTTGTGCCTTATATTCACGCGACGCTCGGCACCATCGCGGAAGTGCTGGGGCTGTACATCGTGCTGGTGGCCGCCACAAAGCTTTTGCCAAAGAAGCTGCGCTTCAGGCGGTACAAACCGTGGATGCGAACCGAGCTTGCGCTGTGGTGGCTGGTGATTCTGATCGGCGTCAGCACTTATTACATCTGGTACATCGCGGCATCCAAACCTGCCGCGCCTGCCGCGGTAGTACAGCAGCAGGCAGCCACTCCGGAAAAAGTAAACGTGAAGATTTCAAACTTCCAGTTCGAACCGAAAGAACTAACCATCAAGACGGGAACTGTAGTCGAGTGGACCGATGCGCTGGGGCGCCACACGGTCGAAGCGGACGATAGTTCGTTCAAGTCGGAGACGCTCACCGCCGGCGGGACTTATGAACACAGGTTCGACGCGCCGGGCGTCTTCCCGTACTTCTGTGGATTCCATGGTGACAAACACGGCGTTGACATGGCCGGAGTCATCACCGTTGAATCGCGATAAGTAGAAACTATTAACCTCAGGAGAAAACCTCATGCGAAAGTTTCAAATCATCATCGCCGTAGCAGTCGTGGTGCTGGGAGCCGCGGGCTCTTCGGCTCGCGTGGCGCGCAAAGCGACTGCAACCGCTGCCGGCGAAGCGCGGGCCACCGTCAAGGTGACCAGCTTTCAATTCACGCCGAAGCTGCTGACTGTTGCTCCGGGTACCACTGTCGAGTGGGTCAACGAAGGCGGCCGGCATTCGGTAGTGGCCGACGACGGCTCGTTCAAATCCGAGGTGCTCAAACAGGGAGACAAGTTCGAGCACAAATTCGATAAAGCCGGAACGTTCGCCTATCACTGCGAGTTTCACGGCGACAAGGGCGGCAAGGACATGGCTGGGAAGATCGTTGTGAAAGGCAAATGATCGTCGTTCACGTTGACGCGTTCCAATTGCCGGCTGCACAACTTCCATGCTTCGTGTAAGCTCACACGAAGCATGAAAACTACCGCGGAAGTCGTGATCATCGGCGGCGGGTGTATGGGCGCGAGCACCGCCTGGCACCTGACGCGCAATGGTGTGCATGACGTTGTTCTCCTGGAACGCGAGCCGATGCTTGCGATGGGATCGACCGGACGCAACGCAGGCGGCGTGCGGCATCAATTCTCTACCGAAGCCAACATTCGCCTTTCGATCGAATCGATTCATTTGCTCGAACGTTTCGAGGATGAGGTCGGTTACCCGATCGACTTGCATCAAGACGGATATCTTTTCCTTCTCTCAAACGAAAAAGACCTCTCCGATTTTCGCCGCAATGTCGAGTTGCAGCGGCGGCTCGGCATTGCCGTCGATGTGCTTTCTCCCGAAGACGCAAGGGTCCTTGCTCCGGGCCTCGAGGTTGAAGGCGTCCTCGGCGCGACGTTCTGCGCGCGCGATGGGATCGCGGATCCGAACGGCGTGACGATGGGGTTCGCAAACGCCGCGCGAGCCTCGGGGGTCGAAATCTGTCGCGATACCGAAGTCACTGGCATCCGGATCGAAGCGGGCCGCATCGCAGGGGTTGAAACCACACGAGGCGCGATCGCGACTCACGCCGTGGTCAACGCCGCCGGCCCTTACGCGCAGGGAATCGGCACGATGGCGGGACTCGACGTGCCGGTCCTTCCCTATCCGAGACACATCTTCATCACGGAACCGATCAACACGGGCGTGCCCCAGTCGCGAATCATGGTTATCGACTTCGCGACGACGTTTTACTTCCATCGCGAAGGCGCGGGTATGTTGTTTGGCATGGCTGATCCGAATGAGTCGTCGAGTTATGACACGACAGTGAAGTGGGAATTGCTTGAGCAAGTCACGCGAGTCGCGGCCGAGCGATTACCGGCTCTGACTGATGCCGGGATCGCGCACGCGTGGGCGGGGCTTTACGAGATGACGCCCGACGCGATGCCGATCATCGGGCCTGCCATCGACGTCGAAGGATTCTTCCTGATCACAGGATTCAGCGGGCACGGGTTTCAGCATTCGCCGGCAGCCGGACGTGTTCTCGCCGAGATGATCACAAGCGGAGAGGCGCGAGATTTTGATGTTGCGCCGTTTTCGTTTGCTCGATTCGCAATGGGTTCAAAGGATCGCGAGGCGACCGTTGTTTGATTTCAGGCTTTCTTGAAGCGTCGCTCAATCCACCACGCCGCCGTTGCAAGAGCCGCCCCAGCGATCAAATCAACGACGTAGTGTTGATTCAAGACAACGGTCGCGCACCACATCGCCACTCCATAGAGTGCAACACCGATTAGAACAAGTCCGCTCACTTCGCGCCTCAATAGAAGCAGGAGCATTACAGGATAAGCGCCGTGCAACGACGGAACGGCCGCGAACCACTGCGAGGCATTGCGAATCATTCCCTGAATAAGCGCCCCGTTCATCGCTGCAGTCATATTCAATTGCGCAACGTTCTCAATAGTCGGTTGCTCCATTCCGTTCAGCGTCACCCACCATGGCGGCGCGGCCGGCAGGAGCAAATAGATTGCGATAGCACTGAAGTTCAGAATCGTGAATGCGCGAACGAATTGCTTGAATAATTCTCGGCTATGTTCACTCCGCCGGCCGGCCAGCCACAAGACACAAATCAGAGCTGGCACAAAGAACAGATGAGAAAAGTAAATAGCTTGCGCCGACCATCTCACAATGACGGCCAACGCACTTGTGCTGCTCGCAAGCCACGTGTGCGCCGCGTGCGCGGGCACGGCGCCCGACGATATCCAACCGAAAACCCGGCGCTCAATTTCAAAAGGCTGCGCGACGGCGACGCGCGAATAAAGAAACGGCTGGATCAATCTCAACCGATCGTACACGAGCCAGAACGCGAATAGCGGTGACCAATCAACAAAGAATTGACGGCCCCGCTCACCAGAAAAGGCCGCTAACGGAATCACCAACAACATGAACCAGTGGTAAGTGCGAATGCTGTTCGTAGCGCCGCCGAGCGCGAGATACGCGACAACGATTGCGCATACCGTGATGCGCCAGAACTGCATACGAGGTTTGATGAGAATTTCAGTCGACAAGCGTATTCCCGTCTATTGATATCCGGTCCACTGCATAGAGCGAGGAGCGTGCCATCTCACATGTCAGCAACCGCGCGGCTTTTGCTGATCAATAAAGACAACTCGCGGCAGCTTCATCGGACAGTTGACGGAGGATTGCTGCACCGTTGCAGATGCTCCGCGCAACCAGATTTGGGTGCTGTGACATTCGTAGTCGCTTCGATCTCAGGAGGGAGGCGTTCGCAGTCCGGACCTTGAGTGCTTAAGGCCGAACTACTAACGCGGATTTGAGTTTGAAGAAGGGATAAGTTACAAACTGATCTATGTCGGCCATCTATGGAGTTCTGCCGGTCCTTGAAGCCTTGCGCGCGGGCGGGCGGCGTATCGACCGCATAGTGATCGCTGATGGCGTGAAAGACGCCCGGCTCCGTGAGGTCATCGAAGCGGCTCGGCGGGCTCACATTCCCGTGCGCCGCGAGCCGCGCATTGCACTTGATCGGCTGACTCACAACGCGAATCATCAGGGCGTCCTCGCAATTACGTCGGCGGCGGGTTATGCGGACGCAGACGACCTGCTGGCGAAAATCAGTCCAAAGACCATTTTCATTTTGCTCGACGGCGTCCAGGACCCTCACAACCTCGGAGCCATCATCCGGACAGCGGAGTGCGGAGGCGCGAGCGCCGTCGTTGTGCCGGATCGCCGCGCGGCTCATCTGACGGATGCGGTAGCGAAAACGTCAGCGGGCGCGGTCGAACACTTGCCTCTCGCGCGTGTGACGAACCTGGGGTCTTTCATTGAAGAATTGAAAAAGCGCAACGTGTGGGTTGTCGGAATTGAAAGCTCGGGAGAGATGGCTTACACGGAGTTCAACTATTCAGGCGCGCTGGCGCTGGTATGTGGCGGCGAAGGGAGCGGTCTTCACCGGTTGGTGCGTGAGCGCTGTGACGCGGTCGTGTCTATTCCAATGCGCGGGAAAGTGACTTCGCTGAATGTGTCGGTAGCTGTTGGAGTGGTTTTGTTTGAAGCGCTCCGCCAGCGCGCCTCGAGCAGATGAGCAGGGTCTCAACCGCAACTTCCGCCGTCAGTCCCAGTTCTTGCGCACTTTGCTCAGAATAGCCGTATAATGGCAGCGGGATACTTGTTATGCCAGCAAGGGACTTCTATCACGACAACGTCCGCAACGCGCTCATTAAAGACGGCTGGACGATTACACACGACCCTTACACTCTCACATTTGGACAAAGGGACGTCTTCGTCGATCTCGGAGCGGAACGTACACTGGCTGCTGAGAAGCAGGGTGAGAAAATCGCTGTTGAAATTAAGAGTTTCTTATCAGCATCGGACATTCGGGAGCTTGAAGTAGCTGTCGGACAGTACGCTTTCTATCGCTCGTTGCTCACCCGCTTCGAACCCGAACGCAAATTGTTTTTGGCCGTGCCGGAAGGCGCCTTCCTAAACACCTTGAGCGAACCGATAGCGCGTCCCGTGATCGAAGACCTGCGTATCGCCCTCATTGCCTTTGATCCGGAACTGGAGATAATCGTCAAATGGATACCATGAAAGAATACCGACGCATTATTCGAGAACTCATAGAAAGGTATGCGACCTACAAACCGGCACGCGGGGACGTGCAGATTGAAGTTGTTATTGACCAGGACAATGATCACTATGAACTGATGTATGCTGGATGGAATGGGAAGTATCGTATTCACGGTAGCGTCTTACACATCGACATTCGGGACGAGAAAGTGTGGATACAGCAAGATGGCACCGAAGAAGGCATCGCCGAAGAACTGGTGAAAAAAGGTATTCCTCGCGAGCGCATTGTGCTGGGGTTCAAGCCGCCCGAAATCCGGTCGCATACGGACTTCGCGGTCGCCTGACGTCAACCAGCGCAACTCGAAAAAGCGGGGGAACAACTTGGTTGCCAATGTTCCAACCCGCCGGGTGTGTCGAAACGGGAAGCCATTGAGTTCACATCCGAGGCCTGCTGGCTAATTGGTGGATGAGCTGCTCAAAACAATCACAGAATCAGCTAGCCTCGACGGGCGGCGCCGCTTGGAAAGCAACGCCGCCCGAGTCCTGCCTCTTCCGATTGTTGTTCTTCTATGCGGATGCAACCACTCAATTCGTATTCGGCGAGTCTTTCTCTTTCCTTTCGCTCACCTTTAGAACCGAATTGCTGCCCGAGTTTGCTATCCATACGTTGCGGCCCTCATAGAGAACCGCCGACGGGCCCCGGCCAACGGCAATACTGCTCACAACTGATCCAAAGCGCGGGTCCAATTTCGTCACCGTGCTGGCGCCGTAACTGGAAACCCAAATGTATCCGTCGGCAAAAGTCACACCGGTCGGACCATCCTCGACGTGGATGGTATCAAGGATCGCTCCGTCGCTGGCCTGTAGCTTGGTGACGCTGCTGGCATAAAAGTTAGCAACCCAGATGTTGAGTCCATCGAACGCGATTCCGATGGGCCTGCCGCCTGCGTTGAAATTGCCAAGCACCGTTCCGTCGCTCTTGAGCAACTTAGTGACGCTGCCATCTCCGTTGTTCGTGACCCAGATATTGGCGCCGTCATCGGCGATTCCCATCGGCTGCGGGCCGACTTTGAAAACGCCAAGCGTGGTTCCGTCGCTGGCCCGGAGCCTGGTCACGGCGCCACTCTGCTTGTTGACTACCCAGACACTTGCTCCGTCAAACAGCAATGCGGTGGGCTGCTTCCCTACTCTGTAGGTTCCCAACACAGCGCCGTCCGCCGGGCGCAACTTCATGACGGTGTTGTCGAATAGATTCGCCACCCAGATGTGGCTTCCATCATAAGCAAGCGCCACAGGCCGCTGCCCCACTTCGAACTTGCCGAGTTCAATTCCGTCTTTAGCTCTCAGCTTCGTGACCGTATTGCTCATATGGCTGGCGACCCAAATGTTGGTTCCGTCAAAGACGATCGCATCCGGCCCTCCAACCACCCGAAAGGTCTTCGTTCGGGTGGTTCCGTCGTGTACGTCCTCGCCTGGCGCTCGTTGCGCCGGCGACTGGGAATTGGCCGAAGCGATCGTGGCGGCAAGCAACAGAATCAGAGCGATGGATATTTGCCGGGTATCCCAAAATCTGTTTCTCATTTCCATCCTCCTTGAGTCTGAGGCGTCTTCACGTCTCAGCTCGCTGCGCCTTTGGTCCGTCCATCCACAGAATCGAGTTCACGATCCATTCCGCGTGAGCCTGACCCGGGCACATCGCCCACCATTGTCTCGGCTCATTGCCGTATCGAACCATTCCTATATGATTCGATTTGTCCTTGTCGAGCTTCGGATTCTGATCCGAGAAGCCCAGTGTGCGCCGCAGTGTGTCTATCTCATCAGGCTTGCCCGTGAGAAACAACCAGCCCGGTTTTACTCGATGCATCTCGACATAATGCTGAAGCTCTTGTGGAGAGTCCTCTTCGGGTTTGAGGGTTATCGAGTACATGAATATGTCGCGGCCGATCCGGTCCCGGAGGATCTTCTGCACTTTAACAAGGTTCGCCGTGATTCCGGGACAAATCCCCTCGCACTGAGCATACATGAAGTTGATGACCACGATCTTGTTCTTGATCAGATCATCGTAGAATCGGACCTTCTTGCCTTCGTGGGTGGTCAATTCGAAGTTTGGAAAGTAACGAGCCTGCGTAGCATCACGCGAAGCTTTGTCGTTGTCAGCCGCCGCCACAAGCCCGCGCTGCTGGCGAGCCGCCGCGAACCCTGCAAGCATTTCTCTTCTCTTCATGTTCGCCATGTTCGTTCTCCTTTCTGCGCCGACGCCGCGGCTCGCCATTTCGCACGGCGAGCCGCAAAAGCGTTCAGGCCGCCGCTAGTGACTGAAGCCGCAGCTCTCGCCGTTGTCCCCGACATCGTCAATGTCGAATCTCAACATCATCGCGTGGTCCTCGTGAACGACGTTGTGGCAATGCATTGGATAACGCCCAACGAAATCGCGGAACCGGAAAAACAATTCGACATCATCGTTCTCACCCAGCCTCACGACATCCTTCCGGCCCCTCTCGATGGCCGTCGGCGTGTTTCTGTTGCGGCTGACGATCTGGTGCTCCTCGAAGTGAATGTGTACAGGGTGCTGCCAGTTGAATCCGCCTTCCAGCTTCCACGTTTCCGCCGTGTTGCGCTTAACTCGGAAGCGAACATCGTTGCAGTCGAAGAACTCGTCATTGATGACCCACTGGCCATTCCGCCTGTCGAACTTGAACTGCCGGCACTTTTGCGTTGTCGTTCTCGGAGGCACATCGTAGAAGTGGGGATTGGTTGCCGGGTCCACACTTGCGTCCGTAACCGCATCGGACACGACTCGGAACTCGAGCACTTGATTCCCTTGTCCAGCACTTACGATATTGTCGGTCGGCCCCGCTCCATCGCATTGCTCGAGGCGGTTCTCGAGCCGCAGCACGGTTCCGGCTGGGAACGCCGAGAAATCAACGATCACGTCCATGCGCTCGGCAACCGAAATGCGAACGCTCGAAACCTGCACGGGATTTGGCAGCAAATTGCCGTCGTTGCTGATCACCCAGAAGCGATTTACCTGGCTCAGATTGTTTGGATTGGTCAGGTAGAACTGATAGAAGCGCGATGGCCCGCCGTTGAGCCAGCGGAAACGATAGCGGCGGCGCTTCACCTGGAAGAACGGCTGAATCTTTCCATTGACCAGGAATTTGTCTCCGAGAATGCCGTCGCGATTGGCCAGGTCGAAGGCCAGCAAACCGGTCTGGGGATCGAACAGTCTATCCCCGAAGATCATCGGTATGTCGAAGTCAGGGTAGTTGGGCAACCGGAAGCCGGTGGTTTCATTCCCGGTGTCGAACTGATTGAACAGCAGGAAGAAACCAGCCAGTCCCTTGTAAACGTTCTGCGCTGTGAAGTCTACTCGATGATCGTGATACCAGAGCGTGCTCATCGATTCGCGGATATCGCCGTTCGGCGGATTAGTCGACGAAAACCCCGCGAGCACGTTCGGATAGTGTTGATCGTAATACTGGCCCACCGCGAAGAAGTCGCACGGGAAGCCGTCGCTTTCCGACGGGGTGTGTCCGTTGTGCAGATGCGTTGAGACCGACTGAATTCCAAAGCCGCCGTTGTTGGCGGGCAGATTGTTGTAGTTTCGCACAAGTATCGGCTCGCCATAGTGCGCAACGTACGTCGGAGCCGGAACACTTCCGTTGAAGCTCCAGAGCGTTTGCGTCGGGAGCTGCGGGCTTACGCTGACCAGCGCCTGCTGTTGATGCACCTCGTACAGCTTTTGCGCAGGAAACTGCGTGTAAGCCTGATGCGTGCGCGTGCGGCCTTCGAAGGGAAGCCCGGTCGCCGGGTTGATTGCCGTGTTAGGCGCCGCCGTCGGCGGCGGACCAGTGAATTGGGTGACGGGTTGATGGACCGGCATTATCGGCAACGGGTCGACGAAGGGCGTCGTCGGTGGGCTCACGGGTGTGCCTCCCCGACCGTAAAACCCGTAGCACCCGCTTCCAAAACTTCCGCCGCCAAATTGCGGCGCGCGAGCGCTCAATCCATTCTTGGGAATGAGAAACCCAGCGCTCGTCAAAAGGCCGAGTCTAATCAGGTCCCGTCTGCTCAACTGCGCTGCGATCAGCTCGCGCCTGTTTTTTGCGGCGTCGAGAATCTCCTTCTCTCGCTTTCTGTTTGTTTTCGAGATATTTGCCATCTCAGCTCCTCCTTTGGTAGCTAAAGCGACAACATGCCCAGAGGACAGTTGCCCGGTTACGGTGGGATTATTTCCTCGCTCGGTCTTACTCGCCGAGTCTCGAATTGAATACCGATATCACGGTGGAGAGACGCTGGGTGGTAATCCATCCACGTTGCGTCGGGTTGCCAAAGCACCTCACAGCCCGGCGATCAAGACGCCGGCGTCTTGCGCAGCCAAAGATACACCCTGGCCTGAACCGGGTCCAGACGATTATTCCCACTGAACGCTCTGAATAAAAGAAGAGTGCGCCGTGTATATAGTCCCTCCTGACCGCAACTGTCAAGAAAAAAGTGTAAGGAATACACCAGATCGGATTTCGAGCCTCGCAGTCTTCAATTTCAGGAGCCTCGGAGCCCGGCGGTGCCGGCGCGAATCGCGATTCAATCAAAAACTTCGACAACTTTCGCCCAGACAATCCGTCTATCAGTATTAGGAGGGAGACGGACATCGCGCGGAGGCAAACAATTCACATGGTCAGCAGCCTCAAGACTGGCAGTTCCCCGTGAGTTCCGAACCCGAATTAGACAATAGCGAGCGAATCACGCTCTCAATCACACAAGGAGATCACTTATGAGAATCAAATATGTCGCCCTTACTTTTGCAGCGCTGGCATGTGTAGCTTTGCTCTCGGCGAAATCTCTTCAACAGAGCGCAGCGTCAATTGAAGCGCCGCCATCCATCAGTTCCACTGAAGCGAGCCCGGCGCCTCAATCACCATTTCCCGACGTTTGCATTCCTGGCGTTCCAGAGAAAGGAAACTGCTGTCTGTGGGAGATTGTTAGAAAGGTGGACGGAAAACGAGAAGCGAAATACGGCAACCCTTATACCTGTGATACAGGTCAAACGCGGCGCGGCGAAATGTCGATTAAGATGAAGCTCGCGTTTGTGAAATCGGTTTGCGACCAGCAGGACATTCCGCCAAACAACAGCACGCTCGAAGCAAGAGGCGTAGTGATCCGGCGCAACGATGGATACGCGTACTTCTCAGGCGAGTTCGCAATCACCGACAGCAATGGCAAGACTATGTTCAAGGGTAGGATCGAGACCACGGACCGGCTCGGCTCGCACCACACGGCTCCCGCTTGCGAGAGATGCAATCCGGCTTCGCATTTCGAAGGATGGCTGGTCGGACGCGGAACCGACGCGTTCCCAAATCACACCTTGAGGGCCTTCATTGTCGCGAGAGGGACGGTGCCTTCGCCGCAACAATCGTCGATGGAGTTGTCGGGGAACATAACCGGGACGCTGGTCAAGTGTCCGTAGCCTGATTCTCTAACAATGTAGGCACTACGATTACCGGGCAGACGTTTGAAGAAGCGTCTGCCCGCGAAACGATCAGTTGTGTTTGATAAACTCGCCGTTCTTCTTGCCCATCAGATCGTTGTAGAGCGTTTCGATGAATGCATCTGAAGAGATGAAATCTCCAGACCACTTTTGCCACGCCTCGAGAACCTTCTCGTGCTTCATCTGATCGAGCGGTTTGCCGGCTTTGATCGCCTGCTCGACTACGCTCCTCGTTTCGGCTAGCATTGTAGTAAATCTCTCAACGTCGTGCAGCGTTGAGACCTCGCCGTGTCCGGGGATCACCTTCACATCAGGCGGCAGGTTAGCAATAACATTTTCCGCTGCGGCAATCATTCCCTGGACGCTTCCGCCCCCCGCCAGATCGATGAACGGGAATCCATAGGTGACGAAATCGTCGCCCATATGCACGACATTCGATTGAGGAAAGAAGATCATGCTGTCGCCGTCGGTATGCCCGTTTGGACAATGCAAGACTCGAATATTCTCGCCGTTCAAGTGAATCGTCACATCCTGACTGAAGGTGAGTATGGGCAGTGCTTCAGTGACCACCGGCTTCATCGTCTGTTTGACGGAGGCGAAATTGCCGGGCGTGCCGCCGGTTTCGAGTCGCTTGCGGACATTGTGATGTGCAACCACCGGCGCATCTCTTTGAAAGCTGGCATTCCCGTCGATGTGATCGAAATGGTAATGAGTGTTGATGACGAAGCGCACCGGTTTGTCGGTGAGTTCCTTGAGCGCGGCTTTGATCCGATCGGCAAGCGGTGCGAATTGATCATCGACCAGGACGATGCCATCGTCGCCGATCGAGAACCCTATGTTGCCGCCCGTGCCCTTAAGCATATAAACATTGCCGGCAACCTTGCTGACCTTGATCTCTACTTTGCTGAAATCAACTTGGGTCATCAGTAAAAATATCCGGGCTGGTGGAGAGCAGTCGAGTAACGCTCTGCAAAGGACGACGTTATCCCCGAACCAATCGCACTGAGACGTATAAGACAAGTACGGCTACCAGTGTCGCGAGCGCGGCGGCGCGCGATCCCATTCGACTACCGGGCGCGCTGTCGGGCGAGGCTTCATATTGCTTCGCGGCCCTAATGCTGGTGATGTCATGAAAAGCCATCAGCCCGATCATCACCAAGACAAGCATCAGCTTCCACGGAAGCCAGATCGCAATCAGATGCTCGACCTTGTTGGGATCGAACACATCACCGTTGAAGATTTGCGAGAGCTTGATCGGCGTTAGCCGCAACGTGAGATTTCCGAGCCCCGTCACGAACAACACAACAATCGAACCCCAGGCAATCCATCGGAAACGGCGAGCCAAACCTCGCAGGATTCGCTGACGCTCTTCGCCTTCGTGCTTGAGCGCGAAAGGGACAACCACCGCGGCAGTGTAGATCAGCCCGCCAGTCCAAACCGCCGCCGCTAGAATGTGAATCCAAACGTTTAGAAAATACATTGCCGCTCAATCTCCTTCCGCCAACGCTTGGGCTGGTGAATCATCGTCAGGCTCAGAATGCGATCGAATGGTCATCGCCAACGCAAAGGCCATCAACATGATTGCGGCGCTAGTCCAGTAAGGACTTCGGCCGTAGTGCGATGCCGGACTAGCATCGAGACTCAGAAGCCAACCACCGAGCACGGGCCCGATGATTCGCGCCAGACTCGCCACTGAAGCCATCACGCCGAGCACACGGCCTTGCCACGCGGCGCTTACGCTCTTTGACGCGAGTCCGTTCAACGTCGGCGTCATCAAGCTGTTGCCGATTGCGATTCCGGTGCTCGCGATGAGCAACGTCGTCAGCGTCGCGGTCGACGGCAAAGCAAACACGCTGGCGGCGAAGACTGCCGTGCCCGCGATGGCAAGAGGCTTCTCGCCGAACGTTTTGACCAAACGGCCGAGCAAGCCGCCCTGGATGATAGCGCCCAGCACCCCGACATAGGTGAACATGTAGCCCGTATGTATGGCGTCGAAGTTGAATCGGTGATTCGCGAACAGCGCGTATGTAGCCGTCAACATGGCGAACGCAACCGTTCCAAAAAAGTAAGTCGCCATGATCGCCTTCAAATGCCAATCGCCCGCTTGCGCGAATATCTGAGCCACGGTCTCTCGTCCCTGCGCCTGGCTCCGATGTTCGTGCGAGAGACTCTCCGGTAAGAGAAAGTACAACGCCGTCGCATTGGCGGCCGCCATCGCGGAAGCGAAGAAAAACGGCGCTTCGGCGGATATGTGACTCATCAGACCGCCGATTGCCGGACCAAAAATGAATCCCAATCCAAATGCCGCGCCAATCAACCCCATACCGCGTGACCGTTGTTCAGGTGGAGTAACATCGGCAATGTAAGCCTGCGCCGTCGAGATGTTTCCGCCGCTGATGCCGTCGATGATGCGCGCAATGAAAAGCCATACGAGGGTCGGGGCCATTCCCAACAATGCAAATCCGACGGGCATCCGCGGCGCGAGGCCCATGAGCAGGAATCCGATCGACGTCCCGATCAGGCTCACAAGAAGCACGGGCCGGCGGCCGACTCGATCAGATAGTTTTCCGAGGATCGGCGCGAAGATGAACTGCATCGCCGAGTAGATTGCGAGCAGCACACCAACCGTCGCTTCCGAAGCGCCGTAGCGTTCGGCATACAGCGGCAAGACCGGGATGACGATGCCGAAACCGACAAGGTCAATGAAGATCGTGATGAAGATTATGACAAGCGGTGAGCGGCTCTTTGACATTTCCAGGGTCTGACCTCTGAAATTGAGCCATTGAAAATTGAAAATTGCAAATTGAAAATGGCTAAGCGTTGAGAGCGTCTGTCGCGGATGACATTCTGATCGCGCTATCCCGTATTGCTAAAACAACTGCCACGCGCGGCGCAGCAAATCGCGCTTGAGCGTCACGTAACTCTGCTCGCCGACAAGCGCGCGGCCAAGGATCGTGCGCACCCCGCGATGACGCCTCGCAAGCATGATCATCGCATCGGTGAAGATGCGACCAAAGAATCGCCCGTGATAGAAGTGTGGAAGCCGAAACGACGCGTGCTCGAGATCGCGCCCAAAAGCATCACGCCACCGAGCTTCGTAAATTGCCACCGCGCGATCATAGATATTCAATCGTGCGGTCTGTTCGTTTCGCGTCAGGAGCAGCGCATCAGCCAGCAGGTCGGCGGACTTGAACGAGTAATAGATACCCTCGCCGGTTATTGGATCGGCGAAACCGGCGGCGTCGCCAATCAGCGCCCAACCTTCTCCGATTGTTTGAAGGCCGCGCCAACTTGCAAGATCCAGTGTCGGAATCTTCGCGCCAAAAAACGTGAGACTCTCGGCGGCCGGCATCACTCCGCCGTAATAGTCGGCAACGAAATTGCCGAGCAGCGCGCGCAGTTGATCTGATGTGCGCTCTCCAAGTTTTGAAGCCACTCCAAAATTCATAACCCCGGGTCTGGGAAAAGCCCAAAGGTATCCTGTGAAGTCTCGCGGAAACTGGATGATGACTTCATCCATTTCCGAATCAGTTTCGTCTGCATGGGATCGCCCATCGCCGCAATCAACGTTGTATCCGAAGGCCAATGCGAGGTCCTGTTTCGGGAAGATGCCCACCAAACGGCGCCGCGTGAAGCTCGCCGCCCCGTCAGCGCCAACAAGAAACTGTGCGCTATAGTGATTGCCGGCATCGGTCGAGATCGCCCAGCCGTCCCCATCGCGAGAAAATTCACATACGGCCTCGCGCACAAATTCGGCCCCCGCTTCGATCGCCCGATCGAGCACCAACCCGTTCAATATCTGTCGGGAGTAAACCGCAAATGGTTCGTCGAGCGTGAGCGAGACGCGGCGTCCGAGCGGCGAGATCATCGTGATGCGCCGCACGAGTTTTCGCGGATAGTCCGTGCTCTCGAGAATGAATCCAAACTCTCGCAGCGCTCGCGTGGGAACGCCGCCGCCGCATGGTTTTTCCCAAGCGCCTTTGGGATCAAACAGCAAGACGTCGCGCCCCTCAGAAGCGAGGCGAGTCGCGAGATGCGCGCCGGCCGGCCCCGCTCCGATTATCGCAATCTCCGCTGAACGAGCTTGCATAGACTGGAAGTCTAACGGGGCTATGAAGGGCTATCAAGAAGGTTCCACGGTTGAGATCGTTCTATTGCGAACGCTGCGTCGTCAACGCGCGACGCGAAACTTTTTCTTTGATTTGGATGACTCCGAATCGTTTGCCGATTGCTGTCGATGAAGGAATTCGGTGAACGCAATCAGCAGACAGGTAGTGCCGATAACCTCGCAACCTTCCTCAATGAATCCCTCGGTCAAGCGCGACATAACAACGCGGGTCATTCCCGCTTCGATCGATTCGGCAAACAGGGCGCAGATCCAGAAGACGGTCCCGCCGAGCGCAAGCATAAGAACTGCCTTGTTGCTACGGAATTGATACAGGAAGAAAGCGAGCATTCCCGCGGCAACAACAATCATCAGCGGCAAAAGTATCGGTATCCAATCACCCGCCCCAACTCGGTATGAGGGCGCGTGGCCGCCCGCTTCACTCATCGCGTTGAACAGCCGGGCGAGTGATTCGTGAATCGTGGCTGTCTCATCGGCCGAAAGCCCGATCAGAACAATAGCCATGCCGACCCATCCCACGCGGTGCAACCATCGGAGTTTTCGATTAGCCGGGACCTGCCAGCAGTTGAGCAATGCCATGACGCCGGCGCCGAGTAATATCACGCTCGAATACCATGTCCCAACATTCTGCTCAGTTCTTAGATCAAGCTGATACTTTACAAAATCGAAAACGGAAGTGAGCCGGGCCGGCTGACCCTCAGGAGGGGTGGGAAGACTCATCCAGGGAGTGTTCATAAACAGAATGAGCACATCCAGGACTATCACAACGCCATACAGAAATCTTATATCTTTCTTGTCTAACTGAATCCGCAATCTTCGTCCTTTAACTAAACACCATTTTTCGGGGTTGCTCGGATCGCGGTACGACACCGCTGAACAGGTTTAGAGGTGTAAGTCTCGCGAAAGGTCTGAATGAAGTTTTTCTGGCCTTTGACTCAATCCAAACTGACCGAAGAAAGCTTCATCTTGCGGCTCCGGGGCGAGCACAAAAAGAAGTCTATAGGCGCGATGTTCCACTTTCAAGAAGCGTAGATTTGAAGTCGAGACTCGACCCGTAGAGACAAGCCGCCTAGAAGGAGGTCTCCGCTTTGCGCCTGATCGCGCGCAATACTTGGCGGCGTATCAATCCGCTGAACGGTCCTATTAGGGTCCAGTACAACCGGAAGCGAACCTTGCTGGCACTGTCCGAACAAACGACCCTGGTTTCGGTTGCGAGTCTCGTGACACTCGCACCCAAATCAACGAGCGAGAAGTTCCAAACCGCCTTGGCGTATCCAGGCTTATCGAACGAGTCGAAGCCAGCGGCATCCACGCAAGACCGGCCTCCTGAAAGCTTCCAGAATTGTCCGATCACGCCAAGAGCAATCTCGTCGGGCGCGTTCTCGCCTAACAGAACGAAGCCGCTTTTCAAGATGGCTTCGAGATTGAGAATCGTTCGAGGTTGACGCGGCTTTCCGAGTGACGCGGGCAACTGGCGCAATCGCAACAGTATTCGGATTATCGGCGACGCGCCGAAGTCCGTGGTTCGAAGCGCATCGTAGACCGTTTGTATGGGCGCGTGAACGACAGTCTCGTGATACTCGCTCACATCATAGACGGGCGCAAACTTCTCAATCAGCCTGCGAGCATTTGGCGGAAGACTTTCTCGATGTTCAATCAAAGGGTGAGTCTGGGAAGATAATCGAGGGTTTCTTTCGGCGCTCCAACGCATCGAGGTGAAGCAACAACATTCCAACGCCGGCCGCGCCCTGCATGAAACCGGTTTGGGCTACAAGCAGCTCAGGTTTGATGCGGTGCTCTGCCTGAATCCATCTCATTCCTTCGCGATCGCGAGTCGCCTTGGCTAACAACGCGGCGGTCACTCGCTTCGAATAATCCAGGTACACGCGATTCCCGGTGACTTGATGAAGACTCAAAAAGAATTCGGCAACGCCCGCAAGACCGCAGCACTGGCTGACGTTGTTCCAAAAGCCGGGGGTCTGTTGCTCGGGCACTCCGCTATTCAAAATCGCGCGCGCGGATTTAGTAACCCAGTCCATCCACACACGATCGCCGGTCGCCTGATACAGCCGGTAAAACAATCGCGCGGTTCCCACGGGTCCGTGACACCAGCCGAGATAATACAGGTCCTTGCCGTCGGGTTCGTTGTGAAAGATCAGGCAAGCGTCACCGTCAGTCTTCGCCACGGCTTTAAGATACGTTGCTCCGGCAAGCGCAGCGTCGAGGAACTCGCGTTGTTTGGTTTCACGATAGAGTGTCGCAAGAAAGTACGAGATGCCGGCGGTGCCGTGTGAAAAGTTCGGCATTAATCGCGCGAAGCTCGGGCTCATCGCCCACTTGAGACCGTTCTTCTCGGCGCGCCCCAACTCGATCAGCCGATTTGCATCATGAATTGCAAGCCAACGTAGTGTTGGCTGGTTCAATTCGCGAGCCGCGTATAACAAGAAGAGTCCGATTCCCGCGCCACCGGAAATGATATCGGTCGCCTCGTTCCACTCCACTCCCTTCCCGGTTTTCTTAGCTCGCTCCATTAGCAATCGCGCGCATCGAAGCGCGCCGTCGCGATACTTTGGTTCACCGCCAGCCTTGGACACTTCGGTCAACGCGAAGCCGGTTCCGGCAATGCCTTCGTACAGCCCGCATTCCTTTTGATCGGCAAGCGTGGCCAGCAGGTGGTCGGCGCCGGCGCTCGCGTCTTTCAGAAACGATCGATCTCCGGTTGAGCGAAACGCTTCAACAAAGAACATCACAATGCCCGGAGTCCCGGCATACAGTGTGTCATTGGCTGATTTTGCGTCGCGCGGATCCGCGAGCCACACTACGTCTTGTTCTGTTCGAACGGCTGACGCCCTTATCCATTTGGCGGCTTCAAGCGCGGAGTCGCGATAGGATGGTTCTGTGGCGGTGAAAGCGCTGCCGATAATCGAGAGCAGCAAGATCGCTGCGATGAAAAAGCGCATGACAGGTCACCAGACAAACGAATTGAGTTTGTACTTCTCGTGAATCGGATAAGTCGATTCCACGTGTGTCTTTTATCCCGTCCGCGCAAAGAAAGCAATCGGCGAAGGCAGCTCAAGAATTCAATCGCTAACGTTTTCCAGCCCGTGCTCTGGCTTGAGCGCCTCCGCCAACTAATGAACGCCTGAGCTCGGGGGCTTTGCCTTTTTTTTTCGACGAGCCTCAGCTTTGTACCTTGGCTGAGCCAAGCCACGCGGAATACCAGAGGTTCGCCAACATCTGCGATCCCGCTGCCAGCCGCTCCGTCACGAACTTTTTTGATTCGGCGTTTCGATTGCCCGCGTCCCATCGAGCCGCCTTGTCCATTCGATAAAGCTCGGGCACGTGATTGTGTGAATCGATCAGATACTTGACGATGTCCGCGAACGGGTCCTGAAGCCGAGTAGCAGTCTTTACCAAACCGCTGAAGTCCTCCGCCTTGATTTGCGCCTTGACGTATTCACCTTCAAATCGCCAGTGAAGCGGCTCGCGCGTGAAGAGCTGCGGATTGGAACTGGTGGTCCACCCGTTGTAATGAATCGACGCGTGCAGCGGCTGCGCTCCGTCGGCAACGTAATGACCAAGGAGTCCCGCATAGTAGACGATGTTTTGTTCGATCTGATCGCGCTCGGCTTCGTGTTGAGGCTCGCGCCACAATCGAAACAACACCTGGATCTTCTGATATCCTTCGAGAATCGAATAAGGAAGATAGCCGATATCCTTGGGCTCTTTTCCGTGCGCGCGGAGCCAATCGGCATAGAGATACCGATCGTTTGGCAACGCCTCGAAATTTTCGGGCTTGTCGATATCGATGAAGTGATCGGGGCCGTTCACTTCACTGAGCGCCTTGTAAAGCTCCTTACCATCACGCCATCGATCCGGCTCAGGACCAAGAAACGAGAGCCGGACTCCCGCGTTGCGAAAAAAGGCCGGCATATCCTGAGGCATGTGCTCGGCGGCGACGCGGTTGACGTATCGATGACCCTCGTCTCCCCACGCACTCGCTGACGGCGAAACCGCGAGAATAAAAACCACGACGATAGTGAGCAGTCCCGCGACGCGTTTGAAATATTGCATTGGATTCCTCGAGCTTTGATTTGAAATGGAGAGATAACAATACGCGGGCGGCAACGAAGACTTCAAGCTTTTGACCGTCACTCTTCGTCGTGTTCATTCCCATCATAATTCATTATCAGCGGCTCTTCGTCGACCTGTGTTTCAAGATGCACGTCGCGCCCCCAAAGCTTGTGAACATATTCGAGCGTCTTGCGCGCATACTTCATGTCCAACTCGACTCCTTCGAACCGATGCATCAGGTACAACTCGCGATTGCCGTCGTAGTCGCCGTCAACGACTTCGATATAAGGGAATCCGAAGTTGGTCTTGTTCGCTGTTATCTGATCGCGAACTCGCTCCCAGCGTTTTTCGGTGACCGTCCAATCCTCGTCATCAACGAGTTCATAGACGAATAGATCGAGTTCCTCGCACATTTCTTCGGTCAGATAGTTGCGCAGGAATGAAATGTCGTTGTCGAGCTCGCGGACTTCAAACATCTTATCGCGGCCTTCACCGCCGCGGCGTCCAAACTTCTCGCGCTCCTCATCGGTCGGATTGTCCCAGCGCTTTTCGATGTCCTCGAATATTTTGTACCCGAGATAGTACGGATTGAGCTGCCCTTTGTGAGGTGAGACGACGCCCGCGTGCAGCTCAGCGAACTCGAGATGCTCATCGGTAGGCAAGTCGAGCTCGCGCATGATTCGCGAATGCCAGATGCTCGCCCAGCCTTCGTTCATTATTTTTGTTTGAAGTTGCGGGATGAAGTACTCCATCTCTTCGTGGAGCATCGCCATTACGTCACGCTGCCACGGCTCAAGCGAAGGCGAGTGCTTCATGATGAAGTAGATCAAGTCCTTCTCGGGAACTTCGATGCTCGGTTTGTGCCTGCGATCAAGTGACTCGTCCGGGGTCGTCTTTTCGATTTCGGCTTTTGAGAGCAAATCGTCGTAAGGCCCCTCGCGCCGCTGTCGTTTCTTATCGGCCTCGTCATCCTTGTGTTCGGCGGGCTTCTTGATGAAGAAATTTGGATCGATATGTTCTTCGATCGACAGCACCGCGTCCAGAAATTCTTCAACAACCTTTCGGCCGTACTTGAATTCGTAATCCGCCATGCGGCGAGCGTGGAGCGCCGCTTCGTCGACCATCCTTCGGTTGGTCTTGGAGAAGTAAACGTTGTTCTTAAAAAAGTCTATGTGACCAAGCACGTGCGCGATCACCATCTTGTTTTGAGTCGGCGAGTTCGTCTCCAAAAGAAAAGCGTAGGAGGGATTCGAGTTGATTACGACTTCGTAGATCTTCGACAATCCAAAGTCATACATCATCTTCATGCGGTGGTAGGCCTTGCCGAACGTCCAATGCGAGTAGCGGCCGGGCAACGCGTACGAGCCGACCTCGTACATCACCGACGCCGGAACGATTTCGAATCGCACGGGAAACGGATCGAGCCCGAATCTGGTCGTCGCGACCTCCCAAATTTCCTCGACTGCTTTTTCGAGTTCCTGTACTTCCTTATCAACCATAGGATTTAGGATTTGGGATTTAGGATTTGGAAATTGGGATTTGGGATTTGCCCCGTAATCCAAAATCCAAATTTGTCATGCTGTTTCGCCTCGTTTGCCGAAGAACTCTTTCAACGCCGGATAAACATCTTCCTTGTCATCGATGCGAACGCCAACGAAACGGTCCTGACTCTTGAGTCTGTCTTTGAAGATCGACAGCAGCGCGCCGGACGAACGCCGGTAGCTCGAAGCGCCCTCTTCGCCAATCTCACCGTAACCGAAAAGATTGCACGTGCCGATCAACTCATCCGCAAGCTTAACCGCTTCGTCGTTGTCCGAGTAATAGTTGTCGCCATCCGAAAAATGGAACGGATAGATGTTCCAGTCTCTCGAGGGGAAGCGCGAAGCTATCGTGTCCAGAGCCAGACGATACGCCGAAGACACGACCGTGCCTCCGGACTCACCCTGCGTGAAGAATTGCTCTTCAGTCACTTCCTTCGCTTCGGTGTGGTGACTGATGAATACGATCTGCACGTTGTCGTACTTCGTCTTCAGAAAACGCACCATCCAGAAATAGAACGAACGCGCGATGTACTTTTTGAATTCGCCCATCGAGCCGCTCACATCCATCATCGCGATGACCACGGCGTTCGACTCGTAGGTCATCTGCTCTTCCCAAGTCTTGTATCGCAGGTCTTCCTTCTTGAAAGGCCCGATGTGAGCCTCGCCAGTTTCACGCGCCTGACGCTTGATGTTCTCGATCAGGCTGCGTCGCTTGTCGAGATTCGACAGGATGCCCGAACGTCGAATCTCGGTGAACTTGGTAGTCTTCGAAGGGACGGCGTGTTTGGCCTTCTCTTCGAGATATGGCAGATGCAAGTCCTCGAAGATAAGCTTTGCGATGTCGTCAATGTCTACTTCAGCCTCGAAGTATTCCTGACCGGGCTGATCACCTCCGCCCGGTCCTTGCGCGGGTCCGCCGGGCTGGCCTTCGTGGCCGATGACGTCACCGACTTTGGTGTCGCCATCGCCCGTGCCGACGTGTTTCTTCTTCCGATAATCGAATCGGAATTTGTATTCGTCGAGCGAGCGAATCGGCACTTTCACAACGCGCTTGCCGTCGGAGAGGATGATCGACTCATTGGAGACGATTGACCCGAGGTTTTTCTTGATCGCGTCGCGCACGCGCTCCTTGTGGCGATCCTGATCGATCTGACCTTTGCGTTGAAGCGACCAATCGTTTCGTTGAACTGACATACTAACCTCATCAACTGAGCAGATAGACGCGCCCGTTGGCGAAGTCAATGTGGAGACGAAGACCGACGAACGCGTTCACGCCGAGGAGAAGATCGAGCCCCCGCCTTAAGGGACTCAGATTGCTGATTACTGCTTTGCAGTCGACGATTTCCAAATCAGCAACGCCCGTTGGAGGCAGCGTCACTACATCCCTGTCGCGAATATCACCGTGACCAGAGACTATCTGTTGTCGGCCTGATTTCGGCAGCCAAAGTCGAATTGATAGCTCTGGCGAGATCATGCTGATGAAAGCAACTGTGTCTATCATCGCCTCATACCGGCGGCCGCCCATGCGAACAGAAACAACAGGAACTGCATTTCGAGTGAACGAAAGCCAATTGCGCGGCATCAACAGACCTCGCCAACCTTCATTCCGGCAGTTCCGCTCCCAACAAAAAGACCGGAGGAAGTGGAACCGATTGCGGATCATGCGGATTGCCGTACGTCGTCAGATTGACAACTCCGCTTTTCTGATACTCTTTGTCTAGATCGAGAAACTCTATCGAGTTCTCTGCAGTCGCGATCAATCTGCCCTCATACACCGTGGAATAGTCTTCTCTCGTAACCTCGATGAACAACGCAAGGTCTGGATAGAGCTCCTTCCATTCGTCGATAGCTTTCGGTTCTCCGGCATTGATCATGCGCAAGGTGGGTTTGTCACTGGCGCGCTTCAAGAGCGCCGCTTTTTCGCGCTCAAAATCTAACTCGAAATCTCTCTCCGTCACATTCGTGCTGGCCATAGTCGTCCCTCCAGCAAAACACCCGCACAGTCCCGAGAGCCGCGCGGGTGATAGCGCCGCAATCGCTGCTATAGCAGCTATCGCGACAGCAACGTCCCCACGTAAGTCAGCAACTCATTCGCGCAAACGGTGCAGTACCCGCCTTGCGATACCAATCGATCGATCACCTCGTTGATGCGGCGAAGCTGATCCGCGTCCGGAGTCTTAGTCGAAGTCGTGATCTTCACCACGTCCTTGAGGTCCGAGAATATCTTCTTCTCGATGGCATCCTTCAGCCTCTCGTGTGACTTGTACTCGAAGGGCTTGCCCTTTCGCGCGTGACTCGAAATGCGAATCAGAATCTCCTGACGGAACGTATTCTTTCCGTTCTCGCTGATCCCGATCTGCTCCTCGATCGAGCGCATGAGCTTCTCATCCGGCTCGATTTCCTCTTCGGTGATCGCGTCTTTCAGTTTTTCCTTGTTGCAATACGCTTCGACGTTGTCGAGATAGTTGTCGCACAAGGTCTTTGCCATCTCCTCAAAAGAGTAGACGAACGCGCGCTGAACTTCGTTCTTGGCGATGTCGTCGTATTCTCGCCGAGAGACGGAAACCAGGTTCAGGTAGCGGTCGCGCTGCTCGGATGAGATTCCGGTGTGCTGCTCGAAGCCGTCTTTGATCGCCCGTAGCGCGTCGATCGGGTTGATGCAGGTAATGTTGTCGCGCACCAGCGCGCCCGACAGCCGGTTGATAATGTACCGCGGGCTGATTCCATCCATGCCCTCGCGCACGGTGTCTTCCTGCAGCTCGCGAACGTCTTTCGATTTGAAGCCCTCCACATCCTCGCCGTCATACAGCTTCATCTTTTTGACGATGTCGATGTTTGCCTTCTTGGGCTCTTCGAGTCTGGTCATCACCGCGAACATCGCGGCGACTCTCAATGTGCTTGGCGCGATATGAATGTTGCGAAGCGCCTCAGATTGCTTGAGCAACTTGTCGTAGATTCGTTCTTCCTGCGAGACCTTCAGGTTGTACGGGACCTTGATCATAATGATCCGGTCCTGCAACGCCTCGCTCTTGCGATTCGCGACAAACGCCGAGTATTCGTTCTCGTTGGTATGCGAGATAATCGCCTCATCCGCATAGATCAGCGCGAATCGGCCCGTCTTGATGTTCTGTTCCTGACTGAGCGTCAGCAGGCTATAGAGGAATTTCTCGTCAACCTTCAACATCTCGACGAATTCCATCAAGCCGCGATTCGCAATGTTCAACTCGCCATCGAATCTGTAGGCGCGCGGATCGGATTCGACTCCCACTTCGCCGATGGTCGAAAGATCGATCGAGCCCGTCAGCTCAGTGATGTCCTGGGACTTCGGATCTGACGGCGCGAACGTACCGATTCCGATTCGGTCCTTCTCGGAAAAGACGATGCGGTGAACCAGCACGTCTTCGTGACGACCTCGATAGACGTGCTCGAGGTTGTAGCGGCACTGAGGGCACAACTCGCCTTCGATGTAGATGCCGTAGTGCCGTTCGATCTCCGCGCGAAGCTCGGGCGGAATCAGGTGCAGAGGCTCTTCGTGCATCGGGCAGTCTTTGATCGCGTACACCGCGCCGTCATCGGTGCGCGACCACTTCTCGAGCCCGCGCTTGAGCATAGTGACGATTGTCGATTTGCCGCCGCCCACCGGGCCCATCAGCAAAAGAATTCGCTTGCGTACTTCGAGCCGCTGTCCGGCCGACTTGAAGTATTCGACAATTCGCGAGATCGGGCGCTCGATCCCGAAAAGTTCGTCGCTGAAAAAGTTGTATTTTACGATTTCATCCCTTGAACCCTCGTTGATCTTCTCGACGCCTGCCGCAAGAATCATGTCGCAATTGCGTGCGTGCGAGAGCTTGGATATGTTGGGGTTTTGGGTAACCAGTTCGAAGTAATCTCTGAACGTGCCTTCCCAGGCCAGCCGGTCGCGATCGCGGCGGTGAGTCTCGAGGAGGTCGCTCAGGTTTATCTTGTTGTCTCCCATGTCTACCTCCGAATCGATTCGGGTTGCAGTCCTTGGATGCTAGCCAGCGAGAATCCACTGCCTCTTGGCGTCCGATCGATTGTGCTGCGAACCGTTCCTGCGCCGGGGGCCACCCTTGCACGGTTCCGTGACTCGGTCATTGCGAGAGTTAGGACGACACTCAGTCTACGCCCTTGCGGGCGCACAGTCGGTGGTGAGGACCCGGCTGCTCGTGGCTCGACTGGATGCACGCTCAACCTCGATGAATCAAAGCGAAGCATCTTGTCAAAACTAAGCTCGATCTCGACGATCTCTTTGCAGGCTCCACGCTGCTGGCAGGATTATAGCACAAGGTGCAAGCTATCGATTTTGAGGGCAGGATTGGGTGGTGTTCGGTGTATCGCTGCCTGTTCTGCAAGAAGGTTTCGGTTGACCAGCCGGAGCGATTGCTTGGCGATATGATTCTGGCTGAGGATAAGGCTCTCGACTGGCTGAATCACTGGAGCTTGCAGGAACTGCTCGCAGCTTAACGGCGAGTCGTTTGTTTGTTGGCTGTCTTCGGCCTTCCGCCTTTGCTCGGTTCAAAGTTCTCAACTTCATCCTTGAATACAAGCCGCCTGCCTCCAACTTCAATTGACTTGAGGCTCCCGCGCTGAACGAGTTGGTTGATGGCTTGCGGCGTACATCCACGAATTTCCGCTGCTTCTTTTTGCGTTATCAGCTTGCTTAGGTCTACTCGCATTATATCACAGAACGGCTTGCGCGTTTGAAAGGCGTTTTGTAATAATGACAAGGCCCGGATGTAGCACACGCAACAGGCCGGGTCTTCGGCGAAACGTCGAAGTGACAACGGGGCTGAGGCCGAAGACCCAAGGCAAGGACCGGCCTCAGTCCCTATCCAATAACTTCGTAGCTTACAGCAAGGCGCGTTTAACGCGCTAGATCGTTTCTCCTTTGCGGCTTTGCATCGCGATGCACGTTTGAGAGAGAACGGTGATGGCCCAGCGCTCTATTATCCCAGAGAGTGCCAAGCCGGAAGCGTTCTCTCTTATTTTTTTCCCTCAGCCTCGATTAGTCCGTTTCCATTCATCCCATTCCGCAAACTCAGGGAGTTCGCCATCCCATTGGCCACGTCTGATCATCCACCGCGTCATATCTGCTTTATGTTGTTCGAATTGTTCCTCGCCAATCGAATCAACGCCGGTCTGATCTGGAAAGTTAGCTTCTTCAATCTGTCGGAGTAATTCATTACGGTCAAAAAATCTGATCATCGGTAGAGGTATCTCACTCATCCGAATGATCCGGCGTAACGGAAACCGCATCCCGTCGTCTGGTCTCTTGATGTGGTTCTCGAATTCGTGACAAAGCTCATAAGCGAAAAAGTCCGCCGCCTGTAAAGGGCATAAAATATCAGGAGTGGTTGACGAGTAGACGCCAAGACGCCAACCGTAATCATAATGGTCTTTGACGAAACGCCATAGCTGTTCAGCTCGTCCCCCTTCCTGTGTGCCGAATTCACTGTTAAGGGCGTACACCGTATTAACCCGTTCGTCTGGAGCCTCAAGGGAAACAGACAGGGCAGCGCCGCGCGTACAATGTTGAAACGCGAGGTAATATGGATCTTTGAAGCCAAGTTGTTGTTCTATCGTTAAGCTCTCAAAGGCATCCAATGAGACAGCTATTCCAATAGGTATCGCCCCGGTTCTTTCAATAATTCGCAGTAAACCGGCTATGAGCATCCGCCTTTCTTCTTCTTGGCCCTTCCAGGTAGAAAACTGACCGCAGCTATGCGCGAAATCTCGCATGTGAAACGCTTCAGGTAAGCAGGCATTTTTAAGAAGAGTAGTCCATTCTGCCTCGAACACTTCCCACGCACCCCCCGCGGCGACGAGACCGGCCATCCCAGCAACCCTACAGGCCGGGTCTTGTGAGTGTCCGCTTTCGTCGAAGTAGCCGGTCAGCATGAAAAGAAACCTTCTTTCGACTTCGAGCCGGATGAGTGGCCGACGCTAGATGCCTAACCGCACTGTAGGGAGCGCCCATTAGACACCCCCTTTGCCGGAGCCTATTCTTTGGCGGGATGAACCGTCAAGGTCAGCAACGCAAGAACTGAAGACCACCCAAGATTGCCGCCGCATGCGTCCCAAGTGCCAGCGAGATCATCACGAATCCTTAGCTGTAAGCACGACGCGCGGACTGATGAGCCCCTCCGCGCGATCGACGTAACCGACCGCCACGAGATCGCCTTTTCTGTCGCATAACCTCATATGCTGCGTGGCCGGCCTGGATTCCAACGACTGCGGTTCCGGCAGCGTTACTGCGCGGCCGTTGATCACTCGTCGGTTGTCATCGTCATCAAGAACAACCAGAGGCAAATGCGAAAGCATGTCAGACGGGCTTATCAGCGCGGTCGTCAACTCGTCGATTCCCATGCTCTCCGCTTCGTCGAGCGTCAACGCATTCGCGAGCGTGAAATGCCCGACCTCCGTGCGTCGAAGCTTCGCGAGGTGAGCGCCAACGCCGAGTTTCTCACCAATATCATGAGCAATCGTCCTGACATAAGTCCCCGACGAGCATCGCAAGCGCACTCGGAAGTCCCGCGTGCCGTCGTCGTTGTTTATCAACACCGGTTCTTCGCCAGCGAACAGCTCGATTGAATACACATTAATGTTGACCGCCTCGCGATCGACTTGACGTCCTTCGCGCGCCGCTTGATAGAGTCGCTCACCGCCGACTTTCTTTGCTGAGAACATCGGTGGTGTTTGCAATTGTGGACCAGCAAATTCGGTCAACGCTCGACGCAAATCATCGACGCTTAATTCGCTTGATGAGCGACGCGGCGTGATCTCGGTGCCGGTGCAATCCTGCGTATCGGTCGCGTAACCAAGCCTGACCGTTGCTTCGTATTCCTTGTCGAGACCTACGAGGAATTGAACGAGCCTCGTGGCGGGCCCTATGCAACAAACCAGGACTCCGGTCGCAAACGGATCAAGCGTACCCGCGTGACCAACGCGTCGAGTCTGCGCCGCGCGACGCACTCGCGCCACGACGTCATGCGAAGTGATGCCTTCAGGTTTGTCGACAATCAGAGCACCAAGCATTGGTTACTTCTACGAGAGCTGCTCCAGCCGAAAACACCCTTCCTTTTGTTTGGTTGATGCTCGCGCAGTCGCTTCAGATGATGGGCGCGGGGCACAGTTGCAAACTCGGGACGGCCATCCGAGTGGAAGAGAATTCTACTGGAATACTGATTTTAGGGTTGTAAGAACCCATGACGAGACATCTGTCGCCAACTTATCTAACTCAGCGCCGTTCCGCGGTACCGACCGTTTGAAACCTGCCGGTTCAATCAAGTCAGATCGACTTCTTGTTTTCTGGGAAACCGATATTTCCGCTTGATATTGCCCCCCCTCGCTCTTTAGAACGCCCGAAATCGCGAGGAGAATAATCTCATCAATGTCCTTGGGCGGTTTCCAGTTATCCAAATCCGCGAGTTCATCGCGAATACCTCTTTGGACAAGCATCGGCTCCTCAGTTATCCCAAGATTGATTTCTCCTAGTCGCTGTTTTAGCTCCGCTCTTACTTTGTCATTAAACCGCGCGCACTCTCTGGGTTCCGGTATCAAACAAAGAAATCTGAAGACCTGCCATCGTATTCTGGCTGAAACGTTGAATCGCAAAACATCCAAGAGGGTGTCCGGCACACCGGCGTCCTTCAGGTCCCGCCTTGCAGCGGCGGTCGGCAAGAAGCCAATCTTCTTTTTCTCAATCCATTCCTTTCTGATGAACTGCTCCCAGTTTGGATCCCCACGGATTTCCCGGTCGTGAACCAATTGTATTAATAGTTCCTTGGAAACCGGTTTCCCAATCGGTTGTTGAACCAGTCCCTGCGAGAATCCCGTGGCAACGAAAGACCCACAAACCAATGCCGAGGTCATGGTGCCCAGAAATAGCATTCTCAGGTTGGTGTTCATTGCGACTCCTCGATCTGATTTGGACGAACTTAGTCTGGCTTTTTCCTGCTCTTCGCCTCACTAAGCCGGTTCTTTATCTTCACATTCCAGGGCGCCATCTTGAGGGCTTCTTCATATTGATCCTGAGCAAAGGGATAATCCTCCTTGTCCATAGCAATGTCCCCGCTCCTCACGTGGCTTCGGGCTTCGCGTGGTACGCGTATTGTCACCTGCCATATTCCAAAGCCCGCGATAGGAATCAGAAGGAAGAGTACGGCGGCAAGAGCCCTTACCTGCTTGGAGTATTTATAAACTCTTCCACGCGATGTTGTTGACCATATTACGAAAGATAGCGACCCCATCAAGCCGCTGACAAAAGCGATCAATAGCAGCTCTGGTGCGTAAAACACGGGTGACAGAATTCCCCAAGCTTGATTAATCAACGTGAGAAGAGCTGCCGCGATTGATATTATTAAGCCTGCTTTTTCCAGTCGACCCTTCATCACCAACTCCAATCTGGCTCCTTTGAACGCATGCTTACACCAAAAGAGAGTCCATTGTCCAGATGACACCCTGATCTAAACCTCAAACACCGCGGCGCCCTCTATCGTCTCTCAGGCCACCGATCTCGTTATCTTCGGGAAGCCTCTCGATGACTGTGACGAAGTAGCGCACCGCGGGGGGAGTCGGATTCGTTGAATGCGGCAGCTCCACAAGCGTCGGATGATTGACGGCTTAGTTGATCATTCCCCTGCCGGGAACACCAATCGACACCACCAACATACAGCTCTTCCCCGCCGCGTGAGGTGAAAAGAACTTTGTCACGTCATCATCAAAGAACGTCAAGCCCGTTGCCCCGCGCTTCAAAGCATATGAAGCCAGATACATCTTGCCGCCGATGATGCCCGCTTCCATCTGAGCCGCCCGATAGCCTCGATTGCCATAAGTCCCGAGCAACAGATTCAAATCGGCCATGAAGAAAAACGTCGCGCTCGCATCTCCTCCGAGGTCTTGCCCCAGTGCCAAATAAGCCGCCTCCTTGCTGAAGTCTCCCGGTTTGAGTAACTCGAGCGAGCAATTCTCACGTCGATAGAAGTAGGCTCCCGGCGGAAGTCCCTCGACACGATTCACGATAATGTAGATATCGTTCTGCGGATCTCGATCATCTCGCGAAAAGTCAGCAGGGATGCCGCGCGTAGCTCGAGCCAAGATTCCCGACAGGTCCGCGAAGGGAAGATTCTTGTGCGCAAATCGCCGCGTCGATGCGCGTCGCTGGATCACATCTTCAATCGATTCACCTGGCAAGTCTGGATCCGAAGGCGGCGCAAGCGGAAATTCCTCTCCGACGATCTCGCTGGACGTCGAGCGAAGCGTTGTCTCGCGCCACTCGCGAACCTCATTGCTTACTTCCAACGACGATGCACGATGCATCGCACGAATCGAAGGATAATCAACCGGCGAGGACGACAGCGGGATCACCTCGAAGTTGATGTCCGGCAAGTCTTCAATTGACGGACAATCAGGCAAAGGTTCCCGCGAGCTTCCAAGCGACAACAGGCTCAACGCAAGTTCCTGCTCTCCGTCGATTCCAATGAGCTTGTTTACATCCGATTCGACAAAGCCCATCACAACCGCAGCCGACAAATCGTGCGCGGCTGCCAACGCAAGCGCGTTCGCGGCAATCATTCCGTTGTCCCAGAAGTGATATCGATAGGCCCGATCCCGATACTTCCACGTGCTGCGCCAGCTTATCCCCGTGAAGATCAATGTCACCGGCGCGCTGACGACGTGTGGCTCCTCGCGGGTAACGCGTGACAACGCGCGACGCAGATCCCCGTCGCGCAGTTTTCTCAACGCAAAATCGCCGGGACTGAAATGATGGACTCCCGCGGCTAGGCCTTCGATGTCACCGCACACGACATAAGTTTCGACCGGGTAGAGCGCGCCCGCACAAGCAGCCGCGCGAAAGTAAAGTTCACCACCCACGTACGTCTTGTGCTTCGTTACTCCAGCCGAGTAGTACAAGATGCTCGCAAGCCGCGCGAGATCTATTTCTTTGGCGTCGTCCGTTTCATTTTCCGTTGCTGTGATTACCGAAAGTGCGGGAGCCATAGTCTGCACCAACGTTCTCGGCAACGGCATCGGTTCAATGTCGGGATAGATCTTGAACGGTGACGGTTGATTCGACCAATCGAGATAGTGCCGGTCAGCGCGGATGCTCTGATAGGAGTGTTTGGTGAGATTGTGATATCGCCACGTCGCTTCGGTGTCGCGATTGTAGGTCATTGTTGCTTGAGCTTTTCTTCGAGCCCTGAGAGCGATCCGTTCACCCGCTTGTAGAGCGACTCGATCTGCGAGCGCTTGACCGAAGCGGTCGGCATTCCCGGATCATAGCTCGCGATGTACAACTCGAGCGCGCGCCGGTCGTCGCCCGCCTCTTGAGTCGCAACCGCGAGATGCCAGATAGCGACCTTGCGATCGAGACTGGTCGGATAAACATCGACCGACTTGATCAAGCTTTCCAGAGACGCGCGTGTGTTGCCCTTCTTGAACTGAGCCCAGCCGAGCGCATCGTAAGCGCGGCCGAGAAACATAGCGCGACGCCCGCCACGATCGAGCAGCGGCGCGTCGCGCATCGAGCCCGAAGGCTCCGTCACAGTTTCAGCCTGAGCGATCGCCCGCCGCGCAAGCAACTCCGCCGCATCAAGCGCGAGATTTGACTCGGTGAGTTTGCGCGCGGCCCAGACCATTCGAAACGCCTGGCGTCCATCATCAAGCGTCGTGAATGTCGTCAGCGCTCGAAGCAGCTCATCCATACCCGGAAGCGAGCCGTCGCGCCCCGCTGACAACTCCGCGGTAAGCGCCGGAACCTCAGCCGCGCGGCGAGGGCGCGTCACCGTTCTTGCATCATCGTCACCCGAGTCGGCGGATTTCGATTGCCCAGGGCGCGGCCGCTTGCGAGCCGCGGCCTGCTGAGTCTTGCGCGCCGCCAGCGCAACCTTGGAATAGTGATCGATCTTCGCGATCGCTTCCGCGAGCCTGTACTGAAATGTCGTTGTCGGATCGTAACTCAAAAACAGAGCAGCCTGTCTCTCACGTTCGAGCAGCAAATCGAGCCGGGGCGATCGCGCCTTGACCGCTCCGCCGAGCAACGCTTCGAATTCACCATCGCTGTTGAGCGTGAACGCCTTGCCCATTACTTCGGTCGCCTGATCGTAGCCGTCCACGGCCATCAACGCCTTCGCCAACTCGAATGTCAGCGTCGCAAACCCCGCGTGTGCCTGCGCGCCGATCAGCGTCGCAAGCGCGTCCCCAAACTTTCCTTCGGCTGCGTCCGTCTCCGCCTTTGCGATGAACGCCCACGCATAACGCGGTTCGATGCGCGCGGCCTGTTCGATTAATGCTCGAGCTAGCGCGGGTTTCTTTCGCGACACATAAAAGAAAGATAGTTGAGTAAGAAAACGATAATCGCCGGGCGCCAGCTCCTGGCCGCGGCGGAGTTCGGGTCCGGCCTCTTCGTCGCGGCCCAAAGCAAGCAGCGCGATTCCCAACCCGGAGTGCGCTTCGGCATCGTCACGCTTCAACTCAATCTGTTTGCGATAGTAAGATACCGCACGCTCGTAATCGCCCATCGCTCGCGACAAATTGCCGAGATTCACGTTGGCGAACTCGTCTTTTGAATCGAGTTCGAGCGCGCGATTGAATTCGGCGATCGCGTCGTCGATTCTCAGGCTGATCAAGTAAGCGCTGCCCAGGCTGTTATGCGCGCGATGATCCTGAGGGGCGAGTTGGACGGCACGCTCAAGCAAACGCACAGCCTCGACCGGCGCTTCGATCTGAACGTAAAAAAAACCAATCTCGACCAAACGATTCGGATCGTTTTCGAATCTCGATTCGAATGAGCGCATCAGGTCGGCGGCTTCGACGCGATACCCAAACGCGTTCATCGCCATAGGCAACGGAAAGACGTACTGAGCGAAAACCTTATCGGTAACCGGATCGGCCGCCGTGCGGAACACGGATTTGAAAGCTCGCATCGCCAGTTGCGGATTCGCTTCCCTGAGAGCCTGCTCGCCCTTGAGTGCGTACTCACGCATCAACAGTTCGCGCGCCTCTCGTTCGAGATCGGTTCCCCGCGCGGACGCGACAAACTTTTCCAGCAGCGCGATCCGCTCGTCTTGCGTGCCGCTGTTTCGCGCGCGATCGAGCACCTCGCGAGGCGTAAGTCCGGGTTGCGGTTCCGGCGCCGGCGCTGTCTTTTGAGGCTCAGCCTTCCTGGGCCGCTGTCGTTGCTGCGCCGCGCCTTCGTGTATCGCGAAGAAAAGAGTCAATGTAACAAATAAGATACCGGTGACTCTCGCATGAATGGCTGTTGTGGACTTTTGAGAATGCATACGGAAATTGCAGCGACGCTTCTATTCGGCCTTGGCCGCGTGGACAGATGATGTCAGCGCCTCGATTAGGACCCGGCCCGTTCGATTCGAAGGCGGTTCGATGCCGAGCAACGCCGCGAGCGTCGGAGCGATGTCCGACGGCGAGCACTCGCTGTTGTATCGGCCGGGCTTCACTCCTGCGCCGGCAATGATCACGGGCACGTGCGTGTCATAGTTGTAGGGCGACCCGTGAGTCGTCGGCAAGCTGCCCTCCGCAATGAACCACAACGGTTTTGTGACCAGCCAGACATCGCCGGAGCGCGTGCGGCTGAAGCCGTTCATAATGCGGCGAGTAACCGGACTCACCGGCATGCGTCCGTCAACGATTTGGCTGCGAGTAAAATAGTTCACGAACCCCGCGACCGACATCGCAGCGTCGCCCGCTATGCGTTCGGCTTCCGCCGGATTGACTTTCTTTTCGGCGATCAGTTTTTGATCCAGGTACAACTGATCGTTGATGAGATTGAGGACCCATTTGCCTTCTCCGAAACGGGCTCCCAGAGCCTTGTTCACGGCATCGCTCAAGTCGCGCACCGGGATTCGTCCCGCGTCGAATCCCTTTGACTGCATGTATTCGGGCACCGGCGCAACGCCGTGATCTCCGGTGACCGCGATGATCGTGTTGGCCAGCCCGACCTTGTTATCGATGTAAGCGAGCAAGTCCGCGATCACGCGATCCAGCCGAATGTACGAGTCCTCGACCTCCTGACTGTCCGGACCATAGAAGTGCCCGGTCAGATCGGGCGATGAAAAGCTAATAGAGAACAGATCAGGGTAGTCATCCGCGCCAAGCGATTCAGCCTGAAGCGCGGCCTTCCCGAATTCGGCAAGATACTCCGAAGCAAACGGCGTCAGCGTAAACGCGCTGTAAAATTTCGGGCCCGGTTTCTCGTCGCCGCCGGTGACGACGTACGGGAAATGCGAGCCAAGGGCGGATTTTTGCAGCGGCAGATTCTCAGCTTGCGCTCGTTTGTAAGCCGGCTCCGAAAGCGCGCGTTCCCATTTCGCTCCGAAATACTTGTCGGCGCGCGTTTCCGAATCGAACTTCTTGACCCAGGCGGGAAGCTGATTGGAGTAGTAATCGCTTGTTACAAATTCCCCGTTTGCTTCATCGAACCAGAACGCGCCGTTTGGCCGCTGACCGGCGGGGAGAATCGCGGCGCGATCCTTAAGAGACACGCCGACGGTCTTTGATTGAAAGTTATTCGCGAGCCGCATCTGGTCGCCAATTGTCGTGCCGATGAGATAACGGGGGCTCGACGCGCCAGGCTTTTCCGCCAGGCCGCGAGAAGTAACCAACCGGGCAGCATCGTCGCCGACCATTATCCGAACTCGGCCGGACTCTCGATCAAACCACGCATTGCCCACGATTCCATTCTGCGCCGGCACCGATCCGCTGAAAATCGCCGCGTGACCGCAAGCGGTGAATGTTGGTACATAATCGTAATTGGCGTTGGTAAAAAATGCTCCCTGAGTGAGGAGGCGGTTGAAGCCCCCGGTGCCAAAGAGATCGCCAAAGCGTTCGAGATAATCATAACGAAACTGATCCACGACGATTACTACTACCAGCTTCGGCTTCGCCGCGGCTGTTCTATTGGCGCCTCGCTGTTGTGTCACGCGCTGCGCATCGCCGGGCAACGCCAACAGCGTCAAAGCCAGCAGCAAAGAGAACGCGGTCCGGGGCCATCGTTTGTTCGCGTTGGAGTTCATCGTATTCTCGATTTTCTTTGGATTCGTAAACAGACAGACACCGTAATTCAGCAATCGAGGCGGTGTCAACCTATGACCATTTTTGAATGTATCATCGCGAGGTTCTATTGATGAAGGCTGTGTGATATACATACTTCCCCCGGAAGGTGTCTCATGTTATGGCTGCACTCAAAGAAGCGCTTGAAGCTCACGAGCAGGACGAGGGGCCGAAGTCCGTTTCCAGGCCGGCGCTAATCATCGTCTCGATCTTGCTCCTCGCTGTCGCCGCCGCGGCATGTTTGATCTACAGATCTCGAGGCTCCCGAGTCGAGCGTGGGACGCGCGGACTGGTAGAAGCATTCAGCACGCGGCGCCTGATCGAACCTCGGCTGTCGGGAGGGTTCAAATGTGGTGCATACAACCCCGATCACCGTGAGCCGGTCCCGGCGCTCGAGCGAGAGCGCGAGCTTATTCTGGACGCTGTTTCGAATCGTGAGCCGGGATCAGACCTCGCATACGCGCGATTGTTATTGAGCGCGGGGAAAAAGGACCCGGACGCGATCAAACATCTCCGCCTGGCGCTGGCGCTTTCGCCGGATAGCCCCGAGGCTCACAACGATCTGGGTGTCTGTCTTTTCCAACAAGAAAAGATCGAGGACGCAATCGGCGAATTCGAAACCGCGCTCAAGCACAAACCGGATATGCCGGAGGCGTTGTTCAATCACGCGTTGTGCTATGAGCATCTACTCCTGCGTGACGCTGCGGCGGACGCATATGGGCGCTTCGAGGAAATTGAGCCGGACAGTGATTGGCGAAATGAGGGGAGGCGGCGGGTTGAGGGGGTATCTTCTCCGCTGGCCTCTCAGAAACTTGAAGCTGACGTCATCGCCTCGTTCAATGAGGTGATTGCCGGTAAAGGGCTGGCTGATGGCGTTAAGGACCTGGAAGAATCGGGCCTTGAGAAAGCCAGGCAAATTGCGGATCAGAACCTTCAAATGATGATAAAGCACGCTTCAGAGAGGCTGCCTGCGGAATACTTGAAGGATTTTGTTGAGGGGCGCCCGCAAGAGGCGCAGCAGACTCTGTTCGCGATTGAGTTGATCGGCGAGCGTCTGGCCGGCGCAAAGCAAGACTCTTCAATCGCCGATCTCGGACGCTACCTGCGCAATCTGCCCCCGGCGGAAATTCCTGCGGAGTTGACAGTGATTACTGCCTACGCCGAGGCAGGAAAGCTGGCGTATCGGAGCCCGTCCGCCGCGCGGGAACCTTTCGAGTTGCTGCGGACGCGTTTCCGTATCCGCGGCAACGTTGTGTTTGAGTACTTCTCAATCCATTACCTGGCGCTCTGTCACTATAGCGCTGGCCAGTTGGAGTCCGGCGTGGCAGTCTCGAAGAAAGCACTCAAGATCGCACAAGATCACAATTGGGCATATCGGCAGGCGCAGGAGTTCATACTGCTTGGCATTTTGTACTCGAGACTCGGTCAGGACTCTCTGGCGATCAAGTCGGTTGACCAGGCGAGACTCACCGTTCGCGGGATGCCGATGGAGGCGTATGCATTCCAGTATGTGTCCAACGCGTACAGTAATCTCGGGGACATTGACAAGGGACTCTCCTGCCTTCGAGAATCGACTAAGCTCTTCCTTGAAAGCATGCCCACCCTAAGGGAGGTCGCGAGCAACTATCTTAACATTGCCGATCTTGACCGGCGCCGAGGTAACCATGAGCTTGCATTGCTCTACGCCAGACAGTCGCTCAGCCTCTCTGTGTTGGCAACCGACAGTAAGCGCGCGGCACAAGCCTCGGCGTTCATTGCAGTCGAGCACTCGAGGTTGAACGAGTTTGATCAAGCCGAATCCCAAATGAATCGCGCCTTCGATCACCTGGCAAAGGTCGATGAGCGGGAGCGGGACTATACCGAAACCGTGGTGCTGACGTTAGCGGGTGAAATGGCCCGAGAGAGGGGCGATGCATTGCATTCGCTCGAATTCTACACAAGGGCGGAGGCTATCATCGAGCGCAGCGAAGGAAAAGAGATTTCACTCCTGGAAGTTCTCCGCGGCCGGGCAAAGACATACGTTCAAGCAAAAGAATTCACAAAGGCTCGCGCTGACCTCGAGCGCGCCGTCACAATGTTGGAGAAGTATCGCACCAACATAGTTGAGCCGGCGAATCGCAGCAGGTTTCTCGATGCGCGCCAGGGAATCTTCGATGAACTGGTTGCGCTCAGCGTTGATTCCTTAAACCGCCGCGAACAAGCGTTCGATTTTTCGGAAGAGTCGCGGAGTCGCACGCTGCTGGATGAGAGCGCGCCTGTGAAGGGCGCAGACTCAGCGCAGGGAAGAACCGCAAAGCCGCTCAAGCTTCATCAGATTCAGGCCGCATTGCCCGCTGATCTTTTGCTCGTGTCTTTCTCGGTCACTGATGAGCGGACTTATGTCTTCACGATCACGAAATCCGGATTCGAGGTCGTCCGGTCACCCGCTACAACTGAGATCATCGATCGGCTTGTCCGGGAATATGTCGCCGGCCTGAAGACCAGGAGTTCGCTCGACGAACTCTCCGGGACGGCAAATCAGTTGTACGAGTACTTGATCGAACCGATCAGCGCACAGCTCTCCGACGGCAAGCGACTTTGCGTGCTTCCGGATAAGGCTCTTCACTTTCTCCCGTTCGAGGCGCTCATTGACAGGTCCGGCCAGTTTCTCATCAAGAGCTATAACTTTACTTATGCGCCATCGGGCTCTGTGTTGACGCATTGCATCGAGGAACGCCGGCTCAAGGGGACGAGCGGTCATGAGAGCGTTCTTGCGGTTGGCAACCCAAAATTCGACCGCGCCAGTTTTCCCAATCTGACGATGCTGTTGGATGCCGGCCATGAGGCGGATGAAATTGCGAAGTTGTACTTTTACAAAACTGTCCTCAAAGACGAGGTTGCGAGCAAGGAGCGCGTGAAGGCTGCACTCAACGTCGAAATAGTTCACCTGGCGGCCCATGTACTGGTTGATGAAAAGTCGCCGTGGCTCGCGGCGCTGGTTCTCGCCCCCGATGGTTCGGCGTCTCACGGAACACAAGGCGGCGATGAGCCGGGTGGCAACGGCTTATTGTACCTCAATGAGATTTACGGAATCAGTTTGCCGCGAACCCGGCTAGTCGTGTTGTCCGCGTGTGAGAGTGCGTTGGGACAATACTACCGGGGTGAAGGAATCGTAAGTCTCGTTCGTCCTTTCCTGGCGCTGCGTGTTCCAATGGTTGTCGCAAGCCTGTGGGCTATCGACTCGGAAGCGACCGCCACTCTAATGATCGAATTCCACAGGAATAGAACATCAGACCATATGGATACCGGAGACGCGTTGCGCCATGCTCAAATGAAGTTGGCCGAAGACGAGCGCTTCAACCATCCATACTACTGGGCGCCGTTCATCGCCGTGGGTAGCGACAATTGAACAAGTCGACACGAATTGTTAACAACAATAACAACAATATAAGATGGGGCCATCGATAAGGGTTCCAACTTGACCGAGTCATGCACCGCGTAAAACACTCATCCCCACTTTGATCTAGCTCCGAGCATCGAGAAAGGAGGCTGTATGTCTAAACAAGCGAAGCTGATTCTGGATAGTGGCTGCTTCTTGCCGCTGAGAGACAGGAAACAAACCTACTCTGAAATAGGGTTGTTTCAATGTGATAAGTACAATGCTGATTTCACTGTTCGTGTGGACGGTGAGGAGAAGCCTTTTCCTGAGCTTCGGAAGGGCGGAAGCCAATGCACGATAGAGGTGCGTCACGTTAACCGAAACGGAACAGTCAAGAAGGGAAAGGTAACGTTCCCGAAGACGTTTCACCGCCGATTACTTGAGTTGAAGGATCTGTACGGGGAGCATGTGCCGGTTAACGACAAGAAGTTTGACTGTGTGTTGCTTTTGAGCACTGGACAGTTTTCATCCAGGGATTCCCGGCGCGGGCGCGTTTTCAAGAAACACACTAAGCGAACTGACGGAAGCCAGGCACTCCAATCACGCGCTGCGCCCAAAGCGCTCAAGAAACCAATCATGCACGACATTGTTGTGAGATACACGCTTGAAGACGGCGAATGGTTAGAGATCTTAAGGAACGGTAAGCCTTTCTGGTCCACCAGGGACGTGGAGGCGAAGCGGAGTATCGAGATCAAAATGCATGCAGACGAGTCTACGGTTCCTAAGTACTTTGGCGATTCGTTCCAGGCGATTCGGGAGGAGTATTGGCTGCCGAATCCGAGCGATCCACCGCCGATGTGTCCGAATCCGCCGTGCGAGCCCGATCTCTTGTGAGAGGTCCGCTGGCGCGGTTTGTGTAACCCAGAACCATAGGCCTCAGGCTGACAGCGCCGTGACGATGGCGGGCGTGATGTCTGTGAGCGATCGCACGCTCGCTGCTACACGCTCGCGCGCGCGACCGAACGCGAGTGTTGCAACCGGGTTCAACGTGTGGCTTCGCGTAGACAGGTCTTCGATGTTGCCATGATCGCTTGTCAACACAACGGTCTGCCGAGAGAGATCGGCCGTTTCCAGAACGGCACGCACGAATCGAGTCAAATCGGACAGGTGGTCCCGCGCCAGATCGTGCCGCTGCATGTGACCTATTCGATCGGTGATGAAGTGCTCGTACAGCGTGAAGTCATGATCCGCGGCCAGCCGGGCCAATCTTTCGCCGGCTACTTCAGGCGTGCAGATATCAACTTCGAATCCTCGCTCGATCAGAAACCTGTTGGTGAAATCGTGACTGACCGCGCGGCCTTCCTGAAGATCTTCGAGTAGCCGGAGACGAACTCCCGCTGTCTGAGCGGCGACCGTCGTTGCCGAAACAAACCTCGGCGGATTGTCGAGGTACGAACGCGTGTACGCATTCGCAAACGTAACCGAACTCCCTTGCGCGATCAGCTTCTTATAAACCGAATGCTCAGCGAGCGCCTGCTTGAGTCGCGGAGACGGATAGCCGTGAAGATGACGGCCGATGAGTTGAGCTGCGTTAACGCCGGTGAGAATGGCGGTTTGTCCGGTCGCACTCTGAGGCAGTCCCTCAACGCCGAGTCGCGCGTCAGTTTCCGCAATCTCGCCATCGAACGGAAGGCGCGCATCTTCACCGTGGAATATCGAGAAGAACTCAGATTCCAACCCATCAAGAGGATTATGTGCACCCCGAGTTCCTATTCCAACGCCGTCGATGAAGATGAGGAGAACGGACGACGCGGAGACGCGGGGACGCGAAGACGCGGCGAGGGGGAGAGAGCGCGACGGGACGACGGGGAGAGGGGGCGATTCGGACGAAGCGCTCAGTGGGACAATCGTTTCCGAATTAAACTCTAGTGAATTGTCCATTGCTCAGGGTGGTCTATCATCCGAACAAGCTGGCCCAGAATCTTGTCGTAGGTATCGTCCAACTCGTCACGGTCCGACTCTTTTATGTAGTGGCAACGCCATGCGAATTCGAGCCAGACTCTCGTTTCTTCGGCTTCGCATTCTGAATCGCTCAGCTTGCTAATGAAATGTAACTCATAGCGGCTCTTTCGCCACGCTTCGCAATATTGGTACACACCGAGCGCGAACAGCGCCGCATCTGGTCGACCATCGAATACTTTTCTTCCGCCGGAAATGTCTTTGTTACTTCAAAAATGCGCATCGCTGCATCCATTGCCGCTTGATACACGCGGAAATCTCGATAGCTCTTGATCCTCTCCGTCACCTGACTCCTTTCTTGAGAATCGCTTTTAGAAGATTGCTTTTAGAAAATCACTTTTATCGGACGTCGCTGGTCGCCGTGTCGCCCCCTCGCCGTGTCGCCCCTCACTCCTCTTCCGTCGGCCTGATCCTTCCCTCCTCCTGAGCTTGATGCACGATCTTTTGCGCGATGAGTGCCGGCACCTCCGCGTAATGATCAAGCTCCATCGTGTAAGACCCACGCGCTCCGGTTATCGAGTTGAGCGTCGATTGATAAGACAACATCTCCGACAACGGAACCTGCGCTTTCACCACAGCCTGATTCCCCTTCGTGTCCATTCCTGACACGCGCCCACGCCGCGAGTTGACGTCACCCAGTATGTCTCCTGAGGTTTCCTGAGGCGTGGTGATCTCGACATTCATCACCGGTTCCAACAGCACCGGCTTTACTTTCTCGATTGCCATTCGAAACGCTTTGCGTCCCGCAAGCTGAAACGAGAGATCGTCCGAATCCACTGGATGGAATTTCCCGTCGATCAACTCGACTTTGAAATCAACCAGCGGATAACCGGCGATCGCCCCGCGCGCCGCCGCGTCCTTGATTCCCTTCTCAACCGCGGGTCTCCAGTTTTGAGGAATCGAGCCGCCAAAAATCTTATCCACAAACTCGAATCCCCCGCCGCGCGGCAGACCTTCAAAGACACACGTAGCTTCAGCGAACTGCCCGCGTCCACCAGTCTGTTTCTTATGGCGCCCGACAATCTCGGCGCGGCCTTTGAACGTTTCCAGGTAAGCGACCTTCGGAGGATGCAGCTCGACTTCAACACCGTACCGGCGTTTCAATTTGTTCACCGCGACTTCGACGTGAGTCTGACCCGAGCCTGCAAGCAGAAACTCATTGGTCTGCGGGTCGCGATCAAACCTCAGCGCAAGATCCTCTTCGAGCATCTTGTGAAGCGCCTGGGAAAGTTTGTCTTCGTCCGCGCGTGTCTTTGCCGTTATTGCGAAAGCGACTGCCGGCCGCGGAAAGTGAACCGTCTCATAAGCGATTGGCGCTGTCTTCTCGCAGAACGTATCGCCGGTGTGAGTCTCTCTCAGCTTGGTCACCGCGATGATGTCGCCGGTATGAGCTTCGGCAACTTTCTCGAGCGCCTTGCCCTGCATCACGTGTAGCGGACCGAGTCGCTCGTTCGTGCTCTTTGTGATGTTGTGAACAGTAGCGTCGGATTTAACGTGTCCGGAGAAAATCTTGAAAATGTTGATGCGGCCGGCGAACGGATCGGCAACGGTCTTGAACACCAACGCAGAGAACGGAGCGATGTCTTTCTCCTCGCGCTCGATCTCTTCATCGCTGTCCGGACTCGGATGACCCTTGACCGGTCCGAGTTCATCCGGCGCCGGAGCGAGTTCGACGATTGAATTGAGCAGCGGCTGAATTCCTATGTTTGGAATTCCCGACGCAACGAATATCGGAAACAATCTTCGTTCGGTGACGGCGGCTTTTATTCCGGGAATCAAATCAGCATCGCTCAGTGTCCCGTCGGCAAAATATTTCTCCATCAACTCTTCGGAACTCTCGGCGACAACATCGATTATTTTCTCGCGAGCCGAATCCGCGGCCGCTTTCAAATCACCGGGAACGTCACCCTCGGTCATCTTGCCGCTTCCGTCGGCTTCGTAGGTATACGCCCGCATATGAACCAGATCGATGACGCCTTTGAATCCGCCCTCGCGGCCTATCGGCATTTGAACGGGCACCGCCGAACGCCCGAACGCTTCGGTGATGCTGTTGACGGCCGCGTCAAAGTCAGCGCGTTCGCGATCCATCTTGGCCACAACCATTAATCTCGGGATTTTGAATTCGTCGGCGTAGCTCCAGGCTTTTTCTGTTTGCACTTCTACGCCGCTGACGGCGTCGACTACGACGAGGGCGGAGTCGCAAGCGCGCAAGGCGGCCTTTGCATCGAGTATGAATGCGGCAAATCCGGGAGTATCGAGTAAGTTGATCTTTGTTCCATTCCACTCGCAGTACGCGAGCGAGCTTATAATGGTGAGTTTTCTGGAGATCTCATCTTCGTCGTAATCGGTGGTGGTTGTTCCTTCGTCTACGCGGCCTAGTCTGTTTGTGGCCCCCGCGTCAAAGAGCATCGCCGAAACGAGCGATGTTTTGCCCGCGTGACCGTGACCTACAATGCCGATGTTTCTGATCTCCTGAGTGCCGTAGACTTTCATGAAGTTGGACTCCTTTTTGAGTGATTTGACAGCGGTGAATGAGCTTATAACCGAGCAAGCGGCATGCGCAAGCAAAGCGGAATTTCAGTGGTGGGGTCATTGTGTGTTGATGGTAGTAATCCATTCTTGCCACAAAGTCACGAGGACACCAAGTCGCACTAAGAACTACTTTGTGCATCTTTGTGCCTTGGCGCCTTGGTGGCAAACTGCTTAAACAACACGAATCCAGACTCCTGACTCCTGACTTCTGACTTCTGACTTCTGACCTCTGACTTCTGATCTCTGATCTCCTTGCGCGCGGTTCCAATCTTGTTCGCGATCGCTTGGTTACAGTCCGAAGCCCTGATAGAGTCGCGCGGCACTAAGGGATTGCTCTAAGGAGGGCGTGCGTTGAAGATCACCGGCCTGCTGTGGCTCGAAGACCTCGTCGATAAGATTGCTCAAAAGCACGCCGTCAAGCAGTCAGAGATCAGAGAGGTATTCGATAACCGGCCGCTCCTTCGTTTTGTTGAAAAGGGTCATCGCCTGGGGGAGAATGTGTACTCGGCGCTCGGGCAGACAGAGGCGGGTCGATACTTGGTAGTATTCTTCATACGTAAGAAGGAAGGGCAGGCATTGATACTATCAGCCCGGGACATGACGGCATCGGAACGGAGACTGTATGGCAAGAAATAAGACCACTCTTTCGAAGGCAGGCTCGTATCAAGAGATTGCCGAGTTCTGGGATACTCACGACCTAGCCGACTACTGGGACAAAACCAAGCCAGTTGAATTTGAAGTCGATCTCCAATCCGAAGCTACTTACTACCCGGTCGAGAACGCGTTGTCGAGGAAGATTCGCTCCGCGGCCCGCAAGCGCGGCGTCACCCCCGAGACTCTCTTGAATTTGTGGGTTAAGGAAAAGCTCGAAGAGAAGCGATCTTGACCCACTACGATCTCTCCCTCGGCCTCTGACCTCCGACCTCTGACCTCCGACCTCTGACCTCTGACCTCTGACCTCCGACCTCTGACCTCTGACCTCTGACCTCTGACCTCTGACCTCTGACTTCCGATCTTCTTGCGCGTCGACATAATCTCGACCTATATTCGAAGCTGAATTCGAGTTTACAAAAGGATTACCATTAATGCGTGACATCAACGTTTCCGAAGGCATAGTCCCGTTGGGGGAATTCAAGAGCAAGGCTTCAAAGATCATCCGCGATCTCGCCGGCAGCGATGAGCCTCTAGTCATAACTCAAAACGGACGGCCCGCCGCGGTCTTGATGTCTCCCACTGCGTTTCAAGAGTTGCGCGAGCGGCAAGGGTTTCTCCAGGCGGTGGCCGAAGGCGTAGCCGACAGCGAAACCGGACGCGTTGTCGATCACAAACGAGTTCGAGGATGGCTTGAGAGTTGGGGCTCGGATCGAGAGAAGGACTCGCCGAAATGAAAGCGGTCTGGACGAAAGCCGCAATCCGGGACCTCGTTCACATCAGAGAATACATCGCCCGCGAAAATCCCGGCGCAGCGCGCGAGATTGCTTTGAAGATTGTGGACGCTACGGATCGGACAATTCAGTTTCCAGAACTGGGCCGAGCCGGCCGAGTGAACGGAACTCGCGAATTAGTTGTCTCGGACACACCGTACCTTATCGTCTATCGATTGAAGAAGAAGGCAATTCATTTCCTCATAGTGCTTCACGGTCATCAAAGATGGCCCAAAGGAAAGTAAAGTAAGGATAATGCCTCCCGACTCCGGACTCCCGACTCCCGACTTCCGACTGCGTTGTGATTGACATCGCCACGACCAGCGCATAGTCTTGATCCCGAACAGAGCCCAGCTAACTCTCTTTTCAGTCTCTCTGGAACTCACCAGTCTCTCTGAAGCAAACAGCTCACCTGCGATCGAAACGCAGGAAAGGAATCAACCATGACGAAAGGCATCCTCACCGTTGTCTTGCTCCCTGCTCTGCTGATCAGTTCAATAAGCATCTCGCAGCCGAGTAGCTCAGGAGTGTGTTACGCCCAGAGCAAACCCGCGAAGGCCGAAGCTAAACAAGAGCTGGCTCCAACTGCGAACCAGATCATCAAGGCGCCGCTCGCGTTTGGCCTGGAAGACGGGACGCCAATCAAGATTCGACTCACCAGAACAGTTTCTTCGGCCGATGCAAAGGTGGATGAGAAGATCGACTTCGAAGTGCTCGAGGACACAAAGATCGGCGAGCTTATCGTTATTCCGCGCGGGGGTATTGCGTGGGGCACCGTGACTGAAGCTCAAGCGAAACGCAGGATGGGACGGGCCGGAAAGCTAAATGTAAATATTGACTCGGTGCGTCTGGTGACTGGAGAGAAGGTGGCGCTTCGGGCCATCAAAGAGGTAAAGGGCGGTGGCAACACCGGGAAGATGACGGGCGCAATCGTGGCCACCAGCATACTGTTCTTCCCGGCAGCGCCACTCTTCCTGTTCATGCACGGCAAAGACATAACGATCCCGAAGGGAACGGAAATAACTGCCTACATCAACGGAGACGCCTCGCTCGATCCTGCGAAGTTTGCTCCGAAGGTTGCCAATACTGAACCTTCTTTGGAGGCGGTAACGTCGCCGGCAGTCGCTGAGCCGTCAACTATAGTCATCAAATCGACGCCCGATGGCGCGGACATCACGGTAGACGGAAAGTTCGTCGGCAGCACTCCATCGACGTTGAAATTGACGATTGGGGAACACACGATAAGCATCGAGAAGTCGGGATTCAAGATATGGACTCGCGCGATGACGGTCAGTTCGGCGGGCAACGTGAGTATTGAGGCAACATTGGAGAAGATCCCTTGATGGGCCGGCCCACGCAGTCTGGTACGTGCCGCTCGGACTCAGTCAACCGTTGTATTTGCCCTGCTCACCTGCCTTTGATAGTGTGTGTACCACCACCTACGCGAAAGGGGGCTAACGAAATGATCAAGGCAATCGTGTTGGGAACGCTGACAGCAGCCAGTCTATTCACTCCAGTGATGGCGCGTGACAAGAAGGAAGCCAATTCTCTGTTCGAGAAGAAGAGTGACAAGGAACGAATTTATAAGGTGCCACTCGAGACGATGTGGAAAGCGTGCATGAAAGCCGCCGCCGAAGATAATGTTATCGACTACAGCAATGAGAAAGAGGGCATTATCACCTACAAGTCTGGGATGAGCATGTCTTCTTGGGGATTCCGCATAAGTGTCAATCTTACAAAGCTCGACGATGGTCGAACGCGCGTTAAGCTAACTACTCAAAAGACAGAGAGACAGTTGGTAGCTTGGGGGGCGGGCGGACGTACTGCCGGGAAATTCTTCAAAGGACTCGACAAGCAATTAGCCGAAACGAACCAGACTCCAAGCAACACACGGTGAACCCTCAACCGAGGCCGCCGCAAAGAAGACTCTTTCCCCTTGAGGAATCATCGTCGCCTTATCGGCACATGTGATCGTCCCCTCACTTTTGGGAATGGACATGTAGAGAGTTCCTTTCGTGCGCGATATGAAAACTAAGCATCAACGCCGCCTTGAATCATTTTGTCGTGCTGCCTCTTCTACGTTCCTTCTCAGCCTTGTCTTTCAACATATCTCTGATAGTGTTTTCCGTGCGAAACCATCCCAGATCAGTATCAACTATCGACGTTTCACCGAATTCATTCGAAACTAGGATCTTGCTCGGGTTATCTGTAAGAGTAATCCTAAGCTTGTCTCGCGGCGCGAGCGCGCGTCTGAGGCTTATGAATGTTTGCGTACCGCGATACGTGGCTTCAAATTGAACGGGCGGTTCGAAAGTCACTCCTCCGTCCTTTGCTTGATCCGCGTATTGAACGACAATCTGAATACCGCTCGCCGGGAGTTCTCCAACATTTTGAATTTCAACATCAAACTTGATGTTAGGAACTTCGAGGTCATCCATGATAATTGCGCGTATTACCTCATTATGGAATTCACGACGGTCCTTGTCCTTGCTCGATGAAACCTGTAGCCGACCTCGAAGACCAAACGCTTTCAGAGTAGGGTCAAGCCAAGAGTACATTAGAATCGGGCTGCAAACAGAAAGGAGCATAGCGGCCAGACTCAAAATGACACTTACCTTTTCGTACCTAGTCATTGTGCCTCTTAGAGTCTTCTATTCGCATACCACTTCTTGACCTCACTAATGATAACCTCCACTGCTGCCCGAGCATGGTTGGCGTGAGAGAAATCAAAACTCAGATTCTCTCTTATTTCACGCGCCGGATGAATGAGGTTGCGGAATACTCGTAAGACCTCACTTAAATTGTCGTGTTGAATGATTCCACTTGTCTTTGCCGGATGAATCATGTCTTTTAGGAACCGCTCACTCGCCGCAGCATAGGTCCAGTATCCGTCTGTTACTATGGCGTCGAGCAACAAGCCTTCAATAATACTCCCGCAGAGAACAAGGACAGATTTTGTCGCTATCTCCGGTTCAAGCTTCTGTAACTCAGCATAGTCTCTTTCCACAATTGTTCTGATTCTGTTATCAGCAATGAACGAGAAATCAACTCTCTCCGATGTCGCTTTCGGTGCGACGGGCGACTTTGCTTCGGCAAGTAACTCTTTTTCGACTTTATCAATACCTGCTTCATCGATGGCAGTAGCTTTGAATCCTTGGAACTTGATTAAGCGCCTCGCCTGCAAGTACGGTTGTATCTCCTGCATCAGCTCTTCATGCGTTACGGTTTCCTTTTCTACGACCACATCATCAGAAACGGAGACAGAGGGATTACCGTTGGATTCGAGATAAACTCTCAAGAGCACTCGATTTCTTTTATCCGCTTTCCCGGATACATCAATGTTGTTCAAAGAGTCCTCCATATCTTTCATAAGTGGTGGTTCATTTTGTTTTTCTAGCGCTCGTTTTCCAGCGGCCTTTCTCCCTTCGGCAGTAATGAGCAGAACTGTATAGTCTGAGTCTCCCATAGATCTAACGGCTTGTATTCGCCCTTGGTCCTGCAAGAGGTCAAAAATATACGCAATAAGAAACTTTGATTGATCTAAGTGTGCTGCAACCTCTTTGTGAGTTTTTAGACCCTGATGGACTATAGAATCCAGCACATTCGCATAGAGTCTATCAATGTCAGGCATAAAGGCGTTTGCATACAGGGTAAAGCCATACGTAGTAGCGCGGATTGTGAAGATTCGACCGGTCCCGCTCTTGCCGATGTGCTCATCGCCGAGATGTCGCTTCAGAATTATTTCTATGCAGTCTTGAATTTGTTCTGTTGATAGGCCCCCTTCGACAATGTTTCGAGTAGCTTCACGAATATCAATAATCTTTGATTCTTTCTTTAGAGAGTTGTCATAGCAAGCCTTGAAAACGGCGGTCTCGTCCTTATCTAACAAAGAACCAATTTCCATACTACCCCTCCTCGACTGCGAAAATTCTACAACGGCTTGTGGATGACTGTCATTGACCTCGCGTCCCGAATGGGCGCGGATACCGGCGATGCCCAGCGAAAGGTGTGTACAAGATTGTTGAAATAGACGACGGTGCGAACTGGAATTCAAGTTCGCCCTTCCTGTCTTCGCATCGAACCTCATCATCGTGCCGATGCCCGCGTGCATTTCCGTATCTGGCAACGCGATCTCAGCAACCCTCCTTTGATGTGCTCTCCCGAACACTTGCCGATCACGCAAGTCAACTGTACGCTTTGAAACTAAGCGAGTCTCATCGAACAGCTCGCACGTGAAACGGAGTAGCCAGATAATGGATTCGATACGAGTCAAATACGAAGACGGTGTATTCAAGCCTTTGGAGAAACCCCGAAAGCTAAAAGAGGGCGCGATTGGTGAAGTGCATGTAGACGAAGTGCCCGTCGAAGCAACCGCCAAGCGGCCTTCCGTCAGATCGTCTGAATTCTTCGGCCTCTGGAAGAACCGAAAGGATATGGATGACGGACTCTCTTTTGTGCGAAACCTTCGCAGCAAGTCGCGATACTAAAGATGCCTGCCTTCCTTATCGACACCGACGTGCTCATAGACATATCTCGAGGCAATACCGATGCGGCGGATTTCGTTGACGCATTGTCAGGCGACTTATTTATCGGGCGCATTTCGGCAATGGAGTTGATTATCGGCGCACGCAATAAGAGAGATCAGAAGGTCATTGAACAGTTCATCAGTCTGTACTCGATCAAGGAGCTGTCTGACGCGATCGGTCACGAGGCTCACCAGCACCTGAAGCAATATGCGAAGGCTCACGGCTTGGCCCTGGCTGATGCGCTGATAGCGGCGACAGCAATCGTGAACGACCTGGTCCTGGTCAGCAGAAATGACAAGCACTTCCGGCCAATAAAAGAGCTGAGGTTCTCCAAGGCTACCTACTCGACAAAGTGAAGAAAACATCAACCCCCTCCGTCTAAGGGTTGGACGTGAAGATATGCTTCGCGTGGTAGACTCTGAAATTCAATCTAACTGGAGGTTCTCATGCGCCGAAAGATGCTTCGTTCGATTTCGCTTACCCTAACTTCAATTCTGTCTCTAATGGTTTTCCAACAAGTCGCGCTGGCCGGGCCGCCTCTGCTCTGTCATCCGTTTGACATCAACAACGCTCGATCACTCCCCTGGAGCGGCTCCGAGTGGCGGGGCGTTGACAAGAACTACAACATCAACCGACTGGTCGACGATACGCTCGGCTTGCTCACACCCCAGACGCCGGTGATGGTCAGAATGGAAACGATTCGAAGGGCGACCGTGTATGCCGTGTGGTCTTTGAATGATTACAAGGTCGGCTATTCGGTGAAAGACGCTTCGGTCGCAACTGAATTGCTTGCGCGGTTGAAGGCACGTATTCCCGCCGCCGGAGTCAACTCAGACAAGAGGGCGGCGGCACTCGCGATGTTTGACTATGGTTATCTGGTTGAAACCTACAAGCAAGGGTCGTATGACTCGCAGGCCTCGCGAGGCGCGAAGCTTGTCGAAAACATTGACGGCTACGGCTTGATTGTCAAAGCCAGTGCTCAGATCGGAAGCGATCCCGAGATGGAATATGCCGCGGCGCTTTCCTGCATGGGCAGGAAGAAAGAAGCCGGGCAAGACGCTTATGTTGCTCACCTGCAAAAAGCGTTAGCCGGCGCCGAGGAAGGTTCATTGCTGGGGCGAAACATACTCAATTACTTTCGAGATCGAGGCAAGACGATCGCAGAGCTGAGAGCCAGTATCGCGAAGAACTGAAGGAACAGTGGGCGGTGGGCAGTGGGCAGCCAGCGGGCTCATTCCCAACGTGCCCACTGCCAACTGCCTACTGCCCACTGCCCAACAAACCCGCGAGTTCCTCCGCGCTTAATTGATACGACTCATTGCAAAAATGACAGATCAACTCCGCGCCGCCATCCTTCTCGAGCATGTCCTGCACTTCGTCGCGGCCAAGCGCCGAGATGATCAACAACGCTCGCTCGCGTGAACATTGACAATAGAAACGCGGTTCTTTTTCTTCGAGTACCTGCAGCTCGAGATCGCCGAGCACCGTGCGAAGCATCTTGAGCGGCGAGAATCCGTGGCGCACCATGTCAGTCGCGTAAGGCGCCTCAGCGATGTTGCGTTCGAGATGAGCGGCGAGGCCCTCATCCGCGCTCGGCATCATCTGCACTATATAACCTCCCGCCGCCGCGACTCTGAGTTGATCGAGTGAGAACTCAGCAGCGCCGTTGCCGTTTGGTTTTGCATCACCGCTAACACTCATCAACACGCCGAGACTCACGGCGGAATTCACCTGCTCGGATTTCGCGAGGTAGTATGCGAAGTCTTCACCGATCTCGCCTGAGACGATCGGCACCATTCCGCGATAGGGCTCCTTCATCAACCCGATCTCGAATCCCGCATCGCGAGTGACGTAAAGTTTGCCGCCGCCGACCACCGCGCGCACGTCGAGCTTGCCTCGCTCGTTCATTGAAGTCGCGTCGGCTTCGGGATTCGAAACGTAGCCGCGCACGTTCCCGCGAGGATCAGCCTGCGCGATGATGTTGCGGATCGGGCCTTCGCAATCGAAATGCACGGTGAGCGTTTCAAGGTCCTTCACTCCACTGCCGAGAAGCAATCCGCCGGTGAGCACTCGCCCTAGCGCGGCCGAAGCCGTAGGGAAAGTTCGATGGCGGCGGCAAGCTTCGCCTACGAGGTTGGTGGTCACCGCGGCCAAGCACCGCACTTGATTATCGGCGGCAGTCGCGTGAATGAGTTTGTCAGTGGTCATTGGTGTTGGTCGCAAGTTCGTAGTCCGGCCTTCAGGCGGAAGTTTGTAGGCCTTCGCGAGAACAAAATAATGCTACAAACTTCCGCCTGAAGGCCGGACTACGAACAACAAATCACTACGTCGCGCACTTCTTGGACTGCGCGGTCAGCAATCCGATTGCGTGCGGGAGTGAAGCTCGAATCGCCGCAAAGTTTTGAACCGCTCCTCGCGTGCTTCCCGGCAGGTTCACTATCAAAGTACGCCCTCGTATTCCACACACTGCTCGCGACAGCGGCGCAAGAGGTGTTTCATCCAGGCTCTTGAATCGCATCAACTCTGCAAGCCCCGGAGCTTCTTTCTCTATCACCGCTCGTGTCGCTTCGGGCGTGTTGTCTCGTGGCGCGAAACCGGTCCCGCCGGTGGTCAGGATCAAATTGATCTCGCCCGCATCGGCATATTCGCGAAGCTTTGCCGAAATCAAATCGCCATCATCGGGGAGAATTTCTTTGGCGGCAACCTGTCCGCCGAGCTTTTCGACTTCGGCGACAACGGCTGGACCGGATCGGTCTTCGCGTTCGCCTCGCGAAGCCGAGTCACTGATGGTCAACACCGCCACTACAATTTCAACTCTTGCCATTAGTGTTTCCGTGGAAGCTGTCCTGGCCAACCTCTCGAATTGATCGATAGTATGTCAGCCACGCGAAGGCTTTGTAAACTGAGCAGGCCTGGATGCGCGAATCACTCGAGCTTGATCACAGATTGCGGAGTGTAGATTGATCCAGTTGGTTTCAAATCGCTGCGCATCACTATCACTTCGGTTGCCGTGAATCGCTCGGGCTCGAATCCCCGTGCGATTAACTGCTCGGCAACCGAAGCGCCAGTGCCCGGGACTCTCATTCGGCCAATCGTCAGGTGAGGTGAGAATTTTCGCTTCTCGCGCGGAAAGCCTTCTCTCTCGAGTTCACTTTCGATCTTCGAGTACAACTCATTCATTGCGTCCGGGACATTCGTCAACCCGATCCACGACACGCGCGGATTGCGAGCCGAAGGAAAGCAGCCCGTACCAGCGACTTCAATCTCAAACGGACTGGTCGCGATTGCCGCGCGCTCGACGGCCTTCGACACCTTCGCAATTCGCGACGCAGGAACGCCTCCCAAAAACTTCAGCGTGAGATGAACGTTCGACGGCTTGGTCCAGCTCACCGAAGCGCCCGTCTTCCGCAGCTCGTTCTGCAGTTCGCCGATTCGATTTTTTATCGACTGCGGTATCTCGATGCACACGAAGGTTCGGATTACATCGGCTGTTCGTGTGTCGCGGGGCTTCATCGTTGTTTGTGATAGTTCGGAAAAGCAGGCATTTTCGACGCCGGAAGAGGATTCTTCTTCAGCGCTTCCATTACCACCTCGACTGCTTTTTCGAGTTGAGGATCGCGGCCGGAGCGCCATAGTTGCGGATCCATTTCGACCTCGACGTCAGGGGCGACTCCGTGGTTCTCGACATCCCACGTTCCATCCGGGCTCCAGAAAGCGACGCGCGGCGCGGTGACAAATCCGCCGTCGATCAACTGGGGATAGTCGTAGATTCCAACGAGGCCGCCCCACGTGCGTTTTCCTACCAACGGTCCGATTCCCGCTTTTCTGAACAGCCACGGCATGAGATCGCCGCCGCTGCCCGCGAATTCGTTTATGATCATCGCCTTTGGCCCGAAGATCGAACCGACCGGCGTGGTGAACCCTTCACCCTCGCGAGTGACCCAGTAGTTCATCAGCGGCCGGCGCATGTAATCAATGATGTAGTCAGCGGCGCTTCCGCCACCGTTGAATCGTTCATCAATCACCGCGCCCTGTTTGTCGATCTGCGCGAAGTAGTACCGATTGAAGTTGGTGTACCCTTCGCCGCCAGTGTTCGGGAGATAAACGTATCCGAGCTTGCCTCCGCTGAGTTGATCAACTTTGCGGCGATTGTCTTCGATCCACGCAAGATTCCTCAATCCGTCCTCGCTCTTAACTGGAACAACAGTCACTTCTCTGGAGCCCGTGCCGTCGGGGTTTGGCCCGACTCGAATCACCACTGACTTGTCTGCTTTGCCTTCGAAGAACTGATAGACGTTGTCAGTGGCGCGAAGGTCGCGGCCGTTCACCGCTAGCAGGTATTCGCCGGCCACGACGTTAACTCCCGGCTGCGTCAACGGCGCGCGAAGCTGAGGATTCCAGTTCTCACCGTTATAGATCCGGGCGAGCCGGTATCGTCCGTTCTCGATTTTGAAATCGCATCCGAGCAATCCGCCCGGCACCGGTTTGGTCTGAGGCAGATCCCCGCCCGCGATAAACATATGTCCGATCGTCAGTTCTCCAAGCATCTCGGTGAACAAGTAGTTCAAATCCGCGCGGTGAGCGAGGCCCTCGAGATACGGCTTGTATTTCGCCTCTGCCGCTTTCAGATTCAAGCCGTGAAGCGCAGGGTCGTAGATGAAGTCGCGCTGGATTCGCCACACTTCGTTGTACATCTGATTCCACTCAGCCACGGGATCAACTCGCACTTCCATCTCGTCCAGTTTCAGCATTCCCTGGCCAGGTTGAACGGGAGTTGCAGTCGCGGCAATAAACCACCCCGGCCCCTGTTGATAAAGCATCTTTTCGCCGTTTGCCGAGACTTCGAACGCGGTAATCGCGTCGAGCACTTTGTCCATCTTTCGTTTTTCGAGCTCGAACTTGTGAAGCGTCACAGGGCCTCCACCGAACAGTCCAGCAAGTCCCTCCGGGCCTTCGAGCAAATAGAGGAAACCTGATTTGCCGCTGACCATTCCCACATAGTTTTTGGGAGGAATCGGAAGAGCGAGCACTCGTTGACCGATGTTGTCGAGGTCAATCGTAACCGTGACTTCTTTCTTTTCAGGCTGAGCAGGCGTCGGACCTCCGGCGGGCTGAGCTGCGGCGGGCTGGCCCGGGGTTGATGGCCCGGGTGCTTGAGCGGGTTTGTCGTCCTTCTTCGGCTCCGAGGCTTTCTCTTCGTCGCTTTGGGGTGCAAGCGGCGAGGGCTCGCTCTTGCTCAGCACCAGCACGTAAGCACTGCGGCTTACCGGATGGCCAAAGCTTGACATGTCCAGCCATCCAGTCGTGGGTCCGACGTCGGTGCTTGCGGTGAAGTAAAGATACTTGCCGTTCTTGTCGAAGCTGGCGAAGCGCGCGTCGCTAAGCCCGTCGGTCACCTGACTATTTTTGCGAGTCTCGAGCGAGTACACGAACACAGCGCCGAGCCTGTTCTTCAACTGCTTCGTGTACGTGATCCATTTGCTGTCCGGCGACCATTGCGGATCGAGCACGCGCCACGGGTTCTCATAGGTGTTCGCGTCGACTCTCACCGGCGCGCCCTTTTCGATATCGACGTACCACAGATTCAACCGCTTGTCGGTGTAGGCAATCTTCTTTGAATCTGGCGACCATGTGGGCGAATAAAAAAACGACGGCGGATTTCCGAGATTGATCTTCTTGATCTCACCCATGCCGCTCTGATCTCGAAGGTGCAATTCGTACTCGCCCGAGGCGTCTGAAAAGTACGCGATCCACTTTCCATCTGGCGACCAGGCGGGATCGCGATCGGCTACACCCGATGAGTTCGTCAGGTTGCGGGCATTGCCTTTCTCCGCGGGCACGGTGATGATCTCGCCGCGCGCTTCAAACGCAACGCGAACGCCGCTCGGTGAAATAGACGCCGCGTGAATATTGCCGGCGACTTTTTCGAAGCGAGGACGAACTCCGGTTAAATCTCCGTTGACCGTTATGTCGAGCGTGCGCTCTTTCGCGGATGCAATGTCATAAAGATGGAGCGACCCGAACTGCTCGTACACGATCGCGCCGGGACCGGCCGACGCTGACTTAATGTCGAGACCGCTGTTGTGAACAACCTCGTTGACTTTCTTCGCCGCGGTGTCGTAGCTGTACAGGCTTACCGGCCCGTTTCGGTCTGAAAGAAAATAAATCTTATTGCCGACCCACATTGGCCTCGAGTCGTTGGAGTTGTCGCGCGGAATTTTGTCGATGCTGGAGTCGGCAAGATTCGCAATCCAGATTGGTGTAGTCTGGCCGCCGCGATA
>Ga0207684_10000165_pt1 | contig 111682 bp, 130 predicted proteins | sample KBSK5501metaG_FD_184342 | JGI IMG/M metagenome (GOLD analysis project Ga0207684, IMG submission 184342) | Corn, switchgrass and miscanthus rhizosphere microbial communities from Kellogg Biological Station, Michigan, USA - KBS K5-50-1 metaG... | ecosystem: Host-associated > Plants > Roots >...
CCATCATGTCGGGCATGATGCGCGCGAGATGGGGCCGCATCGTCAACATCTCCTCGATCGTGGGCTTGACCGGCAACGCGGGCCAATCGAACTACGCGGCCGCGAAGGCCGGGCTGATCGGGTTCACTAAATCGGTCGCCCGCGAATACGGCTCGAGGAACATCACCTGCAACGCGGTCGCGCCGGGCTACGTCCGCACCGAGCTGACCACGCGGTCGCTCACGGATGACATGGTCGGGGAGCTGGTCAAAATGACCCCTATCAAGCGCGAGGGGACCGCCGAGGACGTCGCGGCCGCCGTCGCGTTTCTATGCTCGGAGCACGCAGGGTTCATCACCGGACAGGTGATCGCGGTCGATGGAGGCTTGAGTTTGTGATGGAGCTCGCGAAGGCGCACGCCGAGGTCAGGATCGCGGGCGGCAAGCTGCCGGCAATCCCGCTCCCGACCAACTGTCCGGGGTGTGGAGTGGGGCTCGATCCAGAGGTGCTCCGCAAGCACGCCTACGTTTGCGAGTGCGGCTATCACTTCCGGCTCGGCGCCGACGCGTGGACCGTTCTCATTGCGGATCGCGGCTCTTGGAAGGAGCGATGGGGCGACGTCCGCTCGCACGACCTTCTCAACTGGAAGGTCCCCAAGCCATACCAGGCCACCATCGACCAGCTCGCCGATGAGGGGCTGAACGAGGCCGTACGCACCGGAACGTGCACGCTGGGCGGGCGCGCGATCTGGCTGGCCGTGTTCGATTTCCGTTTCGTGGGGGGCACGCTGTCGATCGTCGCGGGCGAGCGCCTCGCGCGAGGGATGGAGCAGGCGGCCGCGTCAGGACTGCCCTACGTCCTCGTCTCGGCTTCAGGTGGCGCTCGCATGCAGGAGGGCGTGCTCGCCTTGATGCAGATGGCGAAGGTCAACGCCGCGGTCGGACGCCTGGACAGAGCCGGCGTCCCGTTCTTCTCCGTGCTCACCGACCCCACGTTCGGCGGCACGGCCGCGTCGCTGGCCCTGCTCGCCGACATCAACATCGCGGAACCCGGCGCCGCAATCGGGTTCACCGGTCCTCGCGTCATCAAGCAGGCGACTTATGCCGACCTGCCGGCCGGCTTTCAAAGCGCCGACTTCCAGCTGGCCCGCGGCCAGATCGACATGGTGGTGGCTCGAACCGAGCTACGGCGGCTGCTCGCACACCTGCTGGAGATGTATCCATGAGGACCCCAAAAAATCTGGCGATTTTTCGGAGACCCCTGTGATGCGGCACGGCCGGCGACCGGAGGAGACGACGCTCACCGTCTGGCAGGTCGTCGAGCTCGCGCGCCATCCCAACCGGCCCTACTCGCTCGACTACATCCGCCGGCTGGCACCCGACTTCATCGAGCTGCATGGCGATCGGCTCTCGGGCGACGATCCCGCGCTGGTCGCGGGCGTCGGCACCTGGCACGGGCGCACCACGATGTTCCTCGGCCATCAGAAAGGACGGAGCCTGAAGGAGAGGGTCGCGCGGAACTGGGGGATGATGCATCCCGAGGGCTACCGAAAGGCGATTCGGCTCGCGCACCACGCCGCGAAGTTCGGATTCCCGATCATCTCCTTGATCGACACGCCCGGGGCTTACCCGGGCGCAGGCGCAGAGGAGCGCGGCATCGCGGCCGCGATCGCGAGATCGATCCTGGAATTGTTCCGCGTGCGGGTGCCGATCGTGGCGGCGGTGATCGGTGAAGGTGGGAGCGGCGGCGCGCTCGGCATGGGTGTCGCCGACCGCGTGATCATGCTCGAGAACTCGATCTACTCCGTCGCGTCACCGGAGGCTGCAGCTTCCATCGTCTGGCGCGACAACGCTCGCAAGGTCGAGGCCGCGGAGCAGCTGCAGCTCACATCGCGTGACCTGCTGGCGATGGGCGTGGTGGAAGAGGTCGTCACCGAGCCCGAGGGCGGCGCCCAGCTGGATTACGATGCCTCGGCGCGCGTGCTCGACGAAGCGCTGCGCCGGCACCTGGAATCTCTGCTGGAGCAGCCGACCGACGATCTGCTGCAGCACCGCTACGAACGCTTCCGCTACATCGATTCGCTGGTGCACGCCGAACCGCAGTTCGGGCCGAAAATCGATTAGGTGCGGATCGTCGCGCAGCGCGTGACCTCCGGGTCGGTGACGTGGGAGGAATCCGCCACCAGACAGGTTGCAACCATCGGACATGGCTTCGTGTTGTTGGTGGGTGCAGGATCAGATGACGACGAATCCACGGTGCGCAGATTGGCGGACAAGGTGGTCGACCTGCGCGTATTCGCCGATCAGGCGGGAAAGATGAACCTGAGCCTGGAGGACGTCAAGGGATCGGCCCTGATCGTGTCGCAGTTCACGCTGTTCGCGGACATGAGCCGCGGCCGCAGGCCGAGCTTGTTGAAGGCGGGCGACCCCAAGCGTGCCGAAGAGCTGTACCTCGCCTTCGTGCGGCGATTCGGCGAGCGTGGAATAGAGACTCGCACTGGTAGTTTTGGAGCGGATATGCGGGTGACCATCGAGAACGACGGTCCGGTGACGCTGGTGCTCTCGTCCGACGATTGGCCCACGCGTGTCTGATTCCAACCGCGGCCTAATCCCGTACCTGGCCCTCGTCGGCCTCGCTTTGATCTGGGGCGTGTCGTTCCTCTTCATCAAGGTCGCGGTCCACGACATGAGCCCCATCGCGCTCGTGCTCATCCGCTCGGCCTCTGGCTGCATCGCCCTGGCCTTGATCGTGCGTGCCATGGGCCGCCCTTTGTTCGGCGAGGGCTGGCGACGGCGCGTCGTCCAGTTTGCGATTCTCGGGATCACGGGAGGCCTCCTGCCGTGGGCCGGCATCGCGTGGGGCGAAACGCGGATATCGAGCGGCCTCGCCAGCATCCTGAACTCGACGACTCCGCTCTGGACGGCGGTGCTCATCTACTGGGTCATCCCCAGTGACCGTCCGAGCGCGTTGAACTACGCGGGAGTCTTGATCGGCCTCGCGGGGGTCGTCATCCTGGTCGTGCCCGACCTCGCGGCCAGGGGCGTCGGGGGCAGCGCGGTGGGCGCGCTGGCGGTGGTGCTGGCATCGCTTTCATATGCCGTGAATGCTCTCTACCAGCGCCGGAAGCTGCGCGGAGTAAGCGTTTATGAGGTTGCCCTTGGTCAATTAGCCGCGACCGCGCTGTTTGCATTTCCCTTCGCGGCGCCGGGGCTGCCCAGCGTGCATGTTGCGCTGCCTTCGATGGCCGCCGTCATCGCTCTTGGTGTTGGCGGCTCGGCGATTGGTTTGCTGCTCTACTTCTACATCCTGAACAAGCTGGGCCCGGTGCAGGCGACCGGGGTGACGCTGCTGGTTCCCGTCACGGCGGTGATATGGGGCGTCATTCTTCTGCATGAGGTCGTCACCGTTCCGATCGTCATTGGCATGGTGGTCATCCTCACCGGCATCGTGCTCACAAACGTGCGGGCCCGCAAGCCGAAGCAAGTCACCGAGAAAGAACCGGCCGCGGCGTGAGCCGATTTCTGGACGAGCACGCCGATCAAGTGCGTGCGGCGGCCGAGCGCATCCGTCCATACGTGCGGCGCACGCCGGTGCTCGGTACGGACCTGAGCCCGGACCTGCGCCTTAAGGCGGAGTGCTTTCAGGTAACGGGGTCGTTCAAACCTCGGGGCGCGTTCAATGCGGTGCTCTCGTTGATGGAGCGCGGTCCGCGTCCCCAGGGCGTGATAGCGGTCAGCTCCGGCAATCATGCGCAGGCGGTTGCGCTGGCCGCGCGCACCGTCGGTCTCCCCGCCCTCATCCTCATTCCCGAGGACGCCAACCCGGCCAAAGTCTCCGCCACGCGCGCGCTGGGTGCTGAGGTCATGCAGGAGGGCATCACATTCGCCAATCGCGAACAGCGCCTCCATGAGGTGATGGCCGAACGGCAACTCACGCTTGTGCATCCGTTCGATGACTGGGATGTGATCCATGGGCAGGGCACGGCTGCATTGGAGCTCCTGGAGGTTGAGCCCGCACTCGATGTGATCGCGACACCGGTGGGCGGCGGCGGGCTGCTGTCCGGTAGCGCGATCGCCGCCAAAAGCCACGATTCCAAGATCAGGGTCGTCGGCGTCGAACCGGTTGCGGCCGATGACGCTTATCGCAGTTGGAAGGCGGGCAGGATCGAAACTCTTGACCGGGCGCCGGCGACGCTTGCCGACGGCGTGCGGACCACTGCGATCAGCGAGCGGACCTTCGAGGTCATGTTTGGGCAGGGGCTCGTCGATGAGATCGTCACGGTCACCGAGGACGAGATCGCCGCCGCTGTCGCGCTGGCGTGGACTCGCCTTCACCTCGCGCTGGAGCCGACGGGTGCCTTGCCCCTGGCCGCTTTCACGACCGGAAAGCTGCGCGGCGGCCGTGCCGGCCTGATCCTCACCGGCGGTAACGCCAACCTCATGACGGTGGCTACACTGCTCGAGGCCTGATGATCCCGGTCAAAGAGGTGATGACGCGAGACGTGATCACCTTCCGCGAGGACACACCGATCGACGAGGTCGCGACGACGCTGGCGAGCAAACGCATCACGGGCGCGCCGGTCATCGGCAGCGACGGGCACGTGACGGGCATCGTCTCCGAGGTGGATGTCTTCTCCAAGAAAGGAAAGGTCGCGCGCGACATCATGAGCTCGCACGTCATCACCGTCAGTGAGGACACGGGCATCGACGAGGCGGCGCGGCTGCTGATCGGCGAGCGCATCCGGCGCGTGCCGGTCATCAAGGGAGGCAAGATGGTCGGCCTGCTAAGCCGCTCCGATGTTCTCGATTTTTTCGCCTCGACGCGCTGGACCTGCAACGTGTGCGGGCGTTGGGAGCGCGGGCTGGAGATGCCGGAGAGGTGTTATTCGTGCTCCAGCACGGACATCCATCTGGTGCGAGGCGATCCTGGACACTGATTCGGTTTCTCGTCTGTCGCTGAAGGCGCAAAGCTTCACCGAGTCCGTCATCCGAGAGATGACGCGGTTAAACCTTGCGCTCAACGGACCCGATCGGGCGGTCAACTTCGCCCAGGGCTTTCCGGATTTCGCCACCGATCCGCGGATCCTCGAGGCGGCGGCGCTCGCGCTTAGAGACGGGTACAACCAGTACGCGACCACGTGGGGCGCTCCGCAGCTGCGCCAGGCGGTGGCACGAAAGCAGGGCGTGGCGTGGGGCCGTGATGTCGACCCCGAGACCGAAGTCACGGTGTCGTGCGGCGCGACCGAGGCCATGATCGCGGCCATGCTCGCCGCGGTCGATCCGGGCGACGAGGTCATCATCTTCGAGCCCTTTTACGAAAACTACGGGCCTGACTGCATCCTCAGCGGCGCCACCCCTCGATATGTGACGCTGCGCCCGCCGGACTGGTCGTTCGACCCCGACGATCTGCGATCCGCGTTCACTTCCAAAACGCGAGCGATCGTGGTCAACACGCCGCACAATCCGACCGGGAAGGTGTTCTCGCGCTCGGAGCTCGAGCTGATCGCGCAGCTGTGCACCGAGCATGACGTAATTGCGATCACCGACGAGATCTACGAGCACCTCGTCTATCGCGGAAACCACGTGAGCCTGGCCACGTTAGAGGGCATGGCCGACCGCACGATCACGATCAGCGGCGCCAGCAAGACGTTTTCGGTGACGGGTTGGCGCGTGGGTTGGATCGTTGCGCCACCCGACCTCACGGGCGGCATCCGCAAGGTGCACGACTTTCTCACCGTGGGCGCGGCGCATCCTCTGCAGGTGGCGGTCGCGTCCGCGCTCGAGCTTCCCGCGTCCTTCTATGTGGAGCTGGTCGGCGACTATCGCGAACGCCGGGACGCGCTCGTGACAGGGCTGCAGGAGTGTGGGTTCCAGGCCACGATGCCCGACGGGGCCTATTACGTGATGGCGGGGATCGCCGGGTTCGGATTCGACAACGACACAGCGATGGCGCGCCATCTCATCGAAAAGGTAGCTGTGGCGACCGTGCCGGCTTCCAGCTTCTATCACGACCCTGAGTTCGGCCGCGGCTACCTGCGCTTCAGCTTTCCCAAGCGGTTGGAAACCATCGAACGGGGACTTCAGGCCCTGCGTTCGCTAGAGCCGAGGCCTTAACAGGCAGGGTTCTCAGCTCATACCGCGCTGTCTAGCCTGCGTGCATGCGCAGGCTGGTTCGAGCGCCGCTGACCTGGATGATCGTCGCCGAGTGCGCCGTCGTCGGCTGTTTGCTGCTGGTCGCCTGGCATGTGATCGCCGGCGCGGCGGCGCCCGGACCCGCCCCACCGCTCATCTTTCCCGCGGCGGTGCAAGCGTCTCCGGCCGGCACCGCCCTACCTGCGGGCGGTGCACCCGCCGGCGGCGCCACAACTCATGGTCCGCCACCTGGGCTGAACGTGAGCATCGCTTTCTGGCGCCTTCGGCTTGCGAGCCTGAATCGTGACCAGGCCGACTTCGAGGCCCTGGAATGGAGGATCACCCACGCGGTCATGGAGGCGGCCACAGACTACCTGGAAAGCGTCGTCATCCCGGCCGTCAGGCGCGCGGAAGGAGGTGGCTAGCCGGTCAGGACTTCTCCTGGGACATGGTCACGTTGCCGTTAAGGGTGGCGCCGTCCTCGACCGTGAGGCGGCCGACCTTGACGTCGCCGTTGAGACGGCCGGATCCGCCCAACGTGAGGCGGCGTCGCGCGGTCACGTTGCCGTTGACCTGGCCGCGAACGCTGACGTTCGAGCCCTCGATGGTGGCCTGCACGTTGGCGGTGTTGTCGACGGTCACGTCACCACTCGCCTTGAGCTCGCCCTCGACGGTACCGGCGACCTTGAGGTCGCCCTGGATCTCCAGGCGCCCGTGCATGGTGTCGCGGGGGCCGAGGTTGACGACGTTGTTGCCACCGTTCTGGGTGGTTGCGGGAGAGTGGCTCCCGGATTTTTCAGCTTGGGCCATTTGGGCGTCCTCCACTGCGTTGATCGAGCCTTTCCCTGGTTCTGCTCAACTCCGGCCGGCAACTGGACTTGCGTACTTACGCGTAATTCGGAAGAGTGGGGAATTAGACGAGCTAGCATCGTAGCAAAGTGGTCGTCGGACAACAGGAGAGGGAGGCAACCGGGAGCCCGCGGCGCGTGGAGACCCTGGTGATCGAACGGTGGCACTGATGGATCCGGACGCGTCGGATGAGATGATCGACCACCTGGTCGACTTCTTCGACCAGGTCTCTCCTGTGTACGACAACTGGGCCAACGGCCAGCACGGGCGGGTGGCAGCCAGGCTGGTCGAGCTGGTCAAGCCCAAGAAAGGACAGCACGCCCTCGACATCGGGACGGGCACCGGCCTGGTCGCCCACCTGGTGGCGGCCAAGGTCAGCCCCGGTTCGGTGATCGGCATCGACCTGTCGGATCGCATGCTCTCGATCGCGCGCTCGAAACCGAGCAAGCACACGCAGTTCCTGGGCATGGCGGCGGAGCGGTTGGTGTTCCGCCCGGAGACTTTCGACCTGGTGACCATGGGTGAGGCGCTTGCATACCTTGCCGATCCCGGCGATGGCTTGAGCGAGGCTCATCGCGTGCTCCGGTCTGGCGGCCGGCTGGCGGTGTCGTGCCAGCGGCGCAGCCTCAGCACCCGGGCCCAGGATCTCTTCTTCCAGGGCCTGGCGCCACTCGCACGAAGGCACTACCTGAGCCTGCCGCGATACGGGTCGGACCGCAGCCGGTTCGGCGAGCCAGACGTCCTGCCCCACATGCTCGAATCCGCCGGGTTCAAGGTCGACTTGCTGACGGAGATGGTGACGGGGGGCCGCGCGCAGAACGCACGGGAGTGGACGGACATGATGGCCGGCGCGGGACCGCTGCCATACACGCTGATCAAGGCGCTGGGGCCGCGGTACCGGATGGAGCTCGAGGCCGAGGTCGAGTCGGCGATGGACAGCCTTGGCGATCCCGACGACGCTTACCGGTATCACCACTCGTACCTGATGGCGGTGGCGACCAAGCCCTGACCGGGGCTTCGGTCAGATCGTCGCCGGCGCCTTGGTCTGGACGCGGCCGATGGTCAAGCCCGCGACCAGCGCCGCGAGCAGGCAGAGCCCGGCGGCGACCGCAAAGATCTCGCGGTACTCCTGGAGAAAGGCGGCCGCCACCAGGCGTTCGAGGTGATCTACGCGCGCACGGACGTCGGGGTCGGTGAGCTGCGGAGTGCCGAGTATCTGATGGAAGCGATACAGGCCGTAGGCGGTCAGGGCGGCCAGGCCGATCAGCATGCCCATCGTTCGAGAGAGCACCACCATGCTGGAGGCGAGCCCATGGTGTTCGGCACGGGTGAGCTCCAGGACCCTGGCTGCAAGCGGGGCAATGACGATGCCGAACCCTAGCCCGCAGGCGACGAGGGCCATGTCGGCCACGCGCACCGGCCCGATGCGCAGCGTGAGCTCGTTCGACTGCCAGCCGGCCATTTGGGTGAATGCCGCCGCTGCCAGGACTGTGCCGGTGACCGCGGCGGCCCTGGCTCCAATGCGGGTGGCGAGCAATCCTCCGAGCACGGCGCCGGCCGGCACTCCGATCAGAAATCGTGACAACAGGAGACCCGATCCGAGCTGGTCGAGCTTGAACACGAGCCGGCCGAGCAACGGGACGTCGACGAGCACGACCATCAGCGCCACGCCGATCAGGAGGTTGGCGGCGGTGGCGCCGATGAAAGCACGACTCCGCAGGAGCGTGTGCGGAATGAGTGGTTCGAGGTGTGTCGCCTGCCGGCGGGCATAGAGACCGAGCACGAACAGGCTTAGCGCTCCGACCGGGATGAGCAGGCCGCTGGTGGCGCGGGTGGTGGGGTCATCCGGATAGAGGGCGAGCACCAGGAGACCGAGGCCGCACCCGAGGAGCGCGGCGCCGACCCAGTCGAGCGAGGTCGCTGCCGATGCGTCGAGCCGGCTCTGCTTGCGAGTGGCGAACAGCAGCCCAAGCCCGCACAGAGCGGCGAGCGGCAGGTTGAGCCAAAAGACAAATCGCCAGCTCCCGATGGTCGCCGCGGCGGCGGCCAGGGTCGCCCCATATAGAGGTCCGAAAACGCTGCCGGCCTCTTGCATCGCCGCCACGGAACCCAGCGCCAGCGTCCGCCGCCGGTCGCGATAGAGGTCGGCGGCGAGCGCGAGGGACAGCGGGACCAGCCCACCCCCGCCAAGTCCCTGCAGGAACCGGCCCGCCACCAGCCACGGGAGGCCGGCGAAGTTCCAGAGCCCGGCCGTCGCTGTGATGGCCGAGCCGGCCGCAAAGATCAGCATGCAGGCCGCGTAGACGGGTGCTCTGCCGCGAACGTCGGAATAGGCGCCCAGCAGCGGCATGGCTACGACATAGCCGCCGAGAAAACCGGTAACGATGGGAGTCGCCTGCTCGAAGCGGTCGATGGTCAACCCGACGTCGGCGACCATTGCCGGCAAGAGGGTCACGACGACGTATGCGTCGAGGGCGGTGACGAAGAGCCCCGCCCCGGCGATGACGAGCAGGAGCCTGCGGTCGGTCAGCGGTGCGGTGTCAGGAATTGTGGGCGTCTTCGGGTCCGATTTTGCGCTCCGACCCTCCCCTTGGCGGGCCCTCCCTCCTCCGCTTGTCGGTCCCTCCCCCAACCGACGCTCCTGTCTGCAGGTTATGCGGCTTGAAAATCGTTCACAACCCTGGTTGTTAAGGCGGGCGGAGAGGAGATCTTCACGCTGCCGTTGAACCCGCTCAGGTCAACCTCGACCGAGCTCGCGGTGCCGTTGTCGCCGAACGGGCCGGTCAGCACCGCCTTGCGGATCAGATGATCCGACCCACCGATCCAGATCACCGCGTCGACGTCACCCGACGAGTTGAGCTGCGGCAGCATGCTGTGGATTTGGCTCGCGCTGTAGGTCGCCCCCACCTTGTGCGAGTCCACGCCCTGGACCTGCTCCGCGGCCAGGTATTTCGGATTGCGGCCGGCCGGGATGATGGCCGGCAACCCGCTGGTGGCGTCGAAAAGCTTGGCGAGGTCGGGGATATCAGCGGCGTCTTGCCCGGTCAGCTCGTTGTAGCCGGAGAACGGCAGGTGAAGGTAGATGTGGCCGCCGGCGATTATCACCTCGAGCGCGATCTGCACATCCTGCTGGCGGACCGTGTACGTGGTGTCGCTGTCGCTCGGCAGGCGGACCGCCGCTTTCGCGGACACGAGCGCGAAGCCGCGAAAGCTTACCGCTCCTTTGGTGAATTTCAGATTGGAGCTGACCGTTTTCAGCTTGGCCATCGCTGCGCCGCCCTCGCGAAGGGCTTGCGCGGGGTCCTCGGGTTGGAGACCGCCACACGAGGCAAGCACGACCAGCATCAAAGCGCCGGCGCAAAACGACTCGAGCCTGGTCTTCACCTCACAAGTATCAGCCCCGCATCCCGCTCGTTTATGACGCGCCGGAGTCATCGGGGCGATCTTGGGACGCGCGCAGGATGAGGCGGATGGGCCGGTCGTAGAAGAGATAGTCCCAGGCCCAGTTGATCAGCACCAGGATCCGGCTGCGAAAGCTGACGACATTGACCAGGTGCACGGTGAGCCAGAAGACCCAGCCGAGGAATCCCGACAGACGCACGCGGCCGAGCTGGGCGACCGCCGAGTTTCGGCCGATGGTCGCCATCGTGCCCGGATCCTTGTACAGGAACGCCGTCGCTCCGCCATTGCGGGCCATGTCGCTGATGGTGGCCGCGACGCGACGAGCCTCCTGCATCGCCACCGGGATGAGCATCGGCAACGGCGCACCATCGACGGCCGCGCCGGCGAGGTCGCCGATGACAAACACGACCGGATGCCCGGGCAGCTGCAGCGTAGGCAGCACCGGCACCCGCATTTGACGGCCGCGCCCCACTCCCAGCATTGCGCCCACGTCCGATGCCCGCACGCCGGCCGTCCACACGACGGTGCCGGCCATGATCTTCTCGCCGCCGGCGAGGCGAATGGAGTCGTCCGTGACCTCCGCAACCTTCGCGTTGAGTCGCACTTCGACTCCTTTCTTCTCCAGCGAACGCTGCGCCGCCGCACGCAGCGATGGGGTGAACGTCCCCAGCACTGAATCCGCCGCCTCGAGCAGGATCACCCGAACTTCGCTCAGGTCGAGGCTTGGATAGTCCTTCTTGAGGACGTGGCGGATGAGCTCGGAGAGCGCGCCTGCCATTTCGACCCCGGTCGGCCCGGCGCCCACGATGGCAAACGTCAGCATCATCTTCCGCTGCTCCGGGTCCGTGATCCATTGCGTCTCCTCGACGCGGCTCAAGACCCGGTTGCGCAGTGCAAGGCCTTCATCCAGGAGCTTCAGCCCGTATGCATGTCGAGCCAGCGACGCGTTGCCGAAGAAATCGCTCTGGCTGCCGGTCGCCAGCACCAGGTAGTCATATGGCAGCTCGCCGCGATCGGTCTTCACGACCCTGTGATCCAGATCGACGCCCGTCACCTCGGCCTGCCTGAACCCAACGTTGCCGAGCGGACGGATTAGCTCTCGCACCGGCCGCGCAATCTCGCCGGGATCGAGTAGGGCTGAGGCCACCTGGTACAGCAGCGGCGTGAACAGATGGTAGTTGTTGCGGTCGACCAGCGTGACATCCACCGGCGCGCCCTTCAAACCCCGAGCGCAGGTGAGGCCACCGAACCCGGCTCCGGCTATGACCACCCGCGGGCGGCTCACTGCTGCTGCGCTTTCTTGCCCTGCGGCGGGTAACGGCGTCCCCCGCCACTGTGTCGCCGGTTGGCCATCTTGTCCAAAGCCTCCACACCGCCGGTCGCCTCGAGTAGCGACTTGGGCAGCTTTTGCTTTTTCTTGATCACGGGCTCGAACAGGTCGCCGAGCTTCTCGACTCGCTTGAGCACCTGGTCGGAATCGAAAACGAGCTTCGCGGGGTCGCCGGCCTTCAAACACTTCTCGACCTCGTCCCACGACACGGGTGTTGAAACCGTCGGTCGCGGACGCGCGCGCAGCGAATAGACGTTGACCGTCGTCTTGTACTGGTCGTTCTGACTCCAGTCGATCAGGACCCGCCCCGTCCGCAGCTCCTTAAACTGCTTGTGCACGACCAGGTCGGGGTGCCTCTCTTCGAATAGCTGCGCCAGGCCTTTGGAAACCACCTTGGTTTGGTTGTAGTCGACCTTGGTGTTCAGCGGCACGTAGAGCTGCAAACCCTTAGATCCCGACGTCTTCGCGCAGCACTCCATGCCGTGCTCAGCGAACACATCGCGCAGCATCAATCCCACCCGGCAGCATTCGACGATGGTCGCCGGCGGGCCCGGATCCAGATCGAAGACAAGAGTTCGCGGCTCGGGTAGGTTGCTGCACAGCGACAGCGAGGTGTGGAACTCGAGCGTGGCCAGGTTGCCGAGCCAGACCAGGGTCGGCAGGTCTTGCGCCAGGCAGTAGTACATGTCGCGGTTGTTGCCTCCGCTCCACACCTTGGCCGTCTCCACCCACGCCGGCCGGTGCTTCGGGCAGTTCTTCTCGTAGAAGTACTCGCCGTCGACTCCATTTGGGTAGCGCTTGAGCGTCAGCGGATGGTCGCGCGTGTGCGGCAGGAGCAGCGGCGCCATTCGAGTCAGGTAGTCGATGACCTGCGCCTTGGTGAAGCCGACCTCGGGGTAGAGGACCTTCTCGAGGTTTGTCAGCTTGAGGGTGCGGCCCTCGATGACGACTTCGACGGACGTTTCTTTAGGCAATTTCGCGTACCACCTCACGCGCGGGTTTGTCCGTTCGCAGTCCTTTGAAGGCCGGCGCGCGCAGCTGCCCGGATTTGGTCCACTCCACGAACTCGAACTCGCCCACAAGCTTCGGCTCGACGAAATGAACGCCCTTCGGCGGTGAGCCGCGAACGAACGGGCTCGTCTTGCGTTCGAGCGGCTTCATCAGCTCGCTCAGCTTCTCGAGCGTCGCGTCGGTGAAGCCGGTGCCGACTTTGCCTGCGTACACGAACTTGCCATCGTCGTAATAGCCGACCAGCAGCGATCCCGGCAGGCCGCGGCGCTTGCCTTCGCCTTCGAGCCAGCCGCCGATGACGAGCTCCTGGCCCATGCGGTTCTTGATCTTTACCCACAGGCCGCTGCGCCGGCCTGGTTCGTAAGGCGAATCCAGCTTCTTGCCCATGACGCCTTCGAGGCCTGCCTTGCGGCTCGCCTCGAGCATGGCCGGCCCGCCACCTTTCTCATGAGGCGGCGTCTGCCACGAGGCGCCTTTGAGCTTCAGTCCCTCCAGCGTCTTGCGCCGGCTCGCATAGGGTTCCTGCAACAGGGAATGTCCGTCGCGCCACATGACGTCGAAAAGCATGTAGGTGACGGGGACTTCCTTCATCTTCCTTCGAATCTCCGACTCCGAGGTCAGCCCCATGCGCTGCTGGATCTCCTCGAAGCTCGGGCGGCCCTTCTCATCGAGTGCGACGATCTCTCCGTCGAGGACGACCTCGGTCGAGCCCAACGCGCGGCCCATCGGGTGTATCTCCGGATATCGCGCCGTGATGTTCTCGCCACTGCGGCTCAGCAGCCGCACGATTCCGCCTTCGACGTATGCCTCCGCGCGGATTCCGTCCCACTTGAACTCAAAGCCCCACGCATCATCGGGCGTCGGCGGTTTGCGCACGACTTTGGCGAGCATCGGCTCGATGCGCTGCGGCATCGGCTGCCGATCGGGATCCTGGGGCGGATCCATGCGGTGGATCATCCAGTTCTTGCCGTCGGTCTGGAAAAGAACGTACCGGCCCTGCACTCGCTTTCCGTGCAAAGTGACCATTACCTCGCGGTCCGACCACTTGTGAGTCTCGTACGAGCCGCTGTCCCAGATCTTGACTGTGCCTCCGCCGTACTCGCCTTGTGGGATCTCACCCGCGAAGTCGATGTAGTCAAGCGGGTGGTCCTCGACGTGGACGGCGAGGTGGTTCTTCTTGGGGTCCGCCGGGATTCCTCTGGGCACCGCCCAGGAGACGAGCACGCCATCTTTCTCGAGCCGGAAATCCCAATGGAGGCGGCGGGCCGAATGCTCCTGCACCACGAACCGCGGCGCCCGGGTGACCTTGCGAGGCACCTTGGCGCCGGGTTCAGGTGTTTTCTTGAAATCCCTCTTGGCTTCGTACTCGGCGAGCTTTTTCGCCACACCAAAAGGTTAGGCCACGGCAGCCTTCGGCTATTTCTCGAGTCTCGCCTCGAGGCCGATGCCCGCGGTCGTGATCTCGCAGGTCTGGAAAGGACTCTCCGCAATGAGAAGCTCGAGCTGGAGGGGTGAGTAAGCCCGGTTGCGGAGCCTTTCCAGCGTCGCCTTCGTCATGAAGGCACCCAGCCGGCCGAGGTCCATGCCCTTGACCTCTTCGTCTATGTCGGCGTGGGTCGCTTCCCGGCTCATGTCCTGGATCACCGCCGTCCCGCCGTTGCGAAGCACGCGGTACATCTCCGCGAGCGCGGTGCGGGGCAGCGTGAAGTTTTTGAACGCCGCCTGGCAGACGATCAGGTCGAACGATTTGGCTTCGAATGGCATGTTGGCGACGTCGCCCTGCCGGAAGTCGACGGTGACCCCCGCCCGCCGGGCGTTCCCACTCCCGATCTCGACGAACGTGTGGCTGATGTCGAGGGCTGTCACATGGAAGCGACCAAGGCGAGCCATCTCGATGGACAGATAACCGGGGCCAGGCGCGACCTCCAGCACGCTGGCGCCTTCAGGAAGGCCCGCGGTGAGCTGTGAGGCCTGCTTTCGATAGGCCTCGATCTGACCTCTCCGAGCCCCGCACCCAGGCGTACCACCGGGCAATTGGTCCTTCCATCTCCGGACCCTTGAGCCGCCATCTACGCGTTTCCGTGTTCTGCATCTCCATTCTCCTTCTCGATCTAATGCTGTTAGGGACGATCTGTGCGTACAATACCTCTAACAGCGTTAGATATGCAAGTCTCACTAAGGGAAATAGAGGAGAATGACCGGATTGAGCCCTGAGGAAGAGCGGCAGCAAGGACTCACGAGGGAGCGGCTGGTCGGCGCGGCCCTCGAGCTGATCGGAGAGGAAGGCCTAGAGGGCTTATCGATGAGGGCGCTGGCCGACCGGCTCGAGGTCAAGGCGGCGTCGCTCTACTGGCACGTTCGGGACCGGCGCGAGCTCCTGGAGCTGCTCGCCGAATCGATCCTGGACACGGTCCCGCCGCCCCGGCGTGGTTCGCCGTGGCGGCCGGCCGTGCTCGATGCCGCAGCGGCACTCGGCAAACGGGTGGGCGCCCAGAAGGACGCGAACCGGATCCTTCTCGAGGTCCCCGACTCGCTGGCAGGCAGCCGCACTTATGCCGAGCTGAAGAGGCAGCTCGAGTCGGCAGGCCTGCAGCGGGCCGAGGCTTCGGAGGTGGCGCTCATGGTCATGGTCCATGTCATCGCGTCGCCTGCGCCGGCCAAAGAGCCTTCGCTCGAAGCCGGCTCGGTCGCGTCGATCGCCATCGATTCAGGCTCGCGAGGCGTGCTCGTCCGACGTGGCACCGACATGCAAGGTCTGGTCCGAACCGCCCATGACCGGGCCTCGGCCGCGCCGGCCATTGTTCGCGGGGAGCAAGTCGTGGTGCGGCGGCTGCGCGGCGTGGGCTACGGCGAGATCGAGCTGAACCCGCGGCATCCGTGGCGCTTCCAGATCCAGGGCGCGACCTGGAACACGGTGCTCGATGTCGGGGGTCTCGACGTCCGCGCGATCAAGCTGGACAGCGGAGCGGCGAAGGTGGAGTGCTTCCTTCCACGGCCGCGTGGGGTGGTCCCAATCGAGGTTTCAGGGGGTGTGGTCGGTTTGAACCTGCACCGGCCGCGCGGCGTGGCGGTCGCCGCCGACATCAGCACCGGCGCTGTGCGGCTGAAGCTCGACGACTACGCGGTCAAAGCTACCGTGACCGACTCCCGGTGGGAAAGCGAAGAGGGGGCCGCCGCCGCGCTCGACCGATACCAGCTGCGCATCAACAGTGGCGCCGTCCAGGTGACCCTCGACTCGGAGGCGAAAGCGGTCGAAGCCGTGGTCGCAGAGGCTCCGGTCGAAGCGACTCGAGAGCCGGCATCCGCGCTCGAGATCCTGCTTGATGGCGTCGAAAACCGGATGCGCAGCCGCCAGACTGGGTAGGCCCCGGAGCTTATTGGGCGGTCGGCGCAGCTCCTAGCGTGTTCGCTACCAACCGTGCATCGCCTCGGGCCGGCAGCGGGAACAGCATCTGGCCTACAGGCGTGCCTTCCGGGTTGGTCAGCACAACCTTCGTCCACAGGAAGCGCCGATGCGGCGGCCTGGCGCGCAGGTCCGAGCGCGGCAGCTGCCCGACGATCTTGCTGTCCGGGCTGTCGTTGATCCCTTTGGTGCCCAGAATCAGCAGCCGCTTGGTCGTCAGCACGATCGGCACCTTCTTGGGCGTCGTGTAAGCGGTGAACAAACCTGCGGTAGCGATCGACACCGCGGCCGCGGTGATGGCGGTCCTGGCCAGGGAGACACCGCCGAACGCGGCGACGGTGGCGACTTCGACGATCTCGCCAGGCTCGAGCACAGGCTCGGCAGCGCGCGCAACTTTATCCCTGACCCCCACGGCCGGGTCAGTCTAGTCCCTGTTGGACGCCTTAACAAGCCCGGTTCCACTTCTGCAATCCCACTCCTAGCCTCGGTGGAAAACACACCTGGAGGCGGACATGCTTTTTCTGGCCGGGGACCCTGACATCACGCCGATCACGAACCTCATTGCGACCTGGATTCATATCGGCCAGGCCCTGGTGGCGTCCATCGGCGCGCTCGCGTTCATCTTCGCGTTCCTTTGGAAGATCACCGCGGCCGAATCGAAGTCAGCGCTTGCGGCCAAGCAGTGGATCCAGCGCATCGTCGTCGGAACCATCGGCGTCGAGGTCGCGGGCTCGCTGGTCGACATCCTCACGAAGTCGGTGCCAGGCCATTGATAGACCCGGGCCAGGTGCTTGGTGAGCTCCAGAATCTTGTCGTTCAGCTCACAGGGATCGCCAACGTCCTGTTTCCGTTCGCGCACCCGAATCTCATCGTCAAGTCGATGCTCCAGGACAGCCTGGGGCTGCTCCTCAACGTGTGGTATCGGTTCATCCTGCAAACCACCGACTTCGAATCGACTCGCGATTTCACCGCCAACGCGACAATCCAGATGTTCGAGCCAAAGGTCCAGCTCGTCGCCAACGCGGCGTTGGCGGGCGTGGCCGTGTGGGCTTCCTACCGGATCATGTGGGGGCACGGCCTGCGCAGTCTGTACACCGCGCGCATCCTGCTGCCCCGACTGGTGATGTCAGTAGTGCTCGTCAACTTCGCGCTTCCGCTGATGCAGGCGGTGATCGACGCCAGCAACGTTGTGAGCAATGCCGTTTACAAGTTCGGGACCATTCCGGACATGAACGTCTGGTGGAACGTGATCGGTCTCGAGCCCTTAGGCGATCTGCCCCAGATACTCACCACCGGTGCATTGGTCGCCGGTTACGAGGTGCTCGCCGTGGTGTATGTCATCCGCTACACGATCCTGATCGTCCTCGCCATCACAGCTCCCCTCGCGGGTCTTTTGTTCACGCTGCCCGAGACCCATCACCTGGCCAAGCAATGGAGCTCGTTGTTCATGACCAACCTGTTGATGCAGCCGGTGCAGCTGTTCGTGCTCGCGATCGGGTTCGCAGTCGAGAAGAACGGCTCTACTCCTGTCCACCACCTGTTTGCGTTGGCGACCTTGCTGGTCTTGTTCAAGGTGCCGGGAGCGCTGGGCGGCTCCGAAAAAGTCGCACACAAGCTGGAATCAACCATCAAGTCGGGATTTCACATGGCCGAGAAGGCAATCGTTCACGCGTGATGGCGCTCCGGATTTTCGCGATCGCCCTATCCGCTGTGCTCGTCTGGACGGTGGCCGGCTCGCGAGTCGCCAGCCATCAGCGGCTCCCACTCGCGTCAATAGTGCCGGGTGCGGTAGAGACCCTGCCGTTTGGCTGCACTTCGTTCCAGCTGGAGCCGTTCGATCCTTTCTGCCCCGGCCTGCACGTGCACACCGGTGTCGACCTCGCGGCCCCAAGTGGCACTCCGGTGATGGCTGCGGCCGAGGGCATCACACAGCCTGGATTTGACCCGGGCGGCGCCGGCATCTACGTCACCGAGAGGGTCGATCAGCACGTGCGACTGCTCTACTGCCACCTGTGGCGTCTGCACATCACCGCCGGTCAACGGGTCTCGCCGGGCGAAATCATCGGCGAGGTCGGCGCCACAGGTTTGGCGACCGGTGCGCATCTGCATTTCGAGGTCCAGGTCGACGGACATCCCATTGATCCGGTCACATGGCTCGCTGCTTAACAGGCACGGTTGGCGGCCGGACCACGCGCATTTACGCTCGCTTCAAATTCATGGAGGTTTCGGAATGGTCAACAAGGTGATACTCGTCGGCAATCTGACAGGCGACCCTGAGGTGCGAGCGACACCGAACGGTATGTACGTGGCAAAAATGGGCCTGGCCACTCACAGCTACGCGCGCAAAGACGAATCGGGCAATCGGAAGGAGCAGACTGAGTTCCACAACCTGGTCGCGTTCGGCAAGCTCGCGGAGTTTGCCGGCGAATATCTGCGCAAGGGTCGGCTCCTTTATGCCGAGGGACGGCTGCAGACCAGCTCTTGGGAGGACACCGCAAGCGGTGTCAAGAAGTACCGAACCGAGGTGATCCTCGACGAAATCCGGTTCGTTGGCTCCAAGCCGCAGGAGGCCGCGGCCTAGCTGCCCACCACCAGTGACAAAACGAGCAGCGCCTGGCCCGCCTGGTACATGACGATGTTGACCGGCTGTCCCCAAGCGACGGGCTTGACGAACCGGTACCAGGCGAAGATCACGTCCGAGAAGAAAAAGAGCAAGCCGCCCGCGGCCGCGACCAGGTTGCCGCTGGCGGTGGCGCTCACCGTCATGAGCGAGATCACGATGGCGTAAGCGATGACCGGGTTGCGCAAATTGGGCCGCCCTCCACTCTGTACGGCGCCGAGGATCCGGCGTAGGAGGAGTCCGGCCGTGGCCGCGACGATCACCAGGCCGGCGACCAGCCCGAAGATTGCGAAACCGGCGAAGCGAAAGCCGGCCGCATAGGCGAGGTGCCCGGCCAGAAACGCGACGATGCCCGGAATCAGGAACTCGTCGGGCAGCATGAGAAAGACGTCGCCGACCAGCCCGAGCACGAGCGCGACCACGAACAGAGCTCGCTCGCCCTGGCTCGCGGGGTGCAGCAGCAGCGCCGCCCCGATCAACAGGACCATCACCGCCGGCTTGGTTGCGTATTCGAGGCGCTTGTCATGACGCAGGATCGAGGCCAGGTCTCCAGCCGAGGCGATGGCGGCCAACGCGAACGCGCCCCAGGCCGGCAGGTTCATGGCGTGAGTATCGTCACCCGCCTTGCGCAGTGGGGTACCTGGGCGTAATGATGTAATCCGATGAGTGAGGATATCGGCGCCTGGTTCGCCGGCAGGCTGCCCAAGACCTGGTTTGCCGGCCCGCCCGAGGTCAGCTCGGACGGCGAGGAGATCCTGGTCGTCGGCGACCTGCCCGACGTCGAGCTGGCTGCGGGCACCGCTCCGGAGGCTCGCGAAGCCGCCCGGGTGGCCAGAATCGACCGCTTCCGCGAGGAGACGCGCGAAGAGCGCGTCAAGATCGCCCGCGAGGCCGAACGGCGGTTCCGGCGCAAGGTCGCTTGGGGCGCCCGCTGCGGCGACGAGACGAGGGTCTTCACCACCCTCAGCCTCCCGGTGATGACGCGCCTGCGGATGCCGGAGCGGGCGGTGCTCGACACCCTGGTGGCGGGGGGCGTGGCCCGCAGCCGGAGCGACGCGCTGGCCTGGTGCGTCCGGCTGGTCGGCATGCACCAATCCGACTGGATCAAGGGGCTCCGCGAGGCCCTGGTGAAGGTCGACGAGGTTCGGAGCAAAGGCCCCCTCAACTAGCGCCCGATCGCAATTTCCGAACTGAACCGGCGTCGGGACCGTTGATACTGTGCGCGAATTGGGAACCAAGAACGGCCACCAGCACGTGGTGATCATCGGCGCCGGCCCGGCCGGCTTGACCGCCTCGTATGAGCTGATGAAGCACGACATCCCGACCACGGTCATCGAGAAGGACGCGACCTACGTCGGCGGACTCGCTCGCACCGTCGAGCACAAGGGCTACCGATTCGACATCGGCGGTCACCGGTTCTTTTCCAAGAACCAGGAAGTCGAGGCCCTGTGGACGGAGATCCTTGGCCCGGAGATGCTCACCCGCAACCGCCTGTCGCGGATCTACTACCGCGGTCGCTACTTCGCCTATCCCATCAGGGCGGCCAACGCGCTCTGGAACCTGGGGCCGATCGAGGCGGTCCGCTGCATGGCCAGCTACGGATATGCGCGCGTGAGGCCGATCCGCAATCCGCGGAGCCTCGAGGACTGGGTGCGGAACCAGTTCGGATGGCGCCTGTTCAGCATCTTCTTCAAGACCTATACCGAGAAGGTGTGGGGAATCAGCACCAAAGAGCTGTCTGCCGACTGGGCCGCGCAGCGCATCAAGAGCCTTGATATGTGGCTGGTGCTGAAGAGCGCGCTGCTGCCGAAGCGGCGCCCGGCCAAGCGCGACGACGTGGTGACGACGTTGATCGACAGCTTCAGGTACCCGCGGCTCGGGCCGGGCCAGATGTGGGAGCGGGTCGCTGAGATCCACCGCGCCAAAGGTCATCCCGTGCTGTTCGGTCGCACGGTCGAGCGCATCAAGCACGACCACGATCGCGTGACCTCCGTGTCCACCAGGACGGAATCGGGGTCGATCGAGGAGCACCAGGGCAGCGACTTCATCTCGAGTATGCCGATCCGCGAGCTGGTGTCACGCCTGGACCCAGCTGCCCCCGACAGCGTGCGCCGCGCCGCCGACAGCCTCTCCTATCGCGACTTCATCAGCGTGGCGGTCATGATCGACCGCGCGGACGTTTTTCCCGACAACTGGATCTACATCCACGATCCGACCGTCAAGGTCGGGCGCATCCAGAACTTCAAGAACTGGAGCCCTGACATGGTGCCGGACCGGAGCAAGACCTGCCTCGGGCTCGAGTACTTCTGCTTCGAAGGCGACGGCTTGTGGACTTCGACTGATGACGCGCTCATCGAGCGCGCGCGCAACGAGCTCGCGCAGCTTGGCATCTGTCAGCCTGCGGAGGTTTTCGACGGCGTCGTGGTCAGGCAGCGCAAGGCATATCCCGTCTACGACGACGCGTACGAAGCCCACGTCGGCGTCATCCGCGACTACATTCGTGAGCACCTCAAGAACCTTCATCTCGCGGGACGCAACGGGATGCACAAGTACAACAACCAGGACCACTCGATGATGACCGCGCTGCTGGTCGCCAGGAACATCGCCGACGGCGGTGGCTTCGACCCCTGGAAGGTCAACGCCGACGCGGTCTACCACGAGGAAGTGCGAGTGGGCGAGAAGGACCTGTCAGGCCGGCAGGTCCCGGAACGGATCGCGGTTCGCTAGGCGGTTTTCGGCCGGGCGAAGTTCGCGGCAATCAGACTTGCGATGGCAAGGACGCTGAACAAAATCGCATGGGTGGTGTGATGGGCCGCATGTGTGTCGGAGACGGCGATCTGCAGAACGCCCAGGTAGTACAGGACGCCGATGACAAAAAAGACGACCGCCAGGATCACAAGACCGAGTGCGAGTGAGTTCGACTTCACGCGTGCAACGTTAACAAAACAAGGCTGACCGCCCCGGCGGCAATGCAGTAGAAGCCGTAAGGGTCGAGGCGGCCCGATTGAAAGTAGCGCAGGAGAAATCGCGCGCTCGCGTAAGCAGCTACGCCGGATAGAACCGCGGCCGCGAGATATTCGCCAACCGGCACGCCGCTCGCGAACAGCTGAGGCACTTCGACGACGCCCGCGGCAAGGATCACTGGCGTCGCGAGGAGGAACGAAAAGCGCGCCGCCTCCTGGTGCCGCAGACCGGCAAGAAGGCCGCCGCCGATGGTCACCCCGGAGCGCGAGATGCCCGGCAGAAACGACAGCGCCTGGCACGCTCCGATGATTGCCGCCGCGCGAAAGCTGATGCGCTCAGCCTGAGCGAAGCTCTGCTCCTGCTCGGCTCGCGATTTGGTGTGCAGCGCCGCGCGCCGCTCCGCCCGCCGTCGCATCAGCTCGAACCCAATCAGGAGAATGCCGTTGACGACCAAGAACGCCGCGGCCACGTATGGGCTGGCGAACAGTGATTTGATGCGGGTCTCGAAATAGACCCCGAGGATTCCGGCGGGGATGGTGCCGGTCAGCAGCAGCATCGCGAGGCGCTCCGGCTCGGTTGTGATGCGGCCGCGAACCGCCGCGCTGAAGAAGCCCCGGATGATGGCGACCCACTCGTCCCGATAGAGCACGAGCAGGGCGCCGGCGGTGCCCAGATGAAGAAGCACCAGGAAAGGGACGAAAGTCGGGTCGGACTGTTTGAAGGTCCAATGGAGCAGGCTCGGGATGATCACCGAGTGGCCGAGCGAAGAAACCGGGAACAGCTCGGTCGCACCCTGCAGCAGGCCCATGAACAGCGCCTGCGGAAACGACACCTAAGCGGGCAGTTTCTCGAGCGCCTCGGCAAGCAGCCGGCGCGACTCCTCGAACTCGCGATGCACGGCGAGATCTTCCGAGCGCTCGAGGAGCGGGACGACTTCCTCCCATCTCTCCGGGTCGCGCTCCTGGAGGGCCGCCCGTACCTGCCCCATCGTCTGCGTCGCGAACAGCAGCCCGCCGCCGGGGTTGTCCAGGATCTCGCGGGCCAGCTCGAGCTGGCGTCGAGCCCACGCAATCACCTGGTCGCCGGGATGCGTCTCCAGGGGCTTCGGGCGAAGAACCTCCATGTGGGACCTATTGTCCAGCAAGCGTGGTGAGCGCCTCGCCGGTGAGGCGGTACACGGTCCAGTCGGAGTTCGGCCGCGCGCCGAGGCGCTCATAGAAAGAGATCGCGTCGCGGTTCCAGTCGAGCACCGCCCACTCGAGACGGCCGCAACCGCGATCGACCGCAAGCCGAGCGAGGTGCTCGAGCAGGGCGCGGCCGATGCCGCTGCCCCGATCCTCTGGGACCACGAACAGGTCCTCCAGGTAGATTCCCGGCCTGCCGAGGAAGGTCGAGAAGTTGTGGAAGAACAATGCGAAGCCCACCGGTCGGTCCTCGTCCACGGCAAGCAGGACCTCCGCGTAGGGCCGCTGACCGAACAGGGCGGTGGCGAGGAGGTCCTCTGTCATCACGACCTCGTGCTCGAGCTTCTCGAACCGGGCCAGGCCGCGGATCAGCTCGGCGATCACCGGCACGTCGGCGCTCGTCGCGGCGCGAATCTGAAGGCTCATCTCGGTCGGTCGCGCAGCCTGAAGACGAAGCGCATGGCGCCGTGGGTTTCCGAGAAGCTCGCGATCTTGTTGTCGACGAGACCGGCAGCGAGCCCGGCGTCGATGAGGTCGGTGTCCCGCAGCTCGCTCCTGCCGCCTTTCGGGCGCACAACCCATATCGCGCCATTCGGTTCGATCCATCTCTTCAATTCGTCGAGGCGGCGCAAATCGGCTGACTTCTCAGCTCCCATCAAGACGAGGTCGACTTTTGATCGCGGTTTGCCGGTGACGATGTCCATGGTCCTCCCGCGCAGCTGCTTCATGAAGCCGGCATCATCGAGGTTGACGATCGCGACCTTCGAGCCCGGCTTCACGCCCAACTTGTCGAGGAGTGGTCGAGTCGAGACTTGATCAGCGTTCGGGCGCTTCGTTGCCATCGCTTCCTCCTCGGATCGCGCCGAAGACGATCACCCCGACCAGCCATGCCGCATATGCGCCCGCAACCGCGAGAACGACCACGGGGACGGCGTTGTCGACTCGGCTCGTGAGCAACAGTCCCAGGCCGATGAAACCGGCCAGCACCAATCCACCGACCACGACACCGACCACGGCCCCGGCGACCTTGATTGAGCTCAGACGTCGACCACCTGAAAGTCGGTCGCCGCGTCCTCGACGGTGCCGGAATACAGATGGTTGAACATGAATCTGGTCTTCGGATGCCGGCGCTTCAGCTCGGCCGCCGATTCCCAGCTCATGTGACTGAACACGTCGCCGGGACCTGTCGCCTCGACGATCGCAACGTCCGCTCCGTCGACGAGCGTCTCCAGCGGAGCGGTCATCTCGGTGTCACCCGAATAGGCGAGGACACGACCGTTGATGTGGATTCGATACCCGTTGCTGCCGCTCGAGCCGTGGTCGAGCTTGATGGTCTGGTACTTGTACCCCGCCGCGGTTCCCGATGGTTGCGCTGTGCGGTAGTGCACCTTGAACTTGGGGCGCATCACCCGCTTCCAGTCCGAGCCCCAGCTCACATCCCACAGCGCCTCGAGCCTTTCTTCGACGCCCTCCGGACCGACAAAGGTCAGTGGACCCTTGTCGATGAAGATCCTGTGCAGCACAAAGGTCGGCAGGCCCAGCGTGTGATCGCCATGGAAGTGAGTGAGAAACACTGCATCGATGTCTCCAGGGTCGACCCCGACGCGCTGCATGTGAGGAAGGAGCGGCGCGCCGCCATCGAGCAGCAGGCGACCGTTGACCACCACCGCACCGTTGTAGCGATCGGTGGAAAAGGCGGCCCCCGTGCCGAGGAAGGCCAGCCTTAGGCGATGGTTACCGTCGGATCCAGGTACACGTCCTGGATTGCGTGCAGTAACTCGACTCCCTCCTTCATCGGACGCTGGAACGACTTGCGACCGGCGATCAATCCCGTGCCGCCCGCGCGCTTGTTGATCACCGCCGTGCGGAGGGCGTCCTTGAGGTCCGCGGCCCCTTTTGATTCACCGCCGGAGTTGATGAGGCTCGCACGCCCCATGTAGCAGTTGATGACCTGGTAACGGCAGAGGTCGATCGGGTGGTCGGTGGCGAGCTTGTCGTACATGCCAGGAGCGGTCTTGCCGAAGCCTATGACCTCGAATCCGCGGTTCGTGTCGGCGAGCTTCTGCTTGATGATGTCCGCCTCGATGGTCACCCCCATGTGGTTGGCCTGGCCGGTCAGGTCGGCGGCGGTCTCGTAGTTGACCCCATCTTTCTTGAAATTAGGGTTGCGAAGGTAGCACCAAAGCACCGTGGCCATGCCAAGCTCGTGAGCAGCGTGGAAAGCGACCGCAATCTCTTGCAGCTGCCGGTCCGACTCGGGAGATCCGAAGTAGATGGTCGCGCCCACCGCCACGGCGCCCATCTCGAAGGCCTCCCTGACGGTTCCGAACAGGACCTGATCGTATTTTGTGGGGTATGTCAGGAGCTCGTTGTGGTTGAGCTTGCAGATGAAGGGGATCCGGTGCGCGTAACGTCGCGCCACCGACCCCAGAATGCCGAACGTGGAAGCCACCGCGTTGCAGTTGCCTTCGATCGCCAGCTCGATGATCTTCTCGCCGTCGAAGTAGATCGGGTTGGCGGCGAACGAAGCGCCGGCGGTGTGCTCGATCCCCTGGTCTACCGGCAGGATGGACAGGTAGCCCGTGTTGCCAAGGCGGCCGTGGCCGAACATCGTCTGCAGGCTCCGGAGCACCCGCGTCGGGCGGTCGGAGTCCTTCCAGACCCTGTCGACGAAATCCGGACCCGGCAGGTGCAGCTGCGAAGCCGGCACGGTTGCGCTCTTGTGGCCGAGGAGGTCGGACGCCTCGGCGCCCAGGATCTCCTCCAGCTTCAACGACCCCTTGGTGACAGTAGCCATCAGTCCCTCTTACACATTTAATGAGTGTGGTTGTCGGTACTCGCAGGATCGCGATCCCACTTCCGTCACTCTATAGTGCACCGACATGACCGAGCGGGCTAGCGACCTCCTCGGCGAGCTCGCGGACAGGCTTTCCGCCGACTCGCGCGAAAGCGGCCAGGTGGTGGCTGAATCCGTGCGCACGCTCGAGCCCGAGCTGCTCAAGATGCAGAAGGACGGCGGGTCGATCGACGACCTCGTCGACACCTCGGTTGGCTTCCTGGAGATCCTCTTCCGCTCGCTCCGAGCCGACTCCAGGGTCCCCTGGCAGCAGTACTACACCCTTGCCCGCGAAGCGTCGAGACGATACGCGGAGAAGGGCATCCCGCTGGAGTCGGTGATGGAGGGGCTTGCCGTCTTCCGGCGCTCCGTGATGGCGCGGGTCACCGAGGAACTGGCCGGGCACGAGTTCTCCGACGAGGTGCTGCTGCTCGCCCAGAGCCGGCTCGGCGACGTCGTCGAGCACCTCAACTCGAGCTTCATCCGCGGTTATCTCGACTACACCGAGGCGCGGCATCGCGCCCGGCAGAGCGAGCTCCACGGTCTGTACCACATCGCCAGCGCGCTGGGCCGATCGCTCGATGTCGCCGAGATCGCGGAGGTCGGCCTTCGAGAGACGCTGAAAGTCTTGCGGCTCCAGGCAGGGGCGGTATGGACGCGGGAAGGAGCGCGGCTGATGCTGGCCAAGACTCTTGGCCTCCAGCCCGGCGAGGAGGAAGAGTTCGAGTCCGGACGGTCGGGCGCGCGCGTGCGCGTCGTTGAGATCGCTTCCGGCCCTGCCGAGTCCCGGGTCGATCGCGTCACCGGCGAGTGGAGCGCGATCCGCGCGGAGCTGAGGACGAAAGGCGTGCTGCTCGGCGCGATGACCGTCGCAACCCGCCTGCCCCGGACGTTCGAGCCAAGCGACCTGGAGTTTGTCGCCGCCGTCGCCGACCAGATCGCGGTCGCCCTCGACCGCGCGCGGCAGCACACGAAAGAGGCGAGAACCGACTACCTCACCGGGCTGGCAAACCGGCCCGAGTTCGAGCGCGCCATCGACCGGGCTGTCGCCGCCTCCCAGCGCCACAAGCGCCGCCTCGCCCTGATGATGATCGACCTCGACAACCTGAAGGAGATCAACGACTCGCACGGCCATCACATCGGCGACGAGGCCATCCGCGTCCTGGCCCACGAGCTTCAGCGCGCCGTACGCGCCACCGACACTTGCGGCCGGCTTGGTGGCGACGAGTTCGGGGTCGCGATGCCGGACGCCGATGAACGCCACGCCAACGAGGTCGGCGCCCGCGTGCGCGCGTCCCTGGAGGAGCTCAATCGCCACGCCCAGACACCGGTGCCGGTGGAGTTCAGCATCGGGGTCGTGGCCTGGAGACCGGGGATGGACTGGCAGGCGATGTACCAGGTCGCGGACAAGGCGCTCTATGTCGACAAGCGGCGCCGGCACGCGCTCCGAAAGAAGGTTGGAGCAGCGAACGCTTAACGGCCCTTCCGTGCTCGGGCCGGAGTTCTTCGATCGCGACACTGTGACCGTCGCGCGGGGCCTCCTGGGCAAGGTCCTCGTCCGCGAGATCGATGGCGTGCGCCTGTCGGGCCGGCTCGTCGAGGTGGAGGCATACCTGGGCCCAGACGACCTGGCGGCCCACTCACGTGGCGGGCGTCGTACGCCTCGGACCGAGGTGATGTTCGGCGCCCCGGGGCATGCCTATGTCTACTTCACGTACGGCATGCATTGGTGCCTGAATTTCGTCACGCGGGAGGAAGGCGTGCCGCAAGCCGTCCTGGTTCGGGCACTGGAGCCAGGCCCGGGCGTCGGAAGATGCGGCGGCCCTGGGTTGGTGACACGCGCATTGCGCATCGACCGCGCCCTGAACGGCGTCAGGCTGCAGCCGCCGAACCTCTATGTGATCGACGACGGCACGCCGCGGCGCCGCATCTTCGTCACACCAAGGATCGGCGTCCAGGGCACGGGAGTCTGGGAGAAGCGCCTGCTGCGATTCTGCGTCGATTCGCCCTACCTGTCGCGGAAGCTCCCTAGGGCGCTAAGGCCAGCGGCCCGGCGCGGGGTCTGAGCGCTCGAGCTTTTCCCAGTCCGCGCGCACCGGCGCGAAGATGTCCAGCACCGTGGCCCCCTCGGCGCCCGCGACGGCCTGGTGCGGAACATGGCTCGGGATGACATAGCTGTCACCGGCATGCAGAACGCGCTTGTCGTCACCGACTCGGAATTCGATAGACCCGCTGACCACAAAGCCAAGCTGTTCATTCTCATGGTGGTGGTCCGGGGACTTGGAATTGGGCTCGAGGTCGACGAGCGCCATCGTGATCCGTTGGCCGTTGACCGCGCGAGCGGTGAGCCCTTCGGCAAGCAGGATAGGTGACAGGTCGCTGAACGCCCTGAACGTTTTCACTCGACGACCCGGTCGATGATCGTGGCCGTGCCCAGGCCGCCGCCGCAGCACATCGTCTCGAGACCGTAGCGAAGGTCGCGGCGCTCGAGCTCGTACAGGAGGCGGTTCATGAGAATCGCGCCGGACGCGCCGAGCGGATGCCCGACCGCAATCGCGCCACCGTTGACGTTCGTCTTGTCCATGTCGGCGCCGGTCTCCTTCTGCCAGGCGAGGACGACCGATGCGAAGGCCTCGTTGACCTCGAAGAGATCGATGCTGCTCAGCTCGAGCCCGGCGCGCTTCAACACGGCCGCGGTGCCGGGGATCGGGCCTTCGAGCATCAGCACGGGGTCGGTGCCCACGACGGCCTGGGCGCGAATGCGCGCGCGCGGCCGCAGCCCGAGCTCCTTCGCCTTCTCCAGCGACATCAGCAGCACAGCGGCAGCGCCGTCGGAGATCTGGCTCGAGTTGCCGGCGGTGATCGAGTGCTCGGGGTTGAACGCGGGCTGCAAAGCCGCGGTCGCCTCGTAGTTCGCGTTGGCGCGGATGCCCTCGTCCTTCTTGAAGAGCTCAGTGTGGCCGTTGCCTTCCACCGGGACGTCGATGGGCATGATCTGCGAAGTGAAGTAGCCCTTGTCAGTGGCTTCGTGGGCGAGGTGGTGGCTGCGCACTCCGAACTCGTCCATCTGCCGCCGCGAGATTCCGTACTTTCGCGCCATCAGCTCGGCCGAGATTCCCTGGGGTACCAGGTCGTAGAGCTCCATCAGCTCGGGTGGAAACGGCGTCCCCGGAGAAATCGCGTTGGATCCCATCGGGACCCGGCTCATCGACTCGACGCCGCCGGCGATGGTGATGTCGCATACGCCCGACTGGATGAGGTTCGCGGCGAAATGAACCGCCTGCTGGCTCGAACCACACTGGCGGTCGACGGTGGTCGCCGGGGTCGTGACCGGGAAGCCCGCGGTGAGCCACGCGTTGCGCGCGACGTTCAACGATTGCTCGCCGGCCTGGCTAACGCAGCCGAAGACCACGTCCTCGACCTGCTCCGGCTTGATACCCGCGCGATTGACGATCTCTTTCAACACGAGCGAGCCGAGGACGACGGGATGGATCTCCTTGAGCTTGCCGTTGCGGCGACCGATCGGCGTTCGCACGGCTTCGACGATCACTACTTCGCGCATTTCAACGTCTCCTTACCGGCCTTGGTGCTGCCGATTCTACGACCGCCACTAATGCCTCACGCGATGTGGTGTCAAGCCCCCAACGAGTTGCCTGGCATTCGAAATAATTTATTTGTTGACGTGCTCTTAGGGCCCTGTTAACTTTCGCGTCGCCCCAAGCGGCTGAGTACGGTAAACCTGAGGATACCGAACGTCGAGTAGGTGGAAGGTGCGGCGCAAGCCGTGGCTGGAAACCGAAAAACGCATAGGGGACTTCAGGGTAAACAGGAAGGTCTCTTGGGGCATCTCTTTTTCCACAGGGCATCCACAGCCCACTCCTCAATTCGAAAATCCCCGCTTGTGCGCTTCCGCGCACGCGTTGTCCACAGATTTTGCGTCCACGTTTATGCGCTCGCGCAACACCGTCCGCAGTCCCTCCGCGAGCCGCGCCACGGGCACCGGGTCCTCGTAACGAAGCCACTGGTATGCGACCGGCTCGGACCACTCTTTGCCCTCGGCCTCATACAGCCGGCGGTGGCCGTCGATGACGATCAGCTCGACCTGGCGGAGAAGGCTCGGCTCGCCGGCGGTGAGCAACTCGAAGTCCTGCGTCGCCATCCAGGCAAGGAGGCGCTGGAGCCGCCGAGCCGGCCTCAACTAGGGGCTTGGGAGTCCAGCTCGAAAACGCTCGCCTTGAGCGCACATATGAAAGGAAGGTTGCGGTACAGCTCGCGATAGTCGAGCCCATAGCCGACGACGTAGTCGTTGGGGATTTGGAAGCCGACGTAGCGGACAGGCACGTCGACCAGGCGCCGGCCGGGGCGGTCCAGCAGCGTCACGACCTCGATCGAGGCCGGGCCCCGCTCGCGCAGCTTCGAGAGCACATAGTCGAGTGTCAGTCCCGTGTTGATGATGTCCTCCACAAGCAGCACGTGGCGGCCCTTGATCGGGTAGTCGATGTCGCGCGCGATTCGTACGCGCTCATGAGGCTGCGCGCCGGCGAACCGCCTCAGGTCGAGGTAGTCGATGACGAACGGAACCTTTATCTGCCGCGCGAGGTCGGCAAGGAAGAAGGTCACACCCTTCAGCACGCCGACGAGGACGATCGAGCTCCCCCGGTATTCCCGCGAGATCTTCCGCGCGAGGGCCCGCACGCGCGTCTCAAGCTCCACCGGCGAGATGAGGATGCTGCCGATGTCCTCCTTGGGCAGGTGCTGTACTTCCAGTGCGCCGTAGCCCGCCTTCGTCAGCAGTTGCTGATAATCCTTGCGATACAGCAGGCGGACGTTGACGTCGGGATAGATCTCGCGCAGCATCCGCAGCTTGCGGTTCTTCGGGGTCACCAAGGACTGCTTCATCGTCGTCAGCTCGATGTAGAGGTCGTGCTCGGGCAGGTAGAAGTCGGGCGTGAACATCTCCGACACCTTGGTGCCGTCCCACGCGATCGGGAACGACACCGGCTCGTACACCCAGCGGATCCGGTAGTAGTCGAGGAAGCGCGCGAACTCCTGCTCGGATGGGTGTGCGAACTCAATGCGTGAGTGCGCCGGGCCCGATCGCCTGACAAGACGCGACCGCTGCTTTACGGGGCGGCGCCACTTCTGCGGGACGGAAAGGTGGACCGACGACGCCAAGGAAACGCGGAGATTGTACTCTCACCTCGAGGAGCGTCATGAGCACACCGGCGCAGCGGATGGTCGCCGAGCAGCTGCTGCCCAACGGCGTCAGCGATCCGCGAGTGATCGAAGTGATGTCAGAGGTTCCGCGCGAGGAGTTCCTCTCCGGCCGGCTGCGCCGCCACGCCTACGAGAATCGCGCTCTCGCCATCGAGTGCGGGCAGACCATCTCCCAACCCCTCGTCGTCGCGCTGATGACGCAAGCGCTCGCGCCCAAGCCTGAAGACAACGCCCTCGAGGTCGGCGCCGGTTCGGGTTACCAGGCGGCGGTGCTGAGCCGCCTGGTGCGGCACCTGGTCACGCTCGAGCTGGAGCCGGCCCTGGCCGAGCACGCGTCGGAGACGCTCTCACGCCTCGGCTACACCAACGTCGACGTGGCGGTCGCGGACGGCAGCCTCGGCTGGCCGGCTCGCGCGCCGTACGACATCATCCTCGTCGCGGCCGCCTCGCCCGATCTGCCGGCGCCGCTGGTCGAACAGCTCGCCGATGGAGGCCGGCTTGTCATCCCGGTCGGGCGCGCTTCCGATGAGCACCAGGACCTGCGTCTTTACGAACGGCGTGGCGATGATCTGTTTTCGCGGTCGCTCTTCCCGGTGCGCTTCGTCCCCTTACGGTGAGTGCGAGGGCGATGGCGAGGTGCGGCCGGGCGTCGGAGATGGTGTCGTACCTGTAGAGGCCGATGTGCCCGTGAGGCCCTGCAGCTGCTGGAGCAGCTGACCAACCGTTTTCATCTCGCTGGCGAACGTGGTGAAGTCCCCGGTGGCCAAAGCCTGGTAAGCGGCCCGGTAGTGAACGTTGGCCTGCGTGACCAGATCGGTGATCTGCGCGATCACGGCCGGTGTGATCGTGACCGGGGGCTGGTTGGTAGGCGGCGCCGTGGTCGTTCCCACGAGCTGGTCGATCGCGTGCTGCAACGTGTCCGTGTAGACGACCTGTTCCTGGTCCACGAGGATCACCTTCTTCAGCTCGGGCAGGCTCGACGATGTCGTGGCGCTTAGATAGATCGGCTCGAAGTAGAGGAACGAGTTGCCGATCGGAACGACCAGCAGGTTGCCTTGCACGACCTGCGAGCCAGTGCTGTGGAAGAGGGTGAAGTCCTGCGAGATGACGGGATCCTGGTTGATCCGGTTGGCGACCTGTTGAGGACCGAAGATGGCTTTGTCCTTGGGCAGCACGTATGAGACGTACTCGCCGTAGTGCGCACCGTCGTTACGCGCCGCCATCCACGACACCATGTTGTTCTTGCCTCTTGGAGTGAACGGCATGATGAGCAGGAACTCGGCGTTCTGTTCACCTGGCAGCCGGAACAAGACGTAATAAGGCTGCACGGGGGTCGGAGCGCTGCCGGGGGAGGTCTGCGCGGTGGGGATGTCCCAAACGTCCTCTCTGGCGAAGAAGACCTTGGCCCCCGTGGCGTCGGCGGTCACGTGATAGGTCGCGTAGGTGTTGACCTGGATGTTGAAAAGGTCCACCGGCACGCGAAGGTGGGCGCGCACGCCCGCCGGCATCGAGTCGATCGTCTTGAACAGCGATGGGAAGGTCGCCGCGTACGCGGTGATCAGCGGGTCTTTCGTGTCGACGATGTAGAAGGTGGGCGTCCCCTCGTAGGTGTCGATCACGACCTTCACCGAGTTGCGGATGTAGTTGATGTCGCTGTTCTGGAAGATCTGCGTCTGCGAGTAGGGGTATGTCGAGCCGGTCGTGTACGCGTCGATGATCCAGTAGAGGTGGCCGTCGACGACCACGATGTACGGGTCGCCGTCGAAGCTCAAGAACGGCGCGAGCTCGGACACGCGGTCGACGATGTTGCGCCGGTAGAGCATCAGGGTCTTGTCGGTGATCTGGCCTGAAACCAGCAGGTTGAAATCGCCCAGCTTCAGCGACCAGAGCGCGCGATTGAGGCTGCTCATCGGCACGCCGTGGGTGCCGCTGTAGTTGGTGAACACGTCCTGGCTACCCTGCGGGTAGTCGAACTCGCGAGTGTTCGACGGTGCGAGGACGTAGTCGGCGCCGGTCGCGGGCTTGAGCTCGCCGAAGTAGATCGCCGGCTGGGTGACGGCGAGCGGTCCGCTTGGCGGCAGGTTGCCGACGACATAGTCGGGAAGGCCTTCGCCGACGACGGCGTTCACAGGGCTCGCGGCGACGCCATAACCGTGCGTGTAGCTGAGGTGCTGGTTGACCCAGTTTTGCGCCGACGGGGGGAGCCGCGAAAAGTCGAACTCGCGCGGGCTTATCTCTAGCTGCTGGTACTGGTTGTTGATGGTGTACCGGTCGAGGTCGATGTCGTTGAACGTGTAATAGGTGCGGATCGTTTGTTGCTGGTCATAAGTCTGCTTGAGGGGCGCGTAGTCCCAGAGCCGCAGGTTGTTGACGGTGACCTGGTCGTTCTGCACGTCCTGCAGCGTGAGGTGCTGGTCGCCGCTGAAATTGCTCACGGCGACGTTCGAGAGTCCGTAAGCCGCCCGGGTGCCGGCGATCTCTCGCTCGATGTAGGGGAGCTCGTAGGTCTGAGCGTTGGGTGTGACCAGGAACGACTGGACGACGGCGGGGTACACCTGTCCGATCAGGAGCAGCGCCACCCAGACGCCGGCCGCCGTGAGCGGGAGCCAGAGCCGGCGCAGCCATACGTTGACCAGGAGCGCGCCGCCAAGGACGACGGCGGCGCCCGACTGGAACGTGATGATCGGCAGACGTGCGTTGACGTCCGTGTAGGCCGCACCCCAGACGATGCTGGTGTTGTGGGCGTAGAGGAGGTCGTAGCGGCCGATCCACATCCACGCCGCCAGCACGAGCGCGAAAACCGCAAGCAGCGCGGAGAAATGCGCGATCGCCAGCGGGCTGAAGTTGAAGTCGAAGGTGTCGCCTCTCCAGGCGTAGATGACCCCGATGAGGAGCGGAGTCAGGAACCCCAGGCCGAGCGCCCAGTTGACGATCGAATGCAGGAGCGGAAGCGTCAGCAGATAGAAGGAGATGTCCTGGCCGAGGACCGGGTCGGTGATGCCGGTCGGTCTCGCGTGCTGGAAGAGAGCGAGGCTCTGCCACTGGGTGCCCGCGCCGCCGGACAGGATGAGTGCCACGAGCGCGGCCGCGCCCAGGGCGGCGCCACCGGTGGCGCTGCGAATGCTCGAGCGCCTGATGCCCACGGCGCGCAAGCTCGGTCCAGCGCGCAGGCGGAGCGCGATCACGACGTTGGCGACGAGGAATATGAAGGCCAGCGCGAAGCTGCCTATGAACAGCGCCACCTGCAGAGACAGGCGCGTCGTGAAGACATCCTTGAGTCCGAGCGAGTCGTACCACTGCAGCTCGGTCAACAGCCAGACGACCGGGCTGGCGAAAAAGAAGATCAGCAAAGCCAGGCCGAACAGCGCTGCACCGATCCAGAAGCGGCGGGGCGGGCGTGGGATCCGCAGCTCGCGTCCCTCTAACGGTCCGCCGCGCTCGAAGGGATCAAACGGCCTGTAACGGCGGGTCATCTGCCTCCGAAGCTTAGACCGTCTCCAAAGCCAGATCGTCGGCGCTGAAATCGGCATCGCTTTCAGCCGGCGGGTGGTCCAGGTGCCACCGCACCGTCGACCGCAGCGTCTCGGCAGCATCGGCCGTGGTCCAACCGAGCAGCGTCCGCGCCCGTTTCGCGCTGGCGGCGATGTGCTGGGTCATGGTTCCAGTCGGATTGAGATCCTCGGGTAGAGCCTCATCCGCAACCCTCACCAGCTCCGCATCCGATCCGGCGGCGTCGAGGATCATCCGCGACCACATCCTGATCGAGAAGGTGCGGTCCTCACAGAGGTTGAGCGCGAGCCCCGCCGTCGAGGGTGACTCGAGCGCCAGCCGAGCGCCGCGCGCGACGTCCCCGACATACGCGCGGCAGGCGAGCCACATCCCGGCGCCGAACGGGATGCGCTTGCGATGGGCGCGGACGCGGCGGAGGATGAACTCCTCGCGCAGCTGGTAGTCGCGCGGCCCGTACACCATCGGCAGCCGCAGCGACGTCGCACCTTGCGGCAGGTAGACGTCCTCGACGTCGAGTTTGTCGTAGTCGTCCATGCCCGGCGTCTTGCCGCGATACGGGTAGCGCTCGCTGCGGACCGGCGAGGTCTCGTCGATCGGGACCGGATCCGTTTCGCGCTCGTCATTGAGGGCGGCGAACGCGCGGTAGACGTCGATGCTCGATATCACGAGCATCCTGATGCCGGCTGGAAGAGCGGCGATGGCGGTCTGCGCGTCAACTTTGGTGAGCGCCCGGCAGTCGATTGCCGCATCAGGTTCGAATGCAGCCAGCTCGGAGCGATGGGCGGGCAGCTCGGCGCGCTCGGCGTGCATGTGCTGCACGGCCGGCATGTCCGCCGGTTCGAGCACCCCGCGATGGACGATCAGAACGTCATGGCCGGAGGAGGCCAGCTCCTCGACGATCGCGCGACCGATGAACCGGGTCCCGCCGAGGACTACGACCCTCACCCGATGGGTTTGACGGCGACCGGGTTGCGCTCCACGATCAGGTCGATGAGACCCCAATCCTTCGCCTCTTCCGGATTCATGAAGAAGTCGCGCTCCATCGCGCGCTCGACGTCCTCCAGCGGCCGGCCCGTGTGCTTCGCGTAGATGCGCGCCATCGACTCGCGCTGCCGGAGGATCTCCTGCGCGTGCAGCTGGATGTCGGTGGCCTGCCCCTGGATGCCCTGCGTGAACGGCTGGTGGATGAGGATCTGCGCATGGGGCAGCGACATCCGCATCCCCGCGTCGCCGCCGGCGAGCAGGATCGACGCACCGCTCGCGGCCAGCCCGGTGCACAGCGTGCCCACCTTCGGGCCGACGTACTGCATGGCGTCGTAGATCGACAGCGCCGCTGTCAGCGATCCACCCGGGCTGTTGATGTAAAGCTGGATGTCGCGGTCGGGCGCCTCGTTCTCGAGGAACAGAAGCTGCGCCGTCACGTTGCTCGCCAGCTCGTCGTCGATGACACCGCGCACGAAGACGACGCCGTCTTTGAGCAGCCGCGAGTAGATGTCGTAGGCGCGCTCGCCGCGCCCATCGTTGGTGATCACGGTTGGGATGAGATGCATCGTCGGTTACCTCCTTGTTTCGAAACCGATTCGTGGCCGCGCCTTCGGCGGCGGATTGGCCATCGCGAGATACGCGCTGAAATCGGCGACGCTCCGCAGCGCCTCCAGGGGCATGCCCGCGGTCGCGAGCCGGAGCTTCGCGGGCGGGTCCTCTGGCCACGCCGGCCGCTCCGAGTCGGCGCCCAAAAGACGAGCCAGCTCGCCATAGAGATCCGCCGGCCTCACACCCAGCGCGTGCGCGACGGCCAGCAGCCGTTCTGTCGAGACCTCTTTGCGGCCTCGCTCCACCTCGGACAGGTGCGCGGGCGACAGCCCGGCTTCCCCCGCGACCTCGGTGAGCGTCCGGTGGACGGCCTCCCGGCGGCGCCTCAGCACCGAGCCGAGGGCTTCCCGAACCAGCTGCGCAGATTCGCTGTAGGCGAATGGCATCTCTCTAAAGCGAAAGCATACGAGCAAGTCGCCGCCGATAAGCTGTAAATCCATGGGCGAGCAGTACGACTTCACCGACGTATGGACCATTCCAGCCGGGATCGACGTGGCCTGGAGGATGGTCGATGACGTCGCCAGCTGGCCGAGCTGGTGGCCGGACTATCTCTTCGCGGAGGTCATTTCAGACGTCAAACACGGACCGGGCACGCGGTGGCACGTGAGGGTGAAGTCAGATCTCCCATACACGCTCGATTTCAACTTCACAGTTCTCAAGCACGAGCCGCCGAACTATGTCCGCACTCGGGTCGAGGGTTTCTTCGAGGGCGAAATCGATTGGCGGTTGGAAGCGTTGACCCCAGGCACAACCCGAATGACTCTGCACGAACAAACAGAGACAAAATGGGCCTTGATCAACCTCACAGCCCGTCTGGGCGGTCGACGGCTGCTGATGAGCAACCATAAATCGGCGATGCGTCGCGGGGAAGCGGGCATGAAGGCCGCGTTCGCGAGTGGCTATGTGCCGCCGGACCTCGACGTGCGCCGGGTCTAGTCCTTCAGATTGTTGGGGTCGAGGAGCTCCTGTTTAGGGCGCTCGATCACCTGGCGCGAACGCATGATCTCGATCAGCTTTTTGCGGCCCTTAGGCGGGCCGATCATGATCGCGCCCACCAGGCGGTCGTTCTTGAAGAAGAGCTTGCGATAGAACTTCTCTTCGAAGCTGAACGTCCGCACTGATTCGAGGCCGGGCTGCACGTCCGGCGTCACGCCCATCACGGCCAGCGTGGAGCCGAACATCGTGGTCGTGTAGGTGGGCACGTCGAAGAAGTCCTCGTCGGCACCGGCCATGTTGCGGGCCGCCACCTTGCCGTGTGCCTCGGCGTTGTCCCAGGTCCCCATCTGGTTGTGGCGCTCGACCATCAGGTCGTAGAACACCGCGATGTCGCCGGCGGCGTAAACGTCGGGCGCCGACGAGCGCAGCTTGGCGTCGGTGACGATGCCTTTGTCGAGCTTCACCTCAGATCGACTCACCGGCTCCGTGTAGTAGTCGAGCCCGACGCCGTACGTGAGCAGGTCGAACTCGACACGCTTTCCGTTGACCGTCTCGGCGAGGAAGCGCCCGTTGAGGCGGCTGAACTTTTGCACCTCGTCGGAGGTGATGAACTCCACGCCCTGCGCCTCTCCCAGCTGACGGCACAGCTGACCGCCTTCCTCGTCGAGGACGTAGCGCAGGAACCACGGGCCGCGCATGATCCACGTCAGCTGGGCCTTCTTGCGAAAGCTGACTCCTTCGGCCAGCTCGTAGCCGATGAAGCTGCCGCCCATCACCAGCACTCGCTCGGAGGCGTCCGCCTTTTCGATGATGGCGTCGGTGTCGTCCAGGGTCTGGAACCCGATCGTCTGCGACACGTCGTCGCAGCCCGGCCACGGTGGGGGCTTCGGGCGGCCGCCAGTCGCGACGAGCAAAGCGTCGTAGGGGAAGTCCTCGTCTCGGTTCGTGCGCACGACCTTGGCGGCGAGGTCGACCTCGGTGGCCCAGGTCTCGAAATGAATGTCCAGGTTTTGTCTTGCGTAATCCTCGGCTGTGCGCATGAAGACCTTCTCCCTACGCACCTGGCCTCGCAGGTATCGCGGCAGCGCGACGCGGTTGTAGAGAGGGTGGCGTTCCGCAGCGATCATCACGATCGACGCCTCGGAATCGAGCTTGCGCAGCTCCTCCGCGGCGGTCTGCCCGGCGATGCCGTTGCCGAGGACTACGTAACGGCGACTCACCTATAGGGACAGGGCGTAGATGTAGCCGTGGTCGTCGTCATTCGCGAAATCGTATCCGGAAGCCCGCAGGTCATCGGCGGCGGGGTGGTCTCGGGGCAGGCTCACAACGACGTCGTCGAGCCCGTCGGCATCGGCCTCGAAACGCAGCGCCATGAGCAGCTCGCGGAGGGCGCCACCCGTGCCCGCGACGAATGCGACGGCGATGTTGTCTCCCCACGGCCGGCGAAGGCCCGCGACGGCGCGGCCCCCGGGACCGACCCGCAGCATCCCAGTCTCGGCGAGCCTGGCGAGCTCGGGGGCGCCGAGGTCTCGAGCTCCATTGAAGTCAGCGATGACTCCGCCGTAGAGCTCGACACCCGGGCTCGCGGCGACCATCGGCCACAGCTTCTCGGCCTCGGCCGGAGGCGGGATGCGCGCCGACTCGCCGCCTTCCACTCGAGGACCTCGCCACCAACGGACGTCCAGCAGTCGCTTGAAGCCCACGGATTCGAAGAGCCGGCCCGCATCTGGGTTGCCGGTCGCCAGCCGCATTTCGCCGTGGCCCTGCTCGCGCGCCTCGGCGATCGCCGACAGAAGCATCGCGCGCGCCACGCCCTGGCGGCGGTGGCTCGTGGCCACGCGCAGCCCTTCGTACCAGACCAGCCCGGGTGCATACGGTCGAAGACGCTGCACACCCACTACCGTGCCGTCGACCTCCACCGCTTCGAAGGCGGACGCGGCGTCGGCGACCCAGTCGTCGAAAACCTCGGGGAGGTAGTCGTGCCCGCCCCAAACGTCCTTGGTCAGCTCGACGACTCGATCGCGATCGCCCGGCCTCACTGGCCGGATCGTCAGCTCTCGCGCGGTTGCCAATGCGCGATCCCCGCCAGCGCGACGCCGCTGTCGATCACCAGATCGTCACGTTCTCTCGTGATCATCTCTTCCAGCAAGGTACGGGCTCGCGCCTCGTCCCATCCTCCTCCGATGAGCATTCGACAGTCGGTCATCACCTCTTCGATGTCCTTGTAGCGATTCACGACCGGGTAGCGAACGAACGTGACGTCGGGTGCGATGCCCATCTGGGTCAGCAGCATGAACAGGTCGCTGAACTGCGGCACCGGGAGGTCGGGGGAGCCGAGCAACTTCTGACGCAACTGCGTGGCTGGATGCGGGAGTGATCCCTGCCGAAGCATGATGAAGACGCGGTCGCGCGCCGAGGCCTGGAGCTTGGCGATGAAGGGAACGGGTTCTTCGATTCCGTACAGGACGTGGCAGCAGATCACGATGTCTGCGGGAGCGACCTCTGCGTCCTGCCAGGTGCTCGCGATCACGGTCATGTTGTCGACATGAGGAATCTGGGCGCGCATGCCTTCGGACGGCTCTACCGCGGTGACCCATTCGAGGCGCTCCGCCAGCGGCACCGCGTGCCGGCCGGTTCCCGCCCCGGCGTCGATGAGGGTCTTACGCGGTGCCACGTAGGGCTCGACGACACGGAGGAAGTCGTCGAACCGATGGCGGGTGATTCTTGCGTAGGAAGGCGCTCGACGATCCCAGTAGATGGAGGGCTCAGGGCGGCTCGATCCTCCGGCACGCGCGCGGACCGTGTCGCGCCAGCGCTCTGCCCAATCGATCCCCTGCACCCGGCTCGTTATCCCCACCCTCCTTGACCTCGAAGCTAACTTGTTAACACTCTTGGGGACAAAGCGGGGACAAGTGGCGGCCTCCTGGTCCAGATGATGGGGTCGTTCAGTTCGGACCCACAAGATCTAGGGTTGGCCCCCGCCAAAGCGGCTTACGATAGGGCCGCCATGGCAGTCGAACCGTCGTCGGAATTCAAGCCGGCCGAGGCTCGTGTCCTCGCCCGTTTCTTCACCAACATGGACCGTCCAGTGTTTGCCCTGCGCAACCTTCCCGAGGTCGTGAAGGGGGCGCTCTTCTCGCGATATTCCCGCACGGAAAAGAGCCTTCGCCGGGTGCTGCTGGACGAGTTCATCAACGAGCCGGATTCGGGGTTCGAGCACCTGGCCGGCGGCGCGACAGAGGAGGATATGGTCGCCGTTCGCCGAGCTGAGGAGTTCTACGAGCGAGTGCTGGTCGGGTACGGCGACGATTCTGTCGCCGAGCTGGCCGGCGCGCACGTCGCGGTCGAGCAGGTCTCGATGCTTGGCGCCAAAGCGGTGGAGGACAGCCGCATCGGCATCTCGCCGCTGGAGAAGTCGACCCGCTACGTCCGGTTCGACAGGCGCGCGCCCGACGGGCGCTTTCTCTATTACCGCGGAGAGGAGCTGGCCGACCCGCTTTACGAACGGACCATGGATTCGCTGTTCGAGACCTACAGCCGCCTCATCGAGCCGGCGACGCTGGCGATCCGCGAGCGCTATCCGCAAGAGCAAGGCGAGACCGACCGCGCATGGAAGTCGGCGACGCGGGCGAAGGCGCTCGACCTGCTGCGCGGTTTGCTGCCGGCGGGAGCTCTGACCAACCTGGGCGTCTATGGCAACGGCCGCGCTTTCGAGTACCTGATCACGAAGCTGTCGGCGCACGAGCTGGCGGAATGCCGGCGTCTGGCCAACGACCTTCACCACGAGCTGTCGCTCGTCATCCCTTCTTTCGTGCGTCGAGCACTCGACCAGAAGTACGGCCAGCCGGCGGCGGAGCGGATGGCGAGAATCCGCGAAGCGACGGCCAGTCTGGCGACGCGCGACACCCGGCCGCCAATTTCGAGTCTGGAACCGGTCCGCCTGGTGGAATTCGACCCCGACGCTGAGCGCAAGGTGGTGGCCGCGGCGCTCTTTCCTCACTCGAACCTGCGCCTCGATGCGCAGAAACTAGACGTCGAGGCAACGCTGGAAGCCCTGCTCGGAGAGCGGGCCAACCGCCGTCAGCGACCGCCGCGAGCCCTGGAGCACGCCGAGTACACCTTCGAGATAATCGGCAACTTCGCCGCGTACCGCGACCTGCACCGCCACCGGATGCTCACCCAGGACCGGCAGCTCCTTGGTGTTGAGCTTGGGTTCGAAATGCCCCCGGGGGCGGTCGAGCTTGGCATGGAGAGGGACTTCACACAGGCGATTGGGGAGGCAGCGGCCGCGCACAAGAGCCTCGAGCGGGACCTGGGTGCGGCGACCGCGCAGTACGTCCTGCCGATGGGGTTCAGGGTACGTTGGTATGTCCGCGCGAACCTCCGCGAGATCTATCACCTGTGCGAGCTGAGGACGACACCGCAGGGCCATCCCGACTACCGGTCGATCGCGCAGGAGATGTTCCGGCGCGTACAGGAGGTCCACCCGAGGCTGGCCGGCTATGCGCGCTTCGTCGACCTTGGCCCGGGCGACGAGCTGGAGCGGCGGCAGTCCGAGCGCCGCCTGGACGAAAAGCGCAGAGCACTCGACCCGGGAGTGAGATAGCATCGACGGTCTGACCAAAAAGCGGGAGGGCGGGTATGGTGTCCAACGAAATTCGGGTTGAGCGTGGCGCGGAAAGACGTACGACGGTGAGGCGCGCAAGCCCCGAGCGGCGGTTCGGCGAGCGGCGAACCCCTGAGCGGGCGACGGTCGGCAGGCGCGTCGTTCACGTGCCCGACCGGCGTACCGACGAGCGCCGCACCACGGATCGCCGGGCCTTCGAGACGGCCTGAAGAAACCCTGGCCGCTCCGGCGCTCGTAGTTCATGGCGGCGCGGGACCCGTTCCCGCCGCCGAGCGCCCGCAGCGCCAGGCCGCGGTCGAGCGTGCGCTAGAGGTCGGTTGGGCCCAGATCGGCAGCGGAGCCCTGGCTGCCGCGATCGCGGCGGTTCGCCACATGGAGGACGAACCACTTCTCAACGCCGGCATCGGCGCCTGCCTGAACGCCGACGGCGAGGTCGAGCTGGACGCCGGCGTGATGGAAGGGGCGGCGCTCCGCGCCGGCGGTGTTGCGTGCCTGAAAGACGTGCGCCACCCCGTCGACCTGGCGGCGGAGGTGATGCGCGACGGGCGCCATGTCCTGCTGTCGGGAGCGGGCGCATCCCGATTTGCCCGCGACCACGGCATCGAGATGTGCGACCCGTCGGTCTTCATCAACAACCGCAAGCGTCAGCGGCGCCTGACCGGCGCGGACACCGTCGGCGCCGTCGCCCGCGACTCGAACGGCGGGCTGGCGGTGGCGGTCTCGACTGGTGGCATCAGCGGGAAGCTGCCCGGCCGCATCGGCGATTCGCCCATCCCCGGCGCCGGCATCTACGCCGATAACCTGTTCGGCGCTGTGTGCGGTACTGGCCAGGGCGAGGCCTTCATCCGCCTGGGTCTGGCACGGCTCATGATCATCGAGCTCCAGCACGGGATGGATGCGGCGGCGGTGGCGAAGGGCGCCGTCGACTTTCTCGGCAAATCCCTGTCGGCTCAGGGAGGGGTCATCCTGATCGGCCGCGAGGGCCACCCCCACGCCGCCTTCAACACGCCGGCGATGCCTTGGGCATTCGCCCAATGAGCGACTCCGCCAATGCCGGCGAGCTGATCGCACTCGCTCTCAAGCGGGCGGGCGTCAGCCACCTGTTCACCCTCAACGGCGGTCATATCTGGTCGGTTCTTATCGGCGCCCAGGAGCAAGGCCTGCGGATCATCGACGTCCGCCACGAGCAGGCGGCGGCGTTTGCAGCGGAGGGCTGGGCCAAGGTCACGCGGCAATGCGGCGTCGCCGCCGTCACGGCCGGCCCCGGGGTCACCAACTCGACGTCCGCCATGGCGCAGGCGCAGTCAGGGGACAGCCCGATGTTCGTCATTGGTGGGCGTGCGCCGGTCGCGAGATGGGGGATGGGCTCGCTGCAGGAGATGGACCACGTCCAGGTCGTTCGGAGCATCACCAAGAAAGCGCTCACGCTGGGCTCCGCGGAGGAGGCCTACGGCACGACCGCCGATTGTGTGCGCACCGCCTTGAGCCGGCGCACCGGCCCGGTCTTCATGGACGTTCCGCTCGACGTTCTGTTCGGCGCCGCCGACGTGCCCGAGGCGACCGAGCATCTCACCCCCGACCTGGGCGCACTCCCCGACCCGGACACGGTCGCGCACATCGCGCGCTTGCTGCGCGAGGCGGACAGACCCGCGGTGATCGCCGGCGGCAGCGTGTGGTGGGCCCACGCCGAAGACGAGGTGAAGCGGCTCATCGAAGGCGCACACCTGCCGCTGAACGTAAACGGCATGGCTCGAGGAGTCCTGCCGGGCGGCCACCCGCTCTTCTTCCCGCGCGCTCGCGGCAAGGCGCTGGGCGAGGCCGACCTCATCCTTGTCATCGGGGCGCAGCTCGATTTCCGCCTCAACTGGGGCCAGCCGCCGGTTTTCGCGCAAGATGCGAAGCTCGTCTACCTCGACGTGGACGACTTTCGCAAGCACCGTCCCGCCGAAGCCGCGCTGTACGGCGACCTGCGCGCTTCGGTGGCCGCGCTGGCAACCGCTGCCGCGGACATTCCGGAACGCCCTCAGTGGCTCGCGCACCTGCGCGAATCCGAGGCGGCGGCGCGCGTACGCGACGAGTCGATGACGCAGTCCGACTCCTCTCCCGTGCACCCCGCGCGCCTGGTCGCCGAGGTCGATCGCTACGCCGACGGGGACGCGATCTTCGTGGGCGACGGCGGCGATTTCGTCTCGTTTGCCGGCCGCCTCATCGAACGTTCGAAACCAGGCCTCTGGGTCGACCCCGGGCCCTTCGGATGTCTCGGTTCAGGTCCCGCCTACGCGATGGCCGCCAAGCTTGCACATCCGCAGCGCCAGGTCATCCTTCTCGCCGGCGACGGCGCGTTGGGGTTCTCGGCCATGGAGTTCGACACGATGGCCCGGCACCACATCCCTGTGGTGTGCGTGGTCGGCAACAACGGGATCTGGGCCCTCGAGAAGCATCCGATGATGAACATGCTGGGGATCAGCGTCGCCGCCGACCTCGCGCCGCGCACCCGTTACGACAAGGTCGTCGAAGCCCTTGGTGGTTACGGGGAGATGGTCGACCGTCCTGACCAGATCCGGCCGGCGCTGGACCGGGCGTTCGCCTCGGGCGTCCCGGCGTGCATCAACGTAATTTGTGATGAACATGCTGAATATCCGCGATCATCGGTGTTGATGTGAGCGCGACCGAGCTACACCCGGTAGTCGAGGCGGACGAATGGCGGACGGCGCAGTCGCAGTTCGACACTGCGGCTGAGCTGATCGGCCTGGAGCCATGGCTGCGCGAGGTGCTGCGTGAGGTCCAACGTGAGTTCACCTGCAACTTCCCGGTGGAGATGGACGACGGCACGCATCGCATATTCACTGGCCATCGCGTGCAGCACAACATCAACCGCGGACCGGCGAAGGGCGGCATCCGCTACCACCCAGACGTTTCCCTGAACGAGGTCAAGGCCCTCGCGATGTGGATGACGTGGAAATGCGCCGTCGTCAGCATCCCGTTCGGCGGCGCGAAGGGCGGCATCATCGTCAACCCCAAAGAGCTCTCGGCTCGCGAGCTGGAGCACATGACCCGCCGCTTCGCCACCGAGATCTCGATCCTCATCGGCGCCGACCGAGACATCCCCGCGCCCGACGTCAACACCGACGGCCAGACGATGGCCTGGATCATGGACACGCTGTCGATGCATCTCGGCTACTCGGTGCCGGCTTCGGTGACCGGCAAGCCGATCGAGGTTGGGGGATCTTTGGGCCGCGTCGAGGCCACGGGCCGGGGCGTGACGATCTGCTCGATGGCGGCGCTCGATCACCTGGGCCGCCATCCACACCAGACAAAGGTCGCGGTGCAGGGATTCGGGAACGTCGGCAGCATCAGCGCCAAGCTGCTCGAAGAGGCGGGTTGCACGGTCGTGGCCGTCAGCGAGGACTACGGCGGGATCTACAACCCGCTCGGCCTCTCCATCAAGCGCGTGCTCGAATACCGCGCCCGCGAGAAGACGCTTCGTGGGTTTCCCGGCGCGCAGGAAATCGGCAACCAGGATGTGCTCACTGTCGATTGCGACCTGCTCGTGCCGGCGGCGATCGGAAACCAGCTGACTTCGCGCAACGCCCGCGACGTCAAGGCGACGGTCATCGTCGAAGGCGCCAACGGGCCCACCACGCCGGAGGCGGATGCCATCTTTCGCGAGCGCGGCATCTTCCTGGTCCCCGACATCCTAGCCAACGCCGGCGGCGTGACCGTCTCTTACTTCGAATGGGTGCAGGACCTGCAGTCGTTCTTCTGGTCCGAGCACGAGGTGAACCAGAAGTTGAAGGCGATCCTGTCGCGCGCCTTCGCCGAGGTGCTCAAGACGAAGCTCGAGAAGAAGCTCGACATGCGCATGGCGGCTTACTGCCGAGCGGTGTCTCGCGTCGCCGGCGCCACTCGAGAACGAGGCCTCTACCCCTGACCGAGTCGCCTCTTTCGGCGATGCCTTTTGCCAGTCTTATCGGCGCCGAGCTTGTTTCCGCGACACCCGAAGAGGTGCGGGGGCGCATGGAGTGGGCGCCAGAGCGGTGCACCACCGGCGGCGTTCTGCACGGCGGCGCGCTGATGGCGCTGGCGGACTCGGTCGGCGCCTACTGCGCCGTGCTGAACCTGCCGGCCGGCGCCGGCACCGCGACCATCGAATCGAAGACGAACTTTTTTCGGGCTGTACGCGAAGGCTACGTCGAGGCTGTGAGCACGCCGCTGCATGTCGGCCGGACCACCATCGTTGTGCAGACAGACCTGCTCGACAACCAGGGGCGCCGCGTGGCGCGAGTCACTCAGACGCAGGCGGTCTTACCGGCAACCTAGATCTCGCGGGTGCGGAAGCTCCAGATGCTGAACGTGAGCATGAGCGCGAACCACACCACGACCCACGCGAGGAATGCCGTCGGGGGTGGGTCGACCGCGCTGAAGGGGTTGGCGCGGCCGGCGGTCCCGGCGGCGCGGAGCGCGGCCAGGATCGCGTCCGGCTCCATTGCGTAGACTGCGCCACGCCACAGGCCGTCGGTGGGAAGGAGCAGGTGGCTGATCGTGCCGACGTTTTGGAGGGCGGAGTTCTGCAGTCCCATCCCGATGTCGCCCACGACCCCCGCGATCCAGGCTATGAGCCACGCGACCAGAGCGATCACGCCGCCGGTGATGCCTGACAGCCGAGTCGAGAGCACGAGTCCGAGCGAAAGCAGCGCGAGGCCTTCGGCGGCGACGTAAAGCACCAGCTCGATCGGATGCGGTGGCAGGTAGCCGGTGGCCCAGTTGACCGCGGTGAGCTCGAGGAGCGCGGACCCCGCCGCATACACCGTCACGAGCACCGCGAGCCCGAGCCACTTCCCGATGACCACCTCGCTGCGCCGCACCGGGCGCGCGAGCATCGAGAGGAGCAAACCGCTCTCGACCTCGCTGGAAATGAGCGGCCCGGCGACAACCGCCGCGCTCAGGGCCAGTACTCCGCTGTACATGAAGGTCACGACGATCAGCAGCTGCGAGGTGATCAACGAGACCTGTTCGGGCGGCAGCAGCGTGCCGTCGCTGCGAGTGACGGTCGTGATCTTGTGGAAGCCCCACGCCGAGAAACCGACCACCAGCAGGGTGAGGATGACCAGCGCCAGCAGCAGGCGCCGTCGCGAAGACTCCTGCACCGTAAGCCGTGCGAAAACGAGAACAGGAGGCACTATTTGTCCTCGGCCTCCAGAAGTTGGAGGAAGCGGTCTTCCAGGGTCTGGTGGCGGGGGGCGACCTCGTAAACCCTCCCACCGAGTCCGACGATCGCCGAGACGAGCTCCGGGACCCGCTCGATATCGAGCTTTGTAAATGTGACCTGGTCACCCTCGTCGTCGAGCGGACCGAACGCCGACAGCTTGGTCCGGGCCGCCCCGTCGAGACCGCTCACACGCACGCGAACCGCTGTGCCGCTGAGCAGCTCATCCATCGTTCCCGACGCGATCACCCGTCCATGGTCCACGACGGCTACGCGGTCGCAGACCTGCTCGACCTCGCTCAGCAGATGCGAGTTCAGGAACACCGCGGTGCCTCGCGCGGATAGGCCGCGAATGATCTCGCGCACGTCGTGGCGGCCGACGGGGTCCAACGCCGAGGTTGGTTCGTCGAGGAACACGAGCTCGGGCTTGCCGACGAGCGCGGCGGCCAGCCCCAGGCGCTGCTGCATCCCTTTCGAGAACGTGCTCACTCGATCGTCGGCACGGTCCGAAAGGCCGACCGTCTCCAACGCCGTCGCGATCTCGTCCTTCCACGTCGAGCGGGGGAGCGGCGCCAGCTCGCAGTGGAGCGCGAGGACTTCGCGCGCATCGAGCCACCCCTGGTAGCGGAAGAGCTCTGGCAGATAGCCGATGCGCCGGCGGGTCCCCAGATCGCCGATCTTCTCGCCCAGCAGCCACGCCTCGCCGGACGTCGGTTTGAGCAGGCCGAGCAAGAGCTTGACCGAGGTCGTCTTGCCGGCGCCGTTGGGTCCGAGGAATCCGAAGATCTCACCGCGCGGCACTGTCATCGAGAGGCCCGCGAGCGCGACCGTACCGCCGAAGCGCTTGGACAGGTCGACGGTGTGAATCGCCGGAGAATCGACGGCCGCCCCTGGGGAGGGGGCGGCCGCCGTGGAAACAGACGCTGCCTCAGCCACCAACGCAGGCTAGCGGAGTCAGCTCTTCAGGTTGTCGGCGACTTTCACGACCTCTGACTGCTTGAGCGGGCCGGCAACAACGAAGACGTTGCCCTTGATCCAGATCACGGCGGACCCCAGTCCGGTGTTGTCGCCGACGGCAACGCCGTGGACGCCCTGCACGGTCACCGAGGTCGATGTCGCGTACTGGATCGGGATCGGGATGATCAACGTGGAGCTAGGGTCGCCGATCGCCTTGATGGCAGCCGACAGCTCCTTGGAGATGCCGGGGATTGACAGGACGTAGTTCTCGAGTTGCTTGGCGGTCACCTGCGTCGACGTGACCACGGGCGCCGACGACTCGGCGATCACGAGCTGCGGCAGGTTGATGTCCTGCGAGCTCGAATTGGCGCTCTGCTTGAGGTTTCCGTATACCTCGAGGATCGCGGGCCCGGCCGTGACTGTCAGCTTGGCCCCGTCCATTCCTTTGGGGAGAGGGGGCAGCGGCTTGCCCGTCGCGGCCGCGGCGGCTGCCGCCTTGCTCGCGTCGAACGTGAAAACAGCGACGGCCTTTGGCATCGCCGCGTACGTGACCGTCGAGGAAACGCCTGCTGGCACGTAGCTCGCGACGGGGGCGTTGAAGCCTGCGATCGTCTTCGCGTCGGCCGCGGACAGCACAACTTGAGGCTGGGGCTGCGTCGACCAGGTGATGGTCCCGTAGTTGCCGAGCGCGGACAGCGCCTGTATGTCCGTGATCTGCACCGGAACCGCTTCGACGGTCTTCGGCTGGAAGAGCGGCAGCACGTTCGCGAAAGCGGTGGCGACGACGACGACCAGCAGCGCCGCGGCGGCGAGGCCGGCGAACATCGTCCGCGAGGCGGGCCGCAGGATCGGGAGCGTGAAGCCGAATCGGGGCTTGGCGGCTGGGGCGGCCTGGACGCGCTCGAACGCCGAGGCCGCGTCGACCTTGAGCCCGGGAGCGGCCAGCAGAGTCGCTACCACGCGCGCGTCCTCCGCCATGCCGGCGTATCTCGCCTGGCATTCGGCGCAATCGGCGTAGTGCCGGCGGTCCGAGCTGGTGAGCGCGTCCGGATCGTCGAACATCCGGCGCAACGTTCCTTCAGATAGATGTGCCACGAGTGACCTCCTTGCGCAGCGCGGCTTCTGCACGCCTCAATAAAGTTCCGATCTGTCCGGTTCCGACTCCGAGCGCTTCCGCGACCTCGGCGTAGCTGAGGCCGCTGGCGCGTAGAACGAGCACGGCTGCGGGTTTTGGCGCCAACCGGGCGAGCGCGGCGCGCACCGCCTTGCGGTCCTCGTTGACCTCGAGCATCCGCTGTGGATCCGCGGTTCGCGACGCTTCCTCTGGCGCCTGAGCCTGCTCGCGTCGCTCGCGGCGCCTGCGGCCTCGAAGACGGTTCAGCGCGGTGTGCGCGGCGGCCCGATGCAGCCACGCGGGTGCGAACTCAGCGCTCGCCGAGTGAAGCCGGTGGAAGTTGATGAAGACCTCCTGGGCGACGTCCTCGGCCTCGTGCGGATCGGCCAGCACCCGGTTGGCGATGCCGGCCACCCGCGCGTATTCACTTTTGAACAGGGCCTCGAACGCCTCTTCGCGAGATTTCACGAGATGCTTTGTGGCCTCAGCGATCAGGGGTCCCCGCGAATTCAAGGCGAAGCCTGCGAATTCGTGGGGTTCTTTTACGCCCACTGAAGAACAAGCCCCACCGGAGCGGCATTTGTGACACCTACGCTTTGTTTGCTTTCGGTCGGAAGACCTTGAGCAGCTCCTTGGCGATGTCACGAACGAACGGTCCGCCCCAGATGCCGACCGAGAGCAGAGAGGCGAAGATGACGACCGCGTCCACGCTCGTGCGGCCAGCCTGTTCCCAGTACACGTCACGCAGGTTCAGCCAGAGGGCGAACTCGTCCAGCGTGAGAGCGGCTCCGACTCCGTAAGCGATAGCGGTCACGCTGGCCAGCCAGCTCGAGCCCACCGCCTTTTCGACGAGCCACACGTAACCGACCACCAGCAGGATGAGGATTCCCCACACCAGGTGATGAATGTGGAGGCCGCCGCTGCTGACATTGTGAAACGGGCCGACGCCGGCCCGGATCGCGTGCGTGATGAGGCGCACGATGGCGAACGTGACCAGGAACGCGACCGAGGCCAGGAACAACCGCTCGCGAGCTTCGTTCTTGAAGTGGAACCGATAGAGCTCGGTGAGGACCTTTACCAACGGGCTAGCCCGCTAGCGATCTCTTCTGGCGTGCGCTCCGGGCGATCTCGTCTTCGATGATCGCGAAATCGTTGCGCGGCAGCGCGTGGATGTGGCCCTGGAACGCAAGCGTCCAATGTTCGGGTGGCCACTTGCGCACATAGTCGAGGCGATACGCGAGCTCCTTCGCCGGAACCCAGATGGCGTCGTCGAGGACGATGTCGGGCCGAATGTGCACCCGCCATGGATAGTCTTCGTCGCGCCGCGCGGAGCGCCACGTGGGAGTGTGGTCCTCATACATCGGCGAGGCGACGGTGACGGTGGCCGCGAAAGCCATGCGTCCGGTGACGTAATAGAGGAGCCGATCGCCGACGCGCATGGTCTCGACCCGGCGGCGGTGGCGGCTCTTCAAGCCCTGGATGGTGAAGCCAAGCTCGCGCGTTTTCCGGAAGTTGTCCGGCGAGCTGACCACCATCCAGTACTGGAGCGCGCGACCTTCCGAGCGCCCTGACTTTCGCTTCCGGCGCGAGCGCCCGCTTTTTTGCGGCCGGTCCGCGGCCGGCCCCGAGGCTGTCGGCTGTTCGTCGGTCATGGAATGACATCCTGCGGTTGCAGCGGCCCGAGGTCCTCGTGCTCCGGAAGCAGCACGGTCAGGTTGCGGATCTGGGCGATGTGGGCCATCTCGTGGCGGGTGACCATGCGGCAGACCTCGAGGAGCGTGAAAGACCCGCCTCGCGGATCGCTCAGCGTTCGCTCCCATTCGTTCTTGCCCCAGCCGTGAAGCAGGTCGACTGTGCGCCGGCGGACACGAGCGAAGTCTTCCAGGGCCTCTTGCAGCGGACGGTCGAGCTCGTGGTCATGAGTGGGATCGATCGTGCCCCGCACGTCGGCTGACGCGATCCCGTCCAGGTGGGCATGCCGCAGCAGGCCGTCGACTTTCGATCCCGAGTCGAGCAGGTGCCCGATCAGGCCGCCCAGGGTCGGGAATGCGGGTCCGTGGCGGTAGCGCAGCCGAGCCTCGTCCAGGCCGTAGACGAGATCGGCGATCCGTTCGGGCACCGAGCTCATCAGCAGCACGGCGTCGTTTGGGGTGAGTTCTTCCTGCAGTTCGATATTCGAACTGTACATACTCAATTGGATGCAGCAGGTTCAGGGCGCTTGCGACACCTGCGGCGCGGAGCTGGTTCCGAACGCCGCCTACTGCGAGCGCTGTGGCGCGCGAACGCGGCGGGCGCGGCGCCTGGTGCGTCTGGCGATCCGGGTGGAGCTGCTGTTCTTCCTCATGGTTGTGGCGCTGGTGATCGGGTTCACCTGGATTTACTCGGTCCAGCGCTAGGAAGCTCGCCAGGTATAGCGCTCGAAAAACGCTCAGCCAGTTTGCTGAGTCGCGCCAGCAGCTCGGGTGGCTCGGTCACGGTGAACTCGGCGTCCAGCATTCCCAGGTAGAGGGCGAGCATCTCGATCGTGTTCGCGGTCGCGTGGACCACACATGTTTGGTCGTCGATCGGCTCGACCACGATTCCGCGCGGCACGCGCTCGGTGATGACCGCCGCCGGAGCATGCACCACCACGCGCGCCCGATACGTCATGGGCGCCGACCGCACGTTTCGCATCACGTAGTCTCCGATGTCTTCAGCGGGCGGCTCGCGAGGTGTGAAACGAGGGCCGTTCGGGCTGCGGACCTGGAGCCGGTCGACGCGGAAAGTGCGCCAGGCCCGCCTGTCTCGATCCCAGGCCACCAGGTACCAGCGACGGCCTAGATGCACCAACCGGTAGGGCTCGACCGACCGGGTGCTTTCGGTGCCGTCGTGTTTGCGATAGTCCATGCGCAGCACCTCGGCATCGCGACACGCCGCGGCGATCGTGGAAAGGAGCTGCGGCTCGACGGTGGGCCCTGAGAAGACAACCGGCACCGTGTAGGCCGACAGCGTGTTGACCCGGCGGCGAAGACGTGCAGGGAGGACCTGCTCCAGCTTCACCAGCGCACGGACGGAGGTTTCCTCGATCCCGGCCACCCCGCCGCCGGTCGACGACCGCAGCGCCACCGCCACGGCCACCGCTTCATCGTCCTCGAGCAAGAGCGGCGGCAGCGCGGCCCCAGCGCCGAGGCGGTAGCCGCCGGCAACCCCGGACGCCGCACCCACCGGATAGCCCAGGGTGCGGAGGCGAACCATGTCGTTGCGAATGGTCCGGGTGCTGACCTCGAGCCGCTCCGCCAGGTCGGCGCCAGACCAATCTCGGCGGGACTCGAGAAGCGTCAGAACGCGCAGCAGCCGCTCGGAGGTGCTCAGCATCCTGCTTTCGATATTCAATCCTATTTAGGAAGCAAACGTTCCGCAATAGCCGATAGCCTGAGCCAAGCAAAGCTAGCCCGATGAAAGGAGAAAAGGCATGACCCAAGGTACGTCTCGTTCCCAGGTGATTCTCGCCACGCTCGGCGTGGCCATGGCGCTGCTGCTGGCGGCACTGGACCAGACCGTGGTGGGCGTTGCGATGCCCCGGATCGTCTCCGACCTGCACGGCATCGAGCTGTACGCCTGGGTCACGACCGCCTACCTGATCACCTCGACGGCGCTGGTTCCGGTCGCGGGCAAGCTCGGTGACATGTTCGGCCGGAAGCCTTTCATGCTCGCCGGCATGCTCGGATTCATCGCCGCATCCGCGCTTTGCGGCCTGTCTCAAAACATGATCGAGCTCGTGCTGTTTCGTGGTCTCCAGGGGGTCTTTGGCGGCGTGTTGTTCGCCTCGACCTTCGCCGTCATGACCGATCTGTTCCCGCCGGAGCAGCGAGCGCGCATGAGTGGAGTGTTCGGTGCCATCTTCGGTCTCTCGTCGGTCATCGGACCGTCGCTCGGCGGATTCCTCACCGACGGGCCGGGCTGGCGCTGGGTCTTCTACGTCAACATTCCGCTCGGTGTCGTCGCCACGATCCTGGTCGCGACCCAGCTCCCGCGCGTGCGCTCACAAGCCAGGCTTCGGGACATCGACTTTGCCGGCACGGCTCTGCTCCTCGCCGGTCTCACACCGCTGCTGATATCGCTTTCGATGCTGCGCGACCACTCCTGGCTGTCGGTTCAGGTGCTGGGGCTGCTCGCTTTGGCGGGTGCGCTCCTGGTCGCCTTCTTCATCACCGAGCGCCGCGTCGAGCACCCGATCGTGCCTTTCCACCTGTTCCGTGTCAACGTCTTCGCCGTCCCGGCGCTGATCTCTTTCTTCAGCGCGGTCGGAATGTTCGGCGCGATCGTCTTCGTTCCGCTCGTGTATCAAGGCGTGCTCGGCGTGAGCGCGTCCAACTCCGGTCAGCTGTTGACGCCGATGCAGCTGGCGGTCGTGGTCACGGCGACCTCGACAGGTGTTCTCCTCGCCCGCATCCCGCGTTATCGGTTCGTCGGCACCGCCGCCCTGGCGGCGATGATCTTGGGCCTGATCTTGCTGGCTCAGATCGGCCCGCACGCGAGTCCATGGGAAGTGACCCGCGACATCATCATCATCGGAGCTGGGCTGGGGGTGACGTTCCCGCTCACGCTCGTCGTTGTGCAGGCCGGGCTGCCTCACCAGCTGGTCGGCGTCGCCACGAGCCAGATCACCTTCTGGCGCAGCCTCGGCGGCACGATCGGCACCGCGGTGCTCGGGGCCATCCTCACCAATCACTTGCCACACCAACCCAGCCGTGCCGCGCTGGCCGGCACGCTGCACGACCTCTTCCTGCTGGCCGCCCTCGTCGCGGTGGTGTCTCTCGTCGTCAGCGTCTTCCTCCGCGAGGTTCCGCTGACGAAGCAGTCGCAGACTGCCCCCGAGGCAATTGAAGTTGCGGCCTGATGGCGCGATAACGCCTCTCTTGCGCTAAACGTGCGTTAAGGAAGCCACGCAAACGCGCGTCTTGCGCCAAACGTGCGGAATGCTTGCCGGAGAGAGGGCCTAGCGGCGGTAGATCGCTCGGCCCTCGACCTCGTCCTTGTTCAGGCGCTTGTTCAGGTGCAGGCCTTCGAGCAGGAACTCGATGACCGACGCGCGCACCTCCGGGCGATCAGGCAACGAGAGCTTCTTCAGCGCGGTGGCAATCTCGGGCAGCTCGCCGATCGCGCGCGTGTAGGTGCGCGCGGGGATCCCCTCGCCGACCTCGAGCATCGCCCCATCCTCGAACCGCGCGACGATGCCGTCGAACTGCGCCGCGGAGAAATGCCGGCTGAACACCGCGCTGATCGCGCCTCGCTCCAGCCGCGACAGCACCTGCTCTTCCTTACCTTCGTCCAGCGCCTCGATCTCCACGCGACCGGCGGTTGACGAAGTCAAGAACGCGAGGTCGGTGATTCGCGGCACCGCCAGCGCCTCGCCCAATCGCGCCGCGCGACGAACAGCGTTGCTCGCGAGGTTCTCGAAGTTTGCGATGGACATGCGCACCGACACGCCCGACGACTGAGAAATGTGCGGGCTGCGTCGGGCGAGGTGTGTGAGCTCCGCGACGATCTCTTTCATGAAGCTCGGAAAGATCAGCTCGAAATCCTCCGGGATCGGATTCCGTTCGGACTCCATGATCTGCATCTCTTCGCCGATGCTCAGCGGATAGTGAGTGCGCACCTGCGATCCGAACCGGTCTTTCAGCGGAGTGATGATGCGCCCCCGCGATGTGTAGTCCTCGGGGTTGGCGCTGGCGATGACGAAGAGGTCGAGCGGAAGCCGGACGCGATATCCACGGATCTGAACGTCCTTCTCTTCCATGATGTTGAGCAGGCCGACCTGGATGCGCTCGGCGAGGTCGGGCAGCTCGTTGATGCCAAAGATGCCGCGGTTGGTCCGCGGCAGCAATCCGTAGTGGATGGTCAGCTCGTCCGCGAGGTAGCGGCCTTCGGCCACCTTGATCGGGTCGACCTCGCCGATGAGGTCGGCGATGGAGATGTCCGGGGTCGCGAGCTTCTCACCGTAGCGCTGGTCGCGGTCGATCCACGTGATCTCGACTTTGTCGCCGTCCTTTGCGACCAGGTCGATGCAGCGGCGGCAGATCGGCCCATAAGGATGGTCGTTCACCTCGCAGCCTGCGATCGCGGGGACCTGCGGGTCGAGGAAGTTGATGAGCGCGCGCATGATGCGGCTCTTCGCCTGCCCTCGCTCACCGAGCATGATGACGTCGTGGCCGGAGATCACCGCGTTGGCCAGCTGCGGCAGCACGGTTTCGTCGTATCCGATGATTCCGGGGAGCAGCGTTTCGCCGCTGCGAAGCCGCGCGAGCAGGTTGCGACGCATCTCCTGCTTGACGGTCTCGCGCACGTGGCCGGACGATCTGAGGTCAGCGATGGTTCGTGCCGCGGTAGAGGTCATCCTCAGCACTATAGAGAAGCGAACCGCCAGAAACAGATGCGCACGCGGTTAGACTTTCCGGCGCCTTGACCCAATCAATCCGGGCCCGTTACGAGGCCGCCCACGACGACGGCCGCGCCCTCCTGGGCGGACATCGCGGCAACCCCGCGCAGCATCCGGAAAACACCATGCGGTCATTCCGGTCCGCGATCACAGCCGGCTGCGACCTGATCGAATGCGACGTACACCTTTCGTCGGACGGCAGGCTGATGGTCATCCACGACCACTCGCTCGAGCGAACCACCAACGGCTCCGGCCTGGTGCGCGACCACACCGCGGCCGAGCTCCGCCGCCTCGACGCCGGCGGGGGCGAGCACATCCCGCTCTTGCAGGAGGTGGTCGAGCTCGCAATCGGCAAAGTCGGCCTGGTCATCGAGATCAAGCAGGTGCCCATCCAGTACCCGGGTCTCGAGGAGAAGCTGGTTGCGATGCTGCGGCAGCTCGGCGCAGTCTCCGAGTGCGCCGTGGTTTCGTTCCATCACCCGTCGATCCGCCAGCTCAGGGAGATGGAGCCGAAGCTGCAGCTGGGCATCCTCGAGGGCGCTCGGCCCATCGATCCCGCGCGGATGATGCGCGAGGCCGGCGCCGACGTCTATTCGCCGCACTGGGGCGCCACCGACCCGCCGCTCGTCAAGGAGATCCACTCGGCCGGCGGTGCCGTCGGCGTGTGGACGGTCGACGACGATGCTGCCGTCGCGTGGTGCCAGGTATGCCGCCCGGACTCGATCTTCACGAACCGCCCGGTCGAGATCGGCCCGGCGATTCGCTCGCACGCGACGGCCTAACGCACTCCTTCGTTACACCCTCCTCGCGAGGGACGTTGGCTCAAATACTGATGCCGACCAATACGATTCGCCCGTGCTCGCGGACCGGCCGCCCTTCGAGGACCTTTACCGGGACTTCCTCGGCCGGATCTACGCCTACGTGCGGGCGCAGGTCACGAGCGCGGCCGACGCGGAGGACATCACCGCCCAGGTTTTCATGAACGCCTACCAGGCTTACGGACGGTTCGAGGCTCGCAATACCACGCCGGCGGCGTGGCTGTTTCGCATCGCGCGCAATGCGACCCTCGACCACTTTCGAGCCCACGGGCGGCGGGAGCGCCTGCGGCGAACCATCGAGCATCAGCCGGTCAGCGAGCACGACCCGGCCGGCATGGCGGAGGAGCGCATCCAGTACCGCGCCCTGCTGGCGCACGTGGCGCGGCTGCCCGAGCGGCAGCGCGACGCCATCTCGCTCCGGCATTCCGGCCTCAGCTTCGAAGAGGTCGGCGTGCTCATGAGCTGCACCGAGGACGCGGCGAAGATGCTGTATCACAGGGCTTTGAAGGCCCTTCGCGAATCGGCCAGGGAAGAGATGGCATGAACGAAGACGAAGACCTCGAGCTGCAGGCGCTGCAGCGGCGCCTGGACGATGCCTTCCAGACCACGCGTCCTCGCACCGGTTTCGAGGACGAGCTCTGGTCGAAGATGCAGGCCCGCCGTCCGGTGTGGTCGCGAGTGAGCGAATTCTTCTCGGGGCTCATTGGATCAATTCGAGAAGCGCCCGCCGTGCCGGCGGCAGCGGTGGCGGTTGTGCTGGTGGTGGCGCTGGGAATCGGCATCATCGCGCGCAGCGGGATCCACGTCGGGGGCGGCCCGTCTTCGTCGTCGAGCGAGTTCACGTCGACATCGCTCGGCGCCTCACGCAACGCGGGGAGTTTCGGCCGGCTTCCGCTGCCGGCGGCGGTGAGCGTGCCGCCAAAGACAGCCAATCCGCCATACGACGCAGCCGCGCCGTCATCCGCCGGCTCCTACGCCGGCCTCGTCAACCTCGCGTGGGCGGGCCAGCTCCCGGTCAACCTTGCGAATGCGCCGGTCTACCGCTACACCGAGCCGTCCGCGGCCGATGCCGACCAGTTCGCAGCCTCGATCGGTGCGTCGGGCCGGTCCGGCTCCTACGCCGGTAGCGGGTTCGTGCTGGGAGTGTCTGGCACCATTCCGGCTCTCGCACGCGAGCCGTCCTATACGCTCACGCCCGATCGGTCGACGCTGCCCCCGCCTGGTCCGACTCCGGTCGATACCGCTGACGCCTTCCTCGCTGCTCACAGCCTTGTGCCGGCTTGGCCCTACACGGTCACCACGGCGAATGCCGCGGATGTCGTGCGAGTCCTCTACCTGCGGCAGTTCGACCTGCCGGGCGGCGGACGTGCATACCTTGTCGACCGGACCGGTGAGCCCTACGGCATCGAGGTCGACCTGAGGAATGGCCAGCCGCTGCAGGCCTTGGGACCGATGCCTCTTTACCTCGACGTTGCCGTGTATCCCATCATCTCGGGAGACCAGGCGGTGCGGGCCGCGCTCGGAACATCGCCGAACCGCTCGGCACCCAACGTCCCGACGGTCCGGTTGACGAACGTCGAGCTGGCCTACGCTCTGGCGATTGCGGGTGACCACAGCTTCTATGAACCGGTCTTCGTTTTCTCGGGCACCTTCACCCAGAACGGGGTCGCGTATCTCAAGCGCGTCATCGTGCCCGCGGTGGGTCCGTAACAAAGACCGATACACTCAGTCGAGTCGTGGGGAAAAAGCGTGCGCAGGTGCGGCAGGTGCGCCAGCAGATGCGGAAGGTCCAGCCGAAGACGGGTGCGCCGACGTCGGCGGGACAGACCCGGCGCCAGCGCGAGCAATTCGTTCAGGCCGGCGGCATGCTGCAGGGATATGCGCCCGACCAGGTGATCCGGATCGGTTACATCGCGATCGTGATCGGCGTCGTGTGTTTGCTGGTCATCGCGGCGATCCTCATCTTCGTGCGCCCCATCTACGGCTGGCCGGACGCCATCGCCGCTTCGATCGCGTGGGTGCTGCCGATCGCGCTGCTCGCCAGCTTCATCGCTCCCGGATTTCGGCTTGCGCTGAAGGACCGCAGGGCGGAAGGCAGGCTCGTTCAGGGTCAGCTGGTTGGGGCCAGCTCCGTGAGCACGTCGATCGGCCTCGGCATGCTGATGGTGCAGACGCGTGGCGGCGTCGAGCAGTTCCTGGTTCCGCCGGCGCGTTTGAAGCAGGTGCCGGGAAACCAGGTCAACGTCGTGCTCACCGTCACGCCCAATCTCCGCCACGTGCGGTCGGTCGGCGTGATGGGGCAGCGCGTGGTGCCGCGGGTGGAGCCGGCCGTCCCGCCGGTGATGAAGCGGCTTCAGCAGCTGCCGGTGATCACTCCGATCGCGCTGGCGCTCGCGGCTGTGATCGGTGACAACGCGGTGGCGCTGTCGCCCATCCCCAACCAGCTGATCCACGCTGCGCTGGCGATCCTGGTCGGAACCGCGCTCGGCGCGGCTGTCTACGGCGCCTCGTTTTTCTTGCAGCGGCGGTACATGACCGAAGTCCAGGGGATGGTCCCGAAGTAATTCCGGCTTAGGCTCCCGATTCGGTGGTCGTGGTCGGCGCAGGAGCGGCGGGCGGAGGCGGCGTAGTCTCCTTCTCCTTCTTGGGCGCCATCATCGGCATGCTGGTGGTCGGGGGTACCAGGTTCTTCCGCTCCGGGTACAGCGCCACCAGGAGCAGCGCGCACGCCAGGCCGAACACGACCGGCCCGATGTTGAACGGGGCGCCGAGCAGGAAGTGCGAACCGATCTCGAAGCCGAAGACGACGATGCCGTAGAGAATCCCGGCCCGGACCCAGCCGATGTTGCCGGCCGGGTTGACGGCGGCGGCCATCAAGCCGATCCCTAATACGGCCCCGGCGGCCGATGCGTGGGTGCCGACCTGCTGGTCAAGGGGAACGAGGGCGGTGCCGACGAGCGAGACCGCGGCGCCGCCGACCAGCGCCATACCCATGAGGAGCATCACGACGGTCAGGAACAGCCTTTTCATGGCCCGACTCTATACGAGAGGACCCACAGTTCAGCCATTAGACTCGAATCGATGACAAGCGATGTTCACATCACCCCGGAAGGCCTCGAGGCGGTCAAGGCCGAGCTCCGCGAGCTGACCACGGTCAAGCGACCGGCCATCGTGGCCAAGATCAAGGCCGCGAGAGAGTTCGGCGACCTGTCGGAGAACTTCGAGTACCACGCCGCCAAGAACGACCAGGGAATGATGGAGGCGAGGATCAACGAGCTCGAGGCGATCGTGAAGAACCACGTCCTGATCGAGTCGACCAAGAGCAATGGAGTCGTCGCGATGGGGAGCACAGTGCGCTTCCAGGAAGACGGCGAGAGCGAAGAGTCCTACCGCATTGTCGGGCCGGCGGAGGCCGACCCGAAGAGCGGGCGCGTGAGCTACGAATCGGCACTCGGCAGGGCCCTCATCGGCCACCGGGTCGGCGAACAGGTCGAGATCAAGACGCCCAACGGCTCTTACCGGGTCAGGATCGTTGGCGTCGACTGAAACACCGGCAGCGACGCGCCTGGACGACCTGCGCGCCTGGATGGCGAGCGCCGACGTCGAGGCCCTCTACGTCACCCGGCCGGTGTCGATCGCGTACATCACTGGCGTCCAGGCCGAGCCCTACGAGCGGCTGATGGCGCTGGCGGTCAAGGGCGACCGGGTGACGCTCATCGTTCCCGCGATCGAGGTCGAGAACGCGGAACGGGCGAAGACCAGCGCCGACATCGTTTCGTGGCGAGATGGCGAGGATCCATACCGCCTCGTGCATCGCGCTCTGCACGGCACATCTCGGCTGGGCGTCGAGAAGGAGCACCTGACCGTCGCGTCGGCCGAGTCGCTTCGCGAACGGTTGGGCGCTCACGATCTCGTCGACGTCGCTCCGGAGATTCGCCGGCTGCGCCGAACCAAGTCGCCAGCCGAGCTGGAGAAGCTGCAGCGCGCCGCGGCCATCACCGACGCCGCCACCGAAGAGATCCTCGAATGGATCCGCGAGGGCAAAACCGAGCTGGAGGTCGCCCACTCACTGGGGGCGTCGATCGGAGCCGCCGGAGGCACGCTCGCCTTCGAGACGCTGGTGCTCTCGGGCCCGAACTCGGCTCTGCCCCACGGCCGGCCCTCGGGGCGCCGCATCGGCGCCGGTGACCTGGTGCTGCTCGATTTCGGCGCGGCTTTCGAGGGCTACCGGGCCGACACGACGCGGGTCGCGGTCGTCGGCGAGCCGGATGCGCGCCAGCGCGAGATCCACGCGCTCGTTCTTGCGGCCCACGACGCCGCCATCAGCGCTGTGCGAGCCGGCGCCACCACGGGTGACGTCGATTCGGCCGCCCGCGAGGTCATCGACTCAGCGGGGCTGGGCGATCAGTTCTTTCACCGGACCGGCCACGGTCTCGGCCTGGAGACGCACGAGGAGCCTTCGCTCGACCCCGGGTCGCGCACGAAGCTCGAGGTGGGCATGGTGTTCACTGTCGAGCCCGGCGTCTACATCCCGGGTTGGGGCGGCGTGCGGATCGAAGACGACGTCGCCGTCGAGGCTGACGGGTGCCGGCTGCTGACGACGGCGGATCGGTCACTGAGGGTGCTTCCCTCATGACCCAGATGCTCGCGCCGGGGATGCGGCGCACAGCGCAACGGACGATGGTCTACAACGCCATCGTGCGGCTCGGCGGGCACTGCACCGCCGACGAGATCACGGCGGAGCTGCACACGACGCAGCCGCGTTTTCCGCGCAGCACCGTCTATCGCTCGCTCGAGGCCTTGACGGCTTCGGGCTCCGTCTACGCGGCGCACCTCGGCGACGGACCGACCCACTACGAGCTGGCGACCGGCGACCACCACCACGCGGTGTGCCAGCTTTGTGGCGGTGTCCTGCATATCGAGGAGGAGCTCGTGGGCGCGCTGGAAACGCACCTCGAAGGCACCCACCGATTCAAGCCGCTGCACACCGAGGTGCTGGTGGTCGGAGTGTGCGAGACGTGCTCGCGGACGCCCGGCCGAAAGTCCGTGCGCCGCCACACGCTGGAGCACGTCCACCACGCGGGAGGCGCCTCAGGCTCCTGATAGAGTGGTCGCGCCCGCGCCCGCTTCCATTCACCAGGAGGCCACATGGATCCAAAGATCGTCGGAACCGTCATGCCGGTGCTCGAGCTGAGCATGCAGCCCAACGAGAAGGTCTTCGCCGAGTCTGGCCAGCTGGCATGGATGTCGATGGCGATGCAGATGCAGACGTCGACGTCGGCCGGTGGGCAGCAGGGCGGCTTCATGGGGGCATTGGGACGGGCGGTCGCGGGTGGGACCCTTTTCATGACGGAGTACACGGCGGTCGGCGGGCCTGGCTTGCTCGCGTTCGCGGCCAAGCTGCCTGGACAGATCCTGCCCATGGAGATCGCCCCGGGCCAGGGCTACATGGTCCACCGGCATGGCTTCATGTGCGCGACGCTCGGCGTCCAGTTCTCGATCGGCTTCCAGCAACGCTTGGGCGCCGGGGTTTTCGGCGGGACCGGATTCCGCATGCAGCGTCTCCAGGGGCAGGGCACTGCGTGGGTCGAGCTGAACGGCGAGGTGGTGACCTACGACCTGCAGGCGGGCAACACGCTGCGCGTACACCCCGGCCACGTCGGCATGTACCAGGAATCGGTGCAGTTCAACATCACGACCGTGCCCGGCATCCAGAACGCCTTCTTCGGCGGCAGCGGCCTGTTCCTGGCCGCGCTCACCGGGCCCGGGCGCGTGTGGCTGCAGTCGATGAGCATGCAGCACCTCGCGCACGCGATCCAGGAGTACCTGCCAAAGGCGGGCTGATAGATGCCCACTCGGTGGCTGACGTTCGACTGCTTCGGGACGCTGGTCGACTGGCGGCATGGCATCGGCACGACCGGGGAGCTGCTTTTCCCGGGCCGCGGCGCCGACCTGCTCGGCGCCTACATCGAGATCGAGGCTGAGGTCGAGAAAGAGAAACCGTTTCGGCGCTATCGCGTCGTGCTCGCCGAGACGCTGCGCCGGGCGGCGGCCTCACTCAAGCTCGACCTCAAGCACGATGACGCCACCGCGCTCACGTCGACCCTGCCGCACTGGCCCGTTTTTCCCGACGTAGGCCCTGCCCTTCGCGCGCTTCACGCAGACGGTTGGAAGCTGGCGCTCCTGACCAACTGCGATCGCGACCTCATCGCGCTCACCGAGCGCCGGCTGCCCGAGCCGTTTGACGCCGTGATCACGGCTGAGGACGTGTCCGCGTACAAGCCAGACCACGCGCATTTCGAGCGCTTCGAATCGGTGTTCGGCGGCTCCGCGGACGCCTGGATTCATGTGGCGCAGAGCTACTACCACGACATCACGCCGGCGGCAGAGCTGGGCATCCGGAGGATCTGGGTCAACCGCCAGCGCGAGAAGGATGATCCGGCGCTGGCGGATGCTGTGGTTTCCGCCTTGCCGGAGCTGCCAGACGCGGTGACGAGGCTGGCCGCCGCTCCTCATTAATCGCCTCTGCTTATCGAATCAATCAGGCAGATAATCGCGCCGTGGCGGTGAGAGCGCGCGCCGCAGACGAAAACGTCGACTTCATGTCGTTCCTGAGCGAGTCGAACCGGCGCCGGGTGCTGGCGAAGTCGACGCGGATCGTGTACCCGCCCGGCACCCTTCTTTTCGGTGAGGGTGACCCGCCACGCGTGATCCTGATCGAACACGGGCTGGTCCGCATCTTCCGGACCGTTCCCGACGGGCGGCAGGCCACGGTCGCATTCCTGTGCGCCCACGAGTTGGTGGGAGGATCGATGGTCGTCAGTGAGCCGCCTTGGGCCTGCGCGCAGACTGTCGTTAAAAGCACGGTCACCGATCTCGACGTGGAGACGGTAAGAGACATCGCCTCGACCCAGATCCAGGTCATGACGGCTGTCGCCAGCCAGCTCGCGGTGCTTGTCCGAAATGCCCACAGGCTGGTAGCCCTGCGCAGCCTGGGCAACATCACCCAGCGACTGGCTTACGACTTGCTCGAGCGCGCGTGCCAAGCGCAGCTCGAGATGGGGCGGTTGGATGCAATCGTGACCCAGCAAGAGCTGGCGGCTTCCATCGGCTCGTCGCGCGAGGTCGTGAGTCGAGCGCTGAAGGGACTGCGCGCTGCCGGGATCATAAAGTCGGCTCCCGGAGTGGTCCGCATTGTGGACCCCGTCCGCCTCTCAGACACGGTGAGAGCCTTCTTGAGCCCTAGCTGAAATCGGCGAGGTCGACGCTCGCCCGGAAGACCCTGCGCGCAGGACCGGACTGAACCAGGTTGCCGGACCTCTCCCGGCGGACCTCGAGGTTGCCCCCGGGCATCTGGATCGTGACCTGGTCTTCAACGAATCCCGCACGCATGCACGCGGCCGCCACTGCACTCGCGCTCGTCCCTGATGCCAGCGTGTAGCCTGCGCCTCGCTCCCAGATCTCGATGCGAACGTGGCCTCTGTCGATGACCTCGAACAGCTGGACGTTGGTGCGTTCGGGAAACGCCGGGTTGGTCTCGAGCAGAGGACCGAGCTCCAGGCAGCGGGCCTTAGTCGCGGGCTCGCCGAACACGACGCAGTGGGGATTGCCCACGGAGACCAGCATCGCCTCGACCTGTCCCGCCGGCGTGTCTATACGGACGCGATCCGGCTCGCCCTCGAAGCGCGCGGGAAGGTCGGCGGCGCGGAACGAGGCTCGGCCGATGTCGAGCTGGCTCGTCACCTCGGCGCCGTTGCGCGCCAGCACGTGGACCGGGTTGGCGCGGCCGACGGTGTGGAGCTCGAAGTCGTCCGCGGCGCCGTGCTCCAGGACGGCATGGGCGGCGGCGATGCGCAGCCCGTTGCCGCTCTTCTGCGCCTCGGAGCTGTCCGGGTTGAAGATGCGGACGGCCATCTCGGCCGGGTCGTAGGACAGCAAACCGTCCGCGCCGAGGCCCCGATGGCGGTCGCAGAGGACGGGGAGCAGCGGGACCACTTCGCCGAGCGGTCCGGGGAGGTCGAGGACCAGGTAGTCGTTGCTTAAGGCCTGGTACTTGATGAGATCGATTCGCATTAGCGCGCTTTATCCTATTCCGCCGCCTTCGCGGATCCGGAATCCGGCCGCCCTGCCGTGGGTTGTCATAAAATGTTGTGACCATGCAGGATCTCGTCTGGCCTGCCCAGCGTCTGGTACACAACCCGGCCTGCTTCTGTAGCTAGGCCCCGGGCCTGAGCTCGCGCCCTGTCATGGGCGCGCCCTTTCCGCCCGATCTTTTCGTCAAGCCAATCTGTTTCGTCATTTGCATTTTTGGGAGGTTTTGAATTGAGCTCATCGACTTCAACAAAGCCGCTGGTCTCGACCGAGTGGGTCGCAGCCCATGGATCGGACAGCGGAGTCCGCGTGGTCGAAGTCGACGTAGATCCCAGCAACTACGAGAAGGGTCACGTCGAAGGCGCCATCGGCTGGAACTGGAGAAAGGACCTCCAGGATCAGCTGGTGCGCGACGTCGCAGGCAAGGAAGAGCTGGCGGCGCTGCTCGGCAAGAGCGGCATCACGCCCGACACCAACATCGTCGTCTACGGCGACAACAACAACTGGTTTGCCGCATACGCGTACTGGGCCCTGAAGTACTACGGGCACGACAAGGTTCAGCTCGTCGATGGCGGCCGCGTCAAGTGGGAGAAGGAAGGACGCCCGTACACCACGGACGTGCCCAGCTATCCCGCCGCCTCGTACCACTTCCACGGCTCGGAACGCGAAGACATCCGCGCGTACAAGGACCACGTGCAGTCGAAGCTCGGCAAGGCCGGGCTCGTCGACGTCCGATCACCCAAGGAGTTTTCGGGCGAGCTGCTCGCGCCGGAGAACCTTCCCCAGGAGGGCGCGCAGCGGGGTGGTCACATCCCGACCGCGGTCAGCATCCCTTGGGGTACGGCCGTCAACACCGAGGACGGCACCTTCAAGAGCACCGAAGAGCTGAAGGAGATCTACGGCGGCAAGGGCATCACGCCCGACCGCGAGATCATCGCCTACTGCCGCATCGGCGAGCGCTCGGCGCACACGTGGTTCGTGCTCAAGGAGCTGCTCGGCTACGACGACGTGCGCAACTACGACGGATCGTGGACGGAGTGGGGAAGCTCGATTCGGGTTCCCATCGAAAAGTAATGGCGCTCACGACCGTCGACCACTCGGCGCTCAAGGTCAACCAGACCGGAATCGTGGCGACCGTGCTGGTCGCGTTCGTCGGCAGCTACTTCTACAGGCCGCTGCTGGTGTTGATCCCGCTGCTCGCGGTCGTGCTTTTGCTCGGCACGTTCGCCCCGCAGCTCGCACTCTTCAAGCAGATCTACTTCAAGGTCCTCAAGCCGCGCGGCATCGTCAAACCGCGTCCGGTGCAGGATCGTCCTGAGCCCCACAACTTCGCCCAGGGTCTGGGTGGCGTTTTCCTGGTGATCTCGTCCGTGTTCCTGCTGCCGGTTCCGGTGGTGGGTTTGGCGCTCGCCCTCCTCGTCGCGGTGCTCGCCTTCGTCAACCTGGCGTTCGGGTACTGCCTTGGATGCCAGATCTACTACCAGCTTGGCAAGCGGGGATTGATTCGCGCGTGAACACACAGCTCTGGGCTTTGGCGGTCGCGGGCACGGTTGTGCTCGCTGCCGCCGGTCTGGAGGCTTACCGGTCCGCACGCGCGCGGCGCCTGGCGGCCGGCTCGACGTCTTCTCCGGCCGCCGAGCCTTACATCCTTTATTTCACCGGAGAGAACTGCACTGTGTGCCGGACGCACCAGGAGCCCGCGCTGGCGAAGCTTGGGAGCGTCCGCGTGGACAAGGTCGACGCCGTCGCCGAGCGAGAGCTTGCCGAACGCTTCCACGTCTACACCCTGCCGACCACGGTCGTGATGACCGCAGAGGGCCGCGCCCTGCACGTCAACTACGGCTACGCGCCGGCCAATAAGCTGGATCGACAGCTGGCCGAGGCGCGGGGCGGTCTCACGCTGGAGCAAACCGCCACCGCCTAAGCTCTTTGGGATGCGCCGGCTGGTTGTTTCTGCGCTTGCTCTTTTGACGGTCGTGGCCGCGTGCGGCCAATCGCAGCCGGCCCGTTCCAGCGAACTTGTGCTGGGTGCCATATATCCGCTGTCCGGACCGCAGGCTGCCGGCGGACAAGAGGAGCTGGCGGGGGTGCAGGCCGCGCTGCGTGTGTCGGGCGCAAACGTCCGCCTTGATCTGGTCGACGCCACAACGCCTCAAGCGGCGGCGGCTGCTGTCGATCACCTGGTTCGCGACGACCACGTCCCCGTGATCCTGGGCACTTACGGAAGCACGCTTTCTGCGGCTGCGTCAGCTCGCGCCGAAGAGCTCAAGACCGTGTACTGGGAGACGGGGGCGGTTGCGGATCCGATCACCGCGCAGCGCCGCTACGTCTTTCGCACAGTGGCGACTGGCAGCGCGCTCGGCCGTATGGCGGTGAATTTCACGCATGACGTGCTCCTGCCGGCTTACGAGCTGCAGGCGCCACGGGTCGTGGTCATCCAGGTGAACGACGTGTACGGACGATCCGTCGGCGGCGGCGAGCACACGCTGGCAGCGAGCCTGGGCATCACGGTCGCCGACGTCATCGAGTACGACCCGCATGCATACGACGCCTCCGTCATCGCTACGCGAGTGGCGGAAGATCGTCCTGACTTCTTGTGGGATGTCAGCTACCTCGACGACGGGGTAGCGATCTGGCAGGCGCTGCGGGCCCAGCACGTCGCCTTGAAGGCGGCGGTCGGGACGAGCTCGGCCTTCTGCATGCCTGAGTTCAGCAAGCGTCTGGGTGCGGATGCGGTCGGCGTATACGCGGCGGACAAGCCAGACGCGGACATCAGCGACGGCGCCCTCTCTCCGGCGGGACTGGCGTTGCTTCAGCAAGCTCGGACCGCTTATGCGCGCGCAAACGGCGGAGCCGCGATGTCGATCCCGGCAGTGGCGGGATTCGTGGGCGGCTGGACGCTGTTCCACGACGTCCTGGGCGGGATGACGGGCACGCCCACATCCGATTCAATTCGCACCGCCGCCCTGGCGGTCGACGTGCCCGTCGGCGACAGCATCAACGGCGGCGGGGTGCGCTTCGGCCGCGCGGGCACGCTGGACCAGGGTCAGAACATGCGAGCGGCGGCGGTGGTCGGTCAGTGGCAGGCGGTGGGGGTCATGAAGGTCGTGTACCCGCCGCCTTATGCGACCGGTTCACCGCAGCTTTCGTCTGGAGTTCCTTAGCCGCTCGAGGCCGTCGAGGATCAGGTCGAGCCCGAACTCGAACTCTTCTGCGTAGTCGTAGCCCGGCTTCATCGCGTGGTCGGTGATCATCTCGGCGAGATGCGGGTATTCGCCGGCGAGCTGCAGAAGTATGTTCTGCCCGACCTCAGCGACCTGCTCCCGGGATTGGAGCGGAAGGTTGATCTGCTGCAGGGCGAAGCCGTATACATAGCCGTCGATCACGGATACGGCGTGGGCGGCCATGACCAGGGTGAAGCCCGCGTTGCGAAGGCTGCCAAGCACCGAGTCGTGGTGTCGTAGGGTCGCGGGGCCGGGCCTGGTCCGTGACTGCATCAGGCTTGGCGCCCATGAGTGGCGCAGCAAAGCTTCGTGCGCCGAGATCGCCCGCCCGCGCATCGCCGCCTTCCAATGAGATCGGGGGGACGGAAGGGTTATCTCGCTGAAAACGAGATCGACGATGCCATCGATGATGTCGTCCTTGTTGGCGACGTGGTTGTAGAGCGACATCGCTTCGACCCCGAGCTCCTGACCGAGGTTGCGCATGGTGAGCGCCTCGAGTCCGCGCTTGTCGGCAAGAACCATGGCGGCGCGCATGACGCGCTCCCTGGTCAACGGAGCTCGCGTCTTCGTTGCCATCACATCACCCCTTGACAAACTTACAGCGTATGTCCATACTTACGCCATAAGCTTACACTGTATGTTCACCAATAAAAAGGAGCGCAAGCCATGTCTTCCCCAAAGCGTCTAGCGAGATTCGCCGGTCTTCTTTACCTGCTCAACGCCATCGCGAGCGGCTTCGCGTTTGCGTACGTGCTCGGCAAGGTGTTCGTGTCCGGGAACGCAGCCGCCACGGCTGCGAATGTGGTCGCGAACCCCGGGCTCGTCCGCGCCGGAGCCGTCGCCGACCTGTTCAATGGGACCGAGTGGGTCATCCTGGCGATGGCCCTTTACCTGCTCCTGAGGCACGTGCACAAGAACGCTGCAACCGCGATGGTCGTGCTGGTGTCAGTCGGCGCCGCCATCGTGTGCCTGAATGAGGTCTTCCAGTTTGCCGCCGTCCGGGTCGCCACCGATTCGTCGTATGCGACCGCCGTGGGCGCCGCCGGTTCGAACGCGCTCGTCCTGCTCTTGCTCGACGTCCACCACTACGGCTTTCTGATCGCCCAGATCTTCTTCGGACTCTGGCTCGTGCCGTTTGGCTACCTCGCCTACAAGTCGGCCATGTTCCCGAAGGCGCTTGGCGTCGCGCTGATAGTGGGCGGCGCCTGCTACCTCGTCGGTCTGCTTGCGGTGTTCCTGGTCCCGGATTCGGGCGAGAAGATCAACGTTTTCGTCACCATCCCGTCAGCCATCGCGGAGATCTCGATGATGCTGTACCTGCTCGTGAAAGGCGTGAAGACGCCAAAACCAGACGAGCGCATTGCGGCAAGCCCCGTCGTCGCCGCTGCTTAGTCGAGCGACCGCTGGACCAGGGTGATGTCCATCCAGCGGTCGAACTTGTGGGCGGCGTTTCTTATCGTGCCGACCGCCTCGAAGCCGAGCCTCGTATGCAGCTGCAGGCCGGACCGGTTGTCGGTGGCGATGGTGGCCACGATGGTGCGGTAGCCCAGACCGCGCGCCTCGGTGATGAGCTCTGTGAGAAGAGCCTTGCCGATGCCGCGGCCCTGGTGCACCGGGTCGACGTAGACCAGGTCCTCGACGACATCGAACCCCCGCTGGTTCCACGGGAACAGCCGCGCCCAACCGATCACACCCGTCTCGTCCGTGGCGACCAGCAGCTTGGAGCGCTTGCCGTGTGCCTCCCACCACTGCGCCGCCTCCTCGGTGTCGAGCGGCTCGGAGTCGATGGTGGCGAAGGTCTGGTTGACGGCCCAGTTGTAGATCCCCACGATCGCGCGCAGGTCGTCGTGGGTGGCGGCCCGGACGCTGGCTGCTTTTGCGGCCTTAGCCATGCCGCTTGATCATTGCACGTGAATCCGTTCCGGCGTGACCTTGACGATCACCCGCGTCTGGCCGGGCTTGAAGCCCTTGAACCGATAGCCCGTATAAGTGCGCGCGAGCTTTTCGATGTGCTCGTTCGCGCCTTCGGTGATGAACTCAGCGGTGCCCGTGATTGCCAAGGCGTCGCGATAGGGGTGCGCGGGATCGTAAACCGTGATCGCGACGCGGTTGTCGCGCTGGAGGTTGCGGGCTTTGAGCCGATGAAGGGCGGTGTTGAAGTAGATGTATTCGCCGTCGGTTTCGATCCAGATGACGGTCGCTTCCGGGCTGCAATCCGGATTGACCGTCGCGACGGTCGCAAAATGCCGGCCGTTCAGGATCCGAACCTGCCGCTCCGTCAACTTGACCACGCTGATATTGTCCCCGGGCATGGCTGCTGAGCGCCGACCCCTGGTCCAGACGCCGCTTCCCGGCCCCAAAGCCGCCGAGTGGATCGCCCGCGACTCGAAGGCGATGTCGCCCAGCTTCACTCGCGCGTACCCGTTCGTGATGGACCGCGGCAGCGGCTGCTGGGTCACAGACGTCGACGGCAATCGGTTTCTGGACTTCACGGCCGGCATCGCCGTGGTCACAACCGGGCACTCCCATCCACGCGTGGTGGCCGCCATCGAGGAGCAGGCCAGGCGCTTCCTTCACATGTCGGGAACTGACTTCTACTACCGGTCCGAGATCGAGCTCGCCGAACGTCTCGAGGCCAAGATCCTGCCGGGGACGCCGGCTCGAGTGTTCTTCACCAACTCGGGCGCCGAGGCGATCGAGGGGGCGATGAAGCTCGCGCGTTACGCCACCGGCCGGCCCAGCTACATCGCCTTCATCGGCGGGTTCCATGGACGGACCTTCGGCGCCCTTTCCCTCACCGCCTCCAAAGCCAGCCAGCGGCGCCGGTTCGCTCCCTTGCTGTCATCCGTGTTCCACGCCCCCTTCCCTTCGGCCTCCCGTGGGGTGACGACGGACGAGACCATGGCCCGCCTGGAGGAGCTGTTCGCCACCGTGGCGCCTGCCGAGAGCGTAGCCGCGGTCTTCGTTGAACCCATCCAGGGCGAGGGCGGCTACCTCGTCCCGCCAGACGATTTTCTGCCCCGGCTCCGCGAGCTCACCGGCAAGCACGGAATCCTGATGGTCGCCGACGAGGTGCAGTCGGGCATGGGCCGCACCGGGCGGCTGCTCGCGGTCGAGCACTGGGACGTCGAGCCGGACATCGTGTGCCTCGCCAAGGGCATCGCTTCGGGTCTGCCCCTCGGCGCGTTCATCGCCCGCGCCGAGCAGATGAGCTGGCCGCCGGGATCGCATGGAAGCACGTTTGGCGGCAACCCGCTCGCGTGCGCCGCCGGGCTCGTAACGCTGGATCTGCTCGAAGAGGGACTGATGGAGAACGCGGCCAGAGTTGGGGCGCTGCTCCAGGACGGTTTGCGTGAGATCGCCGCCACGCACAGCGAGATCACCGACGTGCGCGGGCTCGGACTGATGGTGGCGCTCGAGCTGAGGACCCCCGATCAGGCGACCCGGCTGGTTCAGTCGGCCTTCGAGCGCGGGCTGCTGCTCCTCACCGCCGGCACGCGGGCTGTCCGGCTCTGCCCGCCGCTGGTCCTCGATTCCGAAGAAGCCGCCACCGGGCTGGAGATCATCGAAGCTTCTCTGGATTAGCCCGCGAACTTTGCGGGCAGCTTCGACACCGTCGCTGTGGCGATCAGGTCTCCGATAGGGTTCATGGCCGCCGCAGCGGTGTGGTCGTCCGCGGCCAACATCGAGGCCGACTTCGACCGCTGGTCGTCGATCGTTCGAACCATCGCCTCGACCTGGAGCTGGATAGGGTTCGAGACCTCGGTTCCGGCCAGGTCGGTAGAGTCGTCGACCAGGCTCGAGAACTGGGCGACGAAGGTCATCGTCAGGTCGGTAAAAGCGTTCTGCCTGGTGGTGCTGTCGGCGTTGCCCGCGTACGCGACCAGGTCGGCGTCGCGCGCGCTCCATACCTGGTCGAACCTGGTCCCCGTCGCCGTGCCGAACACCTGGCTGAAGAGCGTGCCCAGCGCGTCGGCGTTGGCGGCCAGAGCGTTGAGGGACGCGGCCTGCTCTGTGTTGCGGCCGGCCGCGGTTGCGCTCGTGGTCATGGTCGCGAGGTAAGAGTGCTCCTCGAGCAGGTTGTCGAGCGAGACCCGGAAGTCGACCGCCTTGTTGGCCGGATCGCCTGGGAACTTGTCCGGAAACTTGCTCGCGATCGCTGAGGCGAGGACATCGCCAATCCTCGACGCTTGCGCGTACGCGCGCCGAAGGTCCGCAAACGTCTTCGGGTTGTTCAGCGCCGCCTGGTCGTCGATCATCGACTTCGTCTCCAGGACCTGTTCGGTCGAAAGCTGCGTGATGGGGTCGAGCGGGATCGAAGCCATCGTGTTCATGAACTGCGCAAATTGCGGTACGAAGCCGTTGGTGAGGCCCGATGCCGCACCGTTGGACTTGGCGGCGTTATGGCTGACGAGGCCGACGGTGTAGTCGACGTAGTAGTTGTTCTGCGCACCCCAGATCTGATCGAAGGTGGCGGCGGCGCTCGCGCCGAAGGCCGAGGCGATCACGTCGCTCAGATCGCTGCCGTTGGCTGTCAACATCGTTGCGTAGCCTTTGTATTCGTCGGAACGGTTCGCCGTCGCGGCCAGCGAGGTCTTTGCGATCGCGATCACGTGCTCGCCCAGGAGCCCATCGAGGCGGACCCTCAGGTCGGCTGCCTTGGAGTCGGCGGCGTTCGCGGCAGCTTGGGACGGCTGAGTTCGCGCTCCCGACGCAGGCGAGCCGGAGTTGGACTGAGTGCACGCGATGGCCGCCAGCGCCACGATCGCGGTCAGCGCCCAGGGACGGGCAAGCCTCACTGTCACCAGCAGGGTCTTACCATGATTCGGCCTTGCCGGAGTGGCTGCTGGTGGACGGGTCGAGCATCATCTTTCGCGCCTTCTATGGCGTTCCGCAGACCAATCGCGCGTCCGACGGGACGCTGATCAATGCGGTGCGAGGGTTTCTGGACACCCTCGCCCGCCGCATCGACGAGCGCAAGCCCCGGCATGTCGCCGTGACCACCGACGAGGATTGGCGGCCCGACTGGCGCGTCGAGCTCATCCCCAGCTACAAGGCTCACCGCACTGCCGAGCCGGTGCCGCACGCCCTCGAGCCCCAGATACCGGTGATCATGGACAGCCTCGATGCCGTGGGCGTCGACGTCGTCGGCCTGGACGACTACGAGGCCGAGGACATCATTGCCTCGCTGGTGACCAAGGTCGAGCCGCCGATCGAGATCTTGAGCGGCGATCGCGACCTGTTCAGCCAGATCCGCGACCGAGAGATCGTCGTCCTGTACCCGGAGAAGACCGGACTGACATTCGTGGACGAGGAGGAGGTCGCGCGGCGCTACGGCATCCCCGGGCGCTCGTACTCCGACTACGCGATCCTGCGCGGCGATCCATCCGACGGCCTTCCCGGCCTGGCCGGCGTCGGCGACAAGAAGGCGGCCGACCTCGTACGCCGGTACGGCTCGATCCAGGGGATGCTGGACGCGGGCATCTTCCGCTCCGCCGATGCCGACTATCTGGAGAAGGCGAGCCGGGTGGTGCCACCCGTGCGCGATCTCAAGATCAAGGTGCCGCGCGGCCGGCGCGAGCGCTATCCCGAGCACCCCAAGAAGGTGGAAGGGCTCGGTGCGCGCTACGGCGTCGGCGGGTCGCTCAAGCGCCTGAGTGAGGCCCTGAGCAAGATGCCCAAGTAGATGCAATTACAAAGGCTTTACGTCGCGTTGTGGATGATCTGACGCGCGGTCTCGATCGTATGTCTTGTTATGACCCTGACCTGGATCCTGCTTCGAAAGCGCCGCGCTGGACGGATCAATGGAGGTAGGGCTGTGCGCGTCATGCAAGCACTCGCGCACGATCTCGGCGAAGCGCAGCACGTTCTGGATGTGCGAGCGCTCGCGGACCGATCCGTCGTTCCCGCGCTACCCGCGCCTGCCCGTGCTGCGCTGCCGAGGGTACGAAGAAAAACCTAAGGGCCCGGCGCCGTCACCCTCATGAGGGCCAGCGGCTGCCCGGGAGCTCCACTGAACGTTGTCGCTTGATGCGATCCGGTCATCGGCACCTCCGCGATCATCCCGCCGTCGCTGATCGCGTAAACGGTCGTCCCGTCGGGGCTCAGCGCGAGGCTCCACACGTTCCAGTCCTGCAGCTGCCGATCGGTAACTTTCAACGACGACGTGTCGACCCAGATCAGTCCCTTGGCGCCGGCCATGACCAGTGTCTTCCCATCAGGGCTGACTGCCGCCGCGTTGCTGCCGAGCTCCTTGGCCTCGACGTTTTGCACTCCGAAGATTCCGCCTGTCTGGCTTGAATCGATTCGTGCCGCGCGGGCCGGGTTCGGAAAGCCGCTATCGATGCCGATGTCCTCAACGGTCCCCGTCGCCCCATTGGCTGCGTACAAGTGGGTGCCGTTGGCGTTCATCGCCACCGACCAGTGGAATGCGTCCGGATTTATCGCATATCCAGACCCAGGCAGGTCGAGGCAGACCGCGATGAGGTTGCCATCGAGGTTGAGGGCGTGGATGAAAGGGCTCTTGTCCTGCCGCACGTAGACGCTGTACAGCCAGTGTCCATCCGGCGAAGCGACGCCCGAGAGCCGAATGCCGGCCATCGCCGCGCCCCCATCGCTCTTGTCGAAGACGATCGTCGGGTTCAGCTGCCCTATCAGGACGTCGAACTGGCGGACGTAATACTCGGTCGCCGAGACGTACTGGATGAGGAAGATGCGCTGGCCATCATTGCTGACGGCGTCGAACTGGAAGTAGCCGTTCAGGTCGAACTGGCGGACAGGTCTCACGTATGTGGTGTCGATCAGCGCGAGGTGGGTTGTGCTCGGAATGGGACTCGAGGTTGGATCGAACCTCTGCACCACCAGCCAGCGGCCGTCCTGTGACAACCCACCTGGGACTCCGCTCATGGTCGCGGGTGGCAGCTGGAAGTAGCCCGGGAGTCTCTGCGTGTACAGGGTTGAACCGTTCTGCGGGTCGATATCAACCAGCGTGTCGCCGTGGATGGCGTAGAGGTGCGACCAGTTCGGCGATGGAGCTCCTAATGGCATGTTGAGCTCGACCGAATGCGAACGGGAATCGATGACGGAGAGCTGTTGAGAATTGCTGGTCGAGGCCGCCTCGTACAGCTTGTAGTCCCCCGACGACACCTGGCCGCCGGGTACACGGCCGCAAGCGGCCACGACCACCAACGCGCCGATTGCGAACACCAAACCTCGCATGCTCTTCACCTCGCCTCCCATACACCGGTGGGCGCCCGCGGGTTCCAGCTCAGGACAGCGAGGCGGCGATCTCCAGCGCCTGGGCTTTCGTGAGGTCGCCTTCGATTCGCACGATGATCACGCCCTCGTCGATCAGGAGTGTGTTCGAGGCCAGGCGGAGGGTCTCGCTGCGGAAGTTGCCGTTGGCGTCGGCGAAGAAAACCTCGTGCGGCTGGCCGGAGATCCACCAACCCTGATGCCCGTTTACGGTCACGTCTTCGATGGTGGTTCCCTGCCCGAGCATCTTGCCGAAGAAGTTGGTGTCCACCTTGCCGCTGACCTCGGTGATCAGGACGGCAACGCCCGTATAGCCGGACGCTTTCATTCCCGGCCTGGACTTGTAAACGAGATTGACCTCGCCGCCGGGGGCGTCGAACTGGTAGTAGACCTCGTCGGGCGAACCCAGCTGCGCCGGCACCAAGACCGTCCAGCCGACCTTGCCCTGGGCAGCCGCCATAGTCGTCGGATCGCCGAGGCCGAGGCGCTTGCCCAGCGGCCCTGACGGCTGGGGCGACGGCGAGGGCAGCTGGTTGACCCGGATGATGATCGTGTGGAGGTTGATCCAGCTCGCGATCGCGTCGCGCGTGGGCGTGTACGTGATCAAGGCGGCGATCGCCAGCAGCCCGACCGCTGCCGCCAGCGCCCATTGGGTCCGGAACCAAGGGCGTCGGGCCCGCGCCGGCGTGGCGATGCGCGCCATGATCCGGCCGGCGAGCGTCGGTGTCGCGGGCCACTCGATCGACTCACGTAGCTGGTTGAGGCTTCGTTCGAGCTCAGCGATCTCAGGCACCGCCGCCCTCCTCGACCCGCACGCGCAGGCGCGACAGCGCCCGTGAAAGGCGCGACTTGACCGTGCCCTCGGGGATACCGAGCGCCGCGGCCGTCTCCTCGCCGCTGAGCTCGAGGAAGTAGCGGCTCGCAATGACTCGGCGGTCCTCCTCGCTCAAGCCGTTGACGAGGGCGAGCAGCCGGCGCCGACCCTCGGCGGCCACGGCCGCCGCCTCGGGGGATGGGGCCGCATCCCCCGGGCGGAAGCGCTCCGCCAGATGCAGCTCTAGCTGGTGGCGGCGGCCGGCCGAACGCGCGCGGTTGCGCGCCTCGTTGGCGACAATCCGCAGCAGCCAGGGCCTCGGGTCCGCTCCTGCTCGGAACGTTGCCAGGGCCCGATACGCCTTCACAAAACCCTCCTGCGCGGCGTCCTCGGCGTCGGCCGACGAGCCGGTGATCACGTATGCCGTCCGAAAAGCGACTTCCTGGTACCGCCGAACGATCTCTTCATAGGCGACCTTGTCTCCACGCTGAGCGCGCGTGAACAGATCGCCATCCGTTGGTCGGCCCTCCATCGGACGCATCTATTACAACCGCCGGCGGATGATGGTTCCCGGTGCTGCAACGGAACGGCCGCTGATCGTGTTCATAGGAGCGTGATGGAGGGCGTCGACCACCTCTTCGAGCGGATGGTGCACGAGCACAAGGACCGCATCTTCGCGGCGAGCCTGGCCATGACCGGCAACCGCCACGATGCCGAGGAGGTGGCGCAAGACACATTTCTCCGCGCCTACCGCGCTCTCTGCACCTACTCGCCGCAGCGAATCCGGGATTTGAAGGAGCGGGCGTGGCTGCATCGCATCGCGGTCAATGTGGTCCGGAATCGTGTGAGGGGCGTGCACCCGCGGCTGGTTGAGCTCAACGGCAGCGAGTCGGATCACACGCCAGGTCCCGAGGCGAAGGTGATGGAGCGCATGCAAATCGACGAGCTGGCGACACGCGTCGCGGGCCTCCCGGCTCGCTATCGAGAGGCGGTTGTGCTCCGCCACGTTCGCGAGCTGTCGTATGCCGAGGTTGCCGAAGCGCTGCGGCAGCCGGTGGGAACCGTGAAGGCGAACGTGCACCGTGGGCTGAAACTACTGAGAGGAGACACCGATGATCGCGTTGACGACTGACCTGAAGAGACTTGGCGCCGTGAAGGCGCCTGACGGCTTTGCCGATCGAGTGCTGGCGCAGGTGGGGATGACCGACTCATATGCGCGCTTCGAGACGGTCCTTGGCGATGTGTTCGTGGCCTGGAACCGGCTAGGCGTGTCGGCGGCTGCCCGCTCCGCATCGGCTGAAGAGTTCGAGGATTGGTTTCGCAAGGATGTCGGGCGGCCGCTGATGCCGGCGGTGGCGCCGCCGGACCTGGCCGAGAAGATCCAGGACGAGCTCGGCGGCAAGAAGCGCATGCGGTTCGACCTTCGCGGGTTGACCGCGTTCGAGCAGGCCGTGCTGCGCAAGACGCGTGAGATTCCGCGCGGTGAGGTGCGGCCATATGGGTGGGTCGCACGCGAGATCGGCCGCCCTGCGGCTGTCCGTGCGGTTGGCACGGCGCTCGCGAACAACCCGATTCCATACTTCATCCCGTGCCACCGCGTCGTGCGCACGGACGGCCACATCGGCAACTACGGCGGCGGCGGTCCCGAGGCCAAGAAGGCCATCCTCACGCTCGAGGGCGTGCGGGTGAAGAAACTGGAAGAGCTGGGGCGCGCCGGTTTTCGATACCAGGGCGTGCGGACGACGAAAATCTTCTGCTACCCGACCTGCCACACCGGCCGGCATGCATTGGAGAAGAACATCGTCTGGCTGCACGATGAGGCCAGCGCACGCGCGGCCGGGTTCCGGCCGTGCAAGGTGTGCCGCCCCGCGGTCGTTGCTTAGTACCTACCCCAAGGAGTGAATGTCGGGGAGCTCGCGGTAGAGGCCGGCGTAGTCGAGGCCGTAGCCGATGACGAATCGGTCGGGGATCGTGAAGCCGCGAAAGTCGATCTCTACGTTCAGCGCACGGCGCGCCGGGCGGTCGAGCAGCGCCGCCAGCCGCACGGATGCCGGGTTCAGCTGCTTCACACGCTTGGTGACGGCGGCCGCGGTGCGCCCTGAGTCGACGATGTCTTCGACCAGGAGCACGTGGCGGTCAGCGACCGTGCCCTCCACCATGTGCGCGAGCCGAACCCTGCCGCTGCTCGCCGTGCCGCCACCGTAGCTCGCCGCGCGCACGAACTCGAGCTCGGCCGGGATGCTGAGGCTCCTAAGCAGGTCGGCGGCGAAAACCGTCGCGCCTTTGAGGATCACGAGCAGCACGAGCGGTGTCTCGATGTCCGCGTATGCGTCGGAGATCTGACGACCGAGGCGCCGCACGCGCCGCGCGATTCGCGCGGAGCTGATCATGGCCTTGCCGGAGCTGCTTGTTGTTGCTGGCGGCTTGATCTGCGTCAGCACTTCGGGCATGCGCTTCTAGCTTAGGGCGTCCAGGGGAACGACGGACGCACCAATCGGAGACTGGCGGCGATATTTCATGTGGAACCTGCTGAAGACGCCGTCGACGTTGATCGCCTTGCCGTCGTGATAGACCGCGGGCGTTCGATTGTTGTGCGGCGTGTGGCCGAAAACAACGCGGCGACTCTTCGTAGCCTCCAACCATGTGAGTAGCCTGGTGGGCTGCTGATCGAAGATGTTGCGCGCGCTGAGGACGTCCCACAGCTCTTGTTCGCCTTCATGCATAAGTAGATCGCGCGCGCGAGAGTTGACGTCTTTGATCACGTCGGCGCCGGTCTTATCGATCAATCGCGAATAGCCATCGTGTCCGCAGTGCTGGACGAGGGTTGCATCGGGCAGTCGCACGAGCGCGGGTCGTTCGCGCATCCAGGATTGGAGCCTGGCATCGTTCATCAGCTCATCGAGATCGTGACGCTGGCCGCCGGCCGAGATCCAGAAGCCGATTCGTGAGGGATCACGCAAGGCCCACAGCATCGCGACCTCGTGGTTGCCGAGAAGAACTGTCGTGTTGGCGCGGTCGCGCGCGTAACGGAGGGCGCCTACCCCGAACATTCCGTAGTCGACGAGGTCGCCGACGAAAACGGTGTGCCATTGGCCGGCCGGATAAGGTCGCAGTGCTTCGAAGAGCCGCTCCAGGTCGCCATGAACGTCGCCGACGATCAGGACTGGCAGATCGTCCGAAGCCATTCTTCTCCGCGGCCTTCGATGCGCCGCACCGCTCTCGTGTACGAGCCGATCGTCTGCAGCTCGGTGCGCGTGGCGGGCCACCGCCAGCGCGCGCCGAAAACGGCATCGGGTTCATACCGAGCGAATCGACGTGCCTTCGTGAATGCTCGAGATCTTCCAGGCGCGCCCTTGAAGACCCAGAAGGAATCCCAACGGCCGCTCGCGCGAGCGCGGCGAACATGTGCGTTGCGATCCCACCAGCCGGGTCCTGGATCGGATGTGACATCAGTGAGCACGTCAGCGACGTCGAGACAACCGACGAGATGGAACCCCGGCGCTGCGTTCTCCGGGTGCAGGCGGGCGAGAAACACGATGAGGTCACCCGCAGCGGCCCGGCGCAGGCTGAAGGCGCGGCCGGCCCGTCGGCAGTTGTCGCCATAGGTCGGCGGCGTCGCCCATAGGTCGGGATCGAGGTGGACGGCCCTGTCTCTCCATGCGGCCGGCGCATGGTCGGCAAGAGCGTCGAAGTCACCGAGCCGCAACATCGGTGGCGACCATCGGTCCTTTTCTGGAATCGGCACAAGAAGAAAGCTGCCGTCGCCGAACATGGGCGAACGCGCCGCGTGCGATGAGTTCACGCCGACGTTGGCGAGGAAAGCAGCCATCGGACGATGCTAACCTTGCCTTCGGCCGATAGGGGCGTAGCTCAGCCTGGTCAGAGCATCGGTCTCCAAAACCGAGGGCCGAGGGTTCGAATCCTTCCGCCCCTGCCAGCCCTCTCTCGCTCACGCGGGTACTGCCGGCCACTGCGCCGTTTCCTTCATCAGAGAGGCCGGCTATCGGCTCTCCTTATGTCTGCGATCAAAACAATCGATTTGCTTTATGGGTGGTGCACGACTAGCGTGATGGGGATGAAGAACGGAAAGGCGAATGGCGCTGGGGACGCCATTCTCTATGGCGCCGACGGATCGCGTGAGTCGGCGGCCATGGCCGAGCTTCTGAGGGAGATGGGCGTCGAGTTCGAGTACAGATCAGTGAACAGCGATCCGGCAGCCAGGCGCGAATGGGAAGACCTCGACGGCGAGCGCATCCCGATGCTCCGCCTCGGCAGCGCTGGAATTGTGCGCGGCCTCGATCGAATCAAGGTCCAGCAGCTCGTGGGCTGGGTGGGCTGCTAACCGGCCGCGACCCGCACGCCAAGTAACCCGGCTGTCGAATTCAGCTATCCCCGTTCGTCGTGTCAACAGGAGCCGGTCAATGGCCGGCCCGAGACGATCCAAAAGGAGACCGACGATGGCGAATTTTCTGCTCGTTTACCACGGCGGCGGCATGCCCGCGACTGAAGCGGAGCGCAACAAGGTGATGGCCGACTGGGGCGCATGGTTCGGCAAGTTGGGGCCGGCGGTTGTAGATGCCGGCAACCCGACCGCGCCGAAGGCGAAAAGCATCTCGAGCGACGGCTCCGTGCACGACGGCGCAGTCGGCACCGCGGCGACTGGTTACTCGATCCTCAAGGCCGAGTCGCTGAGCCAGTCGGTCGAGCTGGCGAAAGCGTGTCCGGTGCTCAGGTCGGGGGGCAAAATCTCGGTTTACGAAATCACGCCGGCGATGTAGCTCGCGCGGGTTGGGGCGGGGCCGGCAAAGGCTCCGCTCACCCGCCGGCGCCGCCTCCGAGCGCGGATTCCTGCCATGGTAGAGTTCCGGTTCGCCCGTTTCGCTCCGGGCACGATCCCTTGCCGAGACCATGGGCCGCTAGCTCAACTGGCAGAGCGCCGTGCTGATAACGCGGAGGTAGGTGGTTCGAGTCCACCGCGGCCCACCACTTCGCGTCGAACCCGCCACTGCCGGCACTCGCGGGCTTCGCGGCGGAGATTAACCGCGACTGCCAGCACTCGCAGCTTTTTCATTAGCTGCCTCCCCACTGTGCCCGCTCCCAAACCTTCTCTGCCAGCTGCCGCCGCTCTTCGTCGCCAAGGATGAGCCTCACGGAGACAAGCTGCCCTGAAGGGTCGCGGTCGGCATAGACGGGAAAGATGCCGTCTCCCCATGAGTTGTCCATGCCGAGCACTGTCGCGCCGCCAACGCGACACGTGCCGACCGCGAAACACCCGCCACGCTCGATCTGCTCCCGCAGCTCAACCTCGACACGTCGATCGCTCAGCGCGTCGGCGTCGCCGACCAATGCCATGCCGTAGTCGACTCCGAAATAACCCACGAGCTGTGACCGCTGTGGACGACCGGTGCTGACTGTCAAGGTCACCTCACCCCAGCGGCTGCCAACGTTCCCGCCGAAATCAATCCGTTCTGCGGTCACCGGCAGCGGACGATTCGGGATCCCTCCCAAAGCCACCACCATCGGGCCCTCCATGAAGAAGTCGCCGCCACCGAGGTCTGCGGCCCTCTGGGCGCGAACGCGATGCGGAACGCGCGTCGGCTCCTGCTCCACGTGTGCGTCGAGCCCGTTCGTGGAGGCGCCTTGGTTGATTTTCGCCAGCAGCGCATCTCTGCCCGGCTCCGGCAGGTCATAGATGAAGCGGGACGAGTTGATGGCGACCATGTTGGCGATGTCGGCTGTACGCACTGCGTCGGGCCCGACGATCCGGTAGTCCCGCATCGACTGGATGGCCGCCCGAGTCTCAGCGTCCTCGGAGCCGTTGAAGTGCGGCTGCGGGGGCGACGGTCCCGACCAGAGCCAGAGATAACCGACATCGAGCGCGACCAGGATCCCGGACGGACATGCGATCGAACCGAGCTTGTAGCGTTCGGGCACAAACAAACTCTAAGGGCGCTACCTCGGGTTCAACGCAGAATCGAGCTCACCCGGTCTGGGTCAACGGGGAGCGAACGTAGAGAGACGTCTTGGTGCCGGCAATCTCGATCCGTTTCGCCTTACGGAACCTACGCCCCACATTGTTCAACGACCGGAACCCTTCTCCCGAAGGACTCGCTCAACAACCTTTGGGAGCGCACGCCACCCGTAGACGTTGTGGACCGCCCCAACGTGAAAGTCATGGTAATTCGAGTCAAGAGCCGACCTTCCGACCGTTTCGGCTGTATTGCCGATTACTCTTGATCCGACTTCGGTGAACGCCTCGATTCGGGTCAGGCCCTGCTCTAAGACCCGGCGGCCGACGAGATCGGATTCACTCGGAGGCGTCGCGCCTCGCCAGTCAATCACCCCCGCCACGAGCGTCTTTAAGGAGCCTGGACCTGATTGCTGGAGTTCCGTTACCTGAAGGCATCCGAAGGTGCAGTCAGACAAGGGAACCGTCCAGTAGTCGCCGATCCTGAGGTCGCGTGAAGATCGAGGGCTGAGAGGATACGTCCGCTCCATGTCGCTCACCGTAGCTTGATGGAGGCGCTACGAGAGTTAACTTGCGTTACGGGGACTATGGCCACTAACGGGATCGATCTACGCGATACCTCTGCCTACGAGGTCGGTTGAATCGATGAGCGGGACAAGCCGAGACCGAATTCGATCGAATTCAGGTGGGGTAGTGACATTAAGCCACCCGATCCTGTTCTCGAACGGGATAGCGAAGGCCACCGCACTGCCGTCTTGGGTCCAGGCTGGAAGACTGGCGAAGTTTTCGAAAGGCTCAGTGACGATGCGAGAAGTCCAGTCGTTAGTCCCTATGAACACCATCACGTTGCGTGTGTCGTGTCGCGGATCGTGCATGCGCCCGAGCCACTGGTCAAGCGGAACGTTTGGTGGCCGCGGCCTCGGGGCCGGGGCAAGATCGCAACCAATCGCGATAAGTGAGCCATTGGGAGATGGCGCTGCGAAGAGCCCCCAGCGCCCAAAACCCACACGCTCGACACGGCGGCGTGTGCCGGTAGCAAGGTCCAAGATGTCCAGTGTCGCTCCCAGTTCGGTCGTTACTGCGACGTACCGGCCTACCTGGCACACGACCATGTATGAATCGCCGCACTCGACGTCTGGCGCACCGCCCCTACGCAGCCGGAGTGGTCCACGCGATCCATCTCGCACGAGCGCGATATCTCCGAAAACCGCCTCGAGCCTTTCGTCTTGGAGGCGGGTTATTCGCCTCGATCCGAGGTTCCCAGCTTGATCGCAGTCCGCCCAGTAGTCCCCTGAGGGATGCAGTGTCCAGATGCTACGACCATCTGCGTCGGGAACCGTGTCCCATGTCTCGAAAAGGAGCCGGGCCTTCCCAGATAGCGGAACCGACAGTGACCACAGCTGTTGGTGGGATCGGAGTGCCAGCCAACTTGTGCGCTTCCAGATCTGGCTGAACGCGGCGTCGGCAGCATCGGCCCGGGCTCGAAGCTCACGTACGACACCGCTCGGTAATTCGATCGCCTGCAGATGCGGCCGCTTAGCGGAATATGCGAGGAACGTAGCGCCCAGTCCTCGCTGCGTCGCAAACACGCACCAATACTGCGGTTAACACATTTCGGGCGTACAACGGGCGATTCTTGGGAAGGTGCGGCACCCGGACCGAGATCTGACCGATTGTGATCGACCGAGGCTTATCCGCCGTCCGGCCAGACTGACTGACTCGCGGTTCGCGTTACCGAAACTACGGCCCATCACTCAGATCCCGCGCAGCTGGGCGATTCGTTGCTCAACTGCGTGGTCGACAGTGATGAAATGGGCCACGGCTTCATGAAGACGCCTATTGGGGAGCTCATGAGATCCTCTACCGCGTTGGCGAGCCAAGCGGTGGGAACTCAGCACGAGCCGCTGCCGCGGAGAGTGAGATGACCTCCAAGCAAGAGTCGGGGATGCCTCAGCGCTTTGAGGTCGAGCCGCATGTCGGCGCCGGCCCGATCAAGCTCGGGCTAAGCCGTGAGGAGCTTCGCAGACTCATGGGTGCGCCATTTCGCACTTATTCAAAGGCCCCCGGCGAGCCACTCACCGATACCTACTTCGGCACAGACCTGCAGGTCTCCTACGACGCTAGCGACCGGGTCGACTACATCGAATTGAATGGCCCTCGGTCGATCAACCCAACACTCCGCGGCCGGACGCTGCTGTTTGCCCCGGCTGAAGAAGTAATCGACTGGATGCGAGGAGTCTCCGACTTCGACGCAGATAACCCCGAGCTGGGATACAGCTACGTCTATCCAGCGCTTGACCTGAGTTTGTGGCGTCCGATTGTGCCCGAGGGTCCTGAGGACGTAGAGGGCTTAACGTTTCGCTCGGTCGGCGTCGGCTGGCGGGGGTATTACCGCAAGGTCTCTTCCGCCTAATCTGGCGCCAGCCGGATCGTCCGTCCCACAACGCAGAGCAAGTGGTTCGCGTTACGGAAACTACGGCCCACGCCAATTCGGTGGGCTTTCCGAATCGAATGCGCCGAGAGGTGGACTCTTTGAATGACGCCGTCGCGACTCTGCCCCGTCGGCGACCAGTTACTTGCCGCCGCTTCTGTCAGGTCGCGACACTCACTTCGAATCCTTCTCTCTAGATGCCCCTCGTTTGCGTGGCAGGCGGAGCGTTGCATAGCGATCGAGCTTGTATTCGTCGACCCATTGCCTGGTGCTTCGCCAGGAACCGTCCTCCGCGCGAATCGCCTTCAGGCGTGAGCGCTGCGCAGCGTTCCGGAGAGCCACCACCGACAGATCCTTGCTCGCTAGCGATTCGAGTGGCACGAGCTTGGCCGGCCCTGCCACTGCGGGCAAGACGAAGCGACTGAGGTTTTCCAGAACCGCACGAGCGATGATCTCTCCCAGTGGTCCAGGATCGCCGCGGTCCGCGCGGTCCAGGGCTTCCAGGTACCGATCGCGAAGGCGCTTCTGAATGATCGCCGGCGGATAGCCAAGCCGAACCAGAATGAGGTTCATTAGCAAGCGGCCGACCCGGCCGTTGCCGTCGATGAAGGGGTGGATGCGTTCGAACGCGGCGTGCAGCGCCGCAAGCGCCTCAGCGATGGGCGACGACTCGGAATGCAAGCTCGCGACGCCATCGACCCAGTCGCGCATCTGCGCCGGCACGTCCGGGTGGCTCGGCGGTTTCATCCCATGCTTGAAGGCGTGGATGTCATGGCGACGCCAGTTGCCCGGACTTTCATCCTCCAAAGCATCGGGGTGCGGTGCTACTTCCCAGACCGGGGTCATCGCAAGCCGGTGAACATTGCGGACCTCAGTTAGGGTGAGCAACCTGCCGCTCAACCAAGGGCCAGAGCCCAGTGCTTGGCTGTACACCCATTGAGCGGCGGCCGCGTAGCCGCTGACCTCTAGGTAGTCCTTCAGTTCCTTGCTTCCCACCGCCTTGCCTTCGCGGAGGAGCGCCTCAACCTCTCGCAGGACCAAGGTGTTGCCTTCCAGAGCGGTTGAGCTGTGAGCCTCGTGGTACCAGATGTCAGTCCAGATGCCCCCGGCCTCGTCAGGTGAGGGCAACCCGCCTAGGCGGGTCTTCAGCTCCTGGACCATGAAGGCGAGTCGTGCATGGACAGCTTCGCGAGTGGGTCGTCCTCGCGGGGTTTTCGGTGGGCCCTTAGGTAGGTTGCTCATTTGATCGCTACCTAATTCTACAACTCAACCTACCTAGGTTGCTGTATCGGGCCCTGATTAAACTCTCAACGCAACCTATGTCGGTCGCACCACAGCGGGCGCGCCGTGCCGACACGACTGGCGGGACCGGTCTGAGATTGATCAACCGACCAACGACTGTTAGTTGGTTCGCGTTACGGATACTACGGCTCACCGAGGCCACCGAGCTTCTAGTTCTGTGGAATGAACTGTGTGGCCACGCCACTGCCGGTGACGATCCAGTACTGACGCCTTTCAGAGCCAGCAGCGGTCGATCCAGTCGCGACCTCTAGACGCATCTCATTGGTGCCAGGGTCCGAAACGGCGACTACCGACGCCACGTAGCCGGGGCTGCTCCAGACGTCATGGCTCGTTTGCCAATCCAGCATTCTCGTCCTGGTCCCACTGCTGTCGTTACCTACCAGGTATCGGCTGTCCGGCGAAGTAGAAGTCAGCGTCCAGTCGTGTCGAGCACAAACATTGCGGGCGACGCCGAGCTCGTGGGCTGAGCTGAGGGCGAAACGGTGCGGGCTTCTGAAGCCATCCCAGAATGGGGAACATTTCCGCAAGCGGTCATCGCAGTCAGCAGCAGAGCGCCCACGCAAGCCGGGGCCACCAGCCTCACGCTAGGTAAACGGCGCTGGCGGTTTCCCGGTTATCACTCGCGGCTGTTGGACCAGATAACACACACCCGCCTTGCGCCCGGCGTCTCGCTCCATGCGGCACCGTCGGTTAGAACGGATCATCGCGGGCCAGGTGGTTAGCGTCGGCCGCGGCCCAGCAGCGATTCTCGCGTTCAAGCGATCACGATAACGCCTTCCCGGTGAGGAGAGCCTCTGAATTCGGGTGCAGCGGAGAGGGCAAAAATGAAGAGCAGAACGCCGAGGTAGGTGGTTCGAGTCCACCGCGCAGACGATCCGCTGTTGAACCCTGCGGTAAGGTCAGGAACAGCAACTGAGCAGCTGAGCGCGACGCGGCTGGAAACATGCAACGATATCGTCTGTCACAGCGGAGTTTGAGGGGGTAATCGCAATGCCGGAGTTTATGGACGTTCATGAGGGCATGACCGGCATCACGCCGGAGGCACTCGCAGAAGCGCACCAGGCTGATCTGGATATCCAGGGCGACGAGGGCGTGAACTTCAAGCACGCATGGGCCGATCCCACGACCGGAAAGGTCTTCTGTCTGTCGGAGGCACCGAACGCCGAGGCAGTCAAACGCATCCATGAGCGGGCAGGGCACCCCACCGACCAGGTCTACGAGGTGCCGGTCCAGGCGTAGAAGTACCGGACTTGTAAGGTCCGGTTCGAGGCTCGGGAACTCACATCAAGGACTGCGGGGGCGAGACCCTCATTCGAAGTGGTCACATTCACCACGCGGGTCGAGGCAGATGCGCGGGACAATCACGGTGGGATGGTTCGCGTTACGGTAACTGCGCCCCGCTCCAATTCATAGGGTTTTCCATAACGCGAACCCCTAGGTTTGCGCGATCAGCGCCGATAAACGTCGCGGCGGTGGGCAATCCTGGCGATGATGACGCAATCTGCGGCATCGTCCACCGCATAGACAATGCGGTAATCGCCAACTCGGATGCGGTAATCCTCCCGACCGGCAAGGTTTACTGAGCCGGTCGGACGCGGGTTGATCACGAGGCCGTCGATGGCGCCTGTAATGCGATCGGCGACAGATCCGCGGAGCCGGCGGTACGCCTTGATCGCCTCCGGATGGAGGCGTACGTCGTACCTCTTGCTCGGCGTTACTTGCGGACCTTCGGCCAGGGGGTGGCCAGGTCGGCTTCCTCGCGGGCCTGGAGCGCGGCGAGGCTGTCCTCGAGGTACTCGGCTCGCTCGACCATGGCTCGATACTGCTCGACATCGATGAGGACTGCAGCCAGCCGCCCACGCTTGGACACGAAAAGAACCTCTTCGCTCGAACGAAGCTGATCGAGCTCATGACCAAGCCGGCTTCTCAAGTCGTCTGCGGTAACTACACGGGGAACTGCCATGTCAAGACTATTGTAGACCCTACTCTCAAGGGTTGGGTTCGCCCTGCATAAGCGTCCCGAAAGGCGGATTTGGGCTCTCGTGCCCACCGACCATCGGGACTCAAAGGGGCGGTTCGACCGCGTGCAGCTCGAGAATCGTCAAATCGGCACTCTTGGGAGGCGGAAAGCCGACCGAGGTCAAAACTTTCTCCAGCTCATCACTTGACCAACGGCTTCGCGCGTGCTCCTCAGAATCCCATACGCCCACGATGTAAAGAGCGCCATCTCCGACCGCGCAGTGATGGCGAAGCTCGCCGAAGGATGTCGCCCCTCCTCGGCTCATGATCAGCGCGTGTCCGCGGTCGTACGAGCGCTTCAACTCTTCGACGTCGCCGTCAAACCGCGCAATCAACAGTGCTGCCATTCCTTCCCTCCCTGAGCTCGATGCAATCCGGCATTATCCGCGATGGCACCCGAACCATCATGGTTTCTGGGCCCAGCGCTGGATCTAGGCCGGCGTTCCGAGCAGTTCGACGATCCGGGGCTCGTCGCGAATCGGGTCGAGGTCGGGGTCTTTGTGAGACCAATCCTTGAGGTCGGGAGCGACTTGGAAGCTCTCGCGGAGAAGCGGCAGCGCCTCGGCGGCCTGCCCCGTGCGCGCATAGAAGCACGCCAAGTTGTAAGCCCCGACCGCGTGGGTCCGCGGATCGGAGGAGGTCCTCGATGACAGGTCTCTGGCCCAGAGCAAGATAGCCTCGGCTGCCCTTTCGTTCCCGGCCTCAAGGTGACACCACATCAGGTGGGCGGCAAGGTGGTCACCCGGCGAGCCGTCGACGAGCTTCCTGCCGGGAGGGCCGTAGGGCCTCGGTCGATCCAACTCTTCCTCGGTGCACGCCTCGATCACAGACTCGAGCAGGTCCCATGATCGCCGAGCGGCGGCGATAACTTCCGCGACCGGTTGATCCCGGGTCGCTGCGTAGATTGATGTGTTCACATCTTCATCAACTTCCTGCGGAACCTCGCCTCCGGTACGCACGGCCTCGATCAACAGCGCGTTGCGGTCGCGGTGCCAAGCGATATGGGCAAGGTGGTCCTTGGGGTGCCAGCGACCGGCCGGATCGGCTGGGATGTCTGAGCAAAGATCTTCGAGCTCTCCCTCTCTCTGGCGAGTCTCGGCCAGCGCCTGGCGAAGCTTCTCTTTCATTCGGGTCGAGCTCCTTGACAAGGCCTCTCGGCAAACTCGCGAATGATTTCTTCGTTAGATTCCACGTTCCAATCTTATGCACAGTGCAGGCGGAGGTAGAAGAATCTCAGCTAGGTATCGAACTGCCAGCGCGTCGCTCCGTGCGGTTCTCTGGTCGCGACTCCCACCGCAGCGCTAGGAACCACCTCGTAGAGATCCCATGGCCCGCGGCCCGCGCTTGGCGCGCTGTACTCCGCGGTGATCGCTCCCTCGGTCGCACGCGCCGGCCATCCCAGCGAGGCGTACACGTTGGCCACGCGCTCCAGGACCGCCGGGTCGGTCACCTTGCGAGCAGTGCCCTCGACAACGACATCGATGTCGTCCAGCGAAACCGACACCGCGCACCTCGGATTCGAGGCAAGATTTCGGCTCTTCCGTAATCGGGGCCCGCTGACGATGTAGAACTTGCCATCGACCCAGATCGCGCCTACCGCCGCCAGGTGCGGCCGACCGTCTGGATCCGTAGTCGCCAGCCAGCGCGTCCGCCCCGGCCCTTCCTCGCGCGCCAGCGCCTCGAGCTGCTTCAAGGCCCGTGACCACGGAATCGGTGCATGTCCGTAGATGTCCAGATTCTTCTCGTGCATTTCCGGCCTCCTCAAACTCAGACGATTCGGCCGGCCCGAACTCATCGGTCCGTCCGACGGTAAGCCGCTCACAACACGAAACCACGTTAAAGGGATGAATCGCGCGGGCGGAGTGATTAAATTTCGCGCGTCAGATGGGCTGGTGGATGGCGTTGGACGGCCGGCGACGGACCTTCGTCTTGGTGACGTTGGCGGTCGCAGTCGTTTCGATCGTCTACGCGCTGAACATCCGGTTCGTCCTCGCCGGGCCGCAAGCCGTGACGGCGATCGACGACATCGGCGAGGCGGTGGCCGCTGCGGTGGCCTCGGCAGCGTGCGTTTGGGCTGCGAGCAGGGCGTCCGGAAAGGACAGGCTCGGCTGGGCGCTGATGGGCATCTCCACGGGCCTCTGGGCCGCCGGCGAGGTGGTTTGGTCGATCTATGAAGTTGGCCTTCGGGTACCGGTGCCGTCCCCATCGTTGGCAGACGCGGGATTCCTGTTGGCGGTGCCGTTCGCGGTCGCGGGCATCCGCGCCTTCTGGAATGACGCCGCCCTGGGCACTTCTTCGCGCTGGCGCGTCTGGTTCGACGGTGTGATCGTCGCCCTGGCTCTGACTTCGACGGCGTGGGGTTTCGGGCTGCGAACGGTATATGAGGCCGGCGGGCCTTGGGCGGCCAAAGCGCTCAACCTCGCGTACCCGCTCTCGGACATCGTCGTCGGCACGGTCCTGATCCTCGCCATCCGCCGTGCGACGGGACAACAAAAGGGCCGGATGGCGTTCCTTCTCGCCGGCGTTGCCGCGTACTCCCTCGCCGACAGCGCGTTCTCTTACCTCTCGGCCCAGGGCGCGATTGCGTCGGTCGGCAACATCCTGGACACGGGATGGTTTGCCGGCTTCCTGTTGATCGCCCTCGCCGCGACTTACCCGTCTGCGCCGGCGAAGCTCGCCGTGAAGCAAGGTCAGCTCGATCTGTGGCAGCTCGCCCTCCCCTGGATGACGTTGCTGCTAGCCTCGGCCGGCGACGTTTATTCGGCGCTGTCCGGGCACGAGCTCGATCTCTTCATGTCGTCGCTGACGGCAACCCTCGCCATTCTCCTGACGGTGAACATGATCATCGAGCGAAGGGAATTCCTCGAGATGCTGTCTGAAATCGAGTCTTCGCGATCCACGCTCAACCAGGAGATCAAGACGGGGTTGGACGCGATCCAGCGTTTCAGCCAGCAGCTCAAGGAGGTCGAGCGGAGTGAGCTCGACGATGTGAGGCGCATCGCCGCAGACATCAGTCGCACCGCCGACAGGCTCGATCGCGCTGTCGAGGGGATACTGTCCACCGACGACGAGGACGGTGCGAGCGGCGGCCTTGCCCCCCAGGTTCCTCTCGGGCTGAATGCGGCGTCCTTGCGCCCGGCCATTACTGAGCTCAGCCCAAGGCCTTAGCGCAGGGCTCGTCGATGCCTCTGGCGTTCCGGCTATCCACTGACGATCCGCGCAATGTGCTTCACATGGGTTCGTTCGTGATTAGCGAGCCACCGCGTGTACTCCAGCACGGTCCGCTCGCGTGGCTTTCCGGCGCCCGTAACCGTCGCGGTACGTGACCACGCTGCCTCTGGCAGTGGTCGCAAGAACGCCAACAGCTCCGCACGCTGCTTCGTAAAGGCGCGGAACGATGGCGCGAATTCGAGCTCGGGATAGTTCGTGCTTTTGATCCAGGTAGTGGGATTCATCGCTCGAATCGTCGGATGGTCTTCGGCGATGATCATCGCGATGTACTTGCCCCATACGTCGGAGCATGAACGCAGGTGGGCCAGCACATCGTTGACGGACCACTCGCCCCCGCTCGGGGGAGTGTGCAGTCGAGCTCGCGGCAGATCCACGGTAATCGCGGCGATGGCCTCCGGCTGGTCCTCGAGCCGAGTCAGAGCCTGGTCGATTGTGAGCGGTTGGTCGTACACAGCCCTAAATCCGGCGGCCTCGGGCGGCCGACCAGTTTTCGCGCAGCTTCTTGCCCGCGACGTAGCGGATGGATCGGCCGCCTCCTTCCTGTTCGAGCCATCCGTCCCGGCGTAAGCGCTGGAGGTCTTGCGTGGCGGTCGGGCCGGCGATTTCCGTCTCCCGCCGGTAGTCGGCATTCATGATCGGCAGCCCTAACAAAGCCTGGTCGAGCGCAATCACCAGTCGCGGGGGATAGCCCTGCTCGCGCGCCAGCTGCTCGCAGAAATCGTGTCGGGAATAAGCGATCTCCAACCATTGACGCCTCTCGGCTGCCTCGAACACGTGCGCCTCGATGCAAAACTCGACCCATGGCGACGCCTCTCGACCTGGATCGAATGTCAGACCTTGCACCTTCTCGAGGACTGCGTAGTACTCACGCGTATGCCGTCCCAGGTATGGCTCGATCGACACCAGCTCGGGGCGGAGGAGACCTTCCTTCGCCAGCACCAATGATTGGACGACCCTCGCCAGCCGGCCGTTTCCGTCGCGAAAGGGATGGATCGACACCAGGTTCAGGTGCGCCATGGCGGCGCGGACCACCGGGTGGCGAGTGAGATCGCCGGAGCCCATCCACTTCGCGACTTCACTGACGAGCGCGGGAACCTCGCTCGCGGCGGGCGGCCGGTAAGGATCTCGGCCCAGACCGCGCGTCACGATCACCGCCCCATCCCGAAATCGACCAGGGCCGGCTTGCGGCTGAGGGTGGCAGACGAGGAAGTGCAGGTCGAGGATGGTCTGCGGGGACCATTGAAAGCGCCGGTCGTCGGCCAGCACATTGACCCGATCCATCGCCTGCGCGTATGCAGAGATGATTCGCTGCGTCCCTTCGGACGTGCCTGATGGATGCCGTCCGGCCAGGATCTCGACCGTGTCCTCGATGCTTGCGCCATAGCCCTCGATCGACGTCGATCCGACGGTGGCCTCGGCTGCGGCCAGCCGTCGGAGCGCTCCCGTCCAGGGCTGCGCCGAGTCGCCCAGGTTCTGCGCCAGGTAGCGGCGCAATACGTCGAGCTCGTCGAGGCGGCGCATCAGGCCAGGCGACTTGGGTGGCGTCGCATAGATCGCCATGGGAAGAGTATAGGCGAATAATAGATTATTCGCTTATTCGCCCGGGTAACACGGCGCATCAGGCGGCCTGGGCGGCACCTGGCAACTGGCGCCGCCGGACATATTGTTGACACACGCCATGCCTGATCCTGAACGGCCGGCGCTTCCCACCGGCACCGTCACCTTTCTGCTCACCGACGTGGAGGGGTCGACACGCCGCTGGGACCGGAATCCCGCTGCGATGCGACAGGCGATGGCGAAGCACGACGCGGTCCTCGGACGCCTCGTCGCGACCCACGGCGGCATGCAGGTTGAGTCCGGCCGCGAGGGAGACAGCGTTTTTGCAGCGTTCACGCGGGCGAGCCAAGCGGTGGCGTGTGCAGTGGCGATGCAGCGCGAGCTCGCAGCTCAGGCCTGGCCTGAGGGCGCGGACATGCACATCCGAGTGGCGATCAACAGCGGTGAGGCGGAGTTGCGCGCGGGCCACTACTACGGGCCGGCGGTTTATCGCTGTGCGAGGCTCCTGGCCACCGGGCATGGGGACCAGGTGCTCCTGACCGGCGCGACTCGTGACCTGGCCGTTGATGCCTTACCCGAGGAACTGGGACTTCTGGACTTGGGTTCGCACCGTTTACGCGACCTCGAAAGGCCCGAGCGGGTCTTCCAGGTGACGGCACCAGGCCTCCGATCGGATTTCCCCCCTCTGAAGTCGATGGACCCTCGGCGCCACAATCTGCCGGTCAGCCCAACGGGCTTCGTCGGACGGGCCCACGAGCTCGCCGAGATCAAGGACCTGCTCGCCGCGAACCGGATGCTGACGCTGATCGGCGCGGGCGGAACTGGCAAGACCCGCCTGGCGCTTCAGTCGGCCGCCGACCTCACCGAACGATTCAGGGACGGTGTTTGGCTCATCGAGCTCGCGTCGCTGAGCGAGCCTGAGCTCGTTGCGCAAAAAGCTGCCGAAGCTCTTGGGGTTCGAGAAGAGGCCGGCCGACCCATCGTGAAAACCCTTTGCGAGTCGATGCGCGACAAGAACCTCCTGCTGATACTCGACAACTGCGAGCATCTTGTGCAGGCCGTTGTCGGCCTCGCCGACAGGCTCCTCGGTGAGTGCCCTGGCGTATGCCTGCTGGCCACGAGCCGCGCCGCGCTCAGGATCAATGGCGAGGCGATCCTCAGAGTCGGGCCGCTGCCCGTATCTGACGCTGTGGTGCTGTTTGCCGATCGTTCGAGCGCCGCTCAGCCGGCCTTCCGCCTGACGGAGGACAACTCACGGTCGGTTGTCCAGATCTGCCGCCGCGTCGAGGGTCTTCCTCTCGCGATCGAGCTGGCTGCTGGACGCGCGCGGATGATGGCGCCTGCCGAGATCCTGACCAGGCTCCAGGACAGCTTCGCCGTGCTCGCGGGCGGAAGCAGGTCCGGCCACGCACGCCACGAGACGCTGAAGGCGGCAATGGACTGGAGCTACTGGTTGCTCGACGAAGATGAGCAGCGTCTGTTCAGACGGCTGTCGGTGTTCGTGGGCGGATTCGCACTGGACGCCGCCGAGGAAGTGTGCGGCGGCGACGGAGCCGGCTCTGTCCTCGACCTGGTCAGCCAGCTTGTCGATAAGTCGCTGCTGACACCGCAAGAAGCCACTGGCGTCCCGACCCGCTACACGATTCTCGAGACCGTGCGCGAGTACGCACGTTCACACCTGGTGGAACATGCCGAGCTGGAGCCAACACAGCTCCGGCATGCGGAGTACTTCGTCCGGCTCGCCAATAAGGCGCGAGCCATGTTCGATCGCCCGGAGCGGAAACACTGGCTGAGTCTGCTTGGCGCCGACGTCGACAACCTGCGCGCTGTTTTCGACGTCGCGGGCGTGCCTCCGGACACCGCACTGGAGCTGGCTGCCGTCCTGGACGAGTTCTGGGAGGCCCGCGCCGAGTACAGCGAAGGAAGGGCCCGTCTTGAGACTGCATTGAAGAACACCTCGATTCGCAACTTGACCCGCGCCCAAGCTCTACGCGCAACGGGCCTGATGGCCTGGGCTCAGGGCGACGAGCAAGCCGCGGCCGATTACTGCGATCAGGCCCTGGCATTGAGCCGAGAGCTCGAGGATCCCGAGGGAGAAGCGATGGCTCTTCAGCAGCTCGGACAGGTCGCCGTGCAGCTCGAGGATTTCACGCAGGCACGCATGTACCTGGAGAGCGCCCTCGAAATCGCCACCAGGCTGCGGCTCGACCGAATCAGGGCGCTTTGCGAGTGGCGGCTGGGCATGGTGGCGTTGTTCGCGAAGGACATGGAGAGCGCCGGTGAGCACATCAAAGCGAGTCTCGACCTTTCGCGCGGACGCTCCGACATCGAGATGGTTGCGCTGTCGCTCCTGATGCTCGGCAACATCGACCTCTGGCAGGGTCGCTTGCCCGAGGCCCGGACAAACCTCCGAGAGAGCCTCGAGATCCTCCGTCTTGAAGGAGGTTCCCGATCGATCGCAAACGTGTTGGAGTCGATGGCGGCCGTCGCGGCTGCTGAGGACGACAAGAATCGGGCCCTCAGGTTGGGAGGGGCTGCCGAAGGTCTTCGCAACCAGATATCGGTGGTCTCTTCTTCACCGTTTCATCGCGAGATCAGCAGCCGGCTGGATGCCGCCCGACAGGGCGAAGGTGCGCTCGAGGCATGGAAGTCGGGTACGGAGATGTCCCGGGAGGACGCTGTCGCTTATGCGCTTGGCGAGCTGGCGCTGGAGCTAGGGGAGCGGAATCACGGTGTGTAACAGGCATCCGTGAGATCGGCTGGTGCTGCACCGAAGGTCTTGATGTAGAGCCTTCTTGCCGCTGTCAATCGAGTTGAGCTGACCCGTGGTCTACCTCCCGGCGTCGGCGTGTGGTCGAGGTAGGCACCGAAGATTCGTTGGCAATCGGCCCGATAGCGCCTCGTGAGCAGAATGTGCGCGTGCCATAGGTAGTCAGACTTTTCACTGATCCCGAAAGTCGGTCTATTCCCCCGCTGATGGCTGAGGGCAAGGAAGCGCAGATACCAGAGTTCCGCCTCGCGGGCTTCGGTTTCCGACCAGCCCCGCTCTTTTTGGACCCTGTCGAGGATGTCTTCCAGCTTCACGCGTGGGGGTTTCGGTCCTTCCGCCATGTGTCGCCGGTAACTCTAAATCCAAAAAGGCGGGCGTGAACGAGTGAATTTACGATAAGAAACCCGTGTCAGCCGTGCTCGACGTCCACTGCGATCATCGCCTTTCCAGCTAGGATGCCGGAATCACATGAGCGAGCAGCGGGGCACGGTCGAAGCGATATTTCTTGCCGAGGCGCATGGCGGCGCACCGCATGCGGTGCTTTCCGCGGTTGCCCATGCCGGACGCGGGCTCGAAGGCGACCGTCATTTCGATGACCCCGATGCTTGCGACATCACGCTGATCGAAGCCGAGGCGTTCGAGAAGATGCGCGCTGATCATGGGCTCGATCTGCCACCTGCCGAAGCTCGACGCCAGGTCGTGGTCCGCGGGATCGGCCTCGCCGACTTCATCGGCCGCAGGTTTCGCATCGGTGAAGTGGAAGGTGAAGGCGAGGAGTATTGCGAGCCCTGCAACCACCTGGCCGGGTTGGTCGAGACGCAAGTGGTTCTTCGAGGACTGCTGCACAGCGGACTCCGCGCGTCAATCGTCAAAGGCGGCACGATCCGCATCGGCGACAGCGTGCAGCTTTCGGCTCCTGTGTCGGCTAAGGTCGAGATCTAAGGCCGTACGGCCTGGTCGAGCCGCTTTTCAAACCAGTGGTGTGCGTACGGCTCGCTGTTGAACGGGGCGACCTCTTGGTAACCCGCCGATCGGTACAGGCTGATCGCCTCGACCAGCGACTTGTTGGTTTCCAGCCGGACCACACGGGCGCGCTTCTGCGCCGCGTGTTTTTCCAGCTCGCTCAACAGACGCCGGCCGACGCCGAGGCCGCGCGCGGACTCCGCCACCCACATACGCTTGATCTCGGTCGGGGCGCCATAGTGGAATTTGAGCGCCCCTGAACCGATCGGTTCCCCGCGCAGCGTAGCTACCAGGAACAGGCCGGCGGGAGCCCGCAGCTCGTGGTCGTCTGCCGAGATGCTCAGTCCCGGATCGAAACCGGCATCGAAGCGGCGGTTGAGCTCAGCGAAGTATTCGCGAACGCAGTACCGAGCGTGGGGGTGGGCGGGATCGATCGGCGTGACGTCGACCATCGCCGCGGTCAGCAGGCGCTCGACCTCGCCCATCGCCGCGACCAGGCGATCCCGTTGCCTATCGTCGAGCGGGTTGAGCAGTGACGCGGCCAACTCGTCGCTGCGCCGGTCGAGCACCGCTCGCTCAGCTAATCCACGGCGGGTGAGCCGCGCGACTCTGACCCGCTTGTCAAGTTTCATCGGGCCGACACTGACCAGCCCGGCCCCTTCCAGGGAACGCAGCAACCGGCTCACATAGCCGGAGTCGAGCTCGAGCTGAGCGCGAAGGGATCGCACGTCACGCCCTTCGGCGCCGATCTCCCACAGCAGGCGCGCTTCACCGAGTGACCGATCCCTCGCCAGAAAGCGGTCGTTGAGCGCGCCCACCCGCTGCGCGACGATGCGGTTGAACCGGCGCACCTGCAAGATGGCTGCCTGATTCATTCTCTGACTTTAGTCAGAGATAGTACACTCCCCTCGCCGTGACCGGCTTGCCTGTCTTGCTCGTCACCACGTCGGCGGCGTTGTTGGTGACGCTCGCCAGCGCGATCTTCATCGTCGTGGCTTTACGGCGTCAGGCGCCGCTGCTGCGTGCGCGAGCACAGGCGATCGCAGCGTTGTGCTCCCAACGCGGCCTGATCCCCGGGGCAACGCCAGGCGATTTCGCGATGCTGGGCTCGATGAACCCTCGTCTGCTGACGAATTCGTTCAGGTCGCCCGACCATTCAGTCGCGGTTGCGGACTATGTACGTCCCGAGGGCAAGAGCGCTCAATTCTTCTCGCTGCTCGCGTTCACGATCGCCGGCCTGAACGTGCCTTATGTATCAGTTACTCGTCGCGGTCTGGGTACCGTCGTGATCGGCGGCCCACCGGCGCTGGAGCTCGAGTCCATCGACTTCGATAACCGGTTCTCGGTCAGGGCCAAGGACCGGCGCAGCGCGGTGATGCTGCTCGACCCGGGCATCATGCAGCTGCTGCTCGATTGCGCGGATGTGAATTTCGACATGGTCGGCGACAAGGCGCTCGCTTTCATCAACCGCGCCGCCGAGCCGTCCCACCGGCCGAGCGAGCCGGTCGAGCTCGAAATGCTGTTCAGGTTCTGGGATGGCTTCGTCGCGCGGGTGCCCGGATTACTGCGGAGCGAGTACCCGGCGGCACCGAACGAGATCGTGCCTGGCTAGCTTTTGATCTGGCCCAGCAGAGAGAGCAGGGCAGCCTGATCTGATGGCCCCAGGTCGGACACCCCTGGTGCGGCCGAGAGGATCGCATCGACCCGGCGGCGCAGCCGCCGTCCCGCCGGCGTCAGCGCCAGGTGCTTGACCCGGCGGTCGGTGGTGAGGTGCTGCCTCTCGATCAGGCCGCGAGCTTCCAGCCGATCGACGATGCCGGTCACGTTGGATGGATCGCAATGCAGCTTGTCCGCGGCTTCATTCATCTGGAGCGTGTTGCCGAGCTGTCGCAGAAGCATCGCCTGGGGAAGGGTCAGGTTGAGCTCGGCGAGCTTTGCGTCGTAATGGCTCGCAAGGCTCCGGCTCAGGTCCATCAAGCGCCGGACGATCTCGTCTTGGTTCGTGGACTTGGACATTTCCCTCAACCAGTATAAGTTGACACTTAGAATGGTGTCTAGCTATATTATTGAAACCTCAACTAATCTCCAGGAGAAGATCCAAGATGTCCGCGTCCACGACCGACTATGCTCGCGCCGCCTCCGAGACCACCCTCGACGCTGTCGCGAAGCAGCTGCGCGAACGGAACTTCGAGGTCGTCATCGTCGATAACGCGGCCGAGGCAAAGGCGGCCGTCCTCGATCGACTGCTGGAGGGGGCTGAGGTCCATTCAGGCAAGTCCAAGACCCTCGAGGACATCGGCCTTTTCACGGAGTTGATGGAGGGCGAGCGCTACGACTTCATCCGAAAGCGGACGCTGAAGATGGACAGGAAGACTCAGATGCGCGAGATCTCGAAGCTGAGTGCTTCTCCCGAGTACATGCTGGGCAGCGTGCATGCGCTGACAGAGGCTGGTCAATTGGTCGTCGTGTCAGCGAGCGGCAGCCAGCTCGGCCCACTTGCGAGTGGAGCCCGGCGAGTGATCCTGGTCGTGGGGGGCCAGAAGATCGTCCCCGACCTCGACGCAGCGTTTCGGCGCATTGCCGACTACGTGTTCCCGTACGAGGATGCCCGGCTGCGAGAGCAGATGGGAGTCGGCACGAAATGGGCTCGCACCCTGATCCTCGAGCGTGACTTCATGCCAGGCCGGACGACCGTGATCCTCGTGCGCGAACCGGTGGGGGTCTAGACCGAAACCCCTTTACCCGGCGCCGCGTTTAGTTTGGCTGAGGGGGTCTGCTCGTGAGCGGAGGGCCGTGCCTATGAGATGAATCTGGGGAACCCGAGGGGGTCCATCGTGTTTCTCGAGGAGACTCAATGTTCAATCTCAAACGTCTTGCTATTGCGCTCAGCCCAGTCTTGGCAGCCGGCGTGGTCGCGGCCGTGGCCATGTCGACCACAGCACCCGGAGCGGCGGCGCTCCGAAACGCCGCCAGCAAGCTTTCGATCAACGCGGAGGCGGCGGGTGGCGGTGGAGGCGGCGGTGGCGGAGTCGACGGTCTGGCGATTACGGACTCGTCGCTGGTCGCTCATTTCGCCGTCAATCTCACAGTCACATACATGTGCCGGCCAGTGCTCGACCCCAACACTGGTGGGCTCGACGTCTTCATGTCGAGCGGCGCCTTCAGCGGGGTTCAGGAAAGGACCAGCGGCAAGACCATTGTCAGCGGCTCGGGATTTGCCAATGGGACTGCCGTCTGCGACGAGGGGCTCACGTCAACGCCCACCGTCAACACGGTCACGATCGTCGTGACGCCCAACTTCTTCCCGGTCAGCCTTCCGTTCAAGAAGGGATCGGCGCTGGCCACAGTGAACGTGTTCGCCTGCCCGAACACCTTTGTGGCGTCGGGAGTTCCGCCGCCATGCGACTTCGGCAACCTCGGCCCAACCGTGATTTCTATCAAGTGACCCGCGTCCGGTAACGTCGGAGAGCCCGCTCCTCGTGTGGCGGGCTCTCGTCATAATGCCGCCGTGACTCAGAAAGCAGCGCTGCCACTGGATGTCCAGAACTCTTACCGGGCGCGCTACCGAGCCATGCGGCCGGGCTGGCGCACGAGCAATGAGCAGCTCGAGGCGATGGTTCGCAGCCACCTGACTCCCGAGAGCCGGGTCCTAGACCTCGGTTGCGGCCGTGGCGGGGTGGTCGAGCTGTTCTGGCGAGACGTGAAGCTCGCGGCCGGCATCGACCCCGACGAACCTTCGCTCGCCGAGCGCCGCACGCGTGGCATGCCGGTCGTGACTGGTCGCGGCGAGGACCTACCTTTTGCCGCAGAGTCGTTCGATCTCATCGTGAGCCTATGGGTGCTCGAGCACCTGCGCGCTCCGGAAATCGTGTTCAGCGAGGTGCAGCGGGTGCTTCGGCCCGGCGGCCATTTCGTCTTCCTAACGCCCAACCTGCGTAACCCGCTGCTGGCCTTCAACCGCCTTGGGCGCGCATTGCCCCAGCTGCAGCGCCGGCTGGTGCCGCGGCTCTACGGACGCGTCGAGGCCGACACGTTTCCAGTCCAGTACCGGGCCAACACCGAGCGCGTGATTCGCTCGCTGGCCATTGGCGCCGGTCTGGAGGTCGCCGAGCTGCGGGTCGTCCCGGACCCCACCTACCTGGCTTTCAACGGCCTGATGTTCCGAGCGTCGGTGATCTCAGACGGCCTGCTGCCGGCACGCTGGGGTATTCACCTGTTGGGCGATTTGACGCGGCCTAAGAGCTCCTGATATCGCCTCCGTTCCCTCCTTGGTCGGCGGACGCGTCGTGCCATTCGCGCTGAATGAGGTCAGGCCCGTTGGCGTGGTAGGTGAACCCAAAGCTCGGGATGTCAAAGGTCGCCGCCGGTCCGTAAACGGTGGCCACGAATCCGGCTGTGGTGTCACAGCCCGAGTCGCAGGTGGCGCCGGCGTTGAACGTTCCGTGGCTGACCACGATCATGAAGTTGCCGGAGAAGGTGCCGGTCACGGCGCCGGCGATGGTGCTCCCCTTGACGCCGGTCGGATCACACGCGTCGGGGCTTGGGCCAGCGACAGTGATGAAGCGGCCGCTGATGAAAGTCTCGGTGGCGCTGTACGTGCCGCCCGCGTTGGGCGACGTCGCCGCGTCAAAGGCCCGCATGAACGTGTCATTTGCCCAATCGTTGCCGCAGGTGCCTGAATCGGGCGACCCGCTGCTGATCGGGCCGTAATGGACGAAATCCTGCCCCGCGCTCGCTGTCAGAGGCATTGCCGCGAGAGCCAGGATTGAAACGGTCAGGGACAGCCAGCGCTTCATAGCTTCGCCCTCCACTAAAGCCGCCTGAAGAAGCATTTATTTTGACGCAGGCTTTGACGCAATGGGGGCGGTTCTTGGCCCGATAATCGGCCCTATGAGTTTTAGCGAGCTTTTACTGATCATCGCGTTCATAGTCTTCGTGGTTGCCGCGATCGGCCTCTCATTCGGGAAGAAGGTGGACCTGATCGCCGTCGGCCTCGCGCTGTGGTCCCTCGCAGATCTGATCACCCGGCTCTCGAGCATCACGCTGAGCACGATCCTCTTGATCCTGGCGTTCGTCGCCTTCGTGCTGGCCGCGATCGGTTGGCGCTACAAGAAGGTCGGCCTGATCGCCGTCGGCCTGGCGTTTTGGACGGCCTCGATCGTCGTGCCGATGTTCATCCACTAGCGTCCGGTATCCCCACCCGGCGAGCTCGCTGCGCGAGCTGGCCGACCTCCCCACACGGTGGGGAGGCGAGTGCCCTTCAGCGAGCGGCGGGCACACGGGCCGCCCCGCCGCCGCCGGTCAGACGGGCGGCGATGACCACCGGCACGATCGTCACCAGGATCACGAACGACACCACCACGTTCACCTCGGGCAGCCTCTGCCCGAGCCGGATGGCGCCGAAGATCCAGATCGGGAGCGTGTTCTGAGCGCCGGCGGTGAACGTCGTGACGATGACCTCGTCGAACGAGAGCGCGAATGCCAGCATGGCGCCCGCCACCACCGACGTCGATATCAGTGGAAGCGTGATGTCTCGGAACGTCTGAAAGCCACTCGCGCCCAGGTCCATCGCCGCCTCGATGAGCGATCCCTGCGTTCGCCGCAGTCGGGCGAGGACGTTGTTGTAGACGACCACGATGCAAAACGTCGTATGCCCGACCACGATCGTCCAGAAGGAAAGGGGCACGCCGCCGAAGCTGAAGAACGCGTTGAGCGCGATGCCGGTGATGATTCCGGGCAAGGCCAGCGGCAGCACGAAAAGCAGGCTGATGGCGTCGCGCCCGAAGAAGGTCATCCGATGGATGGCGAACGCAGCGCAAGACCCGAGCACCAGGGAAAGCGCAGTCGCCGCCAGACCGGCTTGCACCGAAAGGCCCAATGCCGTGCGGATCTGAGCGTCGTCCCACGTCGCCGTGAACCACTTGAGCGTCAGGCCGGGAATGGGCCAGCTCTCGATGTTGGACGTGTTGAACGCATAGAAGAAGATCAGGAGGATCGGGACGAAGAGGAAGAGCAGGATCAAGGCGACCCAGATCCTGAGCGCGACCTTCGTCCAGAAGCCTTCCATCGCTTACAACGCCTCGAAGGCGCCAAGGCGCCTGGCGATGAGCAGATATACCGCCATGATCGCCACCGGCACCATCGCCAACGCGGCCGCAAAGGGCACGTTGTTGGCGATGCCCACGCTGCTGTACACGACGTTGCCGATGAACGTCGAGCCCGCGCCTCCAACCAGGATCGGCGTGATGTAGTCGCCGAGCGTGAGCGAGAACGTGAATATCGAGCCTGCCACCACGCCAGGGATGGCGAGCGGAAGCACCACATCGAGCACGGCACGCCATCGCGGCGCGCCAAGGTCGGCCGCCGCCTCGAGGAGCGACTCCGGCACCCGTTCGAGCGCGGCGTACGTCGGGATGATCATGAACGGCAGCCAGATGTACGAGAAGACGATCCACATGGCCGGAATCGTGTAGCCGATTTCGGGCGGTGGGAGGCCGATCGACTGCAGGCTCCAGTTGAGAATCCCGCTGTGGTTGAGGATGAGGATCCACGCGTACACGCGAGCGAGGTACGACGCCCAGAGCGGCAGCAGCACGGCCGCGAAGAGGATCGTCTGCGTCCGCCGCGACGCGACGCGGGCCATGAAGTAGGCGAACGGGAAGGCGAGCACGGCGTCGGTGATGGTGACGACGGCCGCCAGCCCGACCGTGCGGCCGATGATCAACCGATACGCGGGCTCGTTCAGGATGAGCGTGAAGTTGTCGAGGCTCCAGACCTGAACGATCTGAGTTGTGAACGTATCGATCGTCCAGAACGCGGTCACGAGCAGCAGGACGAGGGAGGCAAGATAAATGACGACGAACCAGGCCAGTGGCGGCGTCAGGAGCAGCGCCGATCGAAGCCACGGCAGGCGCCAGAAAAGGCTCTGCAGTGGGGCGGCCCCGCGATTCTTGCGGAGCCGCCCTGCAGTTGTTACGGACAAGCTACGCGGTGATCGTGGTCCAGGCCGTCTGCCACTGCGCGTACGGGATGCAGTTGCTGCTGCCGTCGGGGCAGGTCGCGATCGGCGTCTTCCAGAACTTGATGGTGTTGAAGTAGCTGCCTGGCGCGTCGGCGTGGTACTGCGCGCAAGAGCCGGCCTGGAGCGATTCCATCTCGGCGCACGCCAGCGAGTTGACCGGCGTCTCGCCGAAGAACAGCGCCTGCTCCGCCTGCACCTTTGCGGTGCTCACGTACGCGGTCCACAGGTATGCGCAGTTCGGGTGCGGGGCGTTGGTGGCGAGCATCCATGTGTCACCCCACCCGGTCGCCCCTTCGGTGGGGATGGTGTCGGCGACGGCTACTTTGCCGTCGGCCTTGAGCTGGATGGTCTGGTACGGCCACGCGGCTCCGACGACGACGTCCCCGTTCTCGAAGAGGGTGATCTCATCGCCGGCCGTGCCCCAGTACTTCTTGATCAGCGGCCTCTGCTGCTTCAGCAACGCAACCGAAGCGTCGAACTGCTTCTGGGTCAATTCGTACGGGTCCTTGATCCCGAGGTTGGGCTGCGACTTCATGAGATAGAGCGCGGCGTCGGCGATCTGGATGGGGTTGTCGGGCACCGTCACCAGGCCCTTGTTGGCCGGGTCGTAGATGACGCTCCAGCTCGTCGGCGCAATCGGGAACTTCTTCGTGCTGTAGAGGAGGGTGTTCGGGCCCCACTGCAGCGAGATGCCGTAGTGGATGCCGTTGATGGTGTTGTAAGCCGGGGCCTTGAAGTAGTTCTGGAAGTTCTTGAAGTCGGGGATGAGGTCGGTGTTCATCGGCTTGACGTCGCCGCCGTAAATCAGGCGAAGGTCGGCGTCACCGGAAGCCGACACCATGTCCCACTGACCGCCCCCGCCGCCCTTCATCAGGCTCACCATCTCGTCTGACGACCCCGCGTACTTGGCGTTCACCTTGCACCCGGTGTTGGCGGTGAACTGCTTCACCCACGAATCGTCGACGTAGCCCTCCCAGGCGATCAGGTTGAGCTGGCCCTCTCCGGCGCCGACGGAAGTCGGCGGCTTTATGCCGGCGGTGGGCGGCTGTGCGGCTGTCGACCCGCCGGTCGTCGTATTCGAGCCGCAGGCGGTGACGGTGATCAGCACCGCAGCCGCAAAAGTTCCCAGCCGTACCCACATGGCCGGGGCTTCATTCGATCTCATTCTCCTAACCTCTCCTTGCTTGTCTCTACCGCCGCGGGTTCCGGTTCGGGCGGCTCTTGCTGATCGAGCACGTAAGTATGCTCGGGCGCCCAGGCGAGGCGTATCCGGCGGCCCTCGTTGTGCAGCTCGTCGTCCGCGGTTTCCATATTCTGGCGCACGGCCACCAGCTGCTCGCCGCGGTCGAGACGCACGATGTAACGGGTCGACTGTCCTACGTAGATGACCTGCTCCACGATCCCCGGCTCGACGTTCATGCCCGTTTTGGGAGTGTCGTCCTCTCGCAGCATGTGCAGCTTTTCCGGCCGCACGACGAATCGCACGCCGTCTCGCGTCAGGAGGTTGGAGATGCCGATGAACCCGGCCACGAATTCGGTCGCGGGCCGCTCGTACACATCCACCGGCAGGCCGACCTGCTCGATGCGCCCGTTCGCCATCACCGCCACGCGATCGCTCATCGTGAGCGCCTCCTCCTGGTCATGGGTGACGTACACGAAGGTGATACCCACCTGCTTCTGGATCCGCTTCAGCTCGAGCTGCATCTCTTGGCGCAGCTTGAGGTCCAGGGCGCCGAGCGGCTCGTCGAGGAGGAGGACCTCGGGTTCATTGATCACGGCTCGAGCCAGGGCGACGCGCTGACGCTGGCCGCCTGACAGCTGGTTCGGCCGTCGTTTGTCGAGGCCGACCAGGCGCACCATCCTCAGCGCGCGATCCACTCGCTGTTTGCGCTCTGCCGCCCGGACGCCCTTGACCTTCAGCCCGTAAGCGATGTTCTCGCCCACCGTCATGTGCGGGAAGAGGGCGTAGTCCTGGAACACGGTGTTCGTCTCGCGCTGGTGCGGCGGCACCGAGGTGACGTCGAGTCCGCCGAGCTCGATCCTGCCACCATCCGGCCGCTCGAAGCCGGCGATCAGCCGGAGCAGCGTGGTCTTCCCCGATCCGGACGGACCGAGCAGGGTGAAGAACTCGCCCTCCTCGACGGTCAGGTCGATCCCGTCGACCGCGACGACCTGGCCGTAGTTCTTGCGCACCCCTTCCAGGCGCAGGGCCGCAGGTTTCGTTGCAGTGCTCAGTCGAGGGACGCCATGACGTGCTTGACCTGCGTGTATTCCTCCAGCGAGTAGATCGACATGTCCTTGCCGTAGCCGCTCTGCTTGTAGCCGCCATGCGGCATCTCATTGACGAGGGGGATGTGGGTGTTGATCCACACCGTGCCGAACTGAAGTCGCCGAGCCATGCGCAGCGCGCGGCCGACGTCGCGCGTCCACACAGAGGCGGCCAGGCCGTAATCGACCGAGTTCGCCCACTCCAGAGCCTGGTCCTCATCGCTGAACTGCTGGATGGTGACCACCGGTCCGAAGACCTCTCGCTTGACGATCTCCGCGTCCGGTCCGGGCGGCAGGACGATCGTGGGCTCGTACCAGGAGCCGGCTCGCTTGATTCGCGCGCCGCCGGTTGCGATCTCAGCCCCCGCCTTGCGCGCGCGCTCGACGAAACCGGACACACGCTCGAGTTGCTCCTCGGAGACGAGCGGCCCCATGTCGGTGTCCTTGGCCGCCGGGTCGCCGACCTTCAGCGACTCGACCGCCGGCACGAGGTCTCTGACCAGCTTGTCGTGGATGCGCGGGCCGGCGATCACCCGCGTCGCGGAGGTGCAGTCCTGGCCCGCGTTGAAGAAGCCGCCGATCTTGATGCCCTCGACCACTGCGTTGAGGTCGGCGTCGTCGAAGACGATGACCGGCGCTTTGCCGCCGAGCTCGAGATGCACGCGCTTCAGGGTCGACGCCGCATCGCGGGCGACGATCTTGCCGGTGGCGACGTCCCCCGTCAGCGAGACCATCGCCACGCCCGGGTGGCGGACCAGCGCCGCACCGACCGGCTCGCCGTCGCCGGTGACGACGTTGAGCACACCAGGCGGGAAAATGTCCTCGGCCAGCTCGGCCAGGCGCAGCGCGGTGAGCGGCGTCCACTCGGACGGCTTCAACACCACGGTGTTGCCTGCCGCCAGCGCCGGGCCCAGCTTCCACGCCGCCATCATCAACGGGTAGTTCCACGGCGCGATCGAGCCGACGACCCCGAGCGGCTCGCGCCGGAGGATGCTAGTGAATCCCTTCATGTACTCGCCCGACGCGCGGCCTTCGAGCAGGCGCGCGGCGCCGGCGAAGAACCGGAAGCAGTCGGCGATCGGCGGGATCTCTTCTGAGATCGTCGGCGCCAGCGGCTTGCCGACGTTCTCGGATTCGATGCGCGCGAGCTCCTCGCCGTGCAGGGTCACGACCTCGGCGAGCTTGAGCAGCATCTCGCTGCGCTCGCGCGGCGTGGTGTCGAACCAGACATCGTCATACGCGTCGCGGGCCGCCCTCACAGCAGTGTTGACGTCCTCCTCGGTCCCCTTCGGAACCTCCGCGATGACCTTGCCCGTCGCGGGATTGACGATCTCCTGGTAGTCGCGTCCCGTCCCCGGTCCCCACTTGCCTCCGATGAACATCTCCCGTCGCTTCAGCGTGGTGCTCATCTCTCACTCCTTGCGGGTGCACCCGCGACCTCGGCCAGCGCCGAGCCCAGGATGTCGAGGCCTTCCGTCAGCTGGTCGTCCGGGATGGTCAGCGGCATGAGCGTGCGGATCACGTTGTGATGCATGCCCGAGCGCAGCAGCAACAACCCGCGCTCACGCGTGACGGCGAGGATGCGCGCGGTCTCAGCGTCGGCCGGCGTCTTCTTCTTGCGGTCGCGCACGAGCTCCATCCCGGCCATCGCGCCCACAACTCGAACGTCGCCGACAAGCTCATGGTCGTCCGCCCATGTGCGCATGCGCTCCTCGACGACCGACCCGATTCTCGCCGCGCGCTCGGGCAGCCGCTCGTCGCGCATGACGTCGAGAACCGCCAGGCCGGCGGCGCACGCGACCGGGTTGCCGCCGTAGGTGCCGCCGAGGCCGCCGGGCGCGGGCGCGTCCATCACGTCGGCGCGGCCGATCACCGCCGAGAGCGGGAAGCCGGCCGCCAGACTCTTGGCGATCGTGATGAGGTCCGGCGTAACACCCGAATGCTCGATGGCGAAGAACCTGCCGGTGCGGCCGAATCCGGTCTGGATCTCGTCGGCGATCAGAAGGATCCCGTGGCGCTCCGTGATCTTGCGCAGCTCGCGCAGGAATGGGATCGGGGCCGGCACGAAGCCGCCCTCGCCGAGGACCGGCTCGACGATGATCGCGGCGACTCGCTGCGGCGAAACCGCTGATTCGAAAAGGTTTTCGAGCGCGGCGAGCGCCTGTTCTGAGCTCCATCCGCGGTACTCGTAGGGAAACGGGGTCTGATAGATCTCCGCGGCATAAGGCCCGAAGTTCTGCTTGTAAGGGTCGACCGTGCCGGTGAGGCTGAGGGTGAGCAGCGTCCGGCCGTGGAAGCCGCCGCTGAAGCTGATGATCGCCTGGCGGCCCGTGGCGGCGCGGGCGATCTTGACCGCATTCTCCACTGCCTCGGCGCCGGTGCTGAAGAAGATCGCCTTTTTGGGCAGGTCGCCCGGCGCCACCTCGCACAGTCGCTCCGCCAAGCGAAGGTACGACTCGTACATCACGACCTGGAAGGAGGTGTGCGTTACGCGATCCAGCTGGTCGCGAACGGCGGCCATGACGCGCGGGTGGTTGTGTCCGACGTTCATGACCCCGATCCCGCCCACGAAGTCGATGTAGTGGCGGCCCGACGTGTCCCAGATCTCGGCGCCCTGCGCGCGATCGACAGCGATCGGGTGCGCAGTCGTGATTCCGCGCGGCACGTACCGGTCGCGGAGAGCCTTCAGCTCGTCAGCCCCATCGCCCACGTTTTGAGTCATTCAATCACAGCCATACTCACCGTACTTGGACGCCACCGCCGCCGTCGAGAGGCTCTGGCCCGATCGGGGGGCGAGCGTGATCCCGCTGTCCGGCGGCATCACCAACCACAACTTCAAGATCGAGGTCAACGGGCAGGCGTTCGTGCTGCGGATGGGCGGCGCCGAGACCAGGCTGCTCGGGATCGATCGCGCGGTCGAGCACCAGGCAAGCCTCCGTGCGGCGGAGGTGGGGTTGGGTCCGGAGGTGGCCGCCTTCTTCCGGGATGAGGGCTGGCTCGTGACCCGATTCATCGACGGCCGCCCGATCCCTCTCGAGGAGATGCGCGAGCCGCCGACCATCCGGCGGGTGGCATCGGCGCTGCGCAGGCTTCATGACGCGGCGCCTATCCCGGGGCGTTTTGACGCGCATGCGGTGGTCGAGGAATACCGCCGCGAGGCGGAGGCGCACGGGGTCGAAATCCCTGAGGCGTACGGTGCCGCGCACGCGATGTCGGAGCGAATCAGGCTCGCCCGCGGACCGCAGCCACTCGTCCCCTGCCACAACGACCTGCTCAACGCGAACTTCCTGGACGACGGCGAGGTCAGGATCGTCGACTGGGAGTACGCCGGGATGGGCGACCGCTTTTTCGACCTCGCCAACCTGTCCGTCAATCACGAGTTCGGGGTGGAGGAAGACGGCGCTCTGCTCACCGCTTATTTCGGCGATTCGACTGCCGGCGGTGTCGCGTCGCTCGCGATGATGAAGTTCATGTCGGATTTTCGCGAGGCGATGTGGGGCGTGCTGCAGAGCGGCATCTCCGAGCTCGACTTCGATTTCAAAGGCTATGCAGCCAAGCATTTCCAGCGACTAGCTACGCACGCGCGCGCCCTTCGGATCGAATAACGGCTCTTCGGCGACCTGGCCCGGCACCCAGCTGCCGAATATCTCGACTTCCACGGCCGTGCCCGGCCGCGCCGCCGCGGGCACATACGCGTAGGCGATCGAGCGCCCGACCGTGTAGCCGTAGCCGCCGCTCGTGACGCGACCGGTGACCTTGCCTGCGATGCGCACCGGCTCGGACCCGAGCGCCACCGAGCGCGGCTCGTCCAGGACGAGGCAAGCGAGGCGCGTTTCCGGCTGCGCTTCGCGGGCCTTGAGAAGCGCATCGCGCCCGATGAAGTTCCCCTTGTCCAGCTTTACGGTGAAGCCCAAACCGGCCTCATAAGGATTGTTCTCCGGGCCGATGTCGGCGCCCCACACCCGGTACCCCTTCTCGAGCCGAAGCGAATCCACCGCCTTGTAGCCGGCCGAGTTCAATCCGTGGCCACGGCCCGCCTCCCAGATCGTGTCCCATAACCGCAGGCCGAACTCCGACGGGCAGTACAGCTCCCAGCCGAGCTCTCCGACATAGGTGACTCTCAACGCGAAGCAGGGCACCGAGCCGACCGCCAGCTGTTGGGCGGTCATGTACGGGAAGGCCTGGTTGGAGATGTCGCGCGTGGTCAGCGGCTGCAGGATCAGCCTCGCTGATGGGCCCCACAGCCCGATGCACGCCAGCGATGACGTGACGTCCTCGACCAGCACCGAGCCGTCGTCGGGGAGGTGGTCGCGGATCCAGTACAGGTCGTGCTGGCCGAACGCGGTGCCGGTGACGATGCGAAACCGGTCCTCGGCCAAACGGGTGACGGTGAAGTCGCACTCGATGCCGCCACCTTCGTTGAGCATCTGCGTGTACGTGAGTGCGCCGACCGAGCGGGCGACGCGATTGTCAGTGAGGCGTTCCAGGAACTCGGCCGCGCCGCGGCCGCGGACCTCGATCTTCGCGAACGACGTGAAATCGAACAGGGCGGCTGACTCGCGACACGCGCGATGCTCGGCCTCGATCGCCGGCGACCAGAGCCGGCCTGCCCAGCCGCGAGGTCGCAGCGACTCGTCGCCGCGCGCCGCGTTCGGCTCGAACCAGTTGGCCCTCTCCCAGCCTGACTTCTCGCCAAAGGCGGCGCCGAGCTCCTGGAGTCGCGTGTATGCCGGCGACAGCCTCAGCGGCCGGCCGGCGCTGCGCTCGTGGCCCGGGTACTTGACGTCGTAGTAGGTCGAGTAGACCTCGCGCGTCCTCGCGAGCGTGTACTCGCCACTGATGTAGTGACGGCCGAACCGACGAGAATCCATCTCCCAGGCGTCGAGATGCGGCCTGCCGTCCACGATCCATTCGGCGACCAGCCGTCCCATCCCGCCCGCGCCCGCGAGGCCGTGGGCGCAGAATCCCGCCGCCACCCAGAACCCGCGCACCTCGGTCGGGCCGAGGATGAACTCGCCGTCGGGGGTGAACGCCTCGGGTCCGTTGACGAGGCGGACGACGCTCGCGTCCTTCAATGTGGGGGTGCGGACGATCGCGTTCGTCATCAACGGTTCGAACCGATCCCAGTCCGGCTCCAGCAGCTTGCCGTTGAAGTCACTGGGGATCCCGTCGAGGCCCCACGGCTTCGGGTCGCGTTCGTAGCCGCCCATGATCAGGCCGCCCGATTCCGGCCGGTAGTAGACGAGCAGCGATGGGTCGCGCATCGTCGGCATGTCGCGCGGCAGGCCCGACGGCGTTGTGATCAGGTACTCGTGCGCCATCGGGATCAGTGGCACCGTGACCCCGACCAGGCGCCCGATCTCGGCCGCGAACATGCCGCCGGCGTTGACGACCAGCTCAGTGTCGACGTCGCCTTTGTCGGTGATGACCCGCGTGACTCGCCCGCTCGCCGTTTCGATCGCGGTCACGCGCGTTTCCTCGCAGATCTCCGCGCCGCGGCGGCGGGCGCCTTCGACCAGCGCGAAGGTCAGCTGGCTGGGATCGATGTAGCCGTCGGTCGGGAGATGGGCGGCGCCGAGGACTCCTTCCGTGGACATGGGAGGGAACATCTCTTGCGCCTCGCCCGCCGAGACGAGCTCTAGGGGAAGCCCGAAAGTCTTCGCCCAGCCGGCCTGGCGCGACAGCTCCTCCATTCTTTCCGGGCTCGACGCCAGCCTCAGCGACCCGACCTCGTGCCAGCCTGTCTCCAGGCCGACCTCCTCGCCCAGGGTCCGGTAGAGGTCGACCGAGTTCATCATCATCCGGGTCAGGCTGAGGGAGCCGCGAAGCTGGCCGACGAGGCCGGCGGAGTGGAACGTGGAGCCGCTGGTGACGCGCGACCTCTCGACGAGCACGGCGTCAGTCCAGCCCAGCCGCGCGAGCCAGTACAGAATGGCCGCGCCGCCGACCCCACCGCCTATGACGACGGCGCGGGCGTGCGACCTCAAGGGCGCGAAACGAGGGGCCGGAGCGACCGGCCCCTCATGAAGAACCTAGACCGCCCGCGCTTCGGCCGGCTTGATGGCCTGAGTCTCAGGCATGCCTCGCTGAGCAAAGACGTAGTAGATCGCACCGATGATGATGATCACGCCGACGGTCGCTTCGAAGATCGGGATGTTGCCGAGGAGACCCGGCAGATTGACGTTGGGCAATGAGCTCAATGGAGGGTTGCTGCTGACGCGAGGCCACAGGAAGTTGACGATCATGCTGATACCCCAGACAAGGCCGAGCACGTTGATGACCATGCCCCAGCTGCCGAGCTTGAACGGCGCCTCGTCCTTCGGCCAGCCGCGAAAGCGAGCGAGCAGGATCGCGATGTTGCCCAGGATGTAGGAGAGGTAGATCATCCCGGTCGCGGCGATCGCGATGATGCCGGCACCGGCGTAGTAGAGAAGCGGGATCGCCGAGAGCACGCCGATCACGATGCACGTACCAATCGGGGTGTGCAGGCCTGGATTGACTTTGTTGAAGACATTGCCGAGCGGCAGTTTGCCGTCCCGAGCCATGCCGAATGCCAGCCGAATGGTCGAGGTCTGGATCGCCAGACAGCAGACGTAGATGGCGGCGAAGACCACGAAGAGGTACAGGTTTGCGGCCCAGCCGGGCAGGTTGCCGGTGATGATAT
>Ga0207684_10000167_pt1 | contig 110906 bp, 99 predicted proteins | sample KBSK5501metaG_FD_184342 | JGI IMG/M metagenome (GOLD analysis project Ga0207684, IMG submission 184342) | Corn, switchgrass and miscanthus rhizosphere microbial communities from Kellogg Biological Station, Michigan, USA - KBS K5-50-1 metaG... | ecosystem: Host-associated > Plants > Roots >...
CCCACCGTGTGGGGAGGTCGGCCTGCTCGCGAAGCGAGCACGCCGGGTGGGGAGTATCCGGGTTGCACTCGCCTCCCCACCGTGTGGGGAGGTCGGCCTGCTCGCGAAGCGAGCACGCCGGGTGGGGGTAGCACGCTAGCTTGACCGTCCCCCGCGAACAACTGATGGAAAAAGTCGTCGCGCTCACGAAGCGCCGCGGCTTCATCTTCCCCTCGAGTGAGATCTACGGCGGGGTGTCGGGCTTCTACGACTACGGACCGTACGGGGTCGCGATGAAGCGGGCGATCCGCGACCTGTGGTGGCGTCACATGGTGGAGCTGCGCGACGACGTGGTCGGCCTGGAGTCGACGCTGATCATGCCGTCGGCGGTCTGGGCCGCCTCGGGCCACCTGACCAACTTCGTCGACCCTCTGCGCCAGTGCCTCGGCACGTGCAAGAAGCGCTGGCGTGCGGACCATGTGAAGGGCGACACGTGTCCCGAGTGCGGAGGCCCGCTCGACGAGCCGCGCATGTTCAACCTCATGTTCAGGACCTACGTGGGTCCGATGGAGGACACGTCGTCGGAGGTCTACCTGCGGCCGGAGACGGCGCAGGGGATGTTCGTCGATTTCAAGAACGTCATCAACTCGACGCGCGTGCGGGTGCCGTTCGGAATCGCGCAGCAGGGAAAAGCGTTCCGGAACGAGATCACCCCCGGCAATTTCGTCTTCCGCGTCCGTGAGTTCGAGCTGATGGAGATGGAGTATTTCGTCAAGCCGAACGAGGACGATCAGTGGTTCAACTACTGGCGCGCGGAACGGCTGCGTTGGTACGTGGACGAGTTGGGCCTCACGACTGACCGGCTGCGCTACTACGACCACCCAAAGGAATCGTTGTCGCACTACTCGAAGCAGACGACCGACATCGAGTACGACTTCCCTTTCGGATGGGGCGAGCTCGAGGGGGTCGCCGACCGGACCGACTACGACCTCCGCGTCCATCAGGAACACTCGAAGATCGACCTGACGTATCTGGATCCGGAGACGAACGAGCGCTACCTGCCCTGGGTGATCGAGCCGGCCGTGAGCGTGGAGCGGATCTTCATCACGCTGCTGATAGACGCCTACGACGAGGACGTCGTCAATGACGAACCGCGAACGCTTCTGCGTCTGCACCCGAACGTGGCACCGGTGCAGGTGGCGGTGGTCCCGCTGTCGAAGAAGGAGGACCTGATCAGGGTCGCAAGAGACGTGCAGTCACAGCTTCAGGGCCAGTTCCGGGTCGAGTACGACCAGACCGGCGGCCACATCGGCCGGCGCTACCGGCGCCAGGACGAGATCGGCACCCCGTTCTGCATCACTGTCGACTTCGACACCCTGAACGACAAGGCGGTGACAATCCGCCACCGGGACTCCACCAAACAAGAACGAGTCGCGATCGCCGAGCTCATATTGACGCTGACCAGGCATATCGACTGACTGCATCTCTGATTAACTGACTGGACGGTGAGCCGTCGCATTGCAAGACCTGCCTCCGGGCCCCAGGCGGGCGTCTGGATCGAACCACTACCTTGGCTTGGAACCACCTGGTACGAACGCGGTCCTGCTTACTGGTTGCGGAGAGTCGGAGCGTCACTCGTGATGCTTTTCGCCGTCGCAATCGTCCTGCCTCTCGCGTACGCGGTGTTGGCAGGTTTGTACTCATTCAGCCCGGTCGCCTTGGTGGTTGCCCTGGCTGTCATCGTGTCCACCGGCGTCTGGACCGCGGTGTGGATGTGGCGCCACTGGTGGGTAGACGTGCCGCCACTTTCGCGTCGGGCCATCGGCACCGCCGCCCGCGGAGGAGCCGGGGTTGGAGTGCTGGCGCGAGCCGGCGTCGCCATTGGCGCTGTCGGGCTGGCGATCGGGGCGGCGCTCTTGCTGGCCCCTGTGATCGTGTTGCTCGTGATCTCGTTCTTCCCGGAGTTGCCACCAGAACGAAGAGCCCGCCGCAGCCTGGAGCACATACGGGAGAGCTAATCTCTCATCCCATGCCGATGACCGAAGACGGCGTCCGCTACGAAGACGGCGAGCTGAAGCTCCACGACGGCCGAACCCTCGCCTGGCGGTGGTGGGGCGAAGCGGGCGGCACCCCGGTTTTGCGGCTGCAAGGAACCCCCGGATGCAGGCTCTACCGGCACCCAGATCCCGCCGTGCAGCGCGATCTGGGCGTGCGCTACCTGCTCGCCGACCGACCCGGCTACGGTGGCTCGACCCGCCTATCAGGTCGAGGCATCGCCGAGATCGGGGACGATCTCGCCGCCCTCCTCGAGCATCACAAGCTCGATCGCGTCCCGGTCATGGGCACGAGCGGCGGCGGTCCTCACGCCCTGGCGGTGGCGGCGAAGCATCCGGAACGAATCACCGCAGTCACGGTCATCGTCGGCTCGTCTCCGCTCGAGCCTGACGAGGTGAGCAAGTTGGTCGGAGTGAACGCAGCCGGTTACGCCGCTGCCGAGCGCGGATGGGAGCCGCTGAACGAGCTGCTTTCGCAGGTACGCGTGCGCCTTCTCGGGGATGAAGGCATGGCCGGTGTGCTCTCAGACGCTCCACCCGAGGACCGCGCGATCATGCAGAACCCGACCTGGCAGAAGATCTCGCGCGAGGGCATGGCCGAAGCGCTGAAGCAAGGCGCAGAGGGATGGGCCGACGAGTCGATGGCGCTGCACAACGGTTGGGACTTCGACCCGGACAAAGTCCAAGCAACGGTCACATGGTGGGCCGGCGACGACGACAAGAACGTGCCTCTATCGGCCACCAGGCGCGCGGCTGCCCGCGTGCCAAAGGTGGATCTCAGGGTCTTCCACAACGAGGGCCATTTCGCCTCGCTCACACACGAGACCGAAATCGTGAAGGACCTGCTCAGCCGCTCGGCCTAGTCAGCAGCCGCTCGATTTCGTCCTTCAATTCGGGCAACTGCCGCTTGTAAATGTCGGCGCGAGTAGGGTCCGTCGAGCCCGGGTGGAATTCGAAGGAGAGGTGCCCAGACCCGTCGTCGGTCGCCAACGCTGGAATCTTGACCGAAGGGATCAGCAGGCACTCTTCATGGAACCGCGCCTCATCGGGGAGCCAAGCCACGACGACGAAATAAGTAGTCGGAGACGCGCGGAAGCTCGACTCATACACATTGATGGTGGCGCGGAGTCGTTCCCGATTGACATCGACGGTTTTCACCTGCAGTCCAAGCACGCGGCGGCTGTCGAGGTGGAGGAGGGCGATCTCCGCCGTCTCGCTGTCCGGAAAGGCGCGAAACAGGTTCAGGTCGCCTGCCTCGGCCAACCGGCGGGTAACCTCCGCTTCGCCCAGGAAACCGATGTCGCTGCGCCACTGGGGACGCGGCTCAATAACAACCTCCTCAACGCCCACGGCGGAAACTCCAAACCTCTCGACCACGCGCTCAGAAGGGATGAGCCACGGCAGCCAGCGGCTGTTGGAACGAGGTCGCATCCCGAACTCCATTGAGTAGATTGGCCTGTCCTGATCGGTAGACAGGTCGGCAAGGCGTTTGAAGTCCCGGGCGGGCACGACGAGCGTGGTCGGACCCAATCCGCCATCGACCAGCTGGCTCGCCACGATGAGTAGATCGTCGTCGGCAAGGCTCTCGGCCAGGATCACCAGATGAACCTCGCCGTCCACCAGGGTCGACCGGCTCTTCGCTTGGACCCGCAGGTAGATACCGTCAGTGAGCCGATGCACCAGCGCGTCTACGCCCCTGTCAGCTAGCGGCAAGAAGACATGGAGCAGGCCACGCGATTGTTCGGTCAACGCAGCCCACAGCCGAAACTCGAACACCTGCCCGGACGCGCTCGTCTCGCTTCGTGTCCAAGGCCCGGCCACGGGGCCGAGCTTAGCGCCGCTTAGGAGATCGTCGCCTCGATCGACGCTTGGTGGGCCTTTATATGGCCGATCAGCACCCGCTCGATGCGCTGCTGAACAGTCATGACTCCGGTCGGCAGCTGCCGTTCCTTGTCGAGCATGTGGTCCGGGATCGCCCGGACCTCGTCGGTGATTCGATGCAGGTTGTGCTGGAGCAGGATCAGCACCTCGGCTTTGGTCGCGGCGGCATGCTCGACCGCGTGCTTTGCATTGATGATCTTGAAGTCGACGGGTGGCGTCGGCCCGTCCTCGATGATGGCGCGAATCCGGCCCATGATCCAGGGCTGCGTCGACGCCACATGGTGCGCGATCACGCCCACCGGGCGAGATTCGTCCTCGTCGTTCTGCCGCAGCTCAGGAGTGTTCACTCCTCTAATCCGCCACTGCTCGTCCCTGAGGGACTCGACCAGGTTGATGAAGCTCTCCTGCGCGGCCTCGAACTGGTCCGCCAGGCTTGCCGAACGGGACGTTTTGGTGTCAGCCACGAATGCAACTTATCAGCCCTGTTAACGCTATTGACACCCGATTTGAACTCGGTACGCTGGTGCAAACATGCGTTCGAGCACCACGCAACAGTTGATTTCCGAACTCGAGACTGAAGACTTCGAGTCGTTCACAGACACCGCCCTCGGCGAGGACATCGTCGACCTGCGAACGACGATCGATCGCCTGGAGTTCCAATGCTCGCGGCGCCTAGATCTCTTTGCCCGGCGCCACGGCTACGAGGCGTTCGGATTCGTAACCCTCATCTCCTGGCTGCGCCGCGCCTGCCGGCTGCTGCCCGGTGCCGCCTCGCAGCGCGCAGAGGTGGCTCGCAACCTTCCCTCACTCCCTGACATCAGCAACGCGCTGGCGGCGGGAGAGATTGGATTCCACCACGCGGCTGTCATCGCCCACTCGGTCACTGAAGTCGGCGTGGAGGCGGTCGCGCGCCAGGAGCCGACACTCCTCGAAGCTGCGCACAACCTCGATCCAAAGCGCCTCAGCTATGTCACCCGGACTATCCGCTACTGCGAAGACGCCGATGGCGCGCTCGCCGCCGACAACGAGAACTACGACCGCAGGTATCTCCACATCAGCCAGACCCTGGACGGCCTATTTATGATCGACGGCCAGTTCGACGCTGAGGGCGGCGCTATGGTGCGCGCCGCAATCGGCGCGTGCGAGCACCCTTTCCACCACGATGACCGGACAACCGGCAGCCAGCGCCTCGCGGACGCATTGGTCGAGCTCTGCCGCCAGCGCCTCGACGCCGGCACCCTCCCCGAGGCCGGCGGCCAGAAGCCCCATCTCACGGTCAGTGCATCGATCGAAACCTTGACCAAGAAGCCCGGAGCACCTGCCGGTGAGCTCGATTGGGGGCAGCCGATCAACGCGGAGATGGTCCGGCGCATAGCATGCGATTGCGCAATGACCCGGGTCCTTTTGGACGCCAGGTCGGAGCCGATCAACGTCGGCCGGTGCACCCGCACGTTCCCGCCGGCGATGTTGCGCGCGCTCGCGCTTCGCGACAAGCACTGCCGGTTCCCGGGCTGCGACCGCCCACCCGCCTGGTGTGATGGGCATCACCTGATCCACTGGATCGATGGCGGTGAAACCAGCATCGCCAACGGATGCCTTTTATGCAGGCGCCATCATCGATTCGTCCACGAGCTAGGCTGGGAGCTGAGGTGGGGCGCGGCAGGTGAGATCATCGCGATCAAGCCATGGTGGCTGCGCAGCGACTCGGGCCATCTGGCGGGAGTTGCACCACCGCTGGCGTCTTAGGGAATAGGAGGGTGGTCCATGGCAACCACGGTCGCGAAACCCGATCAGCAATCCCGCGCAGGGGTCGCACCACGGCCCTTCCTTCCCAAGGAGCTCCTCAACCAGGTCGTCATCCAGGGGCTGGCCGTCGCGCCCGACGGCGAAACCGTCGCTTACGTCCGCCGCACCGTCGAAGACAACAAGTACGCCCGCCGACTGTGGCGCGTCCCATTCGAAGGCGGCCGGCCTGAGCAGCTCACGTCGGCGAAGAGCAACGACACCCGACCCCGCTTTTCGCCCGACGGCCGCACCCTCCTTTTCATCTCCGACCGATCAGGCAAACCCCAGGCGTGGCTCATGCCACTCAACGGGGGCGAGCCCCGCCGGCTCACCGACCTTCCCAACGGCGCCGGCGCCGCCGAGTGGTCGCCCGACGGCAAGCGCGTGCTGCTCCTGGCCGGAAGCGGCGAGAAGCGTTTTCTCGTCGGCAAGGCCGACGACCCGATCGCCCGGCAAATCCGCGACTACACGTGGAAGATCGACGGCGGCGGCTACCGCGACGAATTCACCAGCGTCTGGATCGTCGAGGTCGAAGGCGGCAAGCCGGCTCGCCTCACGGCTCCGACATACGACGTCGGTGGTGCTTGCTGGTCCCCTGACGGAAAGCACATCGCGTTCATCGCCGACCTGCGCAAAGAGGCCGCGCTGATGGACTTTTCGCAGCTCTGGAGTCTCCCCTCGCGCCCAAGCAAGGACGAACCGACGCAAATCGCCGCGGTCGCCGGGGCGGTTTTCAACGCCGCCTGGGCGCCGGCCCGCCAGGTTGCCCTTCTCGGCACCGGCGAGCCCCAATCACCCGGCTGGTCCAACGTGAACCTCTACCTGACAGACGGCAAGACCTCCCAGCAGCTCGCCTCCGGCCGCGACCTCGACATCTGGAACACCACATACGGCGACTTCGAAGACAACGAGCAGTTCTTTCCGCCCACTCTCTGCTGGATCGATCAGGAGCACATTGCCGCACTGGTGGCGCACCGCGGCTCGAGCCATCCATATTCATTTGGCGCCGACGGCAACGTGACCGCACTCGCCAAAGAGGACGTCATATGCAACGCGATCGCTGCCGGGGGTGGCCGCGTCGCGGTCGTCGCCTCAGGCGACGGGCCCGCGGACGTTCACGCGGTCGAGGATGGCAAGCTCCGCCGGCTGTCCGACGACGGCAGCAAATGGTTTGGTCCGTTCCACCGGCGCGTGGAACGACTCGAGATCCCTCATCCCGACGGACACACCATCGACGCCTGGCTTCTGCGCGCCCACGGTGACGCGGACAAAGCTCCACTGGTCGTCGCCGTGCACGGCGGTCCCAGTCTTTCCTATGGGCCCACGCCCTGGCTGGAGATGTTAGCGCTGGCCGGCGCCGGATTTCACGTCCTGTGGTCCAATCCCAGAGGCTCTACCGGCTACGGCGAGGCGTACGCGCGCGCCGTCGCCGGCCGGTGGGGCGACCAGGACGCCGGCGATGTCCTGCGGGTCGCCGAATGGGCGGTCGAGGAAGGGCTCACTGACCGCGATCGCCGCGGGGTCTTCGGGCTCTCGTACGGCGGGTTCATGACCAACTGGCTCCTCGGCCACCATCCGGGGGTGTTCAAGGCCGCGGTCAGCGAGAACCCGGTCACCGACATGCTCGCCCAGTACGCGAGCTCCGACGGCGGCATCCAGATCGGCACCGGCGCCGTCGGCGCCGACCAGCCATGGGATCACCTGGCCGAGTACCTCGAGCGATCGCCCTACACCAAGATCCATCTCAACGAGGCTCCGCTCCTCCTCCTCCAGGCCGAGCAGGACCTCCGATGTCCGCCAGGTCAGAGCGAGATGGTGTTCACGATCCTGCGGTCACTTGGCCGGGAGGTCGAGATGGTCAGGTATCCCGATGAGTCGCACGTGATGCTCATGATCGGCCGGCCAGATCGCCGGGTCGACAGGATCGAGCGCATCGTGGGTTGGTTCCAGAAGCACATCGGTACGTAAACGAGAGGGCCGGCGCGGAGCTCGCGCCGGCCCGATTCGAGTAACCGATCACGCTCCAAAACAGAGCGGATTTGGCGATCCCTGGATGTCGGAAACCACATTGCCCTGGTCCACATTGGCCTGTTCAGTCGGCGACGGGGTGATCGTGAGCCCCGGCATGGTGAGCGAGACCGACGCAGTCGTTCGAGCTGACACGACGCTCAGGTGATTCTCGATGCTCAAACCGCCGCAACTTGACCGGTCGTCGCTCGTGTTCGTCGCGGTTGTTCCGTTGCCGGACCAGCTCGCGACCACGGTCAGCGGCAGTGGGATCCCTCCGCCCGGAGGCGGGCCACCCTTGCCGGAGGCCACTCCAGCGAGGGCGACAGGAAAACCTGGGCAGCGAGTTGCAGGGTCGGTGATCGTGATGTTCACGCTCGCGCTCTGCGCATCGCTCCCGACGACAAATGCCGAATCGGGGATGACGAAGCAGTCGAAGCCGAATGCGGCGCCTTTGAACTGCACCACGAGTATGGTCGCGTGCTGCATGATCGAAGTTCCGCCCGAGTTTTGTGTCGGCCTGAACACGAACTCGTTGCGGTCGACGCTCAGCTCGACGAAAGTGGGACTGGTTCGATCCGGAAACCACAAGCCGCTAGCGTCGGCGAACTCAGTCGAAAAGTGGCCAGGCCCGAGAAAACCCGCTGCGAACGCCGCGCTGCTGGTGATCGCGCTGACGATCAGCGCGCCAATCACCGTAACCAACAACCTGTGTGCTCGCGTCATTTGACGATGCCTCCATGAGTGATCCGGTCGTAGGTGAAACCTAGGCCGGGGAGGCGGGGGTGTCGTCAGTAGGCCTACTGAAAGTTAGAGAGGCCCTGCGGGTCGGAGGGCCGGCGATCGCGGCCGCGAGGACCGCAGCCCACGCCGGCAGCCAGGGCCACGCGTGCGAGATGTCTACGGCCGTGACAATCGGGATAAGCACGGCCGACACGATCGAAGGCATACGTGCTCGCAGCTTTGCTGATAAGGCCGGGCCCAGGGTCAGGATCATCACAGCTCCTACGACCAGCGAGCCCGTCATGCCCCACCTTGACGCGTACGTGATCTCCCAGCAACGGAAGGACGTCCCCGCGCCTGAACACATGCTCCCGGTTCCTTCCAGAACGAGGTAAGCGAATACCGCGACGGAATAGAGCGGTCCGATCACTATCAGGAACACCCGTAGGCGGCGTACGAGAAACGTCACGGGCCGACGATGCGAATCGTCCAGAAGTCCGACGACAAGCCGGACTGGATGAGGTACGCGTAGGGCATCGTGAAATAGCCGGACATGCCCCACCCTGCACCCCAGGAGTTGCGCACCAGGAACCACTGATTCACATCCTCATAGCCGACAGTCATCACCGCATGGCCGCCTATCGCTCGCTCGCTCGGAGCCGGCATCGGCGCATGCCCTGTGTGCGCCACGGCCGGCCCTTCGAAGCTCTCGTACACGGTGAACCCGAACACGAACGGATAGCCCGACGCCAGGCAGCCCTTCATCTGGTTCAGGTCCTGGATGAGGCTCTGGTACGAGACGGCGCGGTCGCCCGCGGCATCCGCGTATGCCTTCGCGGACGGCTTCTGCGTGAACTTCGTGATGTCGTACGGCCACTCGGGTTCTGGGCACACGCCCTGGCTGGCGACGGTCTTGATCCCGTCGCGTATCTGCGCTCCGCTGTCCGAGCTGACCGTGCCTTCGATGACGCGCTCGTTGTAGTAGATGAAGAGCCGCGACGGCACGAAGTCGGTCAGCTTCTGCTTCAGCCGGTCGAACTCGATGGCGCCGCCGATGGCGTTCGCCGTGCAGCTGCCCAGCATCCCCTGGTCATAGACGCCGGGACACTGCCGACGCAGGTCTGTCGATGCGGGCAGAGCACTGAGGATGAGCGGCGGCGCCGCATAGACGTGGTCTCGTTCGTCGGGCAGGTCGGGGATCCAGCCGTAGTGGGCGATCTTCCTCGGCTCTGTCATGTGGTCGTCTCCTTTCCTCTGCGCAGCGCGCAAGTTTTGGGGGGCCGCAGCCGTTCCAAGGTGCGGAAGGTGATCCGCCAATGATCACGCCTATCCCACTTTTGTCGACGACAAGCACCGCCTGAGGGGCGAGGCGGGACCCTTCCCCAACTCCGCGCCGGCGGTCCGCCCCGACCGCCGGCAAGCAATTCACCTCCCCACCATGTGGGGAGGTCGCCCCGCTCGCACAGCGAGCCGGGCGGGTGGGGATTCCCAGCGAATCCCTTGACAACGCCCGACTCCTTGTGATTGAATGACCAACCAGATTTGGTTGACCGTTCAACCAAGACCAGAAGCACAAGGAGAAAGGGTCCCAAATTGCCAAGCGATAACCGAGCCAAGATCCTCGAGGCAGCCTTCGCCGTTCTCAGCCGCGACGGCTACGAAAACGTCTCCATAAAGGACATCGCGGAAGAGGCCGGCGTGGCCCAGGGCCTGGTCCACTACTACTTCAAGTCCAAGCAGCAGCTGGTCCTGGCGGTGCTGTTCGAAGTCTGCAAGAAGATGGACGTCTACACCGCCGAGGGGACGGAGGGCGCGCTGGAGGCGTTCGAGAACTTCAAAGCGTTACTTCGTACCCGCGGTGATGCCCACACGCTCTACATCCAGCTGATCGGCGTCGGCCTCCACGACCAGGAGATCGGGGCCGGCATCCGCGAGAACATCCGGACGGAGCGCGGCAAGGTCGAGGAGCTCGCCCGCCAGGTCCTCGAGGAGCGCGAGACCGATCCAGGTCCTGCCCGTGCAATCGCCGGCGCGGTGTGGGCAGGAATCATCGGAATCATGGTCCAGAAGATGGTCGATCCCGATTTCAACGCGGACGAGGCGGTCGACGCCCTCGCCGCCATGTCGCTTTCAGCGGTCTATCCGGCCGGCACCACGGCCTAATCAAGAGAAAAGGAGTCAGGGGGAATGTTCGCTAGCTGGGGTCGTTTCGTCTACAGGTACCGCTGGGCCACGCTGGTCGGATCCGGCGTTTTGCTGGCCATCTCCATCGCGGGCATGCTCATGGGCGGCACGCTCACGAGCGGCGGGCCGCTCACGAGCAACCTCGAGTCGGCGCGCGCCGGCAACCTGATCACCTCCGAGCTCGGAGCATCGAAGGTCACTTCGAACTTCGTACTCCTCTTCACCAGCAAGACGGAGTCGGTGAGCGACCCGGCGTTCAAGGACGCCGTCACCGCCGCCCTCGCGCCGATCCAGGGCGACCCGCGGATCAGCTCGCTGGTCACCCCGTACAACGCACCGGACGCGCGCATCGCGCAAGCCTTCACCTCCAAGGACGGCCACCAGGCCATCGTCAACGTCGACCTCAAGTCGAGCGGCATGCAGGCTCGCAAGGATTACGACGCACTCCGAGCGCAGGTCCATTCCGACACGCTCACGGTGACAGGCACCGGGTTCGTCGCCATCAATGAAGCCTTCAACAAGACGCTCGAGGCCGATCTACAGCGGGCCGAGACCGTCACCCTGCCTGTGACCTTGATCCTCCTTGTCATCATCTTCGCTTCGCTGGTGGCGGCGGGCCTGCCCCTCGGCGTGGGTGTGCTCACCATCCTCGGTGGCCTCGCCGGGACGTTCTTCCTCAACCGCTTCACCGACGTCTCGCAGTACGCGCTCAACATCGTCACCCTCATCGGCCTTGGCGTCTCAATCGACTACTCGCTGTTCGTCGTCAACCGCTTCCGTGACGAGCTGGCGCGTGGCGCGAGCCGAGAGGACGCCGTCGCCACGACTATGGCAACCGCTGGCCGCGCGATCACGTTCTCCGGGATCACGGTCGCCGTGGGCCTGTCGGCGATGCTCTTCTTCCAGGGCACCTTCCTCGCCTCGATGGGTGCTGCCGGAGCGATCGTGGTCGCCGTCGCCGTCGTCTACGCGCTGACCTTCCTGCCGGCGATGCTTTCCATTCTCGGTCCCAGGGTCAACCGGCTCCGGATTCCGATCTTCCGGCGCGCGACGACTGGCACTGGTTTCTGGCATGGGCTGGCGACATGGGTCATGCGCCGGCCGCTGGTCGTGCTCCTGCCGGTCACAGGGTTCCTGCTGCTTGCCGCCTCGCCATTCATCCAGCTGCGGCTCGCCAACGGAGACGTCGACATGCTGCCAAGCCACCTCGAGGCGCGGCAGGGCTACGACCAGATGATCGCCAACTTCCCGGGCCAGGACCAGACGACGTTCGACATCGTCGTCAACTACCCGGATGGCTCCCCGCAGACGCCTGACCGGATAGCCGGCCAGTTCGGCTTCACCCAGCGCATCGCCGCCATCCCGGGCGTGCTCCACACCACCACCGCCGCGGTGGGCAAGCACATCGTCCTCATCCAGGCCACCACCGCCTCCCCCGCAACGTCGGACGAATCACGCAACATCGTCACGGCGATCCGGGCCGACCAGGGCGTCGTCGGCGGCCAGGTGCTCGTCGGCGGCCAGACCGCGGTCGACCTCGACGTCATCAAGTTCATCGTCGATCGCACGCCGCTGGCGGTCGGTTTCGTGGTCGTCGTCACGTACCTCGTGATGTTCCTGCTCACGGGTTCGGTGGTGCTGCCCTTGAAAGCCGTGCTTCTGAACTTCCTCTCCATCGGCGCCTCATTCGGAGCCCTGGTGTGGATCTTCCAGCAGGGACACCTGTCCAGCCTGCTCGGCTTCACGCCTCAGTCGATCGACCCGAGCATCCCGGTGATCCTGTTCTCGATCGTGTTCGGCCTTTCGATGGACTACGAGGTGCTGCTCGTGAGCCGCATCCATGAGGAATACGTCCGCACGGGCAACAACACGCTTGCGGTGGCGAGCGGCCTGGAAAAGACCGCGCGCCTCATCACCGGCGCCGCGGCGATCATGGTCACGGTGTTCCTCGCCTTCGGCCTCGCCGAGGTGGTGATCATCAAGGCGATCGGCATCGGGCTGGCGGTCGCGGTGGCCATCGACGCCACGCTGGTGCGGGCTCTGGTGGTGCCGGCCGTCATGCGGCTGCTCGGCGATTGGAACTGGTGGGCGCCGCGCCCGCTCCGACGCCTCTACGACCGCGCAGGGCTCGGCGACTTGAAAGCCGAACCGGAGTCGGAGCCCGAACTGGAAGTGGCCTAGCCTCCCCGCCCCGCGGGATGTTCGGACTGGACAGTCGCACTGGGCGGGATCTAGTCTTGAAGCCAGAATCCACTGGAGGTGGGTGGCCGTGGGGCGATTCCGATTGGTGGTCAGGTTGTCGTCGGGTGCGATCCTGGTGCCGCTGCTCTTCGGCGCCGGGCCATTGAATGCCAGAGCCGCACAGATTCCCATCGACCACGTCATCGTGCTCATGCAGGAGAACCGATCCTTCGACAGCTATTTCGGCAATCTGCATTTCGAAGGCCAGCCGCACGCGCTGCCCGAGCCGCGTGGCGCCCAGAACCCAGACCCGACCAACCCGGGCGGGCCGCCCATCCACGTCTTCGCGAAGACCCAGTACTGCGAGGTAGCGGACCTGAACCATTCCTGGAACGGCACCCACCAGGAGATCGATGGGGGCCTCATGGATGGCTTCACCGCGGCAAATGTCGATCCGAACGATCCGAGTGGCAGCCGGGCGATGGGCAACTACGACCAGGCGGACCTGCCGTACTACTACGCGCTCTACAACACGTTCGCGATGGGCGACCGGTACTTCGCTTCGGCGCCGACGCAGACCTTCCCGAACCGCCTGTACCTGCTCGCCGGCACGTCCTTCGGGCACATTCGCAACGACAACTTCCCGCCGACCCCTGGCCAGTTCTCTCAGCGTTCGGTGTTCGACCTCCTCGACGAAGCGCACATCACCTGGAAGGTCTACGCGGCCGAATATCCGTTGGCGATTGCGTTCCTGTTCGCCCATGTGCGCGAGACCGCTGACGCTGCGAAGGTCGTGCGCATCAGCCAGTACTTCATCGATGCCGGCACGGGCAACTTGCCTCAGGTTGCGTTCATCGATCCCGTCTTTGTGGCGCCCAACAACGTCGAGAACGACGAGCACCCGCCGGCGAACGTGCAGGTCGGCGAGAAGTTCACATCGCAGGTGATCGGAGCTCTGTTCGGCAGCCCGGAGTGGGGTTCGTCAGCGCTCTTTCTGACGTACGACGAGCACGGCGGCTTCTACGACCATGTCCCACCGCCAGCAGCCGTGCCGCCCGACGACATCCCACCCATGCTCCAGACGGGCGATGTCCCCGGGGCCTTCGATATCTACGGCCTCAGGGTGCCCGCGGTTGTGATATCGGCCTACTCGCGGCCGCATTTCGTGTCGCACGTCGTCAACGACCACACGTCGATTCTCCGCTTCATCGAGAACCGCTTCGGCCTGCCTGCGCTCACCAGACGTGACGCCGCCGCCAACCCGATGCTGGAGTTCTTCGACTTCACGCACCAGAGCTTCCCAACGCCGCCGGCGCTGCCCGATGCCCCCATCTTTGCGCCCCAGGCGCAGTACTGCACGACCGTGCCGTCTAACACCCTTCCCTAGCGAGTCGGCCGGGTGGGCCCGTTGATTTATCAAGTAGCGGGCCCGCCCTGCCCGTTTCTCTGCTGATGGACAACTTATTCGTCTTGCTTCTCGTCGGCCTGGTCGCAGGGTTTCTTGCCAGCAAGGTAATGACGGGCGCGGGCATGGGCTTGATCTGGGACATCGTGGTCGGTGTTCTGGGCGCCTTCCTCGGCGGCTGGCTCGCCGGCTTGATCGGCATTGCCGTTGGAGGCCTGCTGGCCGAGATCGTGGTCGCGTTCATCGGCGCGGTCATCCTGCTGTTCGTCTTCCGGGCGCTGGTCGGTCGCGGGGCGTTTCGTCGCGCTTAGCGACCTGAGTCACTGAGGCCTCGCGACTACCCCTCGCGAGGCCTTTTCTTTGTCCCGATACTATTTCCCTGATGGCCGCCACACGCCAACACAAATGGGTCTACCACTTCTCCGAGGGATCCGCCGCCGCGCGCAGCGCACACGGACAGCCGCGCGACCTCCTCGGTGGCAAGGGCGCCGGCGCAGCTGAGATGACGGGGGCGGGGATGCCTGTCCCGCCCGGCTTCACCATCACCACTGAAGCCTGCCGCGCCTACCTCGCCAACAAAGGCAAGTTCCCGCCGGGCATGTGGGAGCAGACGACCACCGCGCTGAAGACGCTGGAGAGGAAGACCGGAAAGAAATTCGGCGATCCGAGCAACCCGCTGCTGGTCAGCGTCCGCTCCGGGGCCAAATTCTCGATGCCGGGCATGATGGACACGGTCCTCAACCTCGGCCTCAACGAGGAGACCACCAAGGGACTCGCCAAACTCACCAGCGACGAGCGCTTCGCGCTCGACGCGCGCCGCCGCTTCATCCAGATGTTCGGCAAGACGGTGATGGGCATCGACGGCGACAAGTTCGAGCACGCCTTGAGCGAGGCGAAGAAGCGAGCGGGGGTCAAGACCGACCCCGAGCTCGAGCCCGACGACCTCCGCAAGCTCGTGACCAGTTTCCTCGGCATATATAAGGACGCGACGGGCCACGAGTTCCCCGCCGACCCGGTCGTGCAGCTGCGCGCGGCGATCGAGGCGGTGTTCAAGTCCTGGAACACGGACCGCGCCAAGACCTACCGCCGACTGGAGCGCATCCCCGACGACCTCGGCACCGCGGTCAACGTCCAGATGATGGTGTTCGGAAATATGGGCCCGACCTCGGGCACAGGCGTCGCCTTCACCCGTAATCCGATCACCGGCAAGAAGGAGCTCTATGGCGACTATCTCGCCAACGCGCAGGGCGAGGACGTCGTGGCCGGCGTGCGTGACACCGAGCCGATCTCCGCGCTCAAACGCCACCTGCCGAAGGTCTACGCCGAGTTCGAGGGCTACGCGCGCAAGCTCGAGAAGCACTACAAGGACGTGCAGGACCTCGAGTTCACCGTCGAGCGCGCGAAGCTCTACATGCTGCAGACGCGCTCGGCAAAGCGCACGGGCGAGGCGGCGGTGAAGATCGCCGTCGACATGGTGGCCGAGAAGCTGATCACCCGCAAGGAAGCGGTCGCGCGCGTCGAGCCGCGCCAGCTCGAGCAGCTCCTGTTCCCGCGGGTCGATCCCGCGGCCAAGCTTCACCCGCTGGCGAAGGGCGTGCCGGCCTCACCGGGCGCGGCGAGCGGTGGAGCCGTCTTCGACGCCGACACGGCGGTCGAATGGGGCAAGCAGGGCAAGGCTGTGATCCTGGTCCGCGTGGAGACCAACCCCAATGACGTGCATGGCATGGTCGAGGCGAAGGGCATCCTGACGCAGACCGGCGGCACCGCGAGTCACGCGGCGCTCGTCGCGCGCGGCATGGGGCGGCCGTGCGTGGTCGGGGCAAGCTCGATCGACGTCGACGTCCGTAAGCGAATGTTCTCGGCCAATGGGACGACCATCAAAGAGGGAGAGGAGATAACGATCGACGGCACCACCGGAGAGGTGTACGTCGGCAAGGTGCCCACGATCGAGGCGCAGTCTCTGAACAAGCACAAAGCCGCGAGCGCCATCCTGCGCTGGGCGGACGATTTCCGCCGGCTCGAGGTGTGGGCCAACGCCGACTACCCGCGTGACGCGATCAAGGCGCGCGAGAACGGCGCCCAGGGCGTAGGCCTATGCCGCACCGAGCACATGTTCATGGAGCAGGACCGATTGCCGATCGTGCAGGCGATGATCATGGCCACCACCACCGAGGAGCGCGAGAAACAGCTGGCGAAGCTGCTGCCCATCCAGCGTGGCGACTTCGAGGGCATATTCAAAGCGATGGCCGGCCTGCCGGTGATCATCCGGCTCCTCGACCCGCCGCTGCACGAGTTCCTGCCGAGTCTGGAAGACCTGATCCGCGAGACGACTCACCTCAAGGACACAGGGGAAAATCCGGAGCGCCTGGAAGAGGCGGAAAAGATCATGGCGCGCGTCGAGGAGCTGCACGAGGCCAACCCCATGCTTGGTTTGCGCGGAGTGCGGCTGTCGATCCTCTTCCCCGAGATCCCGCGCATGCAGGTGCGCGCGATCATGGAGGCGGCGTGCAACCTGCGCAAGCAGAAGGTCGACGCCCAGCCCGAGATCATGATCCCGCTCGCCGGCACGGTGGCCGAGCTCCAGGCGGTGCACCAGGAGCTGAAGCCGGTGGCCGAGGACGTGCAGAAGGAGAAGGGAATCAAGGTCCCTTACAAGTTCGGCACCATGATCGAGATCCCGCGCGCCGCGCTCGTCGCGGGCGAGATCGCAAAGGAGGCGGAGTTCTTCTCGTTCGGCACCAACGACCTGACACAGATGACGTTCGGCTACTCGCGCGACGACGCCGAGCGGCACTTCATCGTGCGCTACCTCGAGCGCAAGATCCTGCCGCGCAACCCCTTCGAGACGATCGATGAGAACGGGGTCGGGCGTTTGATGGCGATGGCCGTCACCGAAGGACGCAAGACGAGGAAGAACCTCGAGGTCGGGATTTGCGGCGAGCACGGCGGCGACCCCGACTCGATCCACCTCTGCCACAAGCTGGGCCTGAACTACGTTTCGTGCAGCCCGTTCCGAGTCCCGGTGGCGAGACTGGCCGCGGCGCAAGCCGCCCTCGGAGTCGACTAATTCACCTCCCCACCCAGTGGGGAGGTCGGGCTCCGCTGGCGGAGCCCGGGTGGGGGCGATCGGAGCACGGGGATCATCCGCCGATGCGGCGCCCAAGCCCTGGGTAGTCGACGACCAGGCCGTCACGATCAAACGTGATGTCGGCCTTGAAATCGCCGTCGAGCGATTCATAGCGCACTACAGCCCCATCGCCCTGAGCGCGTACGAACGTATATCGCTGCCGGCTTGCACGAACGGCGAGGTCGGGCACGGAAACCCAGGCCATCAGAAAGTCCACGGGCCCGCCACCCTGCAGCAGCCCATGCCGGAGCACTGGCATCGAATTGGTCAGCGGCGAGAGGCCGAGGTCGCAGTCCAGCGCCTCCGAGAAAAGCGACGTGTCGCCGCCGGGCGGGGGCAGATCGGCATCGCCTTCGCTGTTCGTGCGCGCGCTCCATTTGCCACGGCTGTTTCGCCGGAGGTCCAGCTTTCGACTCCATCCTGTTCCGTGGGCCGTGACCAGAAGGCCCAGGGTGGTGAACCCATAGTCGGTCTCGAACTTGTAGTCGAGCCGGTAGGCGACCGGCGCAGTTCCGATGGCGACGCCGGTAACCGTTAGCCGGTTATGCGCGATCAGTACGTCGGCGAACTCGCTCCCGCCCTGGTTTTCCTTTACCCACGCGATCGCTCGCGAAGCCATTGCCGATCACCATAGTCAGGTGCCCACCCCATCGTCCGACGACGGTGCGAACACTGATGTCTCCCTGATGGAGCGCACAATGTCGCCACCATGGCCGTGGCGCAGCAGAAGCGTGTCAGCACCAAACGCGCCGCCGGCGCTGTCATCCTCGCTCTCGCTTCTGCGGTGATTCTTCAGGGGCTGTTGGCGCATGCACCTGCGGCGGCCTTCATCAGCACCACTGCCAACAGTTGGGTCTGGTTGAACCCGCTGCCCCAAGGCGCTTCTCTCTACGCTCTGAGTTGCCCGACCGCGTCGGAGTGTTTGGCCGCGGACGCTTTCGGCACTGTGCTCGAAACAGCCGATTCCGGCAGCACATGGACCTCAGTGAATCCATGGTTGACGACTGGAATTAGCGCCCGAGCCCTGGCCGGGCTGGACTGCCCCACCCCAAGCGAATGTGTGGCGGTGGCTTCAAACCTGGCCCTCGCGAGTGCGGATGGGGGTCGCACATGGGCTGAGCACTTCATCTCTGTTCAGGACTCTCTCTTTTCGGTCTCCTGTGCCACGAGCACCTCGTGCACGGCAGTCGGCCAGTACGGAGCGATCGTGACGACGTCTGATGCCGGCACTACATGGACGTCAAGAACGTCCAATACAGGCAACGACCTCGATGCGGTCAGCTGTGTTGCTCCGGCGACCTGTGTTGCAGTAGGCGCGGCTGGCACCGTCCTGAACAGCTCGGACGGTGGCGCCAGTTGGACGGTGCGCATATCCAACGCAGGCAGCTTCCCGCTCAACGGTGTCAGCTGTCCGACCGCCGCGCATTGCGTCGCGAGCGGCGGAAACCAGACGGTGATCGTCAGCGAAGATGGGGGCGGCCTGTGGATGAAAGAGGCTGCGGCCGGTTCTGTCAACGGGCGGATTTCGTGCTCGAACGCAAGCGACTGCGTCATGGTCGCCAACAGCGGCGGGTCGGCGGCGTTCACCAGTACCGACGGAGGCGTGACGTGGCTCCCGACGAGCGGTGGCGGCTTCAACGGCGTCAGCTGCCCGGCCGCCACGACCACGTGCGTCATCGTGGGTGACAACGGGGCGATCGCCGGCTCCAGCAATGGAGGCTCGACCTGGACGGCCATCAGCTCTCAGATCGTGGACGGCGGCAGAGCAGTCACATGCGTCCAGGGCGGCTGCGTCGACGTGGGTTACGCAGGTGTTGCGACCAGCGCGGATGGCGTCACCTGGACGGATCGGACAAGCATGAGCCTGAATGCGGTCAGCTGCTGGTCGATCGGATTTTGCGTCGCAGTCCGCGGCGGTGGCTTGATCGTGACGAGCATGGACGGAGGGGCCAGCTGGACGCCTTCCATTTCCGGCGCACCTACAAACAGGCTCAACGGCGTGGCGTGCTCCTCGCCGACCGCCTGTGTCGCGGTGGGCGCGTCCGGCACGATCGTGACCACCGCGGATGCGGGGCTGACCTGGCAGCCCGCGACGTCTGGAACGGCGAACGACCTGAACGGCATTGCGTGCGGAAGTCCCACCGACTGCATCGCCGTGGGCGCCGCTGGAACAGTGCTCAGCAGCACGGATGGCGGCGGCCACTGGGCCACGCAGGGGATCGGTACCAGTCAAGATCTGCTTGGCGTCAGTTGTCCGACGTCTACGTTTTGTATGGCGGTCGGCGGTCGTTACGCATTCACCAGCTTTGACCAGTTCGCCTCGTCGACAACACAGTTCACTCCGTTCGACCTGACTGCCGTCAGCTGTCCAGTGGCGTTGGCCTGCGCAGCGGTGGGCACCTATGTCGCCGCGAAGACCTACGATGGCGGCGCCAGCTGGTCCGCAGCCAGCATCGGCGTCAATCAGCTGACTGGGGTCAGCTGTCCCTCGACATGTTGGGCGGTCGGGTTTCCCAACGCCATCCTTGCCGACAACAGTCGGTTCACGTCGATCACCCAGGCGTCACCGGCACCGCCGGCCGGCGGCCGGCAGCAGGCAAGCCAGTCGATGCCGACGCCGCTGTCAGGACGAGGAGCAGCCTCGCAGACATCGCCGCAGGCTCCGCCGCTGACAGCGGCCACCGGCCCTTCTCCGAGCCCGCGTGTCGCCACCACCGTGAAAACGGAGACGTCGCCTACTGAACCGAGTTCGGCAGGTGGCGGCCCTCAGGAGAACAACCCGCTGAGTGAACTGATCGCGAGGCTGTTCCGACTTTTCGCGAACCTGCTGGGGTAAGTTCGCTGGCGGGTCGTCATTCATCGCTGCGATGGCTCGCGAGCCGTAGCCGATCACAATAGTCAAGTGCCCACCCCATCGTCCGACGACGCCTTCGCCGAGGTAAAAGCCAAGGTCGACCTGGTCAAGGTCGTCCAGGAGCACGTCCGCCTGACGAAGCGCAACAAGGACTTCTGGGGCCTATGCCCGTTCCACCAGGAAGACAGCCCGAGCTTCAAGGTCAACCCGCAGATGCAGTCCTGGTATTGCTTCGGCTGCGAGCGCTCCGGCGACGTCTTCACCTTCGTCGAGCTCATCGAGAAGACCGACAAGCGCGGCGCTCTGCAGCTGCTCGCCGAGCGTGCCGGGGTCGAGCTCAAGAAGCTCAGCCCCGAGCAGAAGGAGCGCTCCGATTCCCGCAAACGGATGCTGGCCATGCTCAAGCTCGCGGCCCAGTTCTACGAGTACGTGCTGTGGTCCACGCCCGCCGGCGAGCCGGGCCGGCGCTTGCTGGCATCGCGCCTCGTCAAGGAAGAGACCGCCCGGCGGTTCCAGATCGGCTATGCACCGGCGGGTCGCGGGTTTGCCGAGTACCTCCGCGCCAAGAAGCGCTCGCTGGCGGACGCGCAGGAGGCTGGTCTGCTGCGACGCGACGGCACCGACTTCTTCGCCGAGCGCGTGGTCATCCCCATCCGCGACGAGCGCGGCCAGCCGCTTGCCTTCACAGCGCGAACCGTCCGGCAGGATGAGCAGCGCAAGTACATCAACTCGCCCGAGACCCCGGCCTACGTCAAAGGCAGGGTGATCTTCGGGCTCGACCTCGCGCGTGATGAGATCGCCCGTCAAGGGCATGCCGTCTTGATGGAGGGCCAGTTCGACGTCATCACCGCGCACGGGCTTGGCATCCAGAACGCGGTCGCCAGCTCCGGCACCGCTTTGACCGACGACCAGGTCCGGCTCCTCAAGCGGTTCACCGACGAGCTGCTGTTGGTATTCGACGCCGACCGCGCCGGCCGGCAGGCGGCCCAGAAGGCGGTCCTGCTGGCCGCCGGGCACCAGATGCGTACGCGGGTAGCCACGGTCGAGGGCGCCAAGGATCCCGACGAGTTCCTGCGCGCGGCCGGTCCCGACGCCACGAAGCGGTGGGAGGAGCTCGCGGCCAGAGCGCCGTCCGGGTTCGAGTTCGGGATGGAGGAGGCCGCGGCCGGGCTCAACCTCAGCAACGCCAACCATGTCGAGCTCGCTGCGCGCCGGCTGCGTGAGTGGATCGCCCAGTTCCCGACGGCGCTCCAGGAGGAGTACCGGGAGCGGGCCAAGCGTTGGATGGGCGTGTCCGGTCACCTCCTGGCTGCTGAGCCGGACGAAAGGCGAAATTCAGGCCGACCGAATGCCTCGAAGGTGGGTAAAAACGGTTTGGAGACCCTTCCGGTGGGGAAAAAGATGACCGTAGGCAGATATCTGCTACAGCTTCTTGCTGTCCGCCCGGTTGCGTTCGATCGAGTGCGAACAAAGATCACGCCCGATGAGTTGGACGAAGAGGACCGCGGTATATACGTACGAATGTTGGAGACATACGAGCGCGGCGGTGTGTTCGGGCTCGAGAAGGAATTGGCGGGTTATCCCGCAGAGGAACAGGACCTGATCAGAAGGGCTTGGGCGGCGCCTCCGCCCAACGTTGACGAAGAGGTGGCCGTGGAGCTGGCCGAGCGCATCAGGCTCGACCACATGAAAGGCCGCCACAGTGGGATAATCCGCGAGCTTTCCGAGGCGGAAAGAGGGAAGGACTCGGAGCGGGTGGCGCGACTCGAAGGGGAGGCCAGGGAGCTGGCACGTGCCATCGCCGACATGGAAAGGAGAGGGTGACGATCGCGCGCGCAGCCAAAGTTGTGACCAAGGGTGGGAACCGGGCCGGTAAGGCCACCGAGAAGCCGGAGCATAAGTTCGAGGACGAGCTGATGGCCGTGGCCGAGCAGCTCATCGTCAAGGGCAAGGAGCAGGGCTACCTCACGCCCGACGACATCCTTCAGGGCTTTCCCGAGATCGACGCAGAGCCGGATCAGATATTCCGGATCTTCGCCGCGTTCAAAGAGATCGGCATCGAGGTCACGGACGGCGAGAAGGATTTCGAAGAGGTCGAGCAGATCGACGACGAGATGCTCCTCGACATCGAGATGATGGATTCGGTCTCGCTGGACGACCCGGTCCGCATGTACCTCAAGGAGATCGGGCGGGTGAGCCTGCTGACCGCGAACGACGAGGTCGAGCTGGCGCAGGCCATCGAGGCCAAGCCCCTCCACGACGCCCTCAAGGCGCTGAACGTGATCGAGGAGATCGACGGGCGCCAGCGCTCGGTGGAGGAGATGCTGCCCGACGTCATCGAGCGGCTGGCCACTGTCAAGCGCAAGGGCCAGCAGGCCCATATCGCCGGGGAGCTGCTCGGTCTCAACGACCTGGCCAAGCTCCAGAACCTGCTCGACGCAGCGGCCGCGGAGCGCCGGCGCCAGGCCAACGGTGCTGCCAAGCCGCGCGTCCGCGCGGAGGCGCTCGAGTCGTACCGCATCGCCCGCTACCGGCTGACCGAGCGTTACGAGCGCGCCTACGAGGCGAAGCAGCGGCTGACCGAGGCCAACCTACGGCTGGTCGTGTCGATCGCCAAGAAGTACATCGGGCGGGGCATGTCGTTCCTGGACCTGATCCAGGAAGGCAACATGGGCCTCATCCGGGCGGTCGAGAAGTTCGACTACCACAAGGGCTACAAGTTCTCGACCTACGCGACGTGGTGGATCCGTCAGGCCATCACGCGCGCCATCGCCGACCAGGCGCGGACGATCCGCATCCCCGTGCACATGGTGGAGACGATCAACAAGCTGGTGCGCGTCTCGCGCCGGCTGCTCCAGGAGCTCGGCCGCGAGCCGAGCGACGAGGAGATCGGCGAGGAGATGGGGATCACGCCCGAGAAGGTTCGCGAGATCGTGAAGGTCTCGCAGGACCCGGTTTCCCTCGAGACCCCGATCGGCGAGGAGGAGGACTCCCACCTCGGCGACTTCGTGGAGGACCGCGAGGCGGTCTCGCCGTCGGACGCCGCGTCCCTCACGATGCTCCACTCAGAGGTCGAGGACGTTCTCGACACGCTCACGCCGCGCGAGCGGCGCGTGCTGCAGCTGCGTTTCGGGCTTATCGACGGCCACCAGCGGACGCTGGAAGAGGTTGGCAAGCGCTTCGGGGTCACCCGCGAGCGCATCCGCCAGATCGAGGCCAAGGCGCTGCGCAAGCTGCGCCACCCTTCGCGCTCGAAGAAGCTCCGCGACTACCTGGAGTAAACAGGGGGTAGGCAGGCCATGCCTGTCATCACGATCGGGCGGCAGATCGGGGCCGGGGGCAGGACGGTCGGCCACATGCTGGCGAAAAAGCTCGAGGCCGACTTCCTCGACTCTGAGCTGATCGACGAGGTCGCGCACCGACTCGAGCTGCCGCGGGAGGAGGTCGAGGCGGAGGACGAGCAGCCGGGTTCCCTGATCAGCCGGCTCTTGCTCGCGCTTGGAGCCGCCAACACCGAGCCGATGATCCCGCCCGAGACCGGCTCGGCCTGGACGCCGCCCAACGCCGACCCTGTGTTCGACACCCGTCGCGCCGTCCTCGAGATCACGCAGCAGGTGATCCGGGAGGCAGCCAAGAGCGAAAACGTGGTCATCGTCGGCCGCGGCGGCGCCTACATCCTTCACGACTACCCGGGCGCGATGCACGTGTTCCTTCGCGCCGACGTGGCGATCCGGGTGAAGACCATCATGGAGCGCGAGAACAAGACCGAGGAAGAGGCGCGTCGCCGGCTCAAGCTGGCCGACGAGAACTGGACGGCCTACATCAAGCAGGTGTACGGACACGATCGGACCCTCGCGTCGCACTACGACCTGGTGCTCGACACCGGGCGCCTGGGCTACGACGCCACGATCGCCGCCATCGTCGCGGCCCTCCCAGGTAGGTCCAGGTAAATTCACCTCCCCACCGCGTGGGGAGGTCGCCGCGACCGCGAAGCGGTCGCGGCGGGTGGGGGGATCCAATTACCCTTAGCGGGTGACCCACTCCCTCGGCTCTCGCACGTCCGGCGTTGACGGCTCCAGCGAGGGCGGCCGGATCAACACCATCAACCTGCCCGGAGCACTGGTCCTGTACGGCGTCGCCCTGCTGCAGACGCTCCAGCGCCAGAACCCCAAAAGCAAGCTATCGGTCGCGCCCGTGCAGACGGACGGGATCTGGTCCCTGGAGCTCAGCTACATGGGGGAGCCGCCGGCAGGCGTGCCGGAGCTCTGGCACGGGCACCGCGTCATCGTCCGGAGTCTGGAGTCGCCGAGTGCCTGACCAACCGCTGACCCGCCAGAGCAAGGTGCGGGACGTCCTCAACCGGCTCGGAGACAGTGGCCGGGAAGTTCTCCTTAAGCACGGCTACGACGTCGGCGAGGGGTTCGTCGACGTGCTTTCCCAGTACCAGACGCTCCAGCACGCCGCGGAGACGGAGCGCCTCAGGGACCTTGACGGTTTACTGGAGTATGTGAACTCCACCCAATAACAGGGGGCGAATTTACAGTCATTTGACTGTTACAAATTCGGGCGCGCGGAGTAGTATCCGCAACTGAAACAGGCTCTGGTTCGTTATAGAAGTCAAGGAACACGTCATTGCAAAGGTCAAAGCTGGAACCAGACAAGGGTAAATGTGCCTGTGGGCGCCCTCGGAAGGACGCGGAAGTCTACATCTACCGCTCCCACACGGATCGCTACCTCTTCCACCGGTGCGAGTGCGGCACCGAGTGGACCGAGCACCAGACCGACGTCGATCCCACCGATCCCGTCAGCTCGGATGAGGTGATCGAGGTCCACAAGCGCCTCGCCACGTTCGAGGGTTCGATCGCCGAGCTCCTGGAGCGCCACCCGGCGGTCTAGCAAATTCACCTCCCCGCCATGCGGGGAGGTCGGCACGCTCGCGAAGCGAGCCTGCCGGGTGGGGGCCCCACTAACCCAAACGGTACCGGTCCGCCGGCCTCCCGCGAACGCTCGCGGGCATTGCCAAGAGCGCGCCGGCGAATTCGTCTTTCAGCCCCCCCTCGGCCGCCGTCGTGACGAACATCTGAGGCTGGTCCCGTCCCACCAGGCAGACGCTCGACGGCTGCCGCGTGGGGACCGAAATCGTCTCCGCGAGACTCCCGTCCGGCCGGTAACGCCTCACCTCGGCCGCTCCCCATACCGCCACCCACACATGGTCATGCTCGTCGACGATCATGCCGTCGGGATTCTCCTGACCGGCCTTCATCTGCACGAACGGCGTCGGGTCGCCAAGAGTCCCCGTTTCAGGATCGACCTGGAATCGATCGATGCGCCCGCGCGCGCTGTCGGTGAAGTACATGGTCGTCCCGGCGGCGTTGAACGCCGGACCGTTGGCGATGGTGACCCCGTCGAGCACCCTGGTCACGCGGCCATCGCGATCGACCCGGTAGAGGGAACCGGCGTCGGGGGTGAAGTCGAACGCCATGCTCCCCGCCCAGAACCGCCCCGCCGGGTCGGCGCAGCCGTCGTTCATCCGCATCCTTACGCGGTTTCCGTCCTCGGGCCTCTCCAGCCATTCCAGCCGGCCACCGGCTCGAATCCGCGCGATACCGGTTCCACATGCGGCGATCCAGCCATCGGTCGAGTTCGCCAGTGGCGCAACGGCGCCGAGTGGCACGTCCAGCTTCACGAGTTGGCGGAGCTGACCCGGCTTATGAGGATCAGCCTCCAGCAGCCGCCCGGTCGGGATGTCGACGAGGATGACGCGGTCGCCCACCCATCGAGCGCCTTCGCCGAGCTCCAGCCGGTCAGGCCCCCAGGCGCTCAGTCGCGGAGGGTCGACAGAAGCCCCCAGCTCTCGAGACGATCGCGCAATCTCGCTGTCGCGGCATCGTCGTACGCGGCTACAGGCGGAGCTGGCCAGGGCTCGCAGATGCCCTGCAGGTGGAGCGCCGCTTTGATCGCCGCCGGAAAGACCCCGCCTCGCACCGCCATCACCAGCTCGACCAACTCGTCCTGGTGCGAGCGCGCGGCATCCCAATTCCCCTGCACGAAGTCCTTGTGAATGCGTACGACCCATGCCGGGGCGATGTTCGCGGCGCCGCAGATCGTGCCCGCACCGCCCATCACGAGCGATGCCAGCAGCATCGTGTCGCTGCCGGTGAAGATCCGAAAACGCGGCAGCTCGCGTGTGGCCACGCACACGTTCTCGAAGTACTCGAAGTCGCGGCTGGAGTCCTTGATGCCGGCGATCGTGCCCTCTCGCGCCAGCGCGGCCACCGTCGCCGGTTCCGTGATCACTTTCGTGAACTGAGGGATGTTATAGAGCAGCAGCGGGATCTTGCTCTCGGCGGCGAGACGGCGGTAGAAAGCAAGGACCGTCGCCTGGTCGGTCGGATAGTAGAAGGGCGGCGCCACCAGAGCCGCGTCGGCCCCCAGCCTCGATGCAGCCGCGACTTCCGCACGCGCGGCGTCGAGGTTAGGCTGCGCCACCCCGCAGATCACGGGCACGCGCCCGGCGGACGCTTCGACGACACAGCGCAGAATCTGCGATCGGGTTCGCTCGCCGAGTGAGGCGCTTTCACCGGTCGATCCCAGCGGCAGCAGGCCGGTCACGCCGCCCGCGATCACATGCTCGACGAGCCGCTTGATTCCGGCCTCGTCTGCGCTGCCGTCTTTGTGCAGCGGCGAAACGAGGGCGGGCAGCACGCCCGAGAGCTCTTCGATCGCAATCACGGTCATAGGCTACTCTGGGTCGAAATGATCTATCGCCGGAGCGGCCGCAGCGGGCTCTTGCTGCCGGCATTGTCGGTCGGCCTGTGGCAGCGCTTCGGCGGCAACCTCCCGTCGGACGAGAATCGCGCCATCCTGATCCGCGCCTTCGAGCTGGGCGTCACCCACTTCGATCTCGCGAACAACTACGGGCCGCCGTACGGATCGGCCGAGTCGAACTTCGGCCGCATCCTGCGGACCGATCTCGCCGGCCACCGCGATGAGCTCGTGATCTCAACCAAGGCCGGCTGGGACATGTGGCCAGGTCCGTACGGCGACTGGGGCTCGCGCAAATACCTACTCGCCAGCCTCGACCAGAGCCTGAAGCGCATGGGCCTCGAGTACGTCGACATCTTCTATCACCACCGGCCCGACCCCGAGACGCCGCTGGAGGAGACGATGGGGGCGCTCGCGACCGCGGTTCACCAGGGAAAGGCTCTCTATGTCGGCATCTCGCAGTACCAGCCCGAGCAAACGCGCGAGGCGGCGGCGATCCTCGAGGGCATGGGTATCCATCTCCTGATTCATCAACCCGTCTACTCGATGTTCAACCGCTGGGTCGAGCCGGAGCTGCTGGGCAGGCTCGAACAGCTCGGCGTGGGCTGCATCGCCTTCTCGCCGCTGGCCCAGGGCATGCTCACCGACAAATACCTGCACGGGGTGCCGGCCGGCTCGCGCGCAACGCAGGGCTACACACTCAGCCCGGAGACCGTGGCTCAGAACATGACACGCATCCGCTCGCTCAACGAGATCGCCAAGCTTCGCGGGCAGAAGCTGTCGCAGATGGCGCTGGCGTGGGTGCTGCGCGATCCACGCGTCACGTCGGCGATCGTCGGTGTGAGCAGCGTGCAGCAGCTCGAGGAGAACCTCGGCGCGCTCGACAGGATGGATTTCAAGCCCGAAGACCTCAGGGAGATCGACAGGATCCTCATGTAACTTGCCTCCCCACCGTGTGGGGAGGCCGGCGGTCGCTTGCGACCGCCGGGTGGGGGGAACCACATGTAACTCGCCTCCCCACCGTGTGGGGAGGTCGGCGGTCGCTTGCGACCGCCGGGTGGGGGGAACCACTGATCAATTGCTTCGGGCCAAAACCAGGATGTAGGGCGAGCTGAGCTTCACGCGCCCATCATTCGACTCGTTCAACTCCTCGATCAGCAGCCTCTTCGCGTCGAGGACTTTCCGGTACATCTCCGGCGGCATCATCGCCTTCATCGCGGCCTGAGGCGCGTTGGTCGCCAGCCAGAAATCTACGAAGTCATCGACTGAGGCTGATTCGAAAGACAGCGTGCGATGCATGACCTCTATCGACCGTGCATGTTCGCCAAGGCGCTTTCGCACTTCCTCTTCGTCGCCCCACAAGAAAGGCCAGGGCAGGTCGAAGTCCGCTCGGGCCGAGAAGGTGGCCAGCAGCTGGGAAAGCCGGCCGAGGTAACCACCTGGGCTGTAGTTGGCCATCGCCACCACGCCGCCGGGTCTGGCCACTCGAAACATCTCGGCCGCCACGAGCGCCGGCTGCGGCGCGAACATCGCGCCGAACACCGACGCGACGATGTCATAGCTCGCATCCGCGAACGGCAAGTCCTCTGCATCCGCCTCAGACCAGTCGATGCCCACCCCGGCGGACGCGGATCGAGCGCGCCCGAGCTCGACCATCTTCGGGGTGATGTCGGTGGCCGTGACCGCGGCGCCGCGGCGAGCCGCGGCGAGGGCGAAGTTGCCGTTCCCGGCGGCGATGTCCAGCACGCTCATGCCTTCCGTGATCGCGCATGCGTCGGCGAGCGTTTCTGCACCAGGTTCGAGCAGTTGAGCTACGCGGGGGTAGTCGCCGAGCGACCACATCCACCGCTGGCCTTCCTTGAGTCTCTCGATCAGAGCAGCCTGACAGAATGAGATCGCGCAATGTCGGAGCGATCAGTGAAGACCGGGCTCCTGCTTCCGTCCCGGGAGGCGCTGCTGTGGGCGGACAGTGACCTGGCCATGGTCGTCGATGCGGCCCGGCAAGCAGAACAGGCCGGTTACGACTCGGTGTGGGCCGGCGACTCTTTGCTGGCCCGTCCGCGCGGCGAACCGCTCACGCTTCTGGCCGCAGTCGCCGGCGCGACGACTCGCGTCACGCTCGGCACGGCGGTGCTTCTGCCGCTTCTGCGTCACCCTCTGTCGCTTGCGCATGCCCTGGCCACCCTCGACCGGATTGCTAGCGGTCGCCTCGTCGTCGGGGTTGGCCCCGGCGCCGAATTGCCAGGTACGCATTCGGAGCTGGCCGCGCTTGGTGTCGCGAGCGATCGTCGAGTCACCGCGATGCTCAGCGTGGTCGAACGCTGCCGGCGGTTGTGGAGTAATCAAGAGCCAGGCATCGGGGTGCAGCCGACCCCCGCTCAGCCCGGCGGTCCTCCGATCTGGCTGGGTGGCGGCGGTCCTCGGATGCTGCGGCTTGCAGGTGCGACGTTCGACGGCTGGCTCCCCTTGAGCCCGACCGCCGAAGACTATGCGGCCGGTCTTCGCGCGGTACGCGAAGCGGCCGTCGAGGCGGACCGCGATCCGGACAGCATCGCCACCGGCGTGTACCTGACCGTGGCCGTCGCTGACACCGCGCGGGAGGCGGCAGGCGAGCTCGACGACTACGTCAAGGCGTACTACGGCGTGCCCGCGGCGGTCATGGCTAAACAGATGGCGTGCCACGCCGGGACGCTGGAATCGGCTGCCGAATGGTTCGCCGCCTATCGCGCCGCCGGCGCCCGCCACCTGGTGGTCAGGCTCGCGCGTCCCGGCCTCAGGGACTACAACGCAACGGTACGTCAGCTTCTGGACGCTGCTCGGTAGCCCTACTCGTTCAAGCGATCGATCAGCTGCCGCAGGCGTCCGAAATGGCTGCGGTCGAAATCGAGTCTCAGCCGCGGCAGTTCTGGCACGTCGCCGTCCTGACGCTCACCACTCGAGGCCGTGACGCGCTCGATCGGCGCACGCATGATGTCGCCGAACTCCTGGTTGAGTGCGGCGACTTTCTCGTCGGTCACTGCGCTGTTCAGCCTCAGGATCAGCTTGCCGTCGACATATCGCTGCGAGTGGTACACGCGATAGAAGCGCTGAATGTGATCAACAGCGTCGTCGATCGATTCGGTCAGGTGGTACAGGCCGAGGTCTTCCGTATCGATGTAGTGGCGGGTGAGGAGCGCCTCCCTCAACATCGCATCGATCTCTCGCCAGTAGCCGCCGCCTTCGGCCTCGACCATCACGATCGGGTGGAGGTCGCTCTTGCCCGTCTGACTCAGGGTCAGGAGCTCGAACAGCTCGTCCATGGTGCCGAAGCCGCCGGGGAAGAGCACAAAAGCCTCGGCCTCCTTCATGAACATCAGCTTCCGCGTGAAGAAGTACTTGAAGTTGATGAGCTTGGGGTCGGAAGCGATGAACGGGTTCGGCTTGGCCTCGAACGGAAGCACGATGTTGACGCCGAACGAGCTCTCCTGGCCGGCTCCCTCGTTGGCCGCGCTCATGATCCCTGGACCGGCTCCCGTGACGACCATCCAGCCGATAGCGGCCATGCGCCGCCCGAACTCTTTGGCCAGCAGGTAGTTAAGATCGTCCGACGGCGTCCGCGCTGAGCCGAAGACGCTGACCTTTTTGCGGTCGCGATACTTCGAGAAGACGTTGAACGCGTAACGCATCTCCTTGACCGAGGCATTGATGAGCTTGCGGTCGAGCCGGCTGAGTGGCTCCTCGGCCATTCGAATCGCAGTCACGAGAAGCTCATAAGTCGAGCGGGCGTCGACGGGGGCGAGCTCGAGCTCTTCGACGAGTGCTGTCAGCCGGCGATCGAGGTCTGCATCACCCGTCGAGTACTGGCGCCTGATCCCGGTCCGCGATGAAGTAGCTTTCTTTTTGGGCAATTTCTTGGCAATAAGGTACGTGGGACTCGACGGCGACGACACGCTGTGGCAGAACGAAACACGCTTCCAGCTCACCCAGACCGCTCTCCGCGACCTGCTGCGCCGCCACGTTCCCGACGCCGACGTCGACGCGCATTTGGCCGAGGTCGAGATGCGCAACCTCCGCATCTACGGCTACGGGGTCAAGGCCTTCACCCTGTCGATGATTGAGACCGCGATCCAGGTCACCGACCGGCGCATCCCCGCCGCCGACCTGGAGGTCATCCTCGGCTGGGGCCAGAAGATGCTCGGCGAGCCGACGGAGCTGCTGGAAGGGGTGGAGGCGGCGTTGAAGGACCTCAGCCGGCGCTACGAGCTGCTCCTGATCACAAAGGGCGACCTGTTCGACCAGGAAAGCAAGCTGGCCCGATCAGGCCTCGCGGGCATGTTCAAGGGAGTCGAGATCCTCAGCGAGAAGAACGTCGACGCCTACCGATCGGTTCTTCGCCGCCGGCAAATCGAGCCAGGCCAATTCGTGATGGTCGGCAACTCGCTCCGGTCCGACATCGCGCCAGTGGTCGCGCTCGGAGCGCGCGGTGTGCACATCCCTTACCCGCTCACCTGGCACCACGAACAGGTGCCTGAGGACGCGATGCCAAAACAAGGTTGGCACCGCCTGGAGAACATCGGCGAGCTCAGCGGGCTTCTTACGACGGTCGACGTGCCCTGATCGAGTACCCCAGCGTGCCGAACTCCCGCGCGCTCTCCTCTCCGCGAGCCCCGGCGAAAGTGTCCAGCGGGTTGGCCAGCTCGACGTCCACGAGGCCGGCACCGGTGATCACCGTCTCCCACCCTGCACACGGCAGGGCCCCCGCGATTCAACCCGTCCAGAGATCGATGTCGTGGAGGGCTTCTTCGGGCACGGGTCGCTCGAGGCAGATGTCGGCAACCGTCATCCGGCCGCCTGGTCGCAGCACCCGGAAGATCTCTCGATAGACACCGATCTTGTCTGGGCACAGGTTGATGACTCCGTTGGAGATGACGACGTCCGCCCAACCGTCTTCGACGGGAAGATTCTCGATCAGGCCCTCTCGGAACTCGACGTTGGTGAGGCCGAGCTTGGCCGCGATTGAACGGCTGCGATCGAGCATCTCGGGCGTCATGTCGACTCCGATCACGCTTCCTCCGCCGCCCACCCAGAGCGCTGCCAGAAACGAGTCCATGCCGGCGCCCGATCCAAGGTCAACCACCCGCTCGCCAGGCTGGGGTCCGCCCCAGTAGAAGGGATTCCCCACTCCCGCGAAAGCGTCGCACGCTTCGTCGGGAAGCTCGCTCAGCGGATGTCCCGGATAGCCCAGACGAACGGCGTGGGCGCGGCCGGTATGGAAATGGTGGGGATGCTGCGAACCCGTGGGGTCGGCCGCCACGTCGCGGTACTTCTCGCGGACCTGGTGGCGAAGCTCGTCCAGATCGACCACGTTCAATATCTCAGCCATGGTTCGCTGTCTCCTTGACCTCCGGATAACCCTGCTCGCGCCAGGCGTTCATGCCGCCGGCAACCAGGCTGACGTCGCGGCCCGCCCTCGTCAAGATCGAGGCCACCAGACCGCCCCGTGCGAGATCTGCGCAGTGAACGGCCAGGGCGAGATGGTTTGGAACACTGGAGGCATTGCCCCAGGCCGATGTGCTCGACAGCAGGAAAGCACCTTCGATGTGACCCCTTCGGTACTCATGCCGCTCGCGAGCATCGACCACCTGGTAGTCGCTGACGCGGTCGTGCAGATCCTCGACACTCAAGACGGGCAGCTTCGAAACCGTCTTGCCGGCGCCTTCCCAGGCTCCCAGCCCGCCGCGCAGGTATCCGGCGACGCGGAAACCTGCACCAGTGAGCCGACCGGCTGCTTCGCCGGCCACTGCTTCGGGCTCGCCATGAATGATGAAGTCCAAGTCCTGAGGCAGCGCCGACAGAGCACGGTCCGCCAGGTCGTCGCGATTGAACTGGAGGTTCACTGCGCCCGGCAGATGTCCAGCTGCGAATCGGAGCGCTGGACGCACATCGAGCACAACCGCCCCGCGCGTCAAGGCCGTGTCAACTGCCTGCGCACTCACAGCGACGGCAGGCGCGCCACTTTGTCTTTCCGCCAGGCCCAAGTTGATCGCCTTGATCGTCTTGTAACCCTCAGGGACCGGCCGCGAAGTTTCTCGCACGAAATATGCAAAGCCGGCAGCGTCCGGTTGCGACATCGGCAAGTTGAGCAGCTTTTCCATCCCGATCGTTGAGCTGGCTTTGCCGCTCAGGTTCACGCCGCCGCAGCTCGAGCCGCCGAAGTGGTTGGGATAGACCTCCACGTGATCGGGAAGCGTGAATAGACGGTCTTTGATCGAGCGGTAGAGAGTCGCTGCCCGTTCTCCATCATCCATCACGTCGAGCGTTGCGTCGCCCAGCAGGAGATCCGGCCTGCCGACGTCGCCGACCAGCAATGAGTCACCTGTCAGCACGAACCAGGGTTCGGTTCCGCGGCTGCGGTCGCTGACCAGGTACGAAACGTGGTCGGGTGTGTGGCCAGGTGTCCAGAGCACTTCCAGCTCAACTTTGCCCGCATTCAAATGCTGACCATCTTTTAGAGGCGAGAACTGATAGCGCACGCGGCCAGTCGCACATTCGTGAAGGTGATGGGGAACGCCTGCTCGAGCGGCCAGTTCGCGCGCGCAGGAGATGTAGTCGGCGTGGAGATGGGTTTCCAGAACACCGACAAGGGTTACGCCCAGGTCCGCTGCCTCGAGCAAATAGAAGTCGGGGCCGAAGTCGGCGATGGGGTCGATCGCGAAGCCTTGCTTGGCCTCGCTCGACGCCACCAGGTAGGAGGCCTGTCCCAGCGGTTCGTAGCGGTACTGCTTGAAGATCATTCCGACTCCTGCATAGCATCCCCGCTCTTTACAGGAGCAGGGATGGCGGCTATTATGACCCGCATCCTCAAATTGTCAAGCGATAAATTGAATAGTGGAGCAGCGGGACTCAACAAAGTCTCCCTTGGGCTGATTCCGAACCTCGGTCAATTCGTCCTTCTGATCGGAGTCAACGGCCTGGTGGGTGCCCTCGTCGGCCAGGAGCGGAGCCTGGTTCCCCTCCTCGGTTCGCAGGTCTTCGGGGTTCGCTCGGCAACCTCGGGCCTCGCTTTTGTCGGCGCGTTTGGATTGACCAAGGCTTTCGCCAACCTTGCCGCCGGCGCCGCCGCCGACCGCTTCGGACGCAAGCCAGTCCTCGTGGTCGGATGGCTGCTCGCCCTCCCGGTGCCGCTGGCTCTGATGCTCGCTCCGAGCTGGGGCTGGGTGGTAGCCGCCAACCTCTTGCTCGGCGTGAGCCAGGGCCTGTGCTGGTCCTCGACCGTCATCATGAAGATCGACCTCGCCGGGCCGAGGCGCCGGGGACTCGCCGCGGGCCTCAACGAGTTTGCCGGCTATCTCGCGGTTGCCTTGTCGGCGGCCGCTTCAGGATTCATCGCCGCGCGCTATGGACTCAGGCCGCAGCCTTTCTTCCTGGGCTTGGCTTTTGCCGGACTTGGCCTGGGCTTGAGCACCCTTGTGGTGCGCGAGACCCGCGCTCACGCTCGCTTCGAATCGAACGGCGGCGCCCCCTTGCCCTTCAGCAAGGTCTGGCGGCTGGGCTCGTACCAGGATCGCCGGCTGGCCACGCTCAGCCGGACCGGGCTGATCAACAACGCGAACGACGCCCTGGCCTGGGGCCTGCTGCCCGTGCTCTTCCTGCATCACGGCCTGGATACCGCCACCATCGGATTCATCGCCGGGCTCTATCCGGCTACCTGGGCTGTCGGGCAGCTCATGACCGGCCCCCTCTCCGACCGCTATGGGCGCCGCCCGATCATCGCCGCCGGCATGTGGCTGCAGGCGATCGCGCTTGTCTGGTTTGTCATCGGCACAGGATTTGCGGCCTGGTCGAGCGCGGCGATCCTGCTCGGAGTGGGTACGGCGCTTGTCTATCCGACGCTGCTGGCCGCGGTCGGCGATCATTCCGGTCCCTCATGGCGAGCCGGTGCAACGGGTGTCTACCGCTTCTGGCGCGATGCGGGCTATCTGGTTGGTGCGCTCGTGGCAGGCGTGACAGCGGACCTTGCCGGGATCCCGGCGGCGATTGGACTCGTGGCTGTTGTGACGGCGCTCGCCGGGCTCGATTCCTGGATCAACCTCGCGGCTCACCAGTCGTCCACTCCTCGATTAGTCAAGTGATAATTGGAATGCAATGTCAGACCAGCGAGTGAAGGGCGAGCTGTTCGACCAGTTTGCCCGGATCGGCAAGGCATTGGGCAGCGGCCGGCGGATTGAAATCCTCGACATCCTCGCCAATGGCGAGCGGACTGTCGAGGCGCTCGCCGAGCAGGTCCACCTTACGATCGCCAATACCAGCCGGCATCTGCAGATCCTTCGCGACGCCGGGTTGGTGAGCAGCAAGCGAGAGGGAACCTTCATCCGGTACAGATTGGCGACGCATGAGGTGTTCGACTTCTGGACTTCGCTGCGGTCCCTGTCGGCAAGCCGGCTCGCGGACGTCGAGCGACTGGTTGAGGCCTACGTCGGATCTCGCGACGGTCTCGAGCCGGTGAGTCGCAAGGAGCTTTACAAGCGTCTCCGATCAGGTGACCGGCTGGTAGTGCTCGATGTGCGGCCAAGAGATGAGTTCGATGCGGGGCACCTGCCCGGCGCGGTTTCAATACCGCTTGCCGAGCTGGAGCGCCGGCTCAAACAAGTGCCCAAGAGCCGGGACATAGTCGCCTACTGTCGAGGCCCCTACTGCGCTCTTGCCCCCGAAGCGGTCCGGGTGCTCAACAAGCGCGGCTACCGGGCACGCCAGCTCGAGGATGGATTCCCCGAATGGTCGGCCGCTGGACTTCCCACCGAAAGGACCGACGGGCGCAGCGCGCAGTGATCTAGGCCGCGCCGGTCCGCTCCGCCGTGCCGCCGCCCGTCATCAGGAGGCCGAGCCGAGCCTCATCGGTTTCGGCCGGCTCGAAGCTCACGATCCGCCCCTCATACATCACCGCGATCCGGTCCGAGAGCGACCGCACCTCGTCGAGCTCCGCCGAAACCAGGAGAATCGCGGCGCCCTCGTCCCGCTCCTTCACCAGCCGCCGGTGGATGAACTCGATCGCGCCGATGTCGACGCCGCGCGTGGGCTGGGCGGCGAGCAGGACTTTCGGGTTGCTGGCCATCTCCCGCGCGACGATGATCTTCTGCTGGTTTCCGCCCGACAGCGCCCGCGCCGGGGTCTCGATGCTCGGGGTGCGGATGTCGAACTCCTTCACCAGGCGCGTCGCCCAGCTCTTGATCGCATCGAGCCGCAAAAGCAAGCCGTGCCACGAGAACAAAGGCGCCGTCTCACGTCCGAGGATCAGGTTGTCGGCGATCGAATAGTTCAGCACGAGACCCACGCCGCGCCGGTCCTCGGGAATGTGCCCGACCCCGGCCTCGCGCTCTTCGCGCGCATCGGCGGTGGTCACGTCGACGTCGCCGAGGAGAATCTTGCCGCCGGTGGGGCGTCGCGTGCCCGCCAGCACCTCCACCAGCTCGCTCTGCCCGTTGCCCTCCACGCCCGCGATCCCGAGGATCTCGCCCTGCCGAAGCTCGAAAGAGATGCCACGCAGCGCGGGGACGCCGCGATCGGAGTTGGCGGTCAGGTTCTCGACGCGAAACGTAACCTTCCCCGGCGTGGCCGGTTTCTTGTCCACCCGCAGCAGAACTTCGCGGCCGACCATCATCGTCGCGATCTCCTGCTCGTTTGTGTCCTTGGTGGTCAGGTGGCCGACGACCTTGCCGCGCCGCATCACCGTGATGCGGTCGGAGATCTCGAGGACCTCCTTGAGCTTGTGGCTGATGAAGACGATCGTCTTGCCGTCCTTGATCAGGCCGCGAAGCACGCCGAAGAGCTCAACGGTCTCCTGCGGCGTGAGCACGCCGGTCGGCTCGTCGAGGATCAGGATGTTCGCGCCGCGATACAGGACCTTGACGATCTCGGCTCGCTGCTGCAGGCCTACGGGCAAGACCCCGGTCAGCGCGTCCGGGTCCAATGCGAGTCCGTACTTGCGCGTCAGCTCGGCGATGTCCTTCCGCGCGCGCCCGTAGTCGTAGAAGCCGGCCCCGACCACGGGCTCGCGTCCGAGCATGATGTTTTCGCCGACACTGAAGACCGGGATGAGCATGAAGTGCTGGTGCACCATGCCGATGCCCAGGGCGATCGCGTCGCGGGGCCCATTGATGCGCGCGGGCTTGCCGTTGACCACGATCTCGCCCGAGTCGGCATGCACCAGGCCGTACAGGATGTTCATCAGCGTCGACTTGCCGGCGCCGTTCTCGCCGACCAGGGCGTGGATCTCACCCGTGCGCACCGTCAGGTCGACGTGATCGTTGGCGACCACGCCTGGCCAGGCCTTCGTGATCCCCTGCATTTCGATCGCGAGCTTTTCCCGGTCCTGCGAGCTCATTCGTTCTCCGGCGCGTAGGGAATGCCGTCGGCCGCCGGCGGAATGCTGCGGCCGACGACGCCCGCCAGGACCACCAGCGTGAGGATGTACGGCAGCATGCTCAGCAGGTACTGGGACACGTGGATGATCGAGTTGGCGTCGTAGATCGCCTGGCCGAGCCCGAAGATCAGGCAGGCGACGAAGGCGCCGATCGGCGTCCACTTGCCGAAGATCATCGCCGCCAGCGCGATATAGCCTCGGCCGTCGGTCATGTTCGGCACGAAGGTGTTCGAGATGCCGATGGCCAAAAAAGCGCCCGCGAGCCCCGAGAGCAACCCGCTCGTGATCACCGCGCCATAACGGATCGCGTACACGTTGATGCCGGCGGTGTCGGCGGCTTGCGGATGCTCGCCGACGGATCGGATCCGCAGCCCCAGTCGAGTTCTGAAGAGCATCAGCTGCACCACCACGAGCAGGACGATCGCCGCGTAAACCACCACGTTCTGTTGAAACAGGACACGGCCGAGGAAGGGGATCTGGTCGAGAAGCGGGATGTTGATGTACGGCAGCAGCTCCGACTGGCCGACGTGCCCGACGTCCTGCAGCCCGAAGATGCGCTGGACCAGGAACAGCGTCAGTCCCGCCGCGAAGATGTTGATGGCGATCCCGCTGACGATCTGGTCGGCACGGAAACGGATGGACACCACCGCATGGATCAGCGCCATCAGGCCGCCGGCGACGATGCCGACCAGCGCCGCGAGCCACGGGTTGTGCCAGGCGAGGTCGGCGACGACCGCGAAGAAGGCGCCGGTAAGCATCATGCCTTCCATCGCGATGTTCACGACTCCGCTGCGCTCCGAGATCACACCGCCAAGTGCCGGCAGAAGCAGCAGCGCCGCCGCCTCGAGCGTCGCCCGCCACAGGTCGGCCGTGAGCAGCACGTGTCCGATGTCGGAGAGAAAGTTCATGTGGTCTCGCCCGGCGGCGCCTTGGCCGCCTCCGTCATGAGCGCCGCGGCCGGTGCGGTCGGTGCGGGCGCTGATGGCCTGCGGCCGAAGGCCGGGAGGCGCAGCACACGCAGGAAGTTGGCCGCGATGCTGAACAGGATCAGCGCCTGCAGGATCTGCACGAGGCTGCTGGAGATGCCGGCGTCGGCCTGCATGACCGATCCGCCCGCGTGAAGAGCGCCGAACAGGATCGACGCGAAGAGGATGCCGACCGCGCTGCCCAGCCCAAGCAGCGCGACGGCGATGGCGTCGAACCCGGTCGTGTCGTTGAAGTACTTGTCGGTCAGGTTGTGGTCGACGCCGGCGATCTGGATCGCTCCCGCAAGCCCAGAGAACGCCCCCGCGATCAGCATCGTGACGATGATCGTGCGCGCCACGTTGATCCCGCCGTACCGGGCGGCTTTCGGACTCTGCCCAACGGCCCGGATCTCATAGCCGAGCGACGTACGCCACAGGAGAATGGCGAAGATCACCAACGCGGCTAGGCCGATCAGAAGCCCGGCGTGGACCCGATACACCCCCGCCGGCAAGCCGAAGAGGATGAGGCCTGGGTCGTTGGGCAGGAACCGTGGCAGGCGTGCTCCCGCTCCGATCGGCGATGACGCGGAGAAACCGGTGGGCGCTTGCAGGGGGCCGCCGACGATGAGGTAGCGCACGAGCCACTGCGCGACGTAGTTGAGCATGATCGTGGTCACCACCTCGTGCGCGCCGATGGTGGCTTTGAGCACACCCGGCACCCCGGCCCAGATCGCGCCGGCCAGCGTCCCGCCCAGCAACACCATCGGCAGGAGGATCGGCGCCGGTAGATAGCTGAACTTGATCCCGATGATGGTGCATGCGACCGAGCCCGCGAGCAGCTGCCCCTCGGCGCCGATGTTGAACAGGCCGGCCCGGAACGGAAGCGCCACTGCGATGCCGGTCATGAGCAGCGGCGTGAAGAACACGATCGTGGTCGAGATCTGAAGCGCGGGATTTTCGCCGGTCGTCGTCGAGCAGGCGATCCCAAGGCCGCCGCAGAGCAGTCCCTGGTAGGCCGCGAAAGGGTTGCCGCCTGTGACCGCGACGATGAGCCCGCCGACGAGGAACGCGAAGACGACCGATCCGAGCGGGACGGCGAATCCGCCGGCGACCCTCCGCGCCGCGCTCGCCAACCGCGGTCCCGGCCTGGGGCCCATGGTGGCCGTAGATGCTGCCACTGGTCTTCCTTAGCGGATCAAGCGGCCGCTGTCAAAAAAAGAAGGCGGGCGCATTTGCTGCGCCCGCCTGCGATTCAACCGAACTTACGCGGGAATGTCAGCGGGCGGCGTCAGAGTGCCCGCCTTGATCTTGGCCTGGAGGTCGTCCAGAGCGGCCTTTATGTCCGCCGGGACGGTGAGGTTGTCGATCGCGTACCCGGCGCCGTCGTTCGCGATGCTGAACGTCAACGCGCCACCCTGGAACTTCCCGTTGACCACGTTCTGGATGGCCGTGTAGGTGGCGACGTCCACCTTCTTGAGGGCGCTCGCGATCACCGACGGGTCGGCGTCCTTCTGGTCCGCGTCGACGCCGATGCTGTACACGCCCGCCTGCCCTGCCGCCTGCAGAACGCCAAGACCGCATCCGCCCGCGACCTGGAACAGGATGTCGGCTTTCGACGCGATCTGGTTGGCGGCGACATTCTTGCACTTGGCCGGGTCGGTGAAGTCGTTGGAGTAGCCGATCAGGACCTTGATCCCGGGGTCCTCCATGGTCGCCGCCCACTTGTAGCCTGCGATGTAGTGGTTCACGGGCGGGATGCTGATCCCACCGACCGCGCTGATCACGTGACCGGGCTTCTTCGACTTGCCCTGCTTCTCGAGCAGGCCCGCGAGCGCTCCCACCATCGCGCCGGCGTCCTGCTCCTTGAAGAAGAGCGACTGGACGTTGGAGTGCTTGAGGTCATTGAAGTTGGCGTCGGTGCCGGCGCCGTCGATGATGGCGAAGTTCACGTTTGGGAACTGACCGGACACGGTGCCGACCGCCGTCTGCATGAGGAAGCCGACGCCGATCACCAGGTCGTATTTCTTGGAGGCGAAGTTGGTCAGGTTGGGCACGTAGTCGTCGCCGCTCTTGGACTCGACCACGTCGCCCTGGACCTTGAAGTCTGTCTTGGCCTTCTCGAGGCCGACGTCAGCGAGGTGGTTGAAGCTCTTGTCGTTCAGGCCGCCGATGTCGGTGACAAGGCCGATCTTGTACACCTTGGCCGCGGGGCCGCTGGTGCCGCCACAGGCCGCCAGCAGCATGAATGCCACCACGGCGAGGCCTAGGAACTTAAACCGCGAATGAGCCATTTTCCACCCCTTCACTGAACAAACCCTTACCCCAAGAGCCTCGCTCCTGGATCGCGCGATTGTAGCCCACGGCCAGTTTGTCTGTAAGTTAGGCCGATGCAGGCGCTGGAGGTCATCGGACGCAAGCGCGACGGGGGCGAGCACCCGCCCGAGGAGATCGAATTCCTGCTCTCCGGCTACCTCGGCGGCGACATTCTCGACTACCAGATGGCGGCCTGGCTGATGGCGGTGTGCATTCGCGGTATGACCCGCGCCGAGACGCTTTCTTTGACCCAGGCGATGGTTCGGAGCGGCGAGACTCTGGACCTCAGCTCGATTCCAGGGATCAAAGTCGACAAGCACTCAACCGGTGGGGTCGGCGACAAGGTGACGCTGATCGGTCCGCCACTGGCCGCCGCTTGCGGCGTGAAGGTGCCCAAGCTCAGCGGGCGCGCGCTTGCCCACACCGGCGGGACCCTCGACAAGCTGGAGTCGGTGCCGGGACTCACAGTCGACCTCGACCCCGACCGCTTCATCCGCCAGGTGCGCGAGGTCGGGATCGCGGTTGCCGCGCAGTCGCCGCACATGGTGCCGGCCGACAAGGCCCTGTATGCGCTGCGCGATGTGACCGCCACGGTGCCGTCGGTGCCCCTGATCGCCTCGAGCGTGATGTCCAAGAAGATCGCAGCCGGCGCCGACGCGATCGTGCTCGACGTCAAGTTCGGGCGCGGCGCCTTCATGCCCGACGTCGCCGCCGCCGAGGAGCTGGCGACCGAGATGGTCTTGCTGGGCGAAGGGGCGGGCAGGCGCACGGTGGCGCTCGTGACGGCGATGGACAACCCGCTCGGTCGCTCGGTCGGCAACGCGCTCGAGGTGCAGGAGGCGCTGGACGCGCTGGCCGGCAAGGGTGATGAGGAGCTGGTGCAGGTCTCGCTCACGGTCGCGCGCGAGATGTGCTGGCTGGCCGAGGTGGACGCCGACCCGGACGTCGCTTTGACATCAGGCTCGGGTCGCGAGAAATTTCTCGCGATGCTGGCCGCCCAGGGCGGACGCCTGAAGGACGGCCTGCCGGTGGCGCCCGTCCAGGTCCCCGTGCCGTCGCCGGGCGACGGCTACGTGGAATCGATCGACGCCCTGGAGGTGGGGTTGACCGGCGTCGAGCTGGGCGTCGGACGTGCGAGGAAGGAGGACAAGGTCGACCCGGCCGCCGGCATCGTGATCGAGGCGCCGGTTGGTGCGCGCGTGCGGACCGGCGAGCCGCTGGCAATCGTCCACGCGCGCTCCCAGGAACTAGCTCAGAAGGTAATGCCCCGCCTTCAGAACGCTTGGCGCCTGAGCCCGGGCGAGGTCAAGCGGCCGCCGCACGTGCTCGCCCGAGTCGACAAGGACGGGGTTACCCGGGCCGGATAGACTTTCGCTCCGGTGGCGGCGACACGCCGGGCGCGCGCAGGGCGCCCTTGAGTGACAAGAAGTATCACGTCGGCCTGGCCAAGGGCGAGGTCGGCGAGTACGTATTGGTTCCCGGTGACCCCGGCCGCACGCCGGCGATCGCCAAGTATTTGGATGGCGCGCGAGAGGTCGCGTTCAGTCGCGAATACCGCACCTTCACAGGCAGCCTGCTTGGAGTTCCGGTCTCGACGATCTCCTCCGGCATGGGCGGCCCGTCGGTGGCGATCGCGATCGAGGAGCTCGGCGAGCTCGGTGTGCATACGTTCTTGCGAGTCGGCACATGTGGAGCGGCCCAACCCGAGATCAAGATGGGCGACCTCGTCATCGGCATCGGCGCGGTACGCAGCGAGGGCACGCCCAACGGATACGTCCCACCCGAATATCCGGCCATCGCTTCACTGGACGTCGTCAACGCGCTGGTCGACGCGTCCAAGGCGGCGGGCGCGCCGTACCACGTCGGCATCATCCGCTCCGTCGATGCGCTGTACTCCGACCTCCTGCCCGACACGATGCCCCGGCCGCGTCAGCTGCGCGAGGAGCTGGACATGTGGTCGCGCGCCGGCGTGCTCAGCAACGACATGGAGTCGTCGACGCTGTTCGTCGTCTCGCGAATCCGCAAGCTGCGGGCGGGCACGATCAACCTGTGCGTCGACGAGCTCGGCGCGGGAGAGATCCATCACCTGGACCCGAAATACATGGACCGCATGCTTCGCGTCGCTGTCGATGCGGTGAAGCTGTTGATCGAGCGCGACCGTGCCGCTGAAGGTAAGTAGCCACCCGCTCGTCGCCGACAGCCTCGCCGGCCTGCGTGACGTCTCGACCCAACCGGAAGAGTTCCGAGTCCTCGCGCGCAAGCTGATCACCGTTCTCCTGTACGAGGCCACCGCCGACCTGCCGGTGCGGGAGGGCACGGTGCGGACGCCGCTCGCAGACGCGGCATCGATCTCGATCGATCGCGAGGTGGTGGCGATCCCGGTGCTGCGCGCCGGCCTGGGCCTCCTGGCGCCGGTGCTGGAGCTGCTGCCGCGAGTGAGCGTCGGCTACATCGGGCTCGAGCGCGACGAGGAGACGGCCGTGGCGCGCATCTACTACAAGAAGCTGCCGATGTTGAAAGGCAAGGTGCCTCTGCTGCTCGACCCAATGCTGGCGACCGGCGGGTCGGCCGCGCAGGCGTTGGACCTCATCAAGGAGGCCGGCGGGCGCGACACGCGAATGGTGTGCATCGTCGCGGCTCCGGAGGGGGTGAAGGTGCTCGAGGAGCGTCACCCCGAGGTCGACATCTACACCGCGGCGCTCGACGAGCGGCTCAACGACAAGGCTTACATCGTGCCGGGCCTGGGCGATTTCGGCGACCGCTTGTTCGGCACGGGGTAGTTAACCAAAAGCGGCCTCATACGCAATCTCGTTGCACCGCCTCAACTCGTCATCGCTCATCCCCATCTCGGCCGAGAGCTCGAACTCATGGCTGAGCGTGGTGCCGGCGACGGTGCGCGAGTCGGTGCTGATGGTGCAGCGGACCCCCGCGCGCACCAGCCGCGGAAGCGGATGGTCGGCCAGCGAAGGCACCGCCTTGACCTTCCAGTTCGCGGTGGGGCAGAGGTCCAGCACGACGCCCTCGGACCGGATCCGCTCGACGATGCGCGGATCACCAGCCCCGATCACCCCGTGGGCGACCCGCTCTACGCCGAGGTTCAGCGCGTCTTCGACGTTTGACGGTTCGCCCGCCTCACCGGCGTGGCACGTGAGCCGCAGACCCGCCGCGCGCGCGGCTTCGAACGCCGGTCGATGCGGCGGCGTCGGGAAGCGAACCTCGTCGCCCGCCAGGTCGAAGCCAACGACGCCGCGGCCCGCAAACCTCCCGGCCTCCAGGGCCAGCGCGACGTTGACTTCCACCGGATGCTGCCGCATCGCGCATACGATCGCGACCGCCCGGATCGGCGCGGCGGCCAGACCTGCCAGCACGGCATCGATCACCTCCGGCACCCTCAGCCCATTGCGCAGGTGCAGCCGGGGCGCCCAGCGCACCTCGAGGTAGTCGATGTTCTCGGCCGCGGAATCGATGCACAGCTCGAGCGCCGCACGTTCCAGCGCCGCCGCCGTCTGCAGCACCGCGATCGCGTCGTCGAAATACGAGATGTAAACGGCCTGCGAAGGGGTATCCGCCGGCGCCAACAACCTCAGCGGTCGCGGCAGGTCGAGACCCTGCTCGGTGGCGAGCTCCTCAGCGGTCGAGGGTCGTATTGCACCGTCGAGGTGACAGTGCAGCTCGGCCTTCTTCCAGGCGCCGAAGTTCTCTATGACAGCGAGTAGATGCCCGGCAGCTCGCGATAGAGCCCGGCGTAGTCGAGCCCGTAGCCGATGACGAATCGGTCGGGGATCACAAAACCGGTGAAATCGATCTTGACCTCGACCTCGCGCCGCGCCGGCCGGTCGAGGAGCGCCGCCAGCCGGAGCGACGCCGGACCCATTCGGCGCAGCCGCTTGGCGATGACCTTCACGGTGCGGCCCGAGTCGATGATGTCCTCGACCAGCAGCACGTGGCGGCCGACCAGCGGACCTTCGACCATATGGGCCAGCCTCACGTGGCCGCTGCTGGATGTGCCCGAGCCGTAGCTCGCCGCGCTCACGAACTCCAGCTCCGCAGGGATGGTGAGGCTTCGCAGCAGGTCGGCAGCGAAGACGGTCGCGCCTTTGAGGATCACGACCATCACGAGTGGGGTGTCGATGTCGGCATACACCTCGGAGATCTGCCGTCCGAGTTCGCGGACGCGGCGCCTGATGCGCTCGGAGCTGATCATCGCCCTCGCCGGTTTTTTTTTCACCTCCCCACCATGTGGGGAGGTCGGCTCCGATCGCGCAGCGGTCGCAGCCGGGTGGGGAGATTCAGCAGCCATCAAACGCCGACGGGATGCCACACGGTCTTCATCTCCATGAAGGCCGTGATGAGGTACGGGCTCATCTCGCCCGGAGCGTGCTTCACCACCCGCTTGACGTTGTCGGCGGCTGCCTTCTCGATCTCGGTCACCTCGTCGGCGGTGCAGCCGGCGACATCGATCGCGTTCACATCCATGTGCGAGGCGAGCCAGGGCAGCAGCTCCTTTCGAAACCCGCTGATCACGTTGACCACGCCCGCCGGCAGGTCGCTCGTCGCCAGCACCTCGGCCAGCGTGAGCGCCGGCAGCGGATTGACTTCGGGAGCGAGAACGACAAGCGCATTGCCGCCGCACAGCGCCGGCGCGACCCGCCGCACGAGGCCGACGAGCGCGGGCTCCTCCGGCGCCACCACGCCGACGACGCCGGTCGGCTCGGGGATCGTGAAGTTGAAGTAAGGGCCGGCCACGGGGTTGGTGCCGCCTATGACCTGCGCCAGCTTGTCGGTCCAGCCGGCGTACCAAACGAACGCCTCAACAGCGTCGTCGACCTCTTTGTGCGCGCCACGTCCGGAGCCGAGCAGCTCGATGAACTGCGCGCGCCGCCCGTCGAGCATCTCCGCGGCCCGGTACAGGATCTGGCCGCGGTTCATGGCCGTGCGCGCAGCCCATCCCGCAGCCGCGCCACGAGCCCCGCGCACCGCGTCGCGCAGGTCCTTGCGTGAGCCACGTGGCACGTTGACGTTGCCATCGAACCGATACGCTCGGCCCGATTCCGAGCGCACGAACTCGCCGCCGATGAACAGCTTGTACGTCTTGCGCACCTCCACCCGGCCGTTCGCACCGCTCTTGGCAGGAGCCATCTACACCAGCTCCAGGTACGGAAGCAGGCCGTGCCGCCCGCCCTCGCGGCCGAATCCCGATTCTTTGTAGCCGCCGAAAGGCGATGTCGGGTCGAAGCGGTTGAACGTGTTCGCCCACACAACGCCGGCGCGCATGCGCTCCGCCATCCAGAGAATGCGCGAGCCCTTGTCCGTCCACACGCCGGCCGACAGTCCGTAGGGAGTGTTGTTAGCCTTTTCGACCGCCTCCGCAGGGGTACGGAAAGTGAGCACGGACAGCACCGGTCCGAAGATCTCCTCGCGGGCGATGCGATATGACTGCGAGACGTTCGTGAAAAGGGTGGGCGGGAACCAGTAACCGCGCTCGGGCAGCTTGCACTCCGGCTGGAAGATCTCCGCGCCTTCCTCGACGCCGGATTCGACCAGCTCCTCGATCTTCTCCAGCTGCGCCTTCGAGTTGATGGCGCCGATGTCGGTGTTCTTGTCGAGCGGGTCGCCGAGCCGCAGCGTGCCCAGGCGCAGCTTCAGCTTCTCGAGCAGGGGTTCCGCGATCGACTCCTGCACCAGTAGCCGGCTGCCGGCGCAGCACACATGGCCCTGGTTGAAGTAGATGCCGTTGACGATCCCTTCGACGGCCGCATCCAGCGGCGCGTCGTCGAACACGATGTTGGCAGCCTTGCCGCCGAGCTCCAGCGTGAGCCGCTTGCCGGTGCCGGCAAGCGACCGCTGGATCAGCTTGCCGACCTCGGTCGACCCGGTGAACGCAACCTTCTTGACTCCAGGGTGTGTCACCACCACCGAGCCGGTCTTGCCGCCGCCGGTGACGATGTTGACCACGCCGGGAGGCAGCTCCGCCTGCATGCAGATGTCGGCGAACAGCAGCGCTGAAAGCGGCGTGGTTTCGGCCGGCTTCAAAACCACCGTGTTGCCGGCCGCCAGCGCGGGCGCGATCTTCCACGCGAGCATCAGCAGCGGGAAGTTCCACGGGATGACCTGGCCGGCCACACCGAGCGGCCGAGGCTTGCGGTTGGGGAATGCCCACTCGAGCTTGTCCGCCCAGCCCGCGTAATAGAAGAAGTGGGCAGCGGCGAGCGGGATGTCGACGTCGCGCGATTCCTTGATAGGCTTGCCACCGTCCATCGTCTCGACCACCGCGAGCTCGCGGGCGCGTTCCTGAAGGATGCGCGAGATGCGGAAGATGTAGCGCGCTCGGCGCGAGGGCGCCATCGCCGACCAGGATTCGAATGCTTTGTCAGCCGCCTTCACCGCGCGGTCGACGTCGACCTCGTCGGCCTCGACCACCTCGGACAGCTTCTGCTCCGTCGCCGGGTTGATGGTCGGGAAGCGCTTCTTGCTGTGAGCCGCGACCATCTTGCCGCCGATGAACAGCCCGTAGCGCGGCTCGATCTTGACGTGGTCGATCGATTCGGGCGCGGGCGCGTACTCGAATATCTGCTTGGCGAGGTCCGTTGGTTGGCGCTTCACTATTGCAGCCATCTCAGTCGATGGTGAAGTAGTCGCCGGATTGGTAAGCGCCCGTGCGCTCTTTCTCGATCTGCATCAGCACGTCGTTGAGCAAGGTGGAGGCACCAAGTCGAAACCGCTCGGGCGTCATCCAATCGGCACCGAGGGTCTCGTACAGCACGACCAGGTACGCGATCGCCTGCTTCGAGGTGCGGATGCCGCCCGCCGGCTTGATGCCCACCGGGCGTCCCGTCTCGCGGACGAAATCGCGGATCGCCTCCATCATCACGAGGCTGGCGGGCAGGGTCGCGGCGGGCTGCACCTTGCCGGTGGAAGTCTTGATGAAGTCTGCGCCCGCGGCCATGGCGAGGATGCTCGCCCGGCGCACGCTGTCATAAGTCCCGAGCTCGCCGGTCTCGAGGATCACCTTCAGGTGCGCATCGCCGCACGCCTCTTTCACCGCCACGATCTCGTCGTAAACCTTCTCGTGGTCGCCGGACAGGAACGCGCCGCGGTCGATGACCATGTCAACCTCGTCCGCGCCCGCCGCCACCGCTTCCCTGGTCTCCGCGACCTTGACGTCCAGGAAGCTCTGGCCGGAAGGAAACGCGGTCGCCACCGAGGCCACGCGCACCGAGGTGCCGCGAAGGTGAGCCTTGGCGTCCGCGACGCGCGCGGGGTAGATGCAGATCGAGGCCACCGACGGGATCGAGGCGTCGCCCGGCTTGGGTCGGATGCCCTTGGCGCAAAGCGCGGCCACCTTGCCTGGGGTGTCCGAGCCCTCGAGAGTGGTCAGGTCGATGCAGCGGATGGCGAGGTCGAGAGCCCAGAGCTTGGAGGCCTTCTTGATCGAGCGTTTCGCGAGGGACGCCGCGCGCTCTTCAGCCCCCACCTCGTCTACGCTGCGCACGCCGCGCATCAGCGAGCCGAGGTGCGAAAGGGAAAGGGCGGTGGCCACGTCCCAATACTAGGAGTGTTGCGCGGCGGCCACCAACCTGGCGGTGCGCGTCGGACAAATGATCACGGCCGGCTTCGTGTGAACTGCACGTAACCAATTGCGTGGCCTGTGGATATGGTCGGCGCATGAGAGCGGAGCCCGTATCCAGAACCACGCGAATCTCGGTCGAGACTTCATCGTCCGCGAACCTGGTTGAGGTGTCGCGGTGGCTTCTCGAGGTCCGCAACCAACCGTTGCGCCTCGAAGCGGGCCATTTGCCGTCGCTCGGGCAGGGCGCTCGGCTGATGCTCGCGGTCCCGATGACCGCGCGGCGGGCGGTTATGTGCGCACTCTGGCTGCTCGACGACGGCCCCGCAGGCGCATGCTTACTGTCGGGCCAGCTGCGTTTCGTTGCTCATCCGAGCGGATCCGACGTCACGGTGAGCTTCAGCGGTCACACCGCGATCGCGATGACGAGCGGGTTCCTCTACCGCCAGGCACACCACGCCGTCGGTGAGCTTCTGCAGCTCATCGCGGAATCGATACCGCACCCGGCCGCGGCCGCGCGCCCAATGCAGGTCGCGATCTGACGCTAGGCGGATAGTTGCTCGACGCCGGCCTCGCCGCGTGCGAGCCGCCCGCGGAGCTCCGCGAAATACCACGCCGCGGCCACGACCAGCACGATCACGACGATCACGTCGGCGCCCCAGAAGTCTTTCGGGATCATCAAGGCGGCGAGCGCGATCACGGTCCACGCTAGCGCGGCGTACATTACCGGCTTCGCCCAAACGCCGAGATCGAACGCCTCCGGCAGCTTGTCCATGCGGTGCCGCCGGGTCACGTAGGCGAGCACGGTCAGGAAATAGACGATGAACGGCAGCGTGGCCGTGGCGGTGATCAGGAGCAGGAACTGCGAGTTGCCTTTGCCGGTGACCGCACTGATGTAACCCCAGACGACGAAAACGAGCCCGAGCGCCGACGCCGTCGCCAGGGCACGGATCGGAGTCTGGGTCTGCGGGTTGACCTTCTTGAGCGCGGATGAGAACGGGATGATGTTGTCGCGCGCAAACGAGAAGATCAGCCTCCCGGTGGCCGCCAGCCCAACCACGTCGAGCGCGAAGATCGAGAACACGACGACCACCACGAACACGTCCTTGGCGACGTCCCCCATCCAGTAGGCGACGATGTCGACCAGCGGCACCGGCGACGCCGTGATCCTCGCCAGGTCGGGGATCGCGATCGTGAATCCGATCAGCGCTACCATGCCGAGGATCGCGGAGCTGGCGACCGACCAGATGACTGCCCTTGGCACCGTGACGCGGGCTGCGACGGCCTCTTCGCCGAGATCGGCGGCGAGCTCGAATCCCACGATGGTGAAGATGCCCATCAGCGCGGCGTAGGGGAGGGCGAGGAGGACGTCACCGCCATGCACGCCACCTGTGTCGCCGAGGAAAGTGATCGAGTGGTTGGGCCTGGTCGCCCACAGCACGAAAAGAAGGAGGCCGAACCCGACCATGCCGACGATCTCGGTGAACACCGCGACGTTGTTGATGCGTGACGCCAGAGCGATCGAGATGATGTTGATCGCGAGCACCGCCAGGAAGATGACGACTGTGATGACAAGGTTGATGGTGGGGTTCGTCGCGTCGAGGTTGAGGATCGTGGCGATGATCGGCGCCACCACCACGAAGTTGATCCCGGCGGCGCCGACCGCCAGGTATGACAGCCCGACGAATCCTGTGAACCAGCCATAGGTGGTGTTGACCAGCCGCGCGCCCCACTGGTACGAGTAACCGGCCAGCGGTATGCGCGTGCCCAGCTCGGCGACGACGAGAGCAACCAGCATCTGGCCGACGGCGGCGACAGGCCAGAGCCAGATCATGGCGGCGCCGAGGTGGGCCAGGCCGAACCCGTAGTTCGCGAAGAGCCCTGTGGTGATGGAGATGATCGAGAAAGCGACCGCGTAGAGGGAGAAAAGCCTCAGCGCCCGGCGGAGCTCCTGCTTGTAGCCGAAGGATTGGTTGATGCCTTCGTCGGATGCGGTCAGGGACTCGGACATGGATGGCTCCCTCTCCTTTATCTATGTGCCGTCCCCGAGCACCCGCTCGAGGTAGGCGTTGCCGAACACGTGGGTGGGGTCGAGCCGCTCGCGGACGGCGACGAATTGATCCCATAGCGGGTAGCGCTGCCGCAGCGTCGCGGCCGCCTGGAAATGGAGCTTGCCCCAGTGCGGGCGGCCCTCGTGCGCGTTCATGATCGCCTCCACCTCGCGGAAGTAGGGCTCGTACTCGAATTTGTGATAGACGTGCACCGCGATGTAGCCGGTTTCACGGCCGTATGCCGGGCTCAGGGGGATGTCGTCGGCGGCGACGGCCCGCACTTCGACCGGGAAGCTGATCAGCAGGCCCTTGCGTTCGATCATTGCGCGGACGTCGCGGAAAGCGGCGATGAGCTCGCTGCGCGGGACTGCGTACTCCATCTCGGCAAACCTCACGAGGCGGGTGTTGGCGAAGATGCGGTCGCTGCGGTCGGACATCTCCTTGCGCGACATGGTTCGCGCGGTGATCGCGGCGAGGCTGGGGATCCACGTCCGGCGAACCTGGGCCGCGCGCTGGATCATCCCGAACGTGTGGTTCTCGAGCAGGATGTCGTTGACGTAAGCGCCGAAGCCGGTGCGGCGCTGGTTTTCCGGAGGCGCCTCGTTGGTGCGCGTGTTCGTGATCGCCTGCGCCCATTCCGTGTGGGGAAACCAGAAGAACTCGAAGTGGTCGTTCTTGGCGCACCGCCCGTCGAACTCGTCGAGGAGCTGGTCGATCCGGCGCGGCTCCTGCAGCGAGTGGATGTTGAATGCGGGCACGCAGCGCAGTGTCACCGTCGAAAGCACGCCGAGGGCGCCGAGGCCGACCCGAACGGCTTTGAACGTTTCGGGCTCGTGGTCGGCCGAACACGGGAGCACGTCGCCGTTGGCGGTGATCAGCGAAAGGGCTTCGACCTGGCTCGAGATGTTCCGGAACCGCTCGCCGGTCCCGTGTGTCGCCGTGGAGATGGCGCCGGAGATCGTCTGGTAGCCGACGTCGCCCATGTTCTCCATGGCGAGCCCGAAAGGGGCGAGCGCGTCGCTGAGCTGGAGGATGGTGATGCCCGCCTGGGCCGTGATCATCCGCGCATCCCGGTCGACCTCCAGGACTTTGTTGTAGTTGTCGAGCTTGATGAGGCACCCGTCGGTGCACGCGATGTCTGTGAACGAATGGCCGCTGCCGACGACCTTGACGTGTTCGCCTCGTGCGGCTGAGGCGCGAACCAGCGCGACGATGTCTTCCTCGGTGGCCGGCGATTTGATGCGCGCCGGGCTGCAGCTGTAAGTCCCGCCCCAGTTGGTCCACCTGGTGCGGGCCTCGGTCACCATCCGCGCAGGTCGACCTCCCAGGTCTCGAGCACCTTGCCGTTGCCCACGAGGTGCATGCGTTCGTGATAGGCGATGGTGGGATCGACGTGGGCGGGGAGGACGCGGATTCGGTCGCCCACGGCCACCGGCGAATCCGGGATGAAGGTGATGTGCTCGTCAGAGACGATCATCACCTGCCCTCCGCCATCGATGTCGGGGTTGCCGTGGTCCATGCCGAGCGCCTTGAGGCCGCAGTTGGCGACCGCGAATCCGGAGGCCGAGGTCGAGATGACAGTCGCGAGGACGCTCACCGCCTGCTTGAACGGGAGGCCGAGCTTGGCGTAGGCGGCGTCCATCAGCGCGTACGAGCCGGCCTGGATCTCGTTGGCGTACGTGTTGATGTCGAACGTGCCTGTGCCGCCGGCGGAGATGACGTCGCCGCCGACGTCGGTGTGCGCCTGCAGCAGGAGCTCCATGGCCTGCGCCGTGAGCTCCTGTCTTAGCGATCGGTCGTCGAGGCCCACGGCGTGGCCTTCGTAGCCCATCACGCCGCGCACGACCAGGCCTTTGGATCGGGCCATCTCGGCCAGCGCCCCGGCGTTTTCGGGGGCGGTGCCGCAGCGGGGCAGTCCGACGTTGACGTCGATGAGGACTTCCTTGACTCCGCCCTTGACTGCCGCCTCGATGGTCTGGAGCGAGTCGACGGCGACGGTGACGCGGGCATCGAGCCTGCCGAGCCGGGTCGCGTCAAGCACCTCGTTGGCGAGTAGGAGGTCCTCGCCCAATCCGGCGGCGGCCATGCCCTCCATTTCCTTGATCGTTGCGCAGGTGAAGTTGTGGTGGCCGGCGGCCAACTGGCGTTTCGCGAGCTGGGTGCATTTGTGGGCCTTGACGTGGGGCCGGAGGCGGGGCCCGGGCAGGGCGGTAGCCATCGCTGAGATGTTCTGGTCGAAAACGTCGGCGTCCACGATCAGAGCCGGGGTCACCAGCTCCTCGACTCGGGTCGCGGTCACGCGTGCATCATGCCAGCGTCCCGGCTAAAAATTCAGTAGCCGTACTGACGACTCGGCACACCCGACCGGCCTAGCCTGCGATCGTGCTCAGGCGCCGGTCCTACCCCCGCCGGCGCCGAGCTATTCACCTCGGGCGCCAGAGCGTCCCGTAACGGGCAGAGCCTAGAATTCTTCGGGCCCGTTCCGGACTAGCTCAACGGTAGAGCAGGCGGCTGTTAACCGCAAGGTTCAGGGTTCGAATCCCTGGTCCGGAGCCAAATCCGAATTCGAATCGCTCGCCGGCGGCATCGGTCGCCGAGTAGTGATAGCAACCGGATAGCAACCGGATAGCAACCGGTGCCCGCAAGATGAACCGGCTCAAGCCAGGCCGGGAGATAAAGTGGGCCGAAGGTTATATAACGGGCCAATCTCTCGCGCATACACAATCTCCGGCTGAAAGGCTTAGCCTGGTCGGGGCGGAGGAGGAATCAACTTCTGGATGAAGCGCACCTTCTGCTCAAACTCGGTCTCCGGATCCTTCGCGAAATTCTCGACCGCCTGAAACCCTAGGGCAATCAAGCAAAGACCTCCGCGCATTGCGTCCTCGCCCTGACTCATCGACGGTGTCGCAATCACTGCGAGGGTCAGAGGGCGCAGAACCGACCAAAGTCGGTGGTTTCGCGAAAAGGCCGCCACCTGCTTGCCATCCGCCAAATGGTTCGCCGCAAGTGAGTCTCTGACTGCCTGGCCGAACCGGTCACGTGAAAGCAGGTTGGCTGCCAAGATCTCTGTCTCGTAGCTCCGTACGTCTTCCGCGTGGTGCTGCCAGACGGTCCGAAGTTTCGGCTCGCGGCCAGAGACTTCGGCCTCCAGGTGCTCTAGTCCTTTGACGAGCCCTAAAGCGGCCCACTCGGCCGTTATTGGATCCGGCCGTATGCAAGTGGCAACCATCGACGGGCTAATCCAGTCCGTCAAGAAGATCCCCGGTTGTGTTCGGGCCGCCGGGTCGTCCGGTGAAATGGCAACAAACCAGGCTGGCGGCGCAAGCATCTCCTCCGCGGCACGGATGATGCGATCCGGCCCGCTGGCGGCCCAGCGGACGTCCTTTTCGCGAAACGCAACGAGTTGGCGCAATCTTCCAAATCGAGGATCATCTGGCCGACTCGATAAACCCCGCTTCAGCTGCTCAAACGCGCTGTCGTAAAACGCGCGAAGCTCAGACGGCTCCAATTTTTGGGGGTGGCTATCCACGTTCTTGGTCCTGGTGAGGTCGGCCCCTTCTCATACGGGTGGTCTGTAGCGACGTTTCAGACACGCTAGCAACCGCGGCTCACTTGTTGATCGAGGCATCGCCAGGACGCCACGATTCCGGAAGAACTGGAGGCAGGTCCTCGAGCGAAAGAACTCCGCGGCTGCTCGAAATCAACTCTGCCCAAGCATCCAAAGACAGTTCGCCATGACTACAACGGAGCATCGCCTCGACCAAGACGTCAACGGGTATCAAGAGCAATTTCCGATGGCCATGCTCCTTGGCGATCTCCCGAGCATTGCGCTCGGCCAGACTCTCGAAACGAGGGCGGCCGACACAGACGCAGTTGACTGGGTTGAGACCAGCGCCCTGGCCCATCACCTCCTGGGCCTTTGTCCACTTGATCGGCTTCTGGCCGTCCAACGAGCCGGTTGCCGAGACCACGACCGTTCCATTCGGCGTGGCCACCTGGATATCCTCCTCGCCATGCGGTTGGTTGCGCATGCGCTTCGCAGACAACCCGGACGTCTCGAATGCGTCGCAGACCGCATCTTCCAGAACCGTGCCGGTGGCTGAGTAGAGGGTCTCGATCAGCCTGATAGGGATGCCAGCTTCGTTGGCTGCCCTGATGTGTCCGGCGCGCTTGCGTCGTAGCGACAGCTCCGTCTCAGTCAGAACCGCATCTTTGAAGCGCTGGATCTGAAGGGGCGAAAGCTCCGGCTGTAGCTTCTCTGGAGCGGCGTCCAGGATGTCGTCTCGCTCAACGATTCCCTTGGCCCGCAGGTCGATGAGGTTTTCGCGCGAGATGCCGATCGGCTTGATGGCTGCAAGTCCTGCAAGATCTGCTGGAACGCCGTGCTGGGCTTCGAGAGCTTTCTGCCGCACAAACCGGACGCGCTCAGAATCGACACCGGCAAGTCTGGCTGCCCGGGCGAGGGTCTGTAGCAGCCAAGCCGCTTGTACGCCCATCTGGCGAAGCCGCTCGCGCGGCATCTTGAAATCGCGGTAAAGCTCGCGCGAGGGCTGTCCGGACATCCAATTCAACAAGCAAGCCGTCTGTTCGATACGTTGCTGTTCGTGTTCATGCAGCACCGCGGCACCCAGCACCTTGCGGAGCTGTCCGTCTTCGGCTTGCGGATGCATGCTGAAGTCCCACGTCCTGCGACTGACGCGCCCGCGAGGAACATATGGCCGATCTCCGCTCTCGGGCAGACTCGCAATCGCGTACATCAGATCCGCTTCGTGGACGTTCTCGCCTTGCAGTCGATCTATCACCAGCTTCATGTCGACGGCAGTGACCAGGGTGACGCCGGCGCCGGCTAGGCTCCGGGCCACTGGCGTCGCAAGGAGGTGACCGGCGCGGTCAACCACAAGACCAGAGTCGATGGCTCCATTGACCGCCGCCACGACGCTACTGCGAACATCGTCAGTTCCGCCGTTACGCTCGTAGAAGGTCCGGAACGCGAACGTGGCGCAAATAAACTCAACAAGGGCGTCTTCCGTCTCGGCGACGTTCCCCGCTAGAAGCCTGAAAACTACATCGTGTAACGGCGCCTTCGGGATCTGGCTCTCGACCACGTCGACGTCACCGACGACAAAGTGACTGAAGAGTTGGCGTCGGCGAACGTCATCTTGGGCAAGGAGAATCGCCAAACCCTCGGTTCGGATTCCTAGCCTCCCCGCTCGACCAGCGGCATTGCGCCACTCGGCTACCGAGATCGCCTCGAAGGCCCAGGTGCCCCCCGGCTTGGCGATGGGACGATCACTGTCAGCGACGATAACCACGTCGGCGGGCATGTTGACGCCCATCGCCAACGTCGTCGTCGAGACGAGTATCTGAACCTGCCCTCCCCGGAATGCATCCTCGACAAGCTTCCGCTCCTCCGCCGCTAGATCGCCGTTATGGAAAGCGACCCCGCAGGCCATGAGATCTGCCAGCTCCTTAACGACATCCGGGTCTTCGAGCTGGAGGAGAAGGTCGTTGATGTCGGACTTGACCCCAGTTGCCGTGCGCCCGCTCGCAATCCGGCTGGCAAGGGCCCTTGTCTTGGGCACCGTCGATCGGAATACGATCACTTGCTTGCCGTCGGCGGCCAGCCGAAGCGCCAGACGCGTCGCAAGACCCTCCACATCGGCAACTGGCTCAGCCATGGCCTCCTCGACGACAGTCTGGCCAGGCCTGCTCACGAGGGCCCTGCCAGAGCTGGCAGAACAGACCGCCTGGACGAGCGGCACCGGGCGCTCCGAGTTGACAACTGCCTGCGCGTTCAACCAGCCGTCCAATTGGTTGAGTTCATTGAGTGAGGCGGACAGCACAATCAACCTTGGAGCCGCCGGAGCGAGCAGAACCTGTGTGATCAACACCTCTAGGTCGGCACCGCGGTGCTTGTCGGCGATCATTTGACCTTCGTCGACAACACAGCAGCCACATCGCGAGAGCAAGCCAGGGATCTGGATAATCAGCGCGGCGAGCTTCTCGTACGTGAGAACGGCCAGGTCGAAGGTTCCGTGCCGGATGTCGTCGTCGTACTCGAGGCGATCGCCCGTTGAGATCACTACGTGCATCAAGGCGGCATACCGCTCACGCAGGCGAAGAAAATGCTCCTCCGCTAACGCTTTCATCGGCACTACTAGGAACACGTGCCGCTGGCCCGTCATCGCGACCTGAGCGGCGGCAAACTCGCCGATGAGCGTCTTGCCGCTCGAAGTCGGCGCGATCACCAGCATGTTCGCGTGGCCATCCAGGATGCCAGCCCGGACGGCATCTGACTGGACAGCCGTTAATTCGTCTATATCGCGACTCCAGATTTCGAGCAGCTCGGCCTGCGCAGGCAAGTCCCTGATTCGCACGCTAAGCGTCCTTTCCGGAGTGCCAGTGCCTACTCGATCTTTCCTTCGCCGATGGTGTCACAGGCCCTGCTTGCTGGCTTCCTCCGCGATCTTATGCCCGATCCATGTCGCCACCGCGGAGCCGATCACACCACCTATAGCGCCAGCGACCAGTACGCCTAGGATCCCGCCGAGAGCGCCACCAGCGCCAGCGCCGATTAGCTTCGCAGTCATGTCCGGTTGCCGGTGTCTCCTCATTCATACCTCCTCGGTTAGAATCGCCTATATCCGATTAGGTATGGAGGATATCCAACTAGTTATGCGCGGTCAAGGCCGCATCATGTCGAACTGGGTATAGACTTTTGACCGATGCCCACCGGCCAGGCCCAGCCTGACCTCAATCCCGAGCACATCGCGGAACGGTCGCGCCAGCTGGTTCGCCGGCTCGCCGAGGAACGCGAGCGCAGAGGTCTGACGCAGGCAGTGGTCGCCCAACGGATGGGAACTTCGCAGCCATACATCGCGAGGCTGGAACGAGCAGCGAATGATCCGAGGCTATCGACGTTGTTGAAGTACAGCCTTATCGTCGCCGGCGGAGTCGCGGCCTTGGCAACCCTTTTGCGGGAGCTTGAAGGATCATCAGCCCGCTCATCTAGAGGCTCGGCGCGGCACAGTAACCCGTAGACAAGAGCATCCGTCGCTGGGCTAGAAGCCTTGGTTCCCACTGTGACGGCTAGAGCCGAAAGCAATCAACCCGGTCGAATAACGGAAGCACCCGGTCGCGCACATACGACAACATCTCGGAAGCGCCCTGCAGAAGATTGCGGCCACTCCTAGCGTCGTGAGTCACCGCGAAAGCTAGCGTTAAGTGGCGTCGGTTCGCTTTGCGAATTCGGATCCCGTCGCTTATGCCGCGAGCAAAGGCAACGTTGACCAAATCGCCATGCTTTGGAATGAGACTAGTTGCTCGCGGTCCTATCTCGGCAATGTGGGTCCAGACAGCAATGCTTACGAGCGGCATGTGTCGATGCTTGTCCTGGTTCCAGAGGTCATTTAGGACCCAAAGAGGATCGTCCGAGCCGAGGTTGTTGTAGGGCTGTAGAGAATCAACCAGTTCCACCGCCCGGGCAGTCATTAGCCGTAGCTCGGGTAATTGTTTGCCCGGGCCGGGCGGGATTAGCCTGACGGGGAAGCTCGGCCTGGCCCTTGACGGTGATGGACAGCCCGATAGCTGCCACGCCAACTGATCGAGTGCAGAACGCAAATTGTGGATGAGGTCCGCGGTTACACCGTAAAACCGGTACGGCGCGGGAACGCGGTAACCCTCAAGCCAAACCCGCTTGGATGTGCTTCGTGGATCCCCTGGTCTGAGGCCCCGAAACTTGACTGTTCGCGCTAGAGCTGACCTACCAGCCCGGAGCTCACCTATAAGGCGGTCTGCGCGGTCAAGCTTCCACAAAATCGACAAGAACCGATTGTCCAGATTCGCGATCACCCTTCAGTCAGCCTCCGAAGGTTGATTTTTCCTTCGCCACCTCAGATTTCGGCGAAGGTCTTAGGCGAGACCGAGAACATCCTTGGCTGGAATCCGCAAACCCATTAGGCCACGCCGTCGATTTCTCCATGAGGAGGTTAGCCCTAACGCCGGTAGATTGGCTTCGGCTGACCAAATCACCTCTCAAGCTCTTCGATTGCCCGGTCCATGCGCATTGCGGCGTCGCGTTTCATATCCGGCAGAACATGCGTGTAGGTGTTCATTGTGAGCGCGATTTGAGAGTGCCCCAAGATCTCCATAACAACGCGTGGCGAGACGCCTTGCGCCAGAAGCATCGTGGCACACGAGTGGCGAAGGTCGTGAAACCGTCGCTGGGGGAGCCCGGCCTTGCTCAGTAACCGGTGGAATTGATGCGTTACAACAGTTCCATCAAGCGGTTGCCCATCAATTCGACAAAACACGAGATTCCAATCGCTCGTAGCTGGCCCAACTCGCTCCTGTTCCTGACGTTGCCGATGATCACGCAACTCGCGAACAATCTTTGCTGGGAGGGCCAATGTTCGGCGGCTACGACGCGTCTTTGGTTCGACCAACCGAAACTCGCCGTCGAATCTCTGCAGTTGCTTTGAGACCGTAAGAAGCCCGAGATCGAGGTCGACGTCCTGCCAGCGGAGTCCAAGGGCCTCACCTTGCCTGAGACCCATGGTCAGCGCTACCGAATACAGGGCGCGAAGGCGATCACCCCGTGCGCTCTCAAGAAAGGTCCGAGCCTCCGAGGTACTAAAGGGTTGAATCTCATAGCTCTCGACCCGGGGACCGTCGACCATTGCCGCAGGGTTGCGCAAGATGTAGCCCCATCGAACCGCCTGGTTGAGCGCTGTCCGGAGTGTGCCTCTGATGTACCGAACCGATTTGGGAGATAGTCCAGACTTCAACTTCTCGTTGAAGAGTCTCTGGATATGAGCCGGTTCGAGCCGATCCAAGGCTAGCCGCCCGAGGCTGGGTTTCAAGTGAAGGCGAACATGAACCTCGTAACCCTTGAAAGTCCACGGGCGCACGGAGGGCTTTGCGACTTCCGCCAACCAAAGGTCCATGAACGAACCGACAGACATCCCACGCGCGTGGGTAAGAGTTCCAGACTCGCGCGCGGCCAGCGCCTCTGCAAGGAGCCGACGAACCTGCTCTCGCGAGCGTCCGTACATGACCTTCCGACGACGACCCGGAAGCGAAACGGCGGCCGCCCAGCCACCCCGGAACGGGTAGATGGAGCCTTCATTGTTACCCCGCTTTCCCGACACGTCTTGCGTTACCCGCGCAGAAATTCAGCACGATCGACCGGAGCTGTCCTGTCTGATATCCAGTCGGCGAGGGCGCGGCGCGGCACTCGCACGCAGCGCCCGATTCGAACGACGGGCAGCTCAGCTCTCGCCATCATCTCGAAGGCTTTCGTTCTGCCAATTCCAAGCAGTCGTGACACCTCTCGGCTGTCCAGGAGCAATTTGTCGTCAAGCGGGGGACCCGGATGCGACGCCGGTTCCCCCGAACCCCCTCCGCGTCGACGGGAGTACACAAGAGGTGGATGGATTGGCAGACGCGGACGAGTCATGGCCGAGGCCGAGTGCGACCGAATCGAGAAGCGATCTTGGAGCTGATGTGCTGACCGATGGGTCGCGTTAGCGGGCGAACAGCATTGCGGGCGCTCCCTAGGAGCCGGCCAGCCGGAGCCATCGCCACGGCGGTTCCCGCCCAGCCACGCGCGATCGACCCAACCGAGCCGTGCGCGAAGCGCAGTGCAGAAAAGATGACGACAGGTGAGAAGGCGGCGATGAGGAGAACCGCCACGCCGCTCGCCATCCAGTTCTCAGTGGCGTCGGTGTCGGTCGGCGAGATCAACGCCACCACGACCAGCCGAAAGCCGACGTAGACGACCGTTGCAAGCACGAACTTGGACAACAGCAACCCGACAAGGAACTCTGCGAGAGCGGTGGCGGCGCCGATTGCTCGCGGCCATATGGAAAGGACGGAGACCAAGGGCACGAACGCGGTCACGCTGAGGATGAGCGCCGAGCGCACGACCAGCTCCAGATGCAGGATCACCGTGAGCGAGCTCATGGTCAGCGCCGTGAGGATCAGGCCGAACGTGCTCACATGCGGCCCTGATGAGCCGTTCGCGACGACTGCGTCGCTGACGGCGACGCCTCGCATCAGAAGCTGACCGAGGGCGTTGAAGTCAGGAGTCCAGACGGTCGCAAGGAGAGCCGCGTAGCCAGCGAGGTACTTGAGGACGCCGAGGCCTGAGTAGGCGAAGAACGTCGCGGCGACGACGCGAGGAATTAGCGCAATCCCGGTGCCCAAAGATCCCCAGGCGATGCGCTCGATCAAGGCCAGGGCTATGATCGCGCCGACCAGTAGAAGCGCGATAGCGAGCATGCGGTCGTAGACGGGCACGATCACGGTGAGGTCGGGTTCGCTCGTCTGTCCAAGAGCTGACAACAACCACTGCATGCTGGCGACCGCAACAGCAGTCGACCAGTTCGCGATCGCGATCACGATCTGGTTGACGATCTGATTCGCCTGTGCGCTGTAGTCGCCCACTGCTATTGCCCGAAGAGGTGGGCGGCGTAATTGGCCGCCGCCACGCCGATGTAGAGCAGCGCTAGCGCGCCGATCGAAACGGCGATGCCACCCTTGGCGCGCTCGGCCAGCTGCGGGTTCGCGGTAAACGAGGCGAGGACAATGGCGATCAGGGAAACGACGATGCCGAGCCCGGAAATGAGCGTGAGCAGCGCGGCGGCGTTGTTGGTGAGATGGATGAGACCGTGAAGGACACTGGGCGGCAACCCACTGAAGTCCGGCCTGACGCTGATGTCAGTCAACCTGCAACTCCTTCGCCGGCGACACCGGCAGTAACGGATGGACGGATTAGGACCTGCTGACGCCAGGCCTTGACCTGATCCCAACGCCGAAGCTCGAGTAGGGCGGGTGGGGCGTTGGCGTAGAGCAAGACCGCCGATCGCAGGCGTCGCAGCTCGTCGACGGATGCCAGGGGACGGCCAACTCGTTGCTCGCCAGAGCCCGAGTTCCAGCGGTCGCGATGGCTTGTGCGGTAGGTGCGCGTCTCGTCACCGATGGCGCGGCTGAAGAGCTCCAGGGTTTTGATGTCTCCCTGACCTGGGAGGAGGAGCCGGGCGCGGCAGTTGTTCCAGATCGTTCGCGCGGCTGCCTCGCCGTAGCCAGCTTCGACCTGGGCCAGGTCGTGGTAACAGAGCAGGAGTTGGATTCCCTGACCGGGACCGCTCGAGGTGTAGCCCGCGAGGCGGGGTATACGTGCGAAGTTGGCTGCCTCATCGAGCGCCAGTAGCAAGCGGGGTGAGAGGATCCCGCCCTGGGCGCGCGCCTTTGATGTCGCGCGCCGCAGGAGGGAGAGGATGAGGGCCGAAAAGAGTGGGCGGCAGCGCTCGGCTTCCTCGGCGGGAGCGACGAGATAGAGAGTGCCTGCAGCACTCAGGAGGCGATCGAGGTCGAGTGCATCAGCGCTGGTGCGAGTAGCCGCTGCCACTCGTTCGTCAGTCCACAATGAAAGGGACGAACGTGCCGTGGAGGCGATCGAGCCCGCCTCTCTGTCGGGTGTGAGTGAAAAGGCGCGAAGAAGATCGGACGCGCTTTTGTCTTCAACCACCTCCGATAAGCCGACGAACTCTGAATGGGCAGTCCGATTGAGCCGCGCCAGGACCGTGCGCATGTCACCACTGCGCTCGCGTTCACAAACTGCCAGGCCCGTGATCAGACTGGAGGCTGCCAGATACCAATGAGCGGAGTGACCGCGCTTGCCCTCGGCGGTAAAGTGGTCCGCGAGTTCGGCAGCGGAACCGACTGAGTCGACTCCATCGAGCGGGTTCCAAGTCGCAGGCTGGAGACCCAGGTCCACCATCCACGCGTGATCACGATCTAGCGGCGCGAAGACCCAGATCGGACCGGTATAGGCACGACGCCTGGACGTGAGAGCAACGAGCTCCTCCTTGGTCGAAGTGGCGACCACCGCGCCCTTCCAAGCGAGCAGAGTCGGGACAACCACGGTCGAGGTTTTGCCCGAGCGCTGGACGCCGAAGATGAGGACGTTGTCCTCCGCCGGCGATTGCAGTAGATGGTGGTCGTGCCAGCCGAGCACGATGCCGTCCCCCTGCATGCGCTCGGGCGAAGCGAGGCGGCCGAGGTCGCGGCGTTCGCGTGCGTGCGCCCAGCGGCTGGTTCCGTGGCTGTGGGGCGCCGATGGTCCGAGTAGCCATGGCGGCAGCAGCAGGCGAGCGCCAGAGGCGACGATCTCTCCAATCAGGCGCGCGGCCAGTTCGAGGAGTCTCAAGCTGCGCGCTCCCATCCACGCAGCGCCTCGCGTTCAGCCTCGCGCTGCATCTGTCTTGAGTAGCGGCGAGCGACCGCCTGCAAGGCCAGAATCGAGCTCGCGTGCGGCGAACGTTCATATGCCGAGGCAAAGGTCCAACCAGATGCCACGCGGACTCGCGCGAGCGGTCGCGATGGCAGCAGCACAATCGACGCCCGGGCCGGGGCCGGCATTCTGATTGCGCGTGAAACGTCGTCGTCTGCGGACGTCGAAGCGGGCAGTTCGGCGGTTCTCTGCGATGGGATGCGCTCGCTACGCTGGCGCTCGATCTCCAGTCCCAACGCTTCCTTGATCGCCGCGAGGCGTGGCTTGGTGATATCAACGCGTCGATAGCCGCCGGTTTGATCCGCGCGCATTCCGGCCAGTACCAGGTGCACGTGGTGGTGGGCGGTATTGCGATGGATGGCGGCGATCCAACGCAGGTCGCTGACACCCAAATCCGATTGCAGCCGGCTCACAGCCGCTCTTGCAAGGCGCTGGAGATCCAGGCCGTGAGCGGACTCTGGCGAGATGAGGAAGCGCGACACCGCCCGTCGGCGATCCATCACGGTCCCAGCGCGGGTCCGGACGAGTTGGGGCTCTGAGTTCTCGATCGAACGTGAGACGAAGGCGACGAAGTCCTTGCGAGCTTTGGTGCCAAGGCTGCCCTCGGGGCCGAAGAGCTCGGCGCGGCTGCTGGCCTGATCCCGATAGGCCACGTACTTGACGAGGCCGGCAACGTCTGAGCCTGATCGCTCCTGCTTGGGGGCGGGGTGGAGGTCGCGGTGCTGGACGTAGCGCAGAAAGCCGCCTACCGCGCGCCGCACCTGGCCTCCGGTCGTGGCTGGATCGAAGGCGACCTTGATAAAACAGCGCTCGGTCACTGGCCCGCTTCCCTGAAGAGCGCGAGCCTCTCCTCTGCCGCGAGCGCTGCTTCTGTCGCGAGCTCGTGCATCCTACGTTGGCCCTCGGGCAAGACCGACGCGACCATGAGTACTGCGAGCTCGGCAGCGGTCAGCGCGGCAAGAGCTGCCGGCGAGTCGACCCACTGGTTTGGCGCGTCCGAACGCATTGCGTTTCCGAGCAAGAGCCGGATCGCGGGTCCGAGCCTCAGCCCTCGTTGGGTCGCAAAGAGGGCCAAGGCGGACTCCAGTTCGGAGGGGAGGTTGAGGTGAAAGCGGCGAGAAGTCCTCACATTTCCCCCTAAAGGACAGTGACTACCCCTCGCAAAGCGTCCTCCAGCGTCCTTTCTGCACAGAAAGGACGACCAGAGGACGTTCGGGTCCCTGATGTAGACGCCTCGAATTCAAATCAGTCGTCCTGAGGGGACGCCAGAGGACGCTCAGAGGACGGCCAGGGGACGGCCTCTTGGGAGTCTGCGGGCACCAAAACACAGGAGGTGCCGATGGCAAAAACCTTTGCAGCCGACCTTCGGGCCAGTTACGAGCTGGACGAGGAACTGCCCGCGGATGTGCGGGAACTCTTCACACGCGCGCGCGACAACCTTTATGTAGGGCGGATAAACCGAGACCGGCTTCTGGCGGAGCTCCTAACCGCCTACCGAGCCGGTCCACGCCGCCTGTGGGGTCCGGTGATTCTCGACCTGCTGGCGCCGGCTCTGCTTGAACTGCTGATGATGTTTAGGCCGGTACCCCCGCTCCTCGACGAGGACGAGATCCGGCAGCAACTGGTGCTTGAGCTCTTGCGAGCAGCCGCCCGGATCCCGATCCGCGATGGCTTCGACCTGCAAGACCGGCTCCTCGCCCGCGCCTACAAGTACGTCGTTCGATGGCTGGCACGAGAAGATCGCCGCCAGCGAAACCAATGCTCCTACGAGGTCCTCACGGAACTCGAGCGATGAACACCACAGGCACCAAAGCGCTGGAAATCCATGGCGCGCGGCCATGGAAATCGATGAGGCCGAAACGTGGATTTCGTGGATATACACGGCGCTTCGCGCCCACTACAACTCATTCAAACGCGGAGACAGGCCCGAAGGAGGAGGGCCTGGTTTGCGGGGAAGGATCAGTCCAATTGCTCGAGGCCCTCGGTGTACCAAGGGATCCGCGCGGGATCGTGCTCCTGTGCGGCTTCGTCGCGTGCGCTGCCTTTGGCATCGTTGCACTGCTCAATCCGCCCAGCGATCCCATCGGCTTCGCCTATCTCGCCGTTGCCGTTGTCGGCTACTTCTTCATCCAGACCCGCGGCCTGACCACGTTTCTTTGGCTATTGGTCGCCAGCGCCGGGGCCGCGGCCGTGCTGGCCGGTGGAGCCGGTGGTTGGGTCGAATTCGTTATCGAACTGGCCCTGGCCACGGTCGCCCTCACGCCGGTTCCCGCCGAAAGTCGGAATCTGGCCGACGGGCTGGAACCCTCGGCTCAAGGATCCATTTCACCTTCCCAAAACGGGGACGGCGGGCGCGGACTCAGTGTCGACAGCTTCCAATCCTCAAGAAAAGTTGAGGATTCGCCAACTCGAACCTCAGGAAAAGCTGAGGTTGGGGCCCCGGCCAGCGGGATTCGACAACAATCGACGGAGCCTGATTTGGCGGGCTCAAAGCGTTCGAGGATCGCCATCAAGTCCATTGGCCGGTTGCGAATATCGGCCGACGAGCGTGACGTCACCGCACGTTTGAACGAGCAGCCGAGACTGGAGTTCCTATTCTCCTTCTTGCTGGCACGTATAGCCCGTGGCGACGATAGCGGCGTCGACAGATCGGCGCTAGCCGACGAAGTGGCGCCCGGATTCCCCGCCGGCAGTCAGCGCGACCGGCTCCGCAAGCAGCTGTACGCGCTGCAGGTAGCGCTCGGTAGTGAGCTCAAACCGTTGCTTCGAGTGAACAGCACAGAGGTGCGACTCGAGCTCGGTGGTGTCGACACCGACTTCGGGCGGCTGCTTGACGCAAGCCGGCTCATGGCGCGTCGCCGCACCCTTCTCGACCACGTCATTGCGGATCAGATCCGAGGTGTGCTCGACGACACCTTGAGCGGCGAATTCCTGGGCAACTTCTCTGAGCTTGAGCATCAGGTCACCGAAGGTCGCGGAACCGCTGGCCAAGTCGTCGAGGAAGCTCGGTCAGCCATCGCCGGGCAACGCGCGGAGCTTGCGCGGGCACTGGCTGAGTACTACGAGGCCAGCGGCCACCCGCAGTCGTCGATCGCCTATCTGCGCGCGGCCCTGGCCGGGAGCCCTGCACGACAGGATCTGGCCCGGCTTTTGGTCGTCGCCTACATGCGTACTGGACAGACCGCGCTTGCGGACCAAGCGCGGCTCGAATTCGATCTCACCGAGGAGAAATGAGATGAGCACCGAGGTCGAGACCAAACAGTCTGCGAATTACGAACCGGCAGCGACGCCATCCATAGGCGCAAGGCTGTCGACTGGGCAGCCGGCGCTCTGGCACCGGCGCCGCTACCAGATCGCGGCGGGCGCGGTCGCCGTCGCCCTTATTGCTGCCTTCGCAGTCAACAACTTTCTTGCCCGCCAGTACTCGCCGGCAGGCGCAGTAACTCAGTATCTGAGCGCGGTCCAGAAAGGAGACACGACCGCTGCCTGGAGCCTCATTGAGGTCTCGGCGCCCACTTCGACCGTCGACGTCACGCTGACCGACCGCGCGGCCATGAGTGCTGCCCTCGCCTCCGCCAAGCCAGACATCAAGAGCTTCGCCATCACACAAACCGCCAACGCTGACGCCAGCATGGCGGCGGTCAATTTCAGCTACGAGACCGCACACGGCACCAAGCAGGGCACGCTGGCCGTGCAGCGTTCGGGTGCGACCAGCTTCGGCTTTTATCCGCTCTGGCACCTAGTCATCACACCGGTCGTCCTGCAGATCGGGCTCCCCAAGGGCAGCGCTGGAGTCACCATCGACGGCAAGTCGATTGCGCTTCCGGACGGAGCGAAGTCCACCGTCGCCGTCTTACCCCTCGCCCACAAGATCCAATTCAACGGAACCCAGATGTTGGAGGCGCAGACGGTTAGCGTTGATGCCTTCACGTCGCAGCAGCAGACCGTGCCCTACCAACCCAAGTTCACCTCTGCCGGCCTCGATGCCGCGAAAGCAGCGATCAAGGCCGCGTTTGACGCATGTACCAAGCTGACATCGTTTTCGCCTCAGGGATGCCCTCAGAGCAACGACGCCTACTTCGTCAACTCCCCTCAATGGCAGTTGGTCGGCGACCCTCTGCAGGACCTGACCATCTCCTTCGACCCGGACCTCAACCCGCACGGTACAGGCCACTATCAAATGGAGATCGCGTACCAGGATGGCGCCCCACGGACACATCACGACCTCTCGAGCGGGGGCTATACGACTCGGTTGGTACTAGCAGCCGGAGGGGTAGCAGTAGGGTCGATCAGTGATGCCCAAGGGCTGCCGGCGCTTCAGCGCCCGGCCGGTGCCAGTGACCAGACGGCGAAGGATCTAGTCTCCAAAGCGCTGCAACAGTGCGCGGCGCAACAGCTTCAAAGCCCGCCTGACTGCCCCCAGAACATCATTGGGGCCGGCGTCACAAACGTTCGCTGGACGCTGAGCGGTGATCCGCTAGCCAACGCGACCGTAGCCTTCGACCAGCAAAGTGGGGTATTTACAGTCCATGGCAGCTTCGCGATGTCGGCTTCATACGACTGGTTAGGCATCGCCGAGAACGACAAGAGCTTTTATGCCAACTACAACGGCTTGCTCCTCTGGGACGGTCAAGCTCTGGTGCTTATCACGATCCAAGGTACGAATTCCTAGAACCGTTCGTGCGGAGGTAGGGCCCTCAATTCCGGGCTCTGCCTCCGTCTTCCAGCCGTCCGGCTGTCATGGGACGCCAGAGGACGGTTCGCGTGTGGGCCCTAGGGGTGCACCTTCAATGGGCCTAACATGCCCACAACGATGGGCCTAACGTACGCCTTCGGCGTAACAAGATAAGGCGCGCGGCGCGCCGGCCGTTGAATAGACCAGAGCATGGGCTTTGGCTGGTTGACATTAGGGTGAACTGGAAATAACCGGAATCGCCAAGCAAACGACTGTGTACACTCAGTCCGCGTGAAGAGCCTAGCCGGCTCGCTGTGCATCCAGAACGGCCGTGACCCTTAGAAGGCCTCTATCGGTACCGGACGAAGCTCGCTCAGGCCTAACACAGTTGGCTGGTCTGGACGACGCCCTGACAGATCTTTTGTTTGCGGCTATCCACCGACAGAGTCCGCGATTGCTGCACGCGCCTTTTATCGAAGCCATACATGACGCTGTGCCGGATCGCTTGAAGCCTACTTCAGGCTCCATACTCCAGGCTCTAATTTCAGTCAGCCTTGGCCGAGAGGAGTCAGAGTTGAGCGGAGAGGACTTTGCATGGGGCGTTGCGAACTCAACCGATCTGGAGATACCGCGGCCACAACGTGAAGGACTTGAAGTCGCCCTATTGCGTGCCCTGCGAGAACCATCCTTGGTGGTTACCGCAAAGGCCTGGGACATACAAACAGAGAATCAAGCCAACTTTGGTGATGCGCGCATCGTTACTGAGATGCGGCCCATCTTCGTTGATGTGGCAGATAGCCCTGTGTCCGCCCTTATCGTTCATGAGCTCAGAGTCACGTATGGAAACAAGCAGGAAGCGAGTGAATTCCACATAGCTCTTGACGAGGTCGATGTGATCAGATTGATCGAAACATTGAACCGAGCTCAGGCAAAGGCCCAGCGTCTGAGAGAGACTCTTAAGCGGATCGAGCTCAGCGTGCTCGAGCGGGAGCGAGGCTAGTCATGCCGCGCGATATCGACCTCACCGAAGTCGATGGGTCGCGATGGTCGACTGCGTTGACGGAGCCTAACTCGTCCCGGACCGCAGTTCCCGGTCAGGCAAAGAGTCAAACGTCGATTACTGCGTCGGACTTCGGCGTAACCACATCGCTTTTCCGACTGATGTCCGTGCAGCCGTTCGTACCCACTGGTTCCTTTGTACTTCCACCAACCGCAATGCGCCGGGCCTACACCTCTGACGAATTGTCTCGTGTATTTCATCAACTTGCAGATAAGTGGTATGGGGAAACCAAGTTCACGTCGTCAGGGACCGAACTCGTCCTTCATCCGGCCTATCAACGCATCATTGGCCTTGGGCCTGCGGTACTACCGCTGATACTTGGCGAGCTCCAAGAGCATCCGAGCCACTGGTTTTGGGCTCTGCAGTCGGTCTCGGGTGAGGATCCAGCCCCTTCAGGTGCGGATTTCGACGGCCGCCGCCAGGCATGGCTCGAATGGGGACGGTTAAAGGGTTACATCAGGTAATGCTCTCGGACGAGATGAAAACTGCTTTTCCTGGGCTGAATGACAGCAATACCGATCCCGCAAGCGATGCCACTGCCGCATACAACTGCATCGCATGGGCGGCTGAGGACACAACCAGATGGTGGTGGCCCATTCCTGCCCCTCCCTTCTACTGGCCCGAAACCGCACCTAAGGCCGTGACGGTACCTGCCTTTCTTGCAGTATTCGCGGACTTGGGATACAACCCCTGCGATTCTGCCGGGCTCGAAGCTGGTTATGAGAAGGTTGCGCTCTATGTGCGAGCGGGCGTTCCCACACACGCAGCGCGCCAATTGTCCACAGGTCGGTGGACCAGCAAGATAGGCCAAGCTGAAGACATCGACCACGCTTCGCTCGATTGCCTTGAGGGTGACAACTACGGAGGCGTATTCATCATCCTCCGCCGAGTCGCAGTTCCGTTACTGGGACCTTCGTAGCGCGAGCGTCGACCGCTCCATCGCGGTAGGCGTGCGAGTCCATTTGATCGGGGCCACATCGGCGTTGTCGGGCTGCTCATGGTGCAGGTAGGCTTTGCTGATTGGTGCAGCCGAATAGCGATCCGCTAGCTCAGCCGCTCGGCCACGCAATCGCGAGAGTGAACCCGCATAAGCGGCCAAAGGCGCGAACGTCGGGCCCGGGCATTCATGTCGCCATTGCAGCTTTCCCGCGCCCGGCAGCCGATCTCAAGCGGGAGTTGGAGCTGGCGAAGGCAGCATTGCTTTATGCCGATCACATAACGATTTGCAGTGGAAATTCGACACTTCTAGCCAGCCTCGAAGCTCTTGCGACCCTCAACGACGAACAGAAGCTAGCCTTTATCCGAGAGTTAGCGCCGACCTTCATGCCAGGTCGAGAAGCCGAACTGGAGAAGGTCATCCTCTTCCTTCGACAGCGTCACCAAGGCGGTGCTGGTTTTGCTCTGGCGATGCAGTTCAGAAACCAGCTCGATCTGGCGTGGCGGGACATTCGTGCGCGGGTGAGTCAGATGCTCGACGAGGCCGGCGCTCACGAGCTCGAGCCGGCGATCAAGAGCGGACTGGTCAGCATTGACCTGCTGGATTTCCAGCAGTCAACGACAGGCATTATTGACGCCTACCAAGGCAAGATCGCCGCGTATTTGTCAGATCCGACGACATATCCACTATTCGATGACGACACAGGTCGTCTTGTTCGCGCCGGCCGCGAGGCTGGGATCTTCGTCGTGCCCACTGCCGCAGAGCGCCGTGCGACCGAAGTTGGACTTGCCTCGGGGCTAATTGGAGAACTACCGGCGTTCCCCAATGCGGACATGGATCGTGTCCTCGAGACTCGCGTTTCGTTAGAGCCGCACGTCGCTCGGTTCCGTCGTGCCGTGAACGAACTACGCGGATACCTCGAGGCCACAGCGCTAACGGAGGGCTTTAGGGATGAAGTAGCCTCGGTATATGCGACCGAGGTCCAAGCCGCGATGGATGAAATTCACCAAGCCTTGCAGTCGCCGCCAGTCGCGCGTGTCATCCTTCGGGCAGGCTTGGAATCGTCGCCATTTCCGGGTGTGCTTGGCTTAGTCGCCTTCGAGATCGCCCACCTCGGGCCCGTTGTCAGTGCGTTGCTAACAGGGGCGAGCCTGGGCCTATCAATTGCTCAGAGGGTGAAAACAGATCGCGAGCTGCGCCAAGCCGAGGCCGCGCGTAACGACCTTTACTTCCTATATCGAGCTAACGAAGCGCTGCGACGCTAGACTCGGGTTTTCCGGTCGTCGAGACCGTGTGGAAGCCCTCGGATAAAAAGCCAACCCGATCATTGAAGTCAGAGTGCTGACTGTGCTGGACCTCGCGGGTCCTGCGCCAGCCAAGTCGGTCGAAATGACGGGACCGGACCCTTGCCGCCCTACATCACTGAGAAGAACGCCTGGAGAACTATTCCGCAACACGGAACGTGTTCACAAGGAGTCCCCAGAGGTTTTCGTTGGCCGTGTCGCACTGGCTTCTGGTACTCGTCAGGACCTTCGCCTCGTCAGGCGTGATGACCCGGATCTCCTGAAGCTTGAGGTTCATCTGAGCCATTGGCATTGTGGCGTACGCCTGATAGAGGAGTAACCGGTGCCCTTGATCCAAGTCCCTGGACAGGAGCAGTTGGACAGATCGATAGTTTTGGTCAGTCAAGTCAAAGGGCAACTTCTGTTGTTGAGCCTTGATGCCTAGGTCGATCGCGGCAGAGTTTGCCGCGAGTTCGTAACGAACGATTCGAATGGCGGCGATTAGTTCCTCTCGCCGCTTCGTGGCGTCACGCCGCACCTCAAAGACGTACCTAGCAATCCAAGTCGCAAGGATTCCGAGGACGAAAGTGATGGCACTGTTTTGCAGTACTGCAGGCACAAGTCGGGCGAGTTGCTGAATCGGGCCGTCTAGCAGCCCAGTTGCGCCCAACTCGGTTAGCACTGTCACACTCCAGATCGTGCTAACAGTGAGCCACCTGGTTTTGGCGACCGGACTGCGAAGACCAGGTGCCCAAGCCTGAAACCGGACCGAACCGGTCAACACAGTCAGGCATAGAAGTACAAGAAACGCGACCTGCCAGATCATTCGAGCGAAAGGATTTCACGATTAGGTCTGAACGTCTAGCCGTTGCATGTGTAGTAATTCGTGTTGTAATCCAGACTCGGTACCGGGTCCAAAGATGTTCGCTCAGCATTGGCAAGACCCTAATCGAACTCCAAACCTCGAAACCAACCTCGGTCAAGAAGCCGATCAGATCTCGGGACCGTGGTGCTTTATTCGGTTCATGGGATCGGGTCTCTCTCAGCGACCTACACGTAGGTGGCAACTGGCGCGACCTCGATGCTTGCGATACGAGACGACTATCGGGACGCCACGATTGCCTTACGGCGCTAGTCGAATACCGTGGTCGTTTCGCTTGTTCTTATCCCGACCGGATCGTGGTTCGATTTGTCCCACCTAAGACCTGTCTTGAAGCTTGGTCGCCATGAGCCGCATGAACGTCCTGACTGATTCCCAAATCTCCTCAGCCTGGTCCGGCGTGTACTTGCCCTCAACGTGCACGGCCTTATTGCGCCAAGCGTCACGGATAGCCATTACGCGCTCGCTTATCGATGCGAAGAACGCTGCATCAGCATTCCACTCAACTGATCGATCCTTGGGAGGCTTGCTCAACTCAGCCCTGAAAGGGGCAATCACGTTTTCCCAGTTCGGATTCACTGGAATCTGAAAGTTCAATTCCTCGGCAATTTGCCGAATGGCGGATTCAACCACTCGGGCCAAGTGAAAGACGCATGCGGTACCACGCCCAAGCGCGAGGCAGTTCGTTGCTTCGGCGACGTCATATTTAGCAGACGGAAAGGCCTTGGCGACTTCCTCGCCGAAGGGTTGCTGGTTCGTAAACCAGGCTGCTTCTTGCTCGCTCAAGACAAGAAAATAGCTGTCGCGCAATTCGTGCAGCAGGTTCTCGTACAGATGGTCGGCGGCGCGTCGGATGGTTTTGCCGTCGAGTGGTTGCGTGGTAAGCGCCGCCCGGAAGGCATCCATGTTCGCGACTGAGACTGCATAGCCCATGGCCTCCAGGAATCGACGGTCCGCGTCGAGATACACCAGATAGCCTGGCGCTTCCTCGACGAGTACACCGTCGGTCACGAATTTGGCCCGGTCAAGAGTCGCGAGCAGGGCGGCGAGTTCCCGAACACCGATGCGCTTCATTGGAGAACTGCGCGGTCGGTCAATTCCCCACTACCACGATCCCGACCTCAGTATGTTGATCGTTCCTAGCTCGTCCGCGTGCGCAGAAACTATGGCTGCAGCGGACGGTCCGACGACAGCGCAAACCGAATTCCGTTTGGCTCGGGCGAGACGGGCTCGATTTCCCGGTGAGTCACTGTCGAAGCCTAAGTACATCGCCACCTTAAAATGTCAGCGGTTCACAACCGAATCGTCGGCGCTAGCCGAGTCCATCAGACATGCCACCAACTTCGCACGAGTCTGAGGATACGAACACGGAAGCGGGAGCACGCTAGACGCGCCGATGCCCGATCCAATTTGGTACCACATCCGTTCGTCGCGCTCTCAACCACCGGGCCTCGCCGGAAGCGACTCCCAGCGCGCTCGAACTTATGTAGCGGCGCTGGAGCAATTCGAGGAGCTGATGGAGGCGTCAGCCACCTTATCGGCTCCAAGTCGCCCGCTGACGATGTTCTATGCACTTGCGCAGGCTGGTCAGGCAATCGTAGCCGCACATTTTCCAAAACCGCCCCCGAGATCGCATGGGCTAACGCTCCCTGATCCTGGACCCAACTTGATGGCCACTGCGGTGCAAGTGCACGGTAACGGTTGGTATCAGGCTGTTAGCGAAGCCGTTGCATCGCCACTCTTGCAAAAGGCGGAACTGGGTCAATTGTGGGCAGCGATTCCTGACCTTGCTCGTACCCCCCTGCCACCCCCAGCGCGAGCTAAAGCGCTTCGAGTTGTGCCTGTCCTTGAGGGTCCATTGAGATTTACTCCTGCGAAGACCGCCGTCGCACATGTCCTATTTGACCCTATGCCAATGACTCCAGAGGAGGCGGCGGATCGATTAAGGAACTACCCTCAAGCAGCTCCGGCATTCATCGCGACGGTGCCTGGTACCAATCCTCCAGGGATGATTACGTCTTACGTCGGCAGTGAGCCGAGCATCCGCGTTCATTTCTCACTTGGAGGGAACGAAGAACCGCTCCCTCAACTCACTATCCTGGAGAGTCGCGCTCCCGAGTACCGCTTCTACGACCACTATTGGCTCGTTCCTGCCATGTCTGAAGGGCAGGTGTTGTCTCCCCTAATGCTGTGGTGGGCGCTGCTTTTCGGCTTGTCGATGCTCGCCCGGTACCACCCCAATGCCTGGGTTGCCGCGCTTGAAGTCAATCGCTCAGATTTGGCTGTCCCGCTTGAAGATGCGCTTGACATGGCCCAATCGGCTGTTCCTCATTTGGTGCTTGAGGCGTTGTTGCGGAAGCCGATTAGGTAGCGCGTTGACCACTCCATCCATTGACAAGTCAGGCTCCGGATTGCTTGGGTGTATCAGCTACCGGGACCAGTCTCGTTGGCGACACACTCTGGGTCTGTGCCACACCCGTGTCACCATGACACATCCGTGTCACGCATATAGGAGGTCACAGAAGAACACAAAGAAGCCTCAATTCAAGAGCCACGTTGACACCGAAGGACACGACAGGAGACGGCATTACCGCGGTTGCTTTCGATAAGACTTCGGTATAGGGACCAATCACACGCTGGGCTAAAGGAGCTTGCGCAGTTCAATCCCAAGGGCCTTGTTCGCATCCTGGTGCGAGTCTATGAATCGCTTGTAGTGCGCCCAGAATTGCTCGTAGCTGTCCGACCGGAGGATCGTGGTGATGCCTCGTTCGATGAATGCATTGATCGTGCCGCGCAACTGGTCATCACGAACACGCTCCACAAGCTTCAGCATCCGTACGCGGGCACTCTGTTCAGCCTTCTGCGGTTCACCGAGTGGCGACCCCCTCAGCTCAGCCCATGTCTTGTTCGCCACCTCGGCATCTCTGACCCAGTCCTCCAACGAACCTACCGCTACCATCCAGTCTCCGATTGCGTCTTGGAGTTCAAGCAAGGTAGACCGCTGTAAGTCGTCTCGAGCAGCTTGGCGCTCCGCGACACGCTGGATCGTTTCTCTGCCCGCTCGCCAGCGTTCGGTTGCCAAGCCGATCAGTCCGCCTGACACCGTGCCGGCGATAACAGCGATCCCTGCAATGAGCGCTGTGGTTTCTTCTATTGGCATGCCCAAACAGACAGGGTAGAAGACGGTACCGGTTACGTCGCACTGGCCAGGAGTGTCTCGCCTTGGTCTTACCGTGAAACACTGCTTTTGGTCCCCGGAGTCTGAGCTCACCATTGTGGCCATGAGGCAGAATCGCGCTCTCGGACACGGGCAGGCCCAGAACCGAATTACCTTATGACAGAGGCTATGACTGCCCTGATTGAGGCCGACCTACCGGACAGCTGGCAAGAGTTGGAAGAGGCTGTCGCCAGGATCTTGGTCGAATGCGGCTATGACGTTGAGCTTCACAAGACAGTCAAGCTTGCGAGAGGAGATGTCGATATCGACGTTTGGGCAGATGACCACAGTAGGCCGCCAAACGTCATCGCGGTTGAATGCAAACTATGGTCGACTCCAGTCCCGAAGACTGTCGTTCACAGCTTCCGAACGGTGGTCGGGGACAGCGGAGCGAACGTGGGACTCGTCGTCTCATCTGCCGGATTCCAAGAAGGTGCTGTAAAAGCCGCCGCTTACTCGACCGTGCGCCTTCTCGATTGGGCAGGGTTCCAAGAGATGTTCATCGAACGTTGGTTCACGCAATTCATGCTGCCCAGACTCGCTATTGAGACCGACCCACTCCAGGAATACACCGAGCCAATCAATTCGCGGATCTTTCGGAAGGCGGACGAGCTGGCACCCGGGCGCCAAGAACAATTTAAGGTGCTACGCAAACTCTACCTCCCTCTGGCAGGCATCGCTCTCGGGTTCCGTGCACGCCTCCTTGACCTCGAAGGCGCCGATTCGCTTAGCCTCCCACTGCGGCCCACCGGCGGCGATCTCTCGGAATTCGGTGTATTGCTGCCAGACGACATTCTCGACGCGAAAGCCCTGCGACCGCTCATGGACGCGCTGATTGAGCACTCGCGAGATGCCACAGCGGAGTTCGATGACGTTTTCGGGTCGCGTGCTTGAGTTCATGAGACCAATCGACCCTCGACGGTTTGGGCGACCGTTGCTATCGATAAGAGGCAACTATCTGCAGCCTGGCCTCGCGCGCGTCCTCTATATGTGTAGAGGTCGAGCAGATGCTTCGGATAACTACCTGTTCTCGCCATTTCTAGCGGAACCAGCGCTCATTACGCATTCGAATCGTCGGAACAGTTACTTCGGGAGTCGCTGAAGCCGTTGACGCTCAAAGCTAGGCTTTTGGCGCGGCGCCGGGAGTAGGCTGCCGGTCGCCGGACGTCGCGGTATCCTCGCTGGGCATCGGCGAAGACGTCCTGCCGTCGAGAATTGCCGGGATGTGTCAGTACCTTGGCAGGGCTAGCAGGTTGTCCTGCCAAACTCCGTCCTTAGATGTCCGAACGTATGGAGGATTGGCGCTGACCACCAGCACTTGCACCCGCAAGTTCCCAACAACGACGTACGCCTCGCCGCCATCGCTGATCCAATTCACCATGCCGGCCCGATCCGTCTGCCCGGTCGCTCCGCCTTCTGGATTGCGCCAACGCAGGGATTCAATGTGTTCGTGGCGAGAACCGCCCGGGCTCATGTGAATTGCTGTGATGTCTATCACGTCATTCGCTCCATTCCGAAGGACTAAACGAACGGATGTACGCGTTAGCGTACCATCGACGCGAGAATGACGAAGAGACGAATCACGCAGCTCTGGCTGCTGATCGCGGTGGTCGGAATCCAGATCGGTATCGTCGCTCTGAGTATCGCGCTGGCGTCTCAGATGCCAGCAATCGCAAACGGCCTTAGCGGCGCGGCGACGCTGATCCTTGCTGGACTGACCGTATTGATCCTCGTCTATAACGCAGGTGTTCTTAATGCGACGCAGCAGTCAGCCTCAGCAACTCGCGACGAAGCAGAGGCTACTCGCGATGAGGCGCGGGCGACACGTGAGCAGGCACAAGCCACCATGCGACAAGCCGAGATCGCGACGCAGTCGCTCGAGGAGTTGCGCCGAACTCGGGAGTTAGATGCTCAGCCAGTCATCGTCCGACTCGAAGGAAGCATGCGGGTGGCACAAGGAAGAGTGGTCCGCGATGTTGCGATTACGAACATTGGTCGTGGACCAGCCCTGAACTGCACATACGTGCGGGCGGCGGAGTCGGCAGATGGCAATTTCATGCGTACGGCCCTGTTCGATCTTGGAGTCGGCCATCGCATAGAGCTGCCCGCGGAGCCTGTCGAATCGATGGAAGCAAACCCACTCTCCTTGTTGGGGGAGAAAGTGGAGGCGATCTTCTGCCAGGATCAACTCGGGAACACAATTCGATTCTTGCCCGGTACGCCGCGGCCGGAAGTGTTCAGTCGTGTGCACGCCGACGGCTCAGCGATGCCTCCGGATTGGACAGCCGAGTACTTCCAATTGCTGAACTATCGGCAACCGGAGGTCCCATTGCCGCCTGGTCCAGCATTCGTTGAGGCAACACACGTGCTTGGCAATTACTCCGAATGCCACACTGCGGTAGTTTGGGAAGCAGTGCCGGCGCTCGACCTCGGACTCGCCGAATATGACGTCGATGTAATCCAGGAGTGGGTGAACACATTGGAGCCGCGTGCGAAACGGGCAAGTGCCGACCTTGCGCGATGGGCATACCAGCCTGAAGGAGCGGTTAACGAACAGTTCTGGGTGCGCGCGTCTCCTGGACCGTGCGTTTGCGCCGGGGCAGTGCTTGACTTGCAGTCCGAGCTGGCAGACTCGGGCTCCGGCTTGACCGCGAGTCTTCCCTTAGTCGACTTATCGACGAAGTGGCAGGTATACATGATCAGCGGGCGCCGTTTGGCGCAGGCCCTGGGTGTCCGCCGAATCCGCTACGGCCTCACCTTGATCATGTCTGGAAGCCACGATACACCACGCCTCCAAGACGTCGATTTCGGAATACTTCAGAAGCCGCCCCAGAAAGCCACTCCAAGCTATTACGTTCGGCACTTCTCAAACAGCTCAGCGCCGATGGATCTCGGTGACTGGCCTGAGGACTTCCTGAAGTTAAGTATTCGCGAGGTACTTCGTCGTTTTGGCTATCGAGCCACGGATGAACTGATCTCAAGCCTTCCGTTTGGGCGCCCACCGTCGTAGTCCCACGCCGCATGGTGGTGGCTGTATTCGCTTGTCATGAAACAGATGGAGCCATTCCGGCATCAGTTGCTATCGATAACTGCCCCGTATCGTTCCCAAGTCACTTGCTCCACCGTGGCTTGGCAAAAAAGAGCCCTAGGAGGAGGCTCGCTAGCACACCCGTTGCAGTGCCAGATACCAGCAGCTGTAAGTCTCTACTTGATGAGAGGCTCTCATCGTGCCAGTCGACCTCGATCACCTGTGCGTATCGCTCTGCAGCGATTGTTGTGCTAATGCGGCGCACGGTCCGATTGTTGATGATTGTTGCTTCGACTGGCGCTCCGCTTGCGTTGTAGTAGACATCGGCGTCTTTCGGGAGAAATATCACGACACTGATTGGGTATTGCTGTCGGCTCTCACCAGTGGCCACCGCATCGCTAGACGCGGCCGTCGTGGTCAACGGTGGAATCACCAGTACAACTGACCGATCTGTGTAGCTGAGGTGCTGTACCCCACCCGTCCATTGAAAATGCACTGGGACCGGCCCTTGAGTCTTGACCGGAAATAGGACACAGCGAAATCCCCGCTTCACGGAGTCGACGACTGGAGCTGGCATCCCCGACGATTTGGCCGAATCGTACGTCACACAGTCAATCGGGTATTGCGGAGGGCCGAAATCTGTGTTGGGGGGAAACAGCCTCAATGGATCGGGAGGCAACAAAGCGAGTTGCGAATTGCTATATGTGCTATCTCCGCATATCGATCCAGTATCGAGGTACTGCTGGAGGTAGCCAAGCTGGATTCCGGGGTGAGCGCTGCTCGGCAACGCGAGATTCAGGAAAGTCGACGGATAGTCGTCTACCAGGACCGAGGTGTCAATGGTATTTGAGCCCTCGGTGATACACATGAAGATCGTTATCGGATGGTCGCGATTGTCATGGCGCTCGACTGCGATGCCATCGGTGGCCGAACCACTAGCCCCGCTATTGAACGCAAGTATCACGAAATCCCAGTAGCCGACGCCGAACAGGAGAACCAACAAGATCAAAGCAACAACGATTTCGATCCCAAATCGGGGCAACAAACCCTTCGGTCGAGATGCTGCGTCTAACTGGGCGATAGAACTGGGTTTTGCACCGTCCTGACGGGGGGCCTGCGTCGGTGCTGGCCTTGCTTGATCAGGCAGATCGTTCTCGTTAGCTTGAGGCGATTCGGGCGGATCGATGCTCAATGACCAGCACCTGACAGTATGGCAACGATCAACTGTTGACGATGCATTGGGTAACACCAGCAGGGCGCCGCGGGTCCTTGGCTACTTCTTGGGCCGCAGACCCGACTCGTTCATTAGATCGCAGACCCAAACGGCTCAGGCCGGGAACTCAAGCCGGCCCGGTCCCGCTGCTTCCGCGCAAGGTCTACCACAAGTGTGACGCCGAGTCAATTTCCGTCGCCGCGTGCAGAGACGAGCCTATCGAACCCTTGCTTGCGATAAGGCGCCGCTATCAGCAGCGGCATTCGCCTAGGACGAGGGAGAACGGGAATTTACGGCCGAACAAAATTGATGTCAAAACCGTGGTATGACCCACCGCATACGGCACTGGGGCTCGGATAGGGTGGGGAGATGGCGAGAGTTTCGACGTTGCCCGAGTTGAATGTGATGCCTTGAACGAAGACCCTGAAGTCGAAATCGCTTTCGTGAATCTGCATGATCGTCCCCTCGCCATCGGAACCATCAGACACCTGATAGACGCACACGTGATCGCCTTCAGTGCGAATCTTGATCGTGGCACTAACCGCAAGCCTGGTCCATGTAATCCCGGTGATCGTGATCCATAGCCGATTTGTGAGGTAGGCTCGTTCTACTCCAATCGAAAGGCTTGCGGGTCCGGTCGTCGGGTCATAGACCTTTACGCTTGGCGAGGGGGTTGAGGGCGACGGGGTTGACGGCGATGGGGTTGAGGGCGAAGGTGTGGCAGACGAGGGGGTGGTAGGTGATGCTACGGGCGTCTTTGTTCTGGTTAGCGTGGGGGCTGGACTGCTGGAGGCCCCAATGTCCGCAGCACCGGCGCCCAATACGCAGATCACAGACGCCACAACTGCCCATCGCGCGGACTGCGGCGATCCACCCACCACGCGGATCGCAGCTCCCAGACCCGACCATCGACCGAACAGCGGCGAACCCGCTGCCCGCCGGTGGATCAGAGCAGCTAGTGCATTCACTACAACCAGCGCGACCGCAAAGATGAAGACCTGGGTCCCGTCAACGTGAAGCGGCACGAAAAGCGCGATCGCCGCAGCATCTGCCCCGAGCAGCAGTCCAACTCCTGTGTAGTCGGGACGGTGGTGGTCGCCCATTGTCACCTAACGACACCGATGGCCGGACTCCAGTAGCAACGCCAGTGGCAGGACTCCTGTGGGTTCGCTCGCTTCGCGGCACCGCCTATCACCACCATGGCGTCCAACTAGGACGGCTCAAAACGCCAGACCTCAGGCGTTCCATCCGTCACGGAGTGCAGCCGTCACTATCGAAACGACCGCACACGACCGTCCAAGATCGTCGCTTTCCAGGTTGAACCGCCTCGGACGCCATACTCAACCCGATGCGAGCGCCACAATCGCACTGCGTATGGCCTGGCAATCCCGCTCGCCCGTGCCCGAGCTCTCTGCCGCGCGTCGGCACAGATAGAACGCGTCGGTTAACGATTTGAGTGCGCTGTCGGCTTCCTGCTTAGCCGAGGCGTGAGTGGCAGGTAAAGTAACGTAATCGCGACAGACGGTCGGTAGTTGGGTAGCACCAGCCTTAGCCACATCGGCACAGTTTTTGGCTATGGCGATTTCGCCGGAGTGAACAGCATTGAGTTCGGCAGCGGATAAAGCAAACGCAACTACGCCAAGAACGAATATCGCGTAAGCCAGCAATGCCCAGATGTCACCGACCGACTTTGACGCTCGGCCACGGATGACAACCAGAGCTGCTTTTGCCTCAGTTTCGAGTACGTCATACTCGATTTCATGTGCCATGGCGCGATAACGCTTCGCGGCCGCGTCGTCTGATCGTTGCGCAATCCGCTCAAGCTGATGAGCGCGGGCCTCGTATGCCGCGAGCGACGGCGCCCTATTGAGCGTCGCAGCTCGCAGGTAGATCTTTTGCACTCTTTCGGATTCGCCATTGCGCAGGTCCTCCATGAGCTCGACATCCGACGCGAGAACAATCGGTTCGTTCAGGCGCCATAGCCGATAAGTGAAAAATCCAACCACGGCTGCCATCACTAGGAAACTGAGAGGTAGTGCCAAAGCCGCCATGATTGGGGGTCCTTGAGGCACTGGAAAAACGTCGCCGAGCTTGGCGATGCCAAGGGCGGTCAGAACTGTAGTCCCAAGCCCGCCTAGGGTCTTGGCCGTGAGGTCCGCGCGCTGCCGGATTCTGTCCGAGCCATCGCGGAACCGGTCGTGAAGCTTCTCCGAAATGGATTCTGCACTGGACTCGGTCTTCGTGTCGGCCACTGCATGATCCCCCTCTACTCGCCTACGTCCGTCTCCTCGACATTCGTGCGTGCGCTGTCGGCTGGCGGTTTCTTACCAAGCGAACCCTCGTGACGAAGGCGATCTGCTATCAGAATGCCCTGCTCGTGGATGTCTAGCACTTGCTCGTAAAACAGGTGTAGCTCGCGGTCCGTATTTGGGAGGTTTGCTCCCGCCTGTTCAAGGTGTTGTTCCGCGCTCGCCAAATCCTCAACAGCAGCCTCCAAGTCGGGCATTCTGAGCGGGGCTTTCTTGGCGTCGTCCTTGCCACGTTTTGAGCCGCGCGACATGGCGGGCAGTCTAGACCGCTTCTGGCTCGATGTCACACGAGTACAGCTCTCCACCGAAGAGCTCGCCAGGCCCGCCATTCGTGTGCAAGATGTTTGGTAGGAACTCTGCGTCGCACGGCTTGCGCTACCTGGTGCCGTCCAAGACCAGCGATCGGGCCGTGTTGACAAAGTGTTTAGACAGAGCTATAAGCAGCACGGTCATCGGCTCGTGTCTGCGGGATGGTTACAGCTGGTGGTTTTTGTTAGCAGGGCCCAGCTCTTATGGCAGCGTGTCGGGAGGACCAGGGGTCAGCGTAGAGGCGTTCAGAGTCCGACAGCACACCTCTAATGGCAAATTGGCACGCCGGTGGGGTCGACATCCTGCGTTGGTTCGGCGCTGTTCTCTGGTGGCTAGTGCTATCAGTGGCGTTCACGTTCACCGCCAGCGGTCAACAGATATTCGATCAGATCCACCATGCAAACCTCAATCCGGTTGATCTGTCAATGAAAGGTGAGCTTGTGCCGGCAGCCGTTGCTCTGTGGGCTACAGGAGCATTAAGCCTCTGGCGAGAACGCGATGCAGTTAATGGCCGGATGAAGTGGTTGGCGGACATCGTCATGGGTACTTGCATTGTGTTCGCCGTGTATTTCGCGACCGATATTACCAACGTCGCCCAACAAGTCCTTGCAACTACGGGCCACGTAGGAAGCGAATCGATCGGCCGTTACTCCCTGGCCGTCTTTGGCGGGGCGGTCGGTACAACTAGCCTCGGTGCCGTCCTAGTGGCCAAGTGAACCTAGTGCGCATTGCGACCATCGTCGCCACGATCATTGTGGTCGGGCTCCTTGTCCTGGCCTTCAGGAATGGCGCAGCTTGGGTCGCTGGAGGACTTGGTCTCCTAGCGTTAGTTGTCGGCTTTCTGGTGTCTCGACAGAACCGGTCATAAGAACTACTCGTCGAGAGGCACCAGCTACGTTAGGGACGACGCTGGACCCGGCGTGACTTCTGGCTAAAGCGAGCCCCAAAGACCCGACCTCAACTTCGCCAGCGTCCGCGGCTCGCATCCGAGTGCCCTCACGCACGGTGTCGTAAGTCCAGCCAATCCGCGCCTCCGTCACGATGTTGCTCGCGATAACCCCATCGGTATCGGAAGCAGCTAGCCGATAGGTCCTGACCCGGCCTCCTGGGCGGTGTCAGTGTTCGGTCGGCTCGAAACAATCGGTTCTGTCACAGAGTTACCGGTAGGCTGGACGCGCACCGTGACTGTCGATTCGCAACCGCCCTCAGACGAGGATCCATTGGAACTGGTCAAGCGATTCCAACGGACGCGGGGGACGTTCAGTTGCCTTGGTATGGGCTGTCGCACGACCCTTCTCGTCCTTCTTGTCGCAATCGTCGCCATCTTCCTGGTTCGCAAAGCTGTAGGCCAGTAGCGAGCTAGGGGCGCAGGATCACGAACTGGTTTCGAAGCAGTCCCTTCACGTCGGCTGGGTCGGCGACGAAATCGCGTCTCTGATCAGCGACTCGGTAGACAAGTCCGCTTTCGGTTCCGCGAAGTTCGCGGAGCCCGGCACCTAGATAGAGCAGACGTACGCCTTTGGTGATACGAGGGTTCGATGGAAGGTGACGGGGCACCGGCACCCTACGCGCTCGTACCGGTTGTCCACAACATCCATTCATTCGCTGTTTCCCTTTCCGGCTTGCACCTCTCCTCCGACCAGCCGCTCACTGATGGATACCGCTCCGGCGACCGCCAGGATTAGGAGCAGGGATCGCACTTCGATCTTATAGACAAGCAGCACCACCGCCGCGCTAATCCAGAAGCCGAGACAGTGGAAACATGTGGCCAAGCCCTGGAGGCGGACCCGAGCCAGCGCAACACGCAACCGACTTAATACGTCGAATGGTCCCGCCTCGTAGGCGATGAGGGCTGTCAGCCGCCATGCCGCAAGCCAGCATGCAACGAGCCAGACAAGCGAGGCGTCGGCGGGCTGAGGCATATCCTCAGCGCCGCCGATGCTCTGTTATGCCGGACGCGTGCATGCGGCGGCCGCTGCAGCGTTATGGGCACGCACCAGGAGGAGGGCACGGGCCGGAGATTGTCCAGCCGAACGGCGCCGATCCGGAGAAAATCGTCGCCCCGAACAGGGTGCACGTCAAGCTCGCATTAATACCAAGGCCATACAGGCAAGACTTGCCGGCCGGCGTTCGGCTGACGCCCGCAACGCCGACGATCGCCGCGGTGCAGGACGCGCAGAGGCTGATCCCGATGATCGTGGCGCAGGCCGAGGCGCTCCCTATCCCCCAGGCCGTCGCGCCACAGCACGTGACCTTGTAGCCGACGTTGACATCGACGGCCCATGAGACGCCCGCCACGGTGAACGTTGTCGTACACGTCCGGAAGGGATGGAGCCAGGTCGGACACCAATACGTGATCGACACGCTCAAAGAGACGCTGCCGCCGAAGTGCCGGGTGAACGAGCCTTGCGCCAACGGCATGCTGCAGATCGTGGGAATCGGAATCACTAGACCCGGCAGGTCGTCTATGAGCCGTGCCACGGTAGGCACGAGGGTGGCGGTTGCGACCGTGCCATCGGTCAGCCGGACGGGGCCACCACTGGTCACACCGGTATTTGCGATCGCGATGACCGCGTCGCGGATTGCCTTGTTTGCATTGAGTGTCCGCGAGAAGCGCGCCAGCTCATTCGGAGACACAGTCCTGAGGCCACCGGCCGCGAACGCACTCTGGGCCGCCTTCTGCACGGCAGCCCACTCGGCCTCGACCCCAGGGCGACCAGATTGTTTGCGGGTCCTGTACTCCGACTCCAGGCGCGTGTATTGGTATGTGGTCAGCGCCGTGTACAGCGTTCCCAGGAACGCGTCGCGGCTCATCTGCGCATCGCGAACTTCCTTGGCGGTCTTGCTCGCATGGACCGCCCGCAGTTTGGCCAATGTCCGCGTACTGGGTCTAACGGCCTTAATCCGGACCCGCGGATTCTTTGGTGCCTTTGGAACCGGCTGCCTTTGCTCCCAGCTGCGCAGACTTGCTTTAGCTCTGCGGGCTTCTATCTGATTCCGCGGGAACTTTGCTGTAAATGCCCGCCCACGAGCGGTCTTCGTCGCCATTGATCCCTCCCCCGGCCTATGGCCGGTAAGTCACGCGATCTAACGACTGAAGGTCGTGCTTGCCGGTGGCGTAGCTGCAGTCGCACAGCCACATTCGCCGGAACTGTTGATCGAATTGTGCTCCCACCACGGTGCCCGTCAATAGGTTTGATTTGCAGACCTTTAAGCATTCGGTGAATTGGACCGGGAGTTTTCTGGCTGTTCACACCTCGATAGGACTAGAGCTGAGGCGCGATTGAGAACCCGCCGGGGCCAGTCTCATCTCCGCCGTCGCGCCCTCCGATCGGGTCGATTTCTCGTGATAGCGCGAGCTTAAAGAGATCATGGTCCCTCGGGCACGCGTCCTCGAGTGCCGCGCGGCGAGTTGACCGCGCCGTTGGTTGCGATAAGGCGAGCAGATATGTAGCGCTTTCGGGCTCGCAGTCGATTCGAGCCCGCCGCGATTAGCCCGGTTGGATGTCAATGGCCAGCAGGCAGATAACGTAGTTGCCAGTCACCGCCTTCGCGAGATCTATGTTTCTCAGCGCCACGAGCGAAACGCGACTGCCCTTGAACCTGGCTAGTTGGCTCGCCGCTGTCGTTCCTTGCAGGCAAATTCCATCTACCGGATGGCCTATGTCAGGGCTGGTAAACGTGAATGTTGACGGTGCTGTGCCGTTGCCCGTGTGAATGGCGCTGATCATGCCAGCTACATTGACGTAGTTTTCATCCTGGCCGTCCATTCCGGTGAAGGTCAGGGTGTCGGTCGCCTTGTCGTACTTGACTTTGATGCGGCTGTCTTGAACTCCGAGCGGGTGCGGGTTCGTCCAGGTGTGAATCGACTTCTGGTCCGGAATTCCGACCAAGAACGTGTTGATGTGACCGCCGAGTGTGGCGGCGCGCACCGGATGGATTTCAAAGATGTGGGCATCGTCGTTCGAGTTGAAACCTGGATGCTCGAACATGCATCGGAAGTATCCGCTGACCGCAACGGTCGAGCCGATCGCCTGGTTGAAAATCGCCAGGTATGGCTTTGCGCTCTGTAGCTCACAGGCGATATGCGGTTTGAGCTGAGCAGTGCCAAGGCAGAAATGCAAGTCGCCATCGCCCGATTGGGCCGTGTAGCCACCTCCACCTGCGGGTATGGTCGCAGTTCGTTTGCTGGTCTTCGGATCCAGGGCGACGAGTTGCTTCTTAAGCAGTGTTCCCGTGACGGTGATGTCCTGGATTCTGGCCAGCTGAGAAGCGTGCGGGACTGAAATCACCTTTGGAGGGCCAGGGCTGATGCTGTAACCATTAACCAGTGGAGCCAACTGAGCAGCCAGGAGGACGGAAGGAGCGGCAGTCCTCAATGATGCAGATGCACCTCAAGCCTTGATTCGCGGCGGCATGCCATAGTGATGATGGTTCGACGCACGCCGGCTGTCAAGGAACTGAACAACGGAGTCCGGCTGCGATGCCGCCAAGTAGTCCCGGTTGCCTGCATTCGTCATGGTACTCGGCGGCACTTGAGGCCAGCACGCTCGAGACTAAAGACGCGTCCAGTACCTCGATATCACGCGCTTTGGCTACGCGCCAATGGCCCTAACATTGACACGAATTGGTAAGCCTAGGACTTGATGTGAGCCAGCTTATCCGTGGACCCTCGTCTGGTTTTCTCTGTGCTCGTCCTTCCGAGCCCTAGTGATCAATGCTGGAGACTTTGACTGGGCGAGGCTAAGAAACCGGTGCTTAGTTGGCCGCGGCCGACGGCCCTCGTATTACTTGGAAAGGCTCGCTTCCCAAATGATGGCCGTTGACCAACAGCTCGATAGAGTATTGGCCGAGCCGCGGTAGTCGCAGCCCGGTGAGGTCAACGTTCAGGTTGACGGCGATAGGCCAGCCAGGTGGTAAGTGTGGCGGCATTTGGGGCGTGACATCGACATGGATCGGAGTCGACAGAATGCTGTCGCCTTCGGCATCCTCGATCTGGACATCGAGGGTCTGTGAGCGGCCGACTTCTGATCGGTCTGCCAACAGCCGAATGACCAGAGAGCCCTTGAACATGGTCGGCACGTCACCAACCCAGAAGGAGTTAATGCCCCCTCCCAGGATGTAGAGAAATCCGTCGGGCGGTCCCGCAGCTCCCTTGGCGATGATTGCGAATTGCATTCGCACCTTCAGCTCGATCGAGGCCGAATTAAGGGTGCCGGAATCACGGGGGCGATCCGCTCCTTCAGTCGTGTCGTGGTCGGGGTCGGCAACGATAGCTGCTCCCGAAAATACGGCTACGCCGAGGCTCCGTCAACCGCAAAGACGCGGTCGACTTGTCCGACTCGAGGACAGGTTCATGAGCTGCGTAGTTGCTGTCTCGCTAGCGAACCTCGCCGCATACGGCTTAAAGAGGCCCCTCAAAATCCTCAGAGGGTTGGCGCCTTCCGATCCCGATCGCGCTGACGGCAATGCTTTGTCGAGGTCGCAGTTGGGCCCGTTGAGGTCAAACTGCTGCCCCAACTTGGCCAGCTCCGCTGCTGCAGTTGGCTTGACACGACGACCGACACAATCGACGCAATACGAGGTATCGGCCTGCATTCGTGATCGTTCATCGGTGGATAGTCGCGTTGCTTGAATGGCACTCTGCGCACTGGCACGGTCGACTTGTGGAGACCTCGCCGACCGGCGGATGTTAAGTGGTTAGGCGGTCCCGACTTGACAGGAGACTCCAAAGCGTCTAGAAAGTGTTGGCACTGAGGCAACTGGCCTGGCTGCCTAACGTCCGGTCGCTGAATCAAGATCAGCGGATCACTGGCCAGGTGCGGGACGTCGTGTAAGGGAGAGGGGTCATGGCGCAGCTAGACGGATGCGAACTCGCGAAACTAGTGAACGCTTACACGGTTGAGAGGAGCCCGAAATCCGTCACGGTTCCAAATGCGAACCAGTTGGCCTCTTACCGGGACGTCACAGTGACTGGGACCTTGCTACCTCGTCGGATCATGGAGATCGATCCGGACGGCAGCACTCGTACAGCCAAGCCTCCCTCGCAAAAGCTTGGGGACAGTTATCCAATGCAGGCGGATGGTGACGTGCATTTTGGCATTGGATGCGCCAATGAGGAGAGCCACGTTGCTTGCGAAATACAGAAGGCGAAGGGCCACTGGCACCAGAAAATCAACGAGTCGATAGGTAACCAGGTGACGGTTGCGGGGTTCTTTCGCTGTCTGTTCGAACATCCAGGATTCTCAAAGGGAGCGGACGCTCACATATTTGAGATCCATCCCGTGAGGGCGATCGATTTTGGGGATGGCCAGGGCTTAGTGTCGCTCGATGTCGAAAAGCCAGAACCGCAGTCGATCCACAAATGGATCGAAACGGCAAAGCGTCGCAACTTGAATAAGGAAGACGCCAAGACAGATGTTGCGTTTGACCAGGGGACTGACAGCCTAACGTTCACGGGCATGAAAGGGATGGACTTGAATTACGTACTCGTAAAGGGAACGGCTAGCGATATCCAGCCCAATACGAACTCCGAGGACCCCGCCACGTTCACCTTCGACTCTCCTCAAATCACTAATCGCGTCACGGTGTCGTGCCTCAAGGCCACGGGCGCCTTATTCGCCCTCGAAGGGCTCAAAAACAAGAGCCGCATTGAAATGGTCGCGCTGCGAAATATCGATCTGTCGGAGGCGATGAATGGCAACTACGTCATCAACTTGTTGGCAATTGACATTCAAGCAGTCTGAAGTAAACCAGAGGGCTGCGGGTGGCTAAGCGATCCGCGGGCGAGAACCGAAAGATCGACGTGATCGGAGCGCGAAAGCGACCCGTGACGGATGCGCGACGCGCGAAGGGCACTAGAGGCGGCAAACGAGCAATCGGAAAGTGGTATGGCGGAAAGCGCGCCGCGGCGGCGGGCGTCAGCCTCCTAGGCTTACCAGCCCTCGGCGCTCGCGTCAGCGGCCGCACGCCGATTGAGTACACCAACAATTACTTCGGCGATCGCCTGAGTGCTCCTTTCATGTGTCCGCTCGCTCTTGACTACAAGTTCGTCCTCGAGACTCCGCTGACGGTCAGAGTTCCATCCCGCAACCGCTATCAGGTGGCGTCGGCGGTGGAGAACCGCTTGCACGATCTGGCGCAGTATCTCTCGACATTCCTAACCCATCCCCGCTATGGTCCTGAAAAGGAGGTGGGTTTTGTTCGGGGCGGCACCCTTCGGCCAATCCACCTTAAAGAACTCAAGTCGGGAACATACAGCTTTGAGGCTGATGGCATCCTGGTTGGCCGAGCTGACCTCTACCGGTTTGTTCAGGGCAAGCTAGAGGACAAGACTGCGGTCCCCGTTCCGACGCCCAGCATGAAGGCCGGGTGGCTCCATTTTGGGATCAATATGCCGAAGTCGCCCGATGCTCGCGAGGTTGCTGGCGATGAGTGGTATGACTTCACGCCCGCGAAATGGCGGCGACGCCATCCAACAATCGGAATCCTTGGCTTAACGCTTCGCATGCGCCCCCGCCCTGAGCGTCCTGTTATCACACCTCAGTACCATAAGCTCTATAAGAGCGGGACCGTGCGCGTGGCTCTCCTGTTTGGTTACGACGAGTTCTATTCGGGGCACAGTTTTGCCCGTGATGCCCGTTCTATTGAGGAGATCATTACCGCAGATCCGAAAAAACGATTTAAGGCTACGAAGACCCACCCCTTCGGCTATCAGGGGCCTGGACTGGGCTTCTCCAAAGTTGTTGGGGCCGACCAGAGCCAACCGCTACTCTTTATCCGGGACGCACAGCACGGCGGTCAGATTCGCATCACGGATCCAACCACTAGGTCGGTGCACCGTATCAATGCTGAAATCCGCGTCTACAATTTCGATAAGTCGTCACACAAACCAAGCAGTGAGCTGGTCAAGGAATTCGTGTCGCCGTTCCGGGACAACGACGTCATCCATTACGACGGACATGCCAACTATGGAGGTGGATTTTATGTTGGCAACCGAAGCAACGACATTCTGTGGGCCGTAGACGTGGGCAGCTATCGTGATGACTTCAGCGCCAATTATCAGATTTTCTCGATCGGTGCGTGCCACTCGGCCGGATATTTTGCCGACCTCTTCTACAACGATTTGAAGCCGCACAAATCGCCGCAGAATCTTGACATACTCGCTGGAGTCAACGAGGAGGCGTTCCCCGATGGAGTCCACATAGCCGTGGATCTGATAGCCAATCTGTTACAGATTGATGAGCCGGTAGTGGGACGAGGCTTAGACTATGAGCAACTGTTGCTCGAAATCAATAGGCCTTCCTCATTCCAGGCCGATATCGGCGTGTTTGGACGACCGGGGCGGGTCGTTAAGACACGCTTAGTGGCATCGACGGATAGAGATGTTTCGGCGGGAGCACTTCGACGAGCGCCTCGCAAGATCGTCCGGACGCCAGCGAGTCGCCGCCGGCCAGCGGTCTTGGCCTCAATAGCTTGAGCTGAGAGGAGGGATCGGACAAGGAGCTGACCTCAGTCGGATGAAGCCCGGCACGGTACCAAATTCTCCTGGTCTTCACCACCTCCCCATCGCTTTACGCCTAACGCCATCTCCAAGACTGCAAACACCACGGCGGGCCCACCTCGCGCGCGTTAAGTGGCGTTACTTGACAGCCCGCCGGTCGTCGTTATACTGCGCTCGGGCTGGACAAGGCGGGTTTCCCATCTGGCCACTCGCCGGCGCGAAGGAGGCCCAGTCACTGTGGTCGCCACAACCCGCGGCCGCGGTCAGTTGCAAGGGGAAGAAGAGGGGCTGGTGCCAAGCAAAGTCACTCGCATCAGTCCGGACAAGCAATGGAAGGCAGAATTCGACGCCTTTCACAACAGCTATTTCGTATACAAGAGCATCGGAGCCGAGGCCACCCTTTACCACTGGACTCTTGGCCACAAGACTTGGTTTGGGCGGACTGGACCCGGATGGAAGGAGCACCCCGCGGATAGCATCGCGATCGCCTGTAGCTTCCAAGGTCTACTTCCGTCGCTTAGTCCGAGCGCCGCCTCGCGCGTGACCACCGAATCGAAGGTGAGCCATTCGGAGAACAAGCTGTGGGCTTTCGGAGTGAACATCTCCTTCGACATGTCGGGCGCCGACCTTAGCAACCCAATGCCGGGCGGGAATGCTGTCCTAGACGTTCGCTCGGTGGCAGCGCAGGCCAGCGTGCGGATTGGAGGCATTGAGCTTCGTGGTGATGTCGAGGCGCAGTGAATGCGCCAGGATGGCAGGCATGTGAGGCCAATCGATTCGACACAACTCTATGTGGCACATATGCGGCGCACCCTCGTCGTTTTCAGAATCTGGATCTGGGGGTTCGCAAGGCGAACTGCGTGATCAACGCTTTCTCGGTCGATACGCGGGCAGGCTAACGGTTCGGGGAGGAACATGGCCGTGAACAGCCTAGGAGATCGGCTTTTGCACGTGGGAGAGGCCGGCGCGCGTGGAGGCCGCAGTGGGCTCGTCAAGCTGTTCCAGGACGCGCGGCCCGAAGAAATCGAGCGAGCGCTGAGGAGCGCGGGCCCAAAAATATCGGCCGATGCGTTGGGCTGGCTCGTCCTTCCCGCTCTGGGTGAGGTTATCTCGACAAAGGGTCGGGTCGATCGAAACGTCCTCGCCGCGCTTGAAGCACTGGTAGAGGATCCCGGTCTCAACGCGAAGTTGCGCATGGTACTCATCGACTTCGTAAGCGGTTTACCACTCAGCCGGACGCAGCTCACCGATTACCGTCAGCTCCTTCGAGGGATCACGGAAGATGCTCGCCAGCCGTCTCAGCTGCGAGCGCTCACAACGGGCTCCGCCATTGAGAAGTTTGATGCGGCAACCATCAAGCTCCTGCAGCGGTTTCTTGACAACAAAGATCCCTGGCTATCTGACGCAGCCTGCCGCGTGCTCACGAACGCGGTGCGTGCAGGGACGAAAGTTCCGAAACAGTTGGCGAAGACCTGCGCGCAGGTTGCGCGTCGTGACCAAAAAGACGCGCTCCGTCGCCCCGCCATTTTGGCGGCGCTCGCCCATCTCGACACCGACGAGACGAACGCCTCGCTTCGCCAGCTGGTTCGGAGTGCTACCACGCCGGACCATCGCGCGCGTCTGATCGCCGCCGCCGGAGAGCGGATCGCAATCGAGTTGCTTGCCGAGCTGATTCGTGAAGCGATGCAGTCGAGGAGCGCGCATGAGAAAGGTGCTTTGCGCGGTCTCTTGGCGGAGCGCGAGGCGATGCTCGCCACCCTGTTCGATCACGGGTTCCGCCGCGAGTTCCTGTTTCTGTTCGAGCTGGTGCCGGCCAGCATCTCGGACGTTGACCGACGGCGCCTTCTCACACTCACAAGTGACCCCAACTCAGAACTTGCCAAAGAGGCGCGGGCGGCTGTCAACAACCTGCCACCAGATCGCAGCCTGACAGCCCTTCACGAACGCGTCAGTCTGCCAGGCATCATCGGCGGGGTGCCCAAGGAGCAGTTCCTGTCGGCCTTGAAAGACGCTAGCGCGCATCGAATGCGAGCACTAAAGTCTCGGAACGGCGATTGGGAAGGGGTGCCGCGCGAGCAGAGGCCCAGGCCGGGACCGGTTCCCTCACCCCCTCCGCCCCAGCGCGGATTCTCAACGGGGTTTCACGCGGGGGACGCCCTCTATCGCGACCTGATCCTGCCCGGCGACCACTGGCACGCAGGGATTTACCTCGGGTTCAATGGCGATGCTGCTGGATTGGGTGAAATGCGGGCCATCAACGCGAGCACGTGGCCTGGTGACGCAATCACGATCGCGAGCGCGAAGCGGTCATTCGCGTCGCCCACGACGGATGTCGCCGCGACAATGGCCGGTTTGAAAGGCGACTTCCTTCAGGCGTTTCGCGAAGGGCATTCGGACAAAAAGGTTTACGACGCGCGAACACTGGCAGGTTTGACGATCCGCCAGCGCGAGTCGGTGCTTGCGACAGCGAACTCATTCCTCCATAAGGACATCTGGTGGACCTGGTACGACATGATGCGGCCATCCGTCTTGGCGTTTCCCAAACGGTGGGATGGCACGCTCAAGTCGGTCGGCGCGTCTCGCTGCGATGGTCTGGTCGAATGGAGTTACGAGTTCAACGAACTGCGGGTCTGCAGCGGCTCCCAGCCTGACCTGTGGAAGATCGCGCAACGGGGGATGAAGCACGTTGACAACCACAACCACTTCCACTGGCCCGGCATAAACAAACACGGGCAGCTCTGCCCCCGGATCCAGGCGGGCGACCAGGGTGACCATTCTCACCGCGGCCCGAGCGACACGACCTTTGTGATCGAGCAACCAGCAGTTCCGAAGATCGCAGACTTCGCTGCAAATGGGTTTGCATTCTTCTTTGTGCCGAGCGTCTTTTTCCGGATCCAGGCACCCGCATATCACACGATCTATGCGCGGCTTACGGTGAGCAAAGACAATGGGCGTCCTCATTTCGTCCGCACCGAGGACCCATATAACAACTCAGGCGCATTGGTCGGCGACTGGGTATTCAAATCGGTACCGGCCAATCGCGCCGACAAGCTTTTCGCCTGGTGGCTGGGGAAGACTGTCGACGGCACCGATTTTGCGGGCAAGAACGGGGCCTTTACATTCCACCTCGTCGCGATCGACGCAGGTGGAAACGTGAGTACGATCTCGACGGCGATAGCGGTGATCGACTGGACCGCCGCGACGAGTGCCAAGCCGCAGCCGGTCGCCAAGACATCGGGCGCCGATCGCCCGCCGCGCCTCCGGGAGCTGGTACGCGCCGGGGAGCCCTGATCGAGCATCAATACGCGAGAATGACCGGAGTAGGCAGCGGAACGGAAACTGGCCGGTTGATCCTGTTCAGAACCACGGCCAATCGGTGTCCAAGAGTGTTGCCGACGATGGTTATCACAGGCCCTGGTGTCACGAGCCGACTCGATGATCAAGCGAAGGCCCTCAGTGCCGTCCAAACGTCTGCGAACGGCAAAATCTGGCGGGGTCTGGGCCCAGAAAGCCGGCCTCGCCTACACGAATGAATCCCCTCCGGTGCGTAATAGAACGACCTTTCTCAGGATTCCCGCCAACCTCGAGGTCTCGCGGCCTTGTTGGTCGAAACACGACGGAGGCTCCGCTGACTCTGGAGCTTCGAGAGTTCGCCTGGGCGTTCCGGCGTCATCCCAAAACCAAGGAGGCATTAACAATGGGACAGATCCCAAACTTCAAACCAAGCAAGCAAGGATTGCCTTACTCAAACTCTTGGGACCACTATCCCGACATAACGATCAAGCTTCCACGCCCATTTGGGTCGATAAAGATTGGTGATGCCAGCAATGGTCTGTGTGGCGGCATGGTGTTTGCTGTGCGGGACCTCTATGAAGCGCACAAGCTTCCGCCACCTGGCAAGCCGCAGGAAGGCTCACCCGCATTCGACTATTTGGTTAATCGGTTGTTCGCCAGCTTCGACCTTCCAGAAGGCGTGGCGAAATACTACGCGTGGATGAACCTGCCTGCCCACGACACCGTGCTTGGTCCGCATGGAACCTCGTGGCGCACTATCCGGCAGACGATGCCACCGCTGCGTCGCAGTATCGATGCCGGACATCCGGTCCCGCTCGGTCTGGTCTGCGTGCATTCCGCCGATCCAACACTGCTCGGTAAGAATCACCACGTGCTGGCGTGGGCGTACACCGACCGCGGCACGACGACCACGGTCAAAATCTACGATCCCAATGCTCCTGGAGACGATTCGGCCAATATCACATTCAACAACAACAATCCGAAGCACACCACCGCATTTCAATATTCCGGCGGCGAACATGTCTTCGGATTTTTCACTGTGCCTTATCGTTCTAGAAAACCGGATCCTCTTTTCAGCCCGACGAGGTAAGCAGCCCGAAAGTGTCCGCTGCTCCAGCGCTAGGCTTCGCCGATGTTCACAATCACCAGTTCGCCAACTTCGGATTTGGGGGCAGAATGTTCTGGGGCGTACCGGAGGGTGCTCTAGAGCACGCCGTACCCTACTGCACCCCGGCCCACGGTCCTGCTGGAGCATTGGATGTATTCAGCACGGTGATTAAGGCGAGCCTCTACTCAGAGATTCGAGTAGGGCACAAGGTGGGGGGGAATCCGCAGTTCGATGGTTGGCCCAGATGGGACAGCGTTACCCATCAATCGATGCATGTGGACTGGCTGCGTCGGGCGTGGCAGGGCGGTCTGCGACTGATGGTCATGCTGGCCGTCAACAACGAGTACATGTGCCGCCTTCCAGGCGTCAAGCGCAAGGGCTTCACCTGCAACGACATGGACGCGGTCGATCGGCAGCTGCGGGGCGCAGTCGATATGGAAACGGCAATCGACTCGCAGGCTGGTGGACCGGGCCGGGGTTGGTATCGCATCGTTCGGAGCCCGCAAGAGGCAGCGGCTGCGATTGCCGGCGACAAATTGGCGGTGGTGCTTGGAATTGAAGTCGATTACCTGTTCGCTAGCTACCTCGGCCACAAGCTTTCTGAGGCTCAGGTCGCGCAGCAAGTCAAGGCATGGTTTGACCGAGGCGTCCGGTACATCTTTCCAATCCACTTCGGGGACAACCTTTTTGGTGGTGCTGCATACCAGAATGGCCTTAAGACAGCAGGCCCGGTTGGGTTAGCGGGAATTGCGCCCTTTTACCACCACGACACTGTCGACGGCGCACAGTTTGGTTATAGATTTCGCGCTGGCTGGCCTTACGATGTCGAGCATAAAAGTTCTGGACATATCAACGCACACGGCCTGACAGACCTCGGAAAGTTCTTACTCCACGAGTTGTCGGGTTACGGAATCCTCTGGGACGTCGACCACATGTCACGAAGTTCTCGGAGCGACGCCCTGAACATCGCGGAAACGTTGGGATATCCCGCCATGTCTGGACATACTGGATTAGTCGACCTTTGCCGAGGCAATGCTGCATCAGAAGGGCAGCTAACTGCCGACGAAGTGGAACGCGTATATGGCACTGGCGGCATGATCTCGCCGATCGTCCGCCAGGGTTCGATCGCTGAGACTGGAACCTGGACCAGGCCAGCCGGGAGGACGATTCCTCACACCTGCAGCAACAGCAGCAACAGCTTTGCCCAGGCCTATCTCTATTTGGTTGACAGGGCTCCTGGTCATCCTATTGCGATAGGCACCGACTTGAATGGGTTCGCGGGTTTGCCCGGACCGAGATTTGGCTCGGAGCGCTGCCCAGGCAACGGACGGAGAAAACCGGGTCAGCAGACCGGCATTACCTATCCATTCACGTCGGTATCAGGTCAAGAGCTGGGGCCAAGCCAGATCGGGCAGAAGCGGTACGACATGAACGTGGATGGACTTGCCCACGTTGGGATGCTTCCTGATCTAATCGCCGACCTCTCTGCTATGGGGCTAAGCAGTGCGGATTTACAGCCCCTAGTAACGTCTGCACAAGCATGGGCGGATACATGGAGCAAGGCTTGGGCAAAGCGAACGAAGTGAGGGTCATCATTTTCGGAGGGGCCGATTCTAGGTTGCTTGGTCCCGGCGACGATCGCGTCCTTGTCGCCTTGTCCCCCTGTGTTCAGAGCCGCGGCGACATCCCCATCGTAATCGGTCGTCGGATTTTGGTGACTTCGATCCTGGCAGCGGGCGACCATGGAAGTTGAGAACCGCACCGACAAGACGGTCTGGTTGGGCCTTTATTCGCTGACCGACACCCTCTACGCAGCTACCACTTTCCCTTGGGGATCGCGAAAAAGGCTCAATCCACATGCACAAGGAACGTTTTCACCGCACGGCCAGCGTCAGCAAATTGTCTTCTGGAACCAAGCTGCTTTAGGAACAATGCTTGCCAGCCCCAAATCAGTGTTCACGTCCGGCGCTGCCACGATCGCCCACGACCAACACGGCTTCTTCGTCTACAACCATCTGGGTGACGCGGTGCCGATGGACAAGATCAATCAGTTCGTGGTGCTTATGCTTGAGAATCGCTCGTTTGACAACTTATTAGGCTGGCTGTACGAGCGAACAAGTAACCAGCCACCACTAAACATCCCGCAGCCGGCTGGCAAGCCCTACTACTTGGGTCTTTCACAAGGAGGATACTGGAACACCAGAGAGGCAGATCGCCACGACACAGCTCCCGCGGCCGAGCGAATCTACGTAAGGCATGGGGCCAGTTCAAACGACAAACCCAATCCGAACCCAAGCGAGGTGTGCCCCTCATTCGTTGAGCAGATGTTCGGAACCGAAACTCCAGCTACCGAGCAGCAGCCGAACATGTGGGGCTTTGTGCAGAACTACGCAAAAGTTCGTGTGAACGCCTTTAACCCCAAGTGGACATGCGCACCTCCACTTGATCGGCCTAATCCCGACGTTGCAGGGATCATGGACTGCTATACGCCTGACCAAGTTCCCGTTCTGAGTCAGCTCGCAACGAGCTATGCCGTGTGCGATCGGTGGTTCGGATCCGTGCCGTGCGAGACATTTCCCAATCGCTCGTTTGTACACGCGGGCACGTCGTTTGGACGCCTAAACATGTGCGATCAGAAATACGACGACTGCTGTGTGCCAAACGTGTTCGTTTACGCCGGCAAACGCACCATATTCGATGTCCTGGACGAGCTTGGCGTCCGATGGGGTCTTTACCAGGAGGCTGCCGTACTCGGTACGCTCGTCAGCATTCAGTTCTGGACCATTGCTCAGAAGTTACGCCGAGCGGCCGATCACCTAGAAGCGCTGCCGAAGGATCTTATAAGTTCACGGCCTCCCGAGTACATCTTCATTGAGCCTGGTTATGTCGTGGAAGGTAGCGATCAGCATCCTCCTTCGACACTAACAAGAGGAGAAGCGCTCATCAAGAGAGTCTATGAAATAGTCAGCCAAAGCCCGACATGGTATCGCACTCTGCTCATCATCACCTACGACGAGCACGGTGGATGCTACGATCACGTCTCTCCTCCCCACGCGCCGCGGCCGGACAACGCCGCTCCCCAATTTGAGGTGGGGAAACTCGATCCTTTCACCATTTACGGTCCCCGCGTGCCTGCAGTCGTTGTGTCGCCGTTCATCAAGCCGGGCACCGTCTTTCGAGGAACGCCTGGTTCTGACTACGACCACACTTCAATTTTGGCTTCTCTTCGCGACTGGATATTTCGCGACGGAAGGGATCTCCTCGGAAACAACGAGAGAATCCGGAAAGCGCCCGTCGTGTGGCCGGTGCTTACACTCGGGTCCGCACGAACCGACCGTCCTCTGGGGGTCGCGGTTGGTCAGGCAGCACCATTCATTTCCCAAGCTCCTACAGATCATGGGCTGACGATCCTGGCTATGGCAGAAGCGCAACGAGAGTTGGTGGCGGAAGCCACAAGTGGTTCGGATTCTCCCTCTGGCGACTGGCAAACTCGCTTCCATCAACTGGCTCAAACGAGGAGGGACGAGCTAATGACCTCAGCCAGATCAGGCGTGTTCCCTGAAGGAATTGCCGTGGCTGACCCTCCGTCTGCGGCCGACCAATAGTGTCGGCAACGTCGGAGAAATCGGAGCCTCCCGCGGCCGCATTGTCGTCCCACATGAGACCAGCTGCCAATCAAGTGAATCGTTATGAGTGGTCTCAACCGCACGCGTTCCCGAAAGGACTGAGTCCATACTCCGCCACAATAAATAGTTGTCTCTCTTCAAGTCGCATTTGCAGTTCGATGTGCGGGACGCCATCTCATGGATCTGTCGGCGACAGAAGGATTAGGAGATAAGAGCAATGATCCTGAAGGTGACGCTGAATGTTCCCGGCCAGCCCTCTGTGGATGTGGACTTCGACCACTGTCCGATGCTGAACGAAAAGATAGTGCTCAAACCCGGTATTGATGGTGGGCCCACTATGAAGTTCGCGATTCAAGCAGTCACGACGAACTTTACGAGCAGCCCCATCGGTTGGTCTCAGGACAGCATCGTGGTCGACTTAGCATGACCGCAACGTCTTGCAGAGACCACCCAGCGCCCCGATTGGCTCGCGGCTTGGAGTAGTGCCTCGCGGAGAGCCTTATGAACGGGAGCACATCCGGCATTCTCGAAGCAAGGAAATGGAGACGGGTCGTTTATCAATTCGGCACTCTACAAGTCCTCAAGTACGCCATTTTCATTTCATCGACCAGAAATGGTGCGTATCGATGCTACACAGCGCCAGTTCCATTCCCCGTCGCTTCAGGGACTCTTACAGCTAGGCAAAACACTCAAGTCACGCTCACTGTGCTGGGGTACGGTGACATCTGGATCTATTCGCCGGATCAATGCGAGTACGCGTTGTATCCCGTCGGGCCGTAGCACCCTAGCTGTGCCAGACGGGAAGGGTCCATGTCATACGCGGCCCGCGCAGGTCTTGCACGAGAAGCAGGGCACTTGAGCCGAGGCGCCGATAAGGCCATGGGCAGCGAAGCCACAATTAACAGCGGCCAGAGCCCGAGCGCGAGTTATCTGGGTTGGGCGCCTGTCCCCAAGATAGGCGTCAACAGTGCCTCCATGAAGCCCTTGTAGCCCCCCTCACCGGGGCTGTCAAGTCACGACTTGACAAGAGCGCTGGTCAGAGTTAACGTTTGAAAACGGGGTCGGCGGCCAGTATGGGGTGGATCGATGGCACAGGACAGACCTAAGGGCGGGGCGTCCAAGAAGCTACCCAGGGACCGACTCGCAGAGGCGCTTGTCCCCGATCCTTCGGCGGCGCCGCCCGATGCGGTGGTTCTACATGGCTGGGTCGGCAATAGTACAGACCCAAGCCGTCTGCGCCTCTACACGACGAACGACATGCGCTCGTATGTGGAGATCCCGGAAGCAGAGGTCTTACACAGCCAGCAACTACCGGACGACCAGGGCACCGTGGTCTGGGTGCCGCGGAGTCTCGTGCTCAAGCAACACACGACCCAGTCGGCAGAAGTCCAGGCCCAGTTCCTGAGCGGCGGCATCGCTGCAGCGCACCTATCGGGTATCGGGGCCGTGGATACCGCCGCTCACGTGCAGCCAACTCCGCCGGCAACTCTTCTCTTCTGTCACCCAACCACGTACCCGGCCTGTTTCCATTCCCAGGTGGTTGCTTGCCCGCCCACACTGCCATTTTGTCCGACTGAGTTGTGTCCACCAAGCAGGTGGGTCATCTGCCCCACCCCAACAATCCATCCATACATCTGTTTCCACACAGTACTGGCGCAATGCCCGACTAGGCTGGCTTGCCCCCCAATCACGGCGGCGTATGTCTGCTACCGCTCGGAGGTCGTTTTGTGTCCGTCGCGGATCTGCCCGTCCGCTTCGATTCCCTGTCAAACCGGCCAAATTTGCCCAAGTACCCTGGCTTGCCCTTCCGGGCCGGCGTGCTTTGGAGCTGGTGGCAACCCCGCTGAATAGATCAACTCTGTAGGCTGGACGCCGTCCCGTTGCGGTGGAGACCCCGCTTACGAAGCAGCCCTTCCAGCCGAGCGCGTCGTTCTCGAATTTGAGCGGCGGATAGATGCTGTCGCAGTCTGAAGCCGCCAGGTATTTGCTGGATCGAGGCTTGCTCACGGCTGACTCCGTGGTCGATGGCGACGTCAGTGTGCGCGACGCGTCTAGCCGCAACCGGAACTTCTTAGTTGAGTGCTCGCAAGGCCCGTCCTATCTAATGAAACAAGGTCTTGGTCCCGAGGCTGTGGCGACAGTTGCCCACGAGGCTGGTGTGTACGAATACCTGTCACGGACGGAGGGCATCCGACAATACATCCCCGGATACCTTGGCTACGACTCTGAGCGAGAAGTGCTGGTACTAGAGCTGGTCCGGCCGGGAACCAACTTGCGAACTTATCATCAAAGCCGTGGCCGCTTTACCCTCGGTTTGGCGGAGTCGCTGGGCAGGGCCTTAGCAGCTCTGCACCGGACTACCGCTTTCACACAGGGAGCTACACCAGCTCCTGAGAGAGCGCCCTTCGTCCTTTCGCTTCACAAGCCAGATAGCAGGATCTTTCGTGACCTCAGTACCACGAGCGTTGAGCTGATCAAGATAATTCAGCATGCGCCGAGCCTTGGTAGGCGGTTGGACGACTTGCGTAGTGAGTGGATACCCAGCGCGCTAATTCATCAGGATTTCAAGTGGGACAACGTTATCGTCCTCAAGACGTCCCGAGCTCGACGATCGACCTGCCTGAAGCTGATCGACTGGGAAGGAGCGGTCGACGGGGACCCCTGCTGGGACGTCGGCTCCGCGCTAAGCAGCTTCCTCAGTACATGGCTGTTCTCGATTCCGGTCACCGGTGAGTCGCCCCCGGAGGACTTCCCTGGCCTCGCTGCGTATCCACTCGAGGCCATGCAGCCGGCAATTCTTCGTTGCTGGCGCTCCTATATAACCGAATTGCGAGCGGACCCGGCCACAGTACGTCGCCGGCTGTTGCGGTCGGTTGAATATGCTGGCGCCCGCCTTGTGCAGACAGCCTTCGAGGTGTCGCAGGTGTCGATGAACCTCAATGGCGCGATCGTGCTCCACCTCCAGTTGGCTCAGAACGTACTCGAGCGCAGCGCCGAAGCGGCTGTCCAACTCCTCGGACTCCCGTTGTACGAGTCAGCGTAATCATGAGCGGCTCCCGCCAATTAGTCGAACAAGCCGTCAGCTCACTAGCGATTCATTCCCCCACGAGCTACTCGTGGTTTGGCCAGATCGTCCAACTGCTTCCGGAGCGTGTCGAGAAGGAAATGCCTCCTGCCACGGCCCGAGCCTACCTCCACTATTCGATGCAAACTCACCTGTACGAGAACTTCTACTGTCGCGGCGGCGCAGCCGCTATGCGTGAGAGCCCTCTTGGGGTGATTCGGCCAGGGTTCACGCCATTCGTTCAACGACTCTCGGCCTCAAACGTTGGCAATGGAACCCGCGAACCAGGTTGGCGAGTGCGGGGCACAGAGAATCGGACAGTAATCGTCGAACGTCATGGTCTTAGCCTCTGGTTGTCGCATGAGGATACTTGGCCCCGAGTGCGCAGGAGAGTGCCTCCGCGCGAGACTACCGTCAGCGTTCGCTTCCCGAAGGAACTGCTACAGCTTTCGCCAGGTTTCTATATGGCTCTCGGCGATCGCTGGCTGGACGCCGAGAACGGCCACGACGTGCTGCGTTTCTATTGGCATCTTCGGAGCGACGGGGCAAACGCATTGGTCGCCGCTGCCACGGTTAGGCTGAACCGAGCACGGCTGCCCTTTCGCTTGAAAGTCGTCAGTGAGCCCGAACGCTACCTGCGTTGTGATGCGGGCGTTTTGTATGCCCGAAAGCGGGATTACGCCTTGCTGGCAAGCGTGGTGCGCGCTGTCTATGCCGACGTCTCGTCCCAGTTGGAGCCGACAACACCCGTGTTCGCCAAGCGTTTGGCGCCCGGGCTCGGGCTGGCGGAGGATCCGGGCCACGGCGATAGCTTCGGCATGCATCGTTGTGGCCTGCTCGCCGAAGGCATCATCAGAGCACACGAGCAGTCCAGAGATTCCGTTACCGAACGCTTCAAAGCGGTCGAGCAATATTTCGAGGAGACGGGGATAAGCCTCTCGGCGCCCTTTTTGAATCCTGGTTCAAAGGATCGTTATGGCTTTCCAGTCGACTGAGACTCCGCTGTCTGCTCATGCCGCATATATTGCTGCGGCAGACGAGATCGGTCGTCATCTATGTGCTGACGCGATCTGGCATGAGGGCCGGTGCAACTGGATAGGCGCGCTGCCCGAAGAGGGTCCCGGTGGTTCGCTCGTCGACGCATACACGACTCTGACCAGCGATCTTTACGGTGGTACCAGCGGCGTGGCAGTCTTTCTGGCCAATCTATACCGCTTCACGGGCGATGTAGCGACCAGGAAGACAGCGCTTGGGGCGATTCGGCAGGCGGTGGCCCGGTCTGTCGAAAAGTTGTCGGCCTCGAACCGCGGCTTATATGGTGGTCGCCCTGGCGTTGCATTAGCCGCAGCATGCGTGGGACGACTTCTGGGGGAGGACACGCTGCTCGAAAAGGCGACACAGCTTTTTGAAGGTGCCGACGCAGAGCCTGGAGTAGGGCGTGAATACGACCTGATAAGCGGCGCGGCGGGCGCGCTCGTGGGCTGCCTGATGACAAGCGAAATGACCGGCGAGCAAAGCTTATTGTCGAGGGCGGCCCAATTAGGTGATGAGCTCATCGCGTCCGCGCAGAAAACAGAGTCGGGCTGGTCATGGTCGTCGCCGACTAATACGAACTCAGAAAACTTGACGGGCTTCTCGCATGGAGCCGCTGGCGTTGGCTATGCACTCCTCGAGCTGCATCGTGCCACCCGCGATGTACGTTACAGGGCCGGAGCAGAGCAGGCATTCATGTATGAGCGTGGGCTGTTTGATGAAAAGGCGGGCAATTGGCCCGACTTGCGCCAACCCCACCCTGGCCAGAGCCGCTTTTCGGGTCGCGTTTTCGCGACCTTCTGGTGTCATGGCGCTCCAGGAATTGGATTGTGCCGGCTGCGTGGGTTTGAATTGCTTGGAGATAGTTTGTGCCGGCGCGAAGCGGAACTGGCATTGGAGACGACACGGCGATCGGTTGAAGCAGACATTGAGGTTGGCTCGGCTAATTACTCCATCTGCCATGGCCTGGCAGGCAATGCAGAAGTCCTTCTTTACGGTGAGCAGGTACTTGGGGCGAGCGCGAGCGAATCTGGGCGATTGGCAAATCGAGTCGCAGCCTTGGGTATCAGTAGCTACCCCGCTCGCGGAAAGCCTTGGCCATGCGGTACTCGTGGCGGACAGAGTCCAGGCCTATTTCTGGGCCTCGCTGGGATAGGTTTGTTCTATTTGCGGTTAGTTGACCCCGCCATCCCGTCGGTTCTGATCCCGAGAGGGGAGGCCTTCAGCAGGTTGGCACTACCTCGTATTGCCAGCATTTAGAAAACCTTTAGTTGAGCACGCCGCCAAAGTTGCAGCCATGTAGGTCGGAGCCAACTCAAGAATTGCCCTGCCAGACGCGGACGTATAGTTGCTGCTGGCGGCCTTCTCTGGCTTGACCATCCTGCCAGAGAATTCCACGCCGACGCACCTGGAGATCTGAACGATCCGCTGAAGCCGCAACCTAACGCTCTTTTCGGGGGTCCATGTTCGGTGCCGGCCAACCCATGCAGATCCTTAATCGCTCCTAGCGCTGCGCCTGGCTAGATGAGCCCCGCTCATACCGAATTGGCGGTGACGTTGAGTAGATCGAACCCCGCAGATTAGCCACTGACGCAAGCGGCCGCGTGAGTTATCCCGACCGAACCCGACCCGATGGCGCGGACGCGGAACCGATGCAGGGCAGTCATGACTTGACGGTCTGTCAATTGACTGTTATATCGCCCCCAATTGCCGGCGCCGTCCGGCTGATTCCATGGGAGGCGCAGCCATGCGCAGGTTCATTCTCTCCTCCGTCCTGACCATCGCAATGTTGGTTTTGACCGCGGCCGCGGTCTTGGCCGACAGCACCGGGCCAGGAATCTAGTCAAGTGGTCAGCCCGCGTGGCTTTCCTTGCATAGTCCCGATGGTCGGCGTGGTATAACGCCGACATCAGCAATCGTCACACCAAGCCACGCGGGCGCCTTCCCGGCGTCGAGGTCGATTTCGCGCTCATCAGGCGGGCGCGGCTTGACGCCAGATTGAGCATGGCGCAGCTCGCGGGTGCAGACTTGACGCGGCAGGCCATTTTCCTAATCGAGGCGGGTAAGGCTCGCCCCTCCATGCGCACGCTTGAACTCATCGCAAGCCGCACGGGCAAGCCGGTGGACTCTTTCCTCAGGGCGCCCCGCGGCAATCGGCGTTCAAGCGGCCCGGCTGCGGCGGATGCCAGGGTGGAAGAGCTCCAAGCGCTTTGTCTACAGCAGCAATTCGACAAGGCGACCACCCTCGGCCTTTCGATGCTGGAACGACCAATGGCACCGGCGGTTGAGGCCCACGTCAGACACTATCTGGGCCAGGCCTTGGTGCGGTCAGGCCGTCCAGACGAGGGTCTGGAACACCTGCACCGGGCTCAGTCGCTTCAAGAGCAGGCCCCAGACCCGTGGTTGGCAGCCGAATGCGCCGACTGGGAGGCCTGCGCTCTCTACCTGAAGGAAGACAATCGGGCTCTATCCGTAGCCGAGGGAGCTCTCAAACTGTGTCGCGCGACCAAGCCCCGTCTTCCCGGAACTGAAGCGCGGATCCTAGAGCACATCGCCACCATTCACGTGAAGAGCCACAGCTTCGATCGCGCCATCACGGTCTATGAGGAGGCCCTTCACGCCGCGGGCGCGGTGCGCGACCTACCTCGACTCGGTAGGACATATCACGGCCTCAGCATCGCGTATCAGGATCGTGGCGAGCTCGGGAGAGCAGTCGAGTACACGCACAAGGCGCTGGCGCTGTACGCGCTCGAACATGACAATGCCCTCTTGGCTCGTGGCGAGAATGAGCTCGGCCTGTTGCTCATGAGGCAAGGCCAGATGGCACGCGCCGAGGATACCTTTCTTACAGCCCTGGCACATTTCGAGGAGGCCGGCACGGAAAGGGCGAAGAGCCACGTACTCCTCAGCCTCGGTGAGCTTCAGCTGAGGACCGGCCGTCATAACGATGGCATTCAGACAGTGAAGGGAGCCATCGATCTGGCGAAGCGACTCGATGAGCGCTTGGCTCAGGCCAGCGGATATCAATTGCTCGCCCAGTTGCAGGAGCGGGCCGGCCGGAGGGAATTGGCTGACAAGCAGATGGGCCAGGCTTTACGACTGCTGCGCACAGAGGGGCCAGGAGATCGACTCGCGGAAGCCCACGCCGCGTATGGCGAGATGCTCGAGGCGCGCGGAGACGCTCAAGGCGCCAGCCGGCACTGGAAGGAAGCGGCAAAGCTGGCGTTGCGCCGGCAGCCCATCTCGTCCACGCCCGCGCGCGCCGTATAGCCGCCGAAGGAGAGGCCATGGTCTGCTCGGCAGAGCCCGATTGCTATCGATAAGTGCTCATTAGCGAGATCAACCGGCCCTCGAGCGCGCGTCGCCTTATTAGTGGGCTGACCAGGGCATTCGCAACGGTCCGCGCGGCTGCCATTCGCAGGGGTGCGTTCACGGAAGGCAGCCGTTAGAGCATTTCCTTGGTAAGGAGAAGGCCGGCGGTTCGAGTCCGCCCGTGGGCTCCATCCCTCTTTCAATGCGAGGCAGCCGATGAGCGAGGACATGCAGTGATCTCGGTTCTGAAAGAGGCACGGACGTAGCGACCGACTGACTAGGATTTCGGGCTCCGTTAGATCCTGCGTCCGCGGTGGGCATCCAGTCCCCGACCCAGGTTCAACGTCGGATGGTTCTCCAAGGAGGTGATGCGCAACAGTGTCGCCGTTAACCCACAGGGTGTCCACCAAAGCGGGTCAATTCCACACCGTTGGTAGCCTCGATCCCCTATTGGGTTCATCAAGGCTAGACATGTGGCAGGGTAGTCGTCGGCCGTGCTGAGCACTCTCCGGAATCGAGACTTTGCTCTCCTTATCTCGGGTCAAGCAGTTTCGCAGGTGGGCGATGGCATTTTTGCGGTAGCGCTCGCTTGGCGCGTGTATCAGTCCTACAGCTCACCTGCCGCCTTGTCGGTGGTCGGCATCGCATTCTTTCTGCCTCGGCTTCTTGTGACGATCGCAGGTGGGGTCCTTAGCGATCGCCTTGAGCGTCGTTGGACGATGATCGCGGCAGACTTCGGCCGTGCCGTCGGGGTAGGGGGGCTGGCAGCGATTTCTCTGAGCCCACACGGCGAGTTGGTGGCCATTGTGTTACTGGTGGCATTCCAAGGTGTTGCGGCTTCGCTCTTCGGGCCGGCCCAATCGGCCTTGGTACCAGAGATCGTGCTTCCCGACGATCTGGGCCGGGCGAATTCGCTTCGGACGATAGTCAGCCCGCTAGCTTTGAGTGTGGTCGGGCCGGCGCTTGGCGGTGCACTCATCGCCAAGTTCGGGACATCAGCTGCGTTCGGGATTGACAGTGCGACCTACGTTGTTTCAATAGCAACACTCATCTTTATGCGCCCTCGTCCACTTACGAGAGGAAGCGCGCACGAGTCAGTGCTCGCCGAGGCCAAGCAAGGGATCGCGTATGTAGCGAGTCGACCTTGGCTGTGGGGCCCGATCGTAGCCTCGTCGCTAGCCCAGTTTCTCTACGCGGGACCAAACCAGGCCCTCGTGCCGTACCTGGTCAAGTTCGAGCTCCACGCGTCGGCGGCTGCGCTGGGCTTGGTCTTTACAGCCGCCGGATTGGGAACGGTGGCTGCGGGCTTACTCATGGGTCGGGTGTCCCGCCCGCGCCACATGGTGGTTGCGATGGTGTTCGGCTGGGCACTTGGTATCGGATCCATCGCTGGCGTGGGGCTCGCTCAAACGGTTTGGCAGGCTGCACTGGCCGTATTCGTATGGAACCTATTTTTGTGGAGCGGCGAGATCCTGTGGCTGACGTTGCTGGGATTAACCGTTCCAAACCACATCCGCGGCCGGGTCAGCAGTATTGACTTCCTAGGTTCCTATTGGTTGATCCCGATCTCGATGCTGCTAACCGGGCCTATGGCAGCCCTCATCGGGCCTCGTGTAGTGCTGATCGGAGCTGGACTAGCGGGAGCCGTCGCGGTCCTACTGACTCTCGCTGTGCCCGGTGTACGCCGGCCGCAGTTTCTGCCGACTGGGACGACCTAGGCTAGGCGGGGGCGGAAGTTTCACCACCCGACCAGCCACTTCCTTCAGCATGTCCTCGGCTGTGCCACGTTCGCTGGTATCTAGGCGAGGCAGACCGTCTTGGCCAAAACAGCGATCGTCTGCACTTTATTCATCTGATCCCTTCAGACGATGGTGCAGCCACGACCTCGACTGGCAAGTCCTCGAGACCCAAGGCCCGCATCACGTTCTTGAACTCGACCTGCACAGCGCTGATCAGCTGGCGAATGCAGCGCTCCCTGGCGGGATTATTGGCGAGTCGCAAGTTCGGATCACCGCTGCTTGGTATCGCGAACCAAGCCCCCGGGCCAGTTTCGGCGTGGGCAACCGCAGTGAAGGAGCCATCAACCTCCCCTGTATCCCATCTGAGCGATACACCCGGATACTGCGTCCAAAGGCTTTCAGGGTCAACGCCGATACTGCGAGCAGTTCTGTTGGCAACAACACAAGCCTCATCCACTGTATCCACTGCGTTGTTGCTCGCGAGTCTCCAGACTTCAGCGAATCCGAGGACTCTCACATTCGGAACGTGCAGGAATCCCACCCTCCCGCCGCCACTGCCCAATCTCTCTCGCGCGCTAGTCGCCGCCACTCGCTGCGTTGGCCACTCCTGCCAATTTATCGCTTGTTCGGCCGTCGGATGACCCGCGCCTAGCACAACGTCGTAGCGAAAGACTGTCATCTCGTTAAGTCTCGAACCCCTTCGGGGCATGACCTGAACCCATGATGGACCCGCATCCCTATGGGAGAGGTTTACGAAGTAGGACGGGTGTAGCAGCAATTCCGACAGCCCAGCGCGTCTGCCGTTCACCCACTGCAACAGCGCCTGGCAGGGCGAATCTCTCGAGACGTTTAGTAATGCCAACGAAGTCAGGAATGCCTCGAAGAGGGGCAGGCTGCGGACGTCGCCTACAAACACATGTCCGCCAGGTGCGAGGTGTTCAAAGCACCTCCGGAGAACCGCGTCCAAGTATCGAAGATCAGGAAAATACTGAACGACCGAGTTAAGGATAATGACGTCGAATTCTTCATTCAGTCCCTCCCAATTCCCAGCGGCTTGGTGGATCAATTGGTAGGAGTCATGCCTTCCGCCAGCAAGCAGGCGTCTAGCCCGGCCCAGCGCCGCGTCCGAAACGTCGGTTCCGACATATCTATCGCACCACTGGACCAATCGCCGCGCGAGTAACCCGTTTCCGCAGCCGATTTCCAGGATCCGTCGCCCTCCTAAACGACGGATCCTGTCAAGAGTCGTAACTAACCACTCCGACATATCCGCAAGTGGGAGTGCTCGACCTGTATATGAGCTGATCCACGCGACAAACTCGTCTTGTCCGGTTAGGTCGCCCCGCCCCTGATACATTTCATCGAACGCCGACGTCCAGGAGTCAATGTGGCGCTTACCCCATGGGTCTATCCCGGAAGACTGGGAATCAGAGCATTCGGCCGTGAGCTGACATAGCAATTGCGGCCGCGGATAGGTCGCGGAAACGGTGACTACTGCGTGGGTCACGCCTTCGCAGCCAAGCGCACAGGTCTTGAGGGCATCGATAGCTCGAGCGATCGCCCCTACAGCCATGCCAGCGAAGGGCTCGGGGTTTGGTTACGGTTAATTGGAGACGGCTGAGCCAATTGGGCGGGTCTCAGCATTGATGTCACGCAATCGCTTCCAGCGTACGCTGGCAGACAACCTGCATTATCTTCTCCTGATGCTGCCAGATGAAGAAGTGATCGCCCGGGAATGAGACTAGTTGGAACTGGGCCAGAGTGTAGACGCCCCACCCATTCACGATGGTCGGCCCGGCGTCCTGATCGCGTTCCCCACAGAGAGCGAGGATCGGGCAAGCCAATCTCGGCCGCTGGTAATAGCGATAGGACTCCTGAACTGCAAAGTCGGCCCTAATCGAGGGTAAGAGGAGGTCGAGCAGTTCGTGGTTCTGCAAGACTGATTCATGCGTTCCGCCTTGTCGCCGCAGGACTTCCACGAGAGCGTCGTCGGGCAGCGTGCTTAATGAGGGTCCGCGCTCTTCCGAGTCAGGCGGGACGCTCCCAGAGGCGAAGAGAATGCTCGGCCTGTTCGTTGCATGCCGTGAAAGCTGTTGGGCTATTTCAAACCCTATGGTGGCGCCCAAACAGTGCCCGAAGATCGCCACATCGCCGTGAACATCAGCCACCGATTGCACCAGGGCCGGTAACAAAGCTTCCATGCTGCGAATAGGTGTTTCGGACCAACGACTCTCGCGGCCCGGCAACCTGACTATTCCCAGGCGGATGCGAGGATCAGTCCACTTGGCCCACGGTACAAACATGCCGGCGCCAGCGCCCGCGTGCGGAATTACAATGAGCGTCGCGGCAGGCCGCAGGTTCGAACCTCTAGGCCAGACGATCCAACGATCGTCAAGGCTCATTGTCCGCCTCGTGCGGCTGGGTAACAGCTACGCGGATAAGGCAACAGTCGTTGACCTGCTATGGAAGCGTCGATGAGTTCATTGTCTCCCGCACGCCGCTGATCTGTTTCCGTCATTCGACAGCCGCTTCCTCTGACATGTCGCGGCTGCTACCTCCATGGTGGGCTTGGCTTGCTTCTACGCTTGAATGTGTCGCTGGAACTGTCATATCCGAAGCTTCTCGTGCACGTGAGAGAAACGATGTGTTAGGCGCCTTCGTCACACGTAGCAACTCAACGTCAAGGAAGTCATGGAGGCTGCAGGTAACCATCGGCTGTATCAGGTTAAGTTCTAGACTTGGATCGCGAGATGGCGACCGAAATCAATCGCCTTCAAGACAGGGCTATAGACCTCTGGTTTGGCAGACCGGGGCATGTGTCACTTGACGGGTCACAATATGTCCTAAGCCTCTCCACAAATGAGGTGCGTCGCGCCGGTCGTTTTCGCTCCGAGGCTCTTGCAACCCAATGGGTTGCCCACCGTATCGCGCTCCGCCAGATCCTATCGGCATACACAGGCGTTTCTGCGGACACCATTGAGTTTGACACGACGTGTGGTTTGTGTGGTGATTCGCAACATGGCAAGCCGCGCGTGGTTCAGGGCGCAAACGTGTCGTTTTCGGCAGCGCACTGCGGAGGGGCATTACTCGTAGCGATAAGTGCCGATTCAGAGATCGGTGTCGATCTTGAAGCAGTGCGGCCTGACACGGGATCGTTGGCCCGGCAAATATGTACAGAGTCTGAGTTGACTCGATTGGAAGGCGAGCCGGATGTAGATCGGGCGTTCATTCGACTGTGGGTTCAAAAGGAGGCTCTAGCTAAAGCCTGCGGTTTAGGGTTGGCGGCGCCGATGTCGGACGTGCACATCGGCGTGTCGCCTGGCCCTCGGACAGTAACAACAAGGATAAGTGGCTCATCTTGGTGGGTTCGTGAGTATCAGTTCGGCCCTTTTCTATATGGAGCGGTCGCATCAACCCTTCCCACTCGGGATGTACGGATGTTGACGATGGAGCGTGCTCTTAGTCGAAGGAGCTTTCGACATGCCGTTACCGCATTGCCGCCCATCATCCTCTAGTCGCGCTCAATAGCGGAACCCTTACGACCTCATGCAAGAGCTGCTTGACGCACCTGCATTCCGGCTTTCATCGATGCAAGAAGGGTTGCTGTTCCACAGCCTGATGGGGTCGGCAGAGGAGCGGCCGTACCACATACAGATGAGCTGGGAGCTGGAAGGTGAGCTCGATGTCGAGGCCTATCGACGGGCATGGGAGGGTGCGGTAGAAGCGAATGCGATACTCCGGACTGGGTTCGAGTGGGAGGGAATTGAGGAATCACTGCAGGT